>WNEY01003029.1_pt1 | contig 12492 bp, 13 predicted proteins | sample 5400531 | NCBI WGS metagenome assembly WNEY01 (sample SAMN13153338, study PRJNA577476) | soil metagenome | isolation source: 200 cm saprolite under Douglas fir tree site 1 | place: USA:California | collected 2015-04-18
CTGTTCATGTCGGCCCTGATGCCCACGGTCAGCACCGTGAGGGCCCAGTCGACCGCCAAGGCGATCGCATCCGGCACTGGCGGCGACGCGCTCTTCAAGACGTATTACGGAAGCTGCCACGGGAAGTCGGCGAAGGGCGTTGGGCCGCTCGCCGACGCTCTCCGCTTCCGGCCGGCCGATCTAACGCTCATCGCAAAGCGGAACAAGGACAAGTTCGACGCCGACAAGGTCTACCGCATCATCGACGGTCGTGACCCCGTCAAGGGTCATGGCGGGACCGACATGGGGCGATGCCTTCAAGCGCTCGGTCGAAGGTTACAGCGAGAAGGCGGTCAAGGTGCGCATCCAGGCCATAGTCGACCACCTGAAGTCGCTACAGGTGAAGTAGACGATCGCCTGTCGGGCCGATCGCGCACCTGTTCCTCGCGGCGGGACGCGGAGCCAAGCAACCACTCCCGTGCCCCCATTGTGCCCCCAATGCGGAAGCACCATGAGCGCGAGGAATTGGGAAATCGCCAGTAAGTTTCGTTGGTTTCATGGATTGTGGTGGTAGGCCGTGTGGGGATCGAACCCACGCAACCCTGCTCAAAAAGCCACGGTTCAAGCGTCTCCGACCACTCCGCGACTGCCTCTTCGAGCTAAAACACGACGGTTTCGGCGCCCGTGGCCATCATCGAGCACTCTCGGTGCGGGCAGGTCTCGCGCCAGGGCTTCGAGTGTCCAGTGGCCGCAGCTACGGGAGAAAGTCGCCCACGCCATCCGCGCGTCGTGCGGTCTTGGACGCGGAGATCGTATGCCTGAAGGCGGACAGGAGGAGCGACTTCTACTCCCTAATGTTTTCGGCGCGGCTGGCCCTACTTCTACGCGTTCGATCTGCTGTCTTTTGGAGGGCAAAAACTTACGCCACCGCCCGCTTCTCGAGAGCACGCGCCGGCTCGCGCAGATCATCCCGTACGATTTCGAGTCGCGCTCGAGCCTCTTGGGCCACGTGCCAGAATGGCCGGACCGAGTCGGCGGAACCGACAGACCATCAGAGTCTCAGAACTGAAGAGACCGCGCCCGTCTTCTCAATCCTGAGAGACACGGAAATGAAGACATTCCTGATCCATCAGGACTTGCGCGGCTCGACTATCGCGATCGCCGTGGCTTCGTCCTTGCAGCCGGGGGTGAGTGTCGGAGGACCGCGAGGAGCGTAGCGACGGAGGAGGACAGTCAATCAATCGGGACTTCGCTCCAGGCGGGCTGGCTGGCATGCCGCGGACAGGCGAGGCGATGGAACGAAAACAACGTTCGGATACGGACTCTCGACGGGCGGAAGCATGAGGACATGCCCGAGAGCGCAGCCCCCGCAAGAAGGGGAGGCGCGCGGTCAGATCGTCGAGCCGCTTCGCGCGCTGAAACCGCCCGCCGAGGGGCTCCGAGAGCCACGCCCGGGCGTCGACGGTATCGTGAGCCGTGCGGATCGGTTCCTGTCCAGTCGGACGGTCAGCGCGATGACGGGCGACGCGAGCAAGCGGAAAATCCGAGACTGGGTCGATCGTGGGGAGTTCAACAGCTATGCCCTAGACGGCAAGACCGTCTACTCCGAGCGCGAAGTCCTCGATTTCCTCGAGCGCGTGAAGGCCAGGGGCCCCTCGCGCGCACCCTGGCGTGGCGATCAGAGCGCAGGCTCGAGGGAACGCCCCGCGAACGCCCTGAAGGAGTAAGCCCCGGGAGGCGTTGCTCCTGGGGCTCTATTAAGTCATTGATTAATAAGTGGTAGCGGGGGGTGGATTTGAACCACCGACCTTTGGGTTATGAGCCCAACGAGCTACCTGGCTGCTCTACCCCGCGTCGGATGACCCAACCACTTTAACAGCGCGTCGCGCCGGGCGTCAACCCCCATTCTCCAGCGGCTTCCGGTGATGCGCGCCACGTCCCAGATCGTCACCAGGTGTCAAACGGTGACGAGGGACACCCGAGGCTGAACCTTTGCCAGGTGCTTCCCGTCCAATGAGATGAAGGGCAATGGTGCAGGCCCCGCACGGGTCGGGCGCCGAGGAGGTCTCGATGGCCACCACTTCCGTCGTCGCCATGGACGCGCGGTGCCCGCTGTGCGGGAGTCCGATCCTGTCCTTCGGCCAAGGCGGGCGTGTGGTGGCCGAAGATCTGCACGCGGTGCCTCTCCATCGGCGGGGCGGCTCCGGCGAAGGCTACATGGTCTGCGACGACTGCGGCGTGCTCGCGGAGCTGTCGGCAGAGCTGACGCTGAACTGAAGCGACGGCGGGTTCACTCCGCGCGCGCGAAAGCCTAGAATTGGCGCATGGCCCTGCTCGGCATGCGCCACCTCGCCCTGCGTGTCCGCGATCCCCAGGCGAGCAAGCGCTTCTACGCCGATTGCTTCGAGATGAAGGTGGTCTGGGAGCCTGATCCGGACAACGTCTATCTCTCCTCGGGTCCGGACAACCTGGCACTGCACCGGGCCGACGTGACGGGTCCGGGAGCCCTCGACCACATGGGGTTCATCGTCGACACCCGGGAGGAGGTCGATCGGCTCGCGGCTCGCTTCCGGGAGCGCGGCGTCTCCCTCGCCGTCGAGCCTCGCGACCACCGGGATGGCAGCCGCTCCTTCTATTGCCTCGATCCCGACGGGCTCCGGATCCAGGTTCTCTACGAGCCGACCCTCTCCCACCAGTCGATCGCCTGAGATCACAACGTTTCTCGCCGGCGCTTGACGGGCGGGGTACGGCGGGAGGAAACTCTCGCCGCATTCGCTCCTGGAGGTAGATCGATGGAGGACGATTCCAACACGGGTGGTCCGGGTCCTTTTGGCTCGCCTCAACCCTCTTACCCGACGCCGCCGACTTACCCGCCGAGCCCGCAGCCGCCGGCGGCGCCCAGGCCCAGGCGCCCGGCTCGGGCGAAGAAGAAGTCTCCGGGCAAGTCCCGCAAGACTTCGGCCCGGGGCAAGAAGGCGAAGGCTCCGAAGCGGAAGGCGGCCAAGAGGGGACGGACCGCCAAGAAGCGGACGTCCGGGCGCGCCAAGACGTCGCGCAAGAAGAGCTCCCGGAAGAAGACAGCCCGCAAAGCCGCGCGGAAGATGAAGATGAGGAAGAAGTAGGTCTTAGCGATCAGGGCCCCAGGGGAGGATGGCGGTCTTGAGTCCCGCCGTGCCTCGCGCCATCCCCCCCAGCACCTGAGGCAGCCGCTCGAGAGGCTCCTCGGCGGTGATGAAGGCGTTGGGGTCGAGGTGGCCGTCGGCGATGAGCCGAAAGGCCTTCCGCACGCTCTCCGGCGTGTGGTGGAACGTGGACTTGATCGTCAGCTCCTGGTAGTGCAGGCGCTGCGAGTCGATGCCGATCCTGGTGTCGGCCGGGCAGCCCCCGAAGAGCTGGACCACGCCTCCCTTGCGAACCGCGCGCACGGCCGCCTCCGACGTCTCGGGGAGGCCGACGGCCTCGATCACCACGTCGGCGCCGCGGCCGTCGGGGCTGCGCTGACGTAGCAGCTCCGCGAGGTCCTCCCCGGGCCGCGGACAGACGACACCTTCCGCGCCCATCTCGGTGGCCTTGTCCAGCCGCTCGCGCCTCCGCCCCGCGGCCACCACGTGGGCGCCGCGCATGCGGGCGAGGGCGACGAACATCAGGCCGATGGGGCCGGTTCCGATGATGGCCACCGACTGGCCGCGGCCGATCCAGCTCTCCTCCACGCCCCGGATGACGCACGCGAGCGGCTCCACCATCGCCGCCTCGCGAAAGTCCAATCCCTCCTCCAGGGGCAGGAGGTTCTTGCTGACCACGCGGGCCGGGATGCGCGCGAACTCCGCGTAGGCCCCGTTCCAGAAGAGCAGGTCGTCACAGAGGCTCGACATCTCGTGGCGGCAGTAGTAGCACTCGCCGCACGGGGCGGAGTTGGCCGCCACCACCGGCGTGCCCGGCTCCCACCCCTCCACGCCGGGGCCGACCTCCTCCACTACGCCCGCGATCTCGTGGCCGAACATGGCCGGAGGCACGATCATCTTCGCGTGGTAGCCGCGGCGGAAGACCTTGGCATCCGTCCCGCACGTGAGCGCGACGCGCGTGCGCAGCAGCACGTCTCCCGGCTCCAGGCGCGGAACGGCGACCCGCTCGATCCGCACGTCCTCTTTCCCGTAGAGGACGGCCGCCCTCATCTGCCCGGCCCGCCTCAACGCGCGGCTCCGGGCGGAGCCTGCACCACGACCTTGAGGACGCCAGGGGCGGGCCGCGAGGCGAGCTCGACGGCGCGCGCGGCCTCCGCCAGCGGGAAGCGGTGCGTGATGAGCTCTTCGACCCGGATCTCCCGGCCGAACACCAGCTGCGCGGCCAGGTCCTGCACCTCCACGGACGCGCTGTAGGACGTGAGCAGCTCCTTCTCCGCGGCGCACAAAGCCCCCAGGTCGATGGACGCCGTCTCTCCTGGCGATGTCGCGGCGAACACCATGATACGGCCACCCGGTCTCGCGGCGTCAACGGCCTGTGTGAAAGGGGCCTGGCCGAGGGCGGCCAGGAACACGCAGTCGGCGCCCCGTCCGCCGGTGAGGGCCCTGACCTCTCTCGCCACGTCGGCGGAAGCAGGCAGGGCGCTCGAAGCTCCCAGCCTCCGGCTCGCCTCGAGCCGGTCGGGCAGCGTGTCCGAGGCCAGCACCTCCGCCCCGGCCCAGCCGCAGAGCTGGGTGAGCAACAGCCCGATGGCCCCCTGGCCTACCACGAGGACGGTCTCGCCCTGCCTGATCCGCGCCTTGCGCACGGCTTTCAGGCACGTGTTCACCGGCTCCACGAAGGCGGCCGCCTCGGGCGGGACGCCCGCTGGGATCGGGATCGCCCCCCGCTCGACGATCCAGTCCATGGCCCTCACGAACTCCGCGAAGCCGCCGCCCGCCGGCTCGAATCCCGCCGTCGTGCCGTTGCGCTTGTAGGCCGCGCATTGTGCGTAGGCGCCCGCCCGGCAAAAGAAGCAGTCCCGACAAGGAACATGGTGGTGGAGCGCGACGCGGTCCCCCTCGCGAAAGCGCGTGACGCCGGGTCCCACGCGCGCCACCGTGCCCGCGATCTCGTGGCCGAAGATCCGCGGCCCGGGAAGCAGGCCCCGCTGGATCTTCTTGATGTCGGTGCCGCAGACGCCGCAGGCGTCCACCCTGACGAGCATCTCGCCACGCGCCACCTCGGGCACCGGAACCTCCTCGATCTGAAGGATGCCCGGTCCCCTGTACACGGCGGCGCGCATGGACACGAACGGAGATGATAACCTAACTCATTGACAGGACGTGTGTCGGACCGTAGGCTTAGCTGATCCTGCGATGGAGCGACCCTCGACGCGCGTGCTCGTCGTAGACGATGAAGCCCAATTCCGTTCACTGGTGACCGAGCTACTCATCGACAAGGGCTTCGACGCCCGCGCCGCCCCCGACGCCCGCGCCGCCCTGGACCTCGTCGCCGACCGGAGCTTCGGCGTCGCGGTGGTCGACCTGGTGATGCCCGACATGGGCGGCATCGAGCTGTCGGAAAAGATCAAGCAGGTCAGCCCCGACACGCAGGTGGTGATCCTCACCGGCCAGGGCGACATGAGCTCCGTCATCGACGGGCTCCGCCATGGCGTCTTCGACTACCTGCAGAAGGGCGAGCTGGACGTTCCCCGGCTGGCGCGCGCGGTGTCGGAGGCAGGGGAGCGGTCGCGACTCACCCGCGAGAACCGCGAGCTGCTGACGCGGCTGCAGGAATCGAACCGGCTGTTGAAGGCCCTCCACGACGTCGCGGCCGGCATCGCGGGCGAGCCGCATGTGGACCGCGTGCTCGACAAGCTGATGATAGCCGCGAAGATCCTGTGCCATGCATCCGCCGGCCGCGTGCTCCTGTTTGGCCGCACGCTCGGGGATGACCTCTTCGTCGCGGCCGGCGCGGGCGCCGGGGCCGACGCGCTGCGGGGCGCTCGGCTCCATCCCGACGAAGGCATCACCGCGCTCGTCGCGCTCGAGAACCAGGCCGTCGTCGTACCCCGACCACGGGAGCACCCGCGCTACTCCAACCGCTTCGACGACCTGCCGGCAGAGAGCCCCGGACTCGTCTGCGCGCCCCTGCGCCACGGCTCGGTCCTCGGCGCGGTGTGCGTGGCCGGACCCGAGGAGGGAGAGTTCACCGCCGAGGACCGCGACCTGCTCGCGATCCTAGCCCGCCAGGCTGCGGTCGGGATCGACAACGCCCTCAATCACGAGCGATCGCTCAACTTCTTCACCCACATCTCCGACATTTTCGTCTCGCTCCTCGAGCACATGGACATCTTCTACCCCGGCCACTCGCGCGCGGTGGCGGCCCTGGCCGACATGGTGACGCGGCGGCTCGGCATGAGCGACGACGAGCGGCGGCACGTCCATTACGCCGCCCTGCTCCACGACATCGGCAAGGTTCTCGTGGATCCGGCGGTGCTGAAGGCGGAGAAGTTCACCGAGGAGGGACGCCGCGCAATCCAGGAGCACGCCGCCCTCGGCATGCAGCTCCTGAGGCCCATCTCGCTGTGGCAAGACTTGCTCCCGTTGATCTACTCCCACCACGAGCGCTGGGACGGCAAGGGCTATCCGCGCGGCCTCACCGGAGAGGAGATCCCGGTAGGGGCGCGGGTGATCGCCATCGCGGACGCCTTCGACGCCATGACCCGCAGCACGCCGCACGGCGCTCACCGCACGCCCGAGCAGGGCCTTACCGAGCTGCAGGCGTTCGCGGGCAGCCAGTTCGACCCCAGGATCGTCCCGCTGTTCGTGGCCGAGTACCGCCAGCGGGGCGACCAGATAGTCGACTGAGAACAAAGCCGCGAGCGGAGCGGGATTCACTCCCGCGGAGCCTGGCACCCCCCAGCTCAATTTCCGATGAGGCTCTTCAGCACGAAGAAGACGTTCTCCCTGCGCTCGCGCAAGCGCCGGTAGAAGTAGGGGAACCAGTGCGTGCCATACGGCACGTAGATGCGAACGTTGTGCCCGTCCTTCACCAGCTCGTCCCACCGTTTCGGCCGCAGGCCATAGAGCATCTGGAACTCGTAGCGGTCCTTCGCGATCCCTTTGTCGCGCGCGTAGGCGAGGGCGTCGCGGATGAGGCCCTCGTCGTGGGTGGCGATGGCCGGGTAATGACCTCCGTCGAGGAGCAGGTGGGCGCACCGGCGATAGCTCGCCCGGATGTCGTCCATGTCGCTCCAGGCGATCTCCGGCGGCTCCTTGTAGGCTCCCTTGCAGATGCGCACGCGGTCGCCTCGGGCCACCGCCTCCCGGACGTCGCCTTCGGTGCGATGCAGATACGCCTGGAGGACGATGCCCACGTTGTGGTAGGTGCGACGCAGCTCATGGAAGACGTCGATCGTGCGCTGGGTGTGCCTCGAGCCCTCCATGTCGATGCGGACGAACCCGCCCACCGCGCGGGCGGCGTCCAGGATCCCCGCCGTCAGCTCCAGGCAGAAGTCCTCCGCGATGTCCAGCCCCATCGTGGTGAGCTTGATGGACACGTTGCGCTCCATCTCGGGAGGGATCAGCCGGAGCAGGCGCTTGTTGGCCTCCGCGCTGCGGCGGGCCGCCTCGCGGTCGAGGACGTCCTCCCCCAGCAGGTCGAAGGTGGCCTTGATCCCCCGCGCGTGGAGCCGCCGGCCCACCGCGATCGCGTCTTCCGCCGTCTCCCCCGCCACGAACCGTCGGGCCAGGATTGCGGGAGGTGAGATCACCTCACTCTGCCCCGCCGGCGCTTCTCCTTGTAGCTGGCCTGGACCACGCTCGAGATGCCGCCGCGGACGCGGAAGTCTCCTTCGACCGTCATGCGCCGCGGGTGCAGCGCCTGGACGAGGTCGTCGAGGATCACGTTGGTCACGTCCTCGTAGAAGATCCCCCGGTTGCGGAACGCGACGAGGTAGAGCTTCAGGCTCTTCAGCTCTACGCAGAGGCGGTCGGGGACGTAGGTGATCCGGATCGTCCCGAAGTCGGGCTGGCCCGTCTTCGGGCACACGGCCGTGAACTCCGGGCAGGTATGGACGATCGTGTAGTCACGGCCGGGATGGCTGTTGGGGAAGGTCTCGAGGTCGGCCACGCGGGCATTTTATCCCGCGGCAGCCGGCAGGCTATGTCGGTAGAAAGCGACGAACCTCGTGCAGCAGGTACTGAGGCAGGCACGGCTTGCGCAGGAAGGCGGAGAAGCCTTCCTCGTGGGCCCATCCCTCGCTGTCGAGCATCGCGCCGGTCAGCGCGAGGACGGGGATCTGCTTCGTGCGCTCGTGGCCGCGGAGGACGCGGACGGTCTCGAACCCGTCGAGGTGGGGCATGCACAGATCCATGACGATGACGTCGGGCCGGAGCAGGATCGCCTTCTCGATCCCCTCGAAGCCGTCCGCGGCCGTCTCCACCGCGATGCCCGACATGCGGATGTACTCGGCGTACAGCTCGCGCGTGTCCTTGTAGTCGTCGACGACGAGCACGAGCACGTCGCCCGCGCGCCGCGCCGCTTCGCTGCTCATGCGAACTCCCTGAGCGCTTCCTGTATTCGGCCGGAGACCGGCTCGCCGGGCGCATCGAAGACCCACCAGGCCTTGCGCCCATCCGGTGCGGTCACCTCCGCGAAGAAACCCGAGGTGACGGCGAAAGACTCGAGCCGCAGCGTCCAGGCGCCTTCCCGCTCGCGCGGGCCGAGGGCCGAGCGCAATCCGTCGACGATGGCGCGCCGATACCCCTCGAGGGGCGGCCCCCCTTCACTCACCCCGCTGCCCACCAGGCGCAGCCCGTAGCCGTCGCTTGGCCCGCCGGCCCACATGACGTCCCTGGCCTTGCTCACCGCCTCCTGGGCCCGGGCGAGGGCCCGCCGGGCCTCGGCCACGATCGAGTTCTCTACATAGAGGTTGGCCCGCTCGACTGCGCTCGCGGCGAGGGCGACCTTGGTCCGGGCGGAGATCACGGACGGATGGAGCTGGAACTCCGGCCAGGAGTCGACCTCGGCTTCGAACGCGCGCAGAGCGCCGAGCTCGCAGGTCAGCTCGTCAACGACGACCCGCCACGAACTCATCGACGGCGCTCACAGGACCGCAAAGGGATCCGCATGTCTCGTCCGCGAAGCGAATCATGAACCTATCAGAATCGGTCCTCGGAGGGAAGGGGGTTTTTGCTGGTCCAGGCGAGCGGCGGTTATTCGGTCTACACGAAACGTACGCACGCTGCCGTCCTCGTGACAGTCCGCCTCGACGTAAACCGTGCCCCCGAGGGAGTAGACGTCACGTGGGGTGACACGACGGGGGCGGGCAGGCGCGCCTTCATCGGCGCAGGCGAGGACGACGGAGCGCAGTTCCGCGCGGGCCCGGCGCATCAGGGCCACGAGCGGCGAGGGTGCCACCTCTTCGGAAGCGTACCCGCGGAACGACAACAGTACGGAGTCCCGGGTCAGGGCCAGTCGGACCAGGCTCTCGACCGCCGGTCCGAGGTCACGCAGATAGGCCTCCAGCAGCCCGCGGGCGACGCGCGCATCGGCCAGCGCGCGGTGCCCCCGCCCCTGCGGGACGCCGAAGCGGTGCGCGAGCGTAGCCAGACGGTGGTTGGGCACGTCGAGCTGCAGCCGCCGCGGGATGGCGCACGTATCCAGGACGGGGTTGTCGGGCAGCGGCAGCCCGGCCCGGAGCAGCTCGTGGGCCAGGACCCGGATGTCGAACGGAGCATTGTGCCCCACGAGGGCGGCGCCCTGGATGAAGTCCAGGAAGCCGGGCAGGGCCTCGGCGGCCGGGGGGGAACCGGCCACGTCCTGGTTCCGTATGCCATGGACGAGCGTGGCCTCGGCCGGGATCGCCGTACCCGGATCGACCAGCGTCGACCACTCCCCCTCCACGTCGTCACCGCGGAAGCGCACTGCCGCCAGCTCCACCAGGCGGTCCGAGGCATGAAGGCCCGTGGTCTCGGTGTCGAAGGCGACGAAGGGGATGTCATGAAGGGCGCCCCGAACCGATGCTTTCGGCGGGTGGAAGAGGGCAGCGCTGGACATGACGACAGCAGCGTAGTGGACCATCCTGCCAGCCCGGGTCCGGCCGCGCGACAGGCCGGTGCCAGGACGGTGTTGGTGCCAGGACGGTTGACGCAGGGGACGCTGCGGCGTAGTCTGCCCGCGGCCATCTCACAAATGACCTGCGCTCAGTGCGGCTCCGAGGCGGCGGCCGACGGGGCGCTCTGTCCCGCCTGCGCCGCCGACCCTTCCTCGTCGAGAGCATCGACGGTCGACGAGCTGGAGGTGACACCCATCGGGCCCGCCGACGCCCATGGCACGGTGACCGCGACCCGCTTCGCCCCCGGCCAGTCCTTCGGCGACCGCTACACGATCGTCGAGGAGGTCGGGGCGGGAGGAATGGGACATGTCTACAAGGCCATCGACCGCAACCTCGGAAAGACGGTCGCGCTGAAGCTCGTCCGGCCCGCGGCGGCGGGACAGGGGCTGGCCCGCGAGCGCTTCCGCCGCGAGCTGGCGCTGGCGCAGGCCGTCACCCATCCCAACGTCTGCCGCGTCCACGATCTCGGCGAGGTGGAGGGCGCGCTCTACATCAGCATGGAGTTCGTCGAGGGCCAGACGCTCGACGACCTGATCCAGTCCGTGGGCCACCTGTCGGCCAAGCAGACGATGGCGTTCGGCCGGCAGATCTGCGCCGGCCTCCAGGCCATCCACGAGCGCGGCATCGTCCACCGCGACCTCAAGCCGGGCAACATCATGGTGGACCGCTCCGGACACCCGATCCTGATGGACTTCGGCCTCGCGTACCACCAGGGCGGCGACCGGCTGACGGGCGCGGGATCGGTCCTCGGCACGCTGGCGTACCTTTCACCCGAGCAGGCGCGGGGTCGCACCACCGACCACCGTTCGGACCTCTACGGCGTGGGCCTCATCCTCTTCGAGATGCTCACGGGGCAGCGTCCACCGGGGGACGTCAGCAGCGTCCCCCTCGCCCTGCGCGAGGCGGACGAGCGCTGCCCGGCCCCGAGCCGCCTGGTCTCCGACATCCCCGCGGCGCTCGACGCGATCGTGCTGCGCTGCCTCGAGCGCGATCCCGAGCGGCGGTTTCCTTCCGCCGCGGACCTGGAGACCGCGCTCGGGGGCGCCGCCGCCGGGCTGTCGTCGAGCTCGGCCTCGGCGCCCCGCCATCGCTCGCGACCTCTGCAACTGGTGCGTGCGTCGAAGGCGCGCAGCGTGGCCGCGGCGGCCGCGTGCGTGCTGGCTCTGGCCGCCCTATGGTTCTGGCGCAGCCGGACGCCGGGACCGCCCCCGCCGGCCGCCCCGCGGCCCATCATCGCGGTGCTTCCCCTCGACAACGTCAGCAAGGACCCCGCCGACGACTATCTCGGCGTGGGCATGGCCGACAGTCTCCTCACCCACCTCGCCGCGCTCCCGGCGGTCACGGTCGTCTCGCGCTCGGCCACTCTGGAGCAACGCGGGCGCCCCACCCGCGCGGTGGCACGCGACCTGGGGGCGACGTACCTCGTCAACGGCGGCGTCCAGCGCGCGGACCACCGGATCCGCGTCACGCTGAACCTCGTGCGGCCCGATGATTCGGTGGCGTGGGGCAAGGAATACGAGGGCACGATCGACGACCTCTTCGCCATCCACCGACAGGCGGCCGAGGGGCTGAGCGACGCGCTGCAGCTCACGCTGACCCAGGCCGATCGCCAGCGCCTCGCGCGCGCACCCACCACCGACACCGAGGCCTTTGCCGACTACTCGCGGGCCCGAAGCCTGCTCGAACGGCCGGACGTGCCCGGCAACGTCGCGCGCGCTATCGAGGGCTTCCAGGCCGCGATACAGAAGGATGCGAAGTTCGCGTTGGCGCACGCCGGCCTCGGGGAGGCGCATTGGACGCAGTACCAGGAAACGAAGGACGAGGCCGCGGTGACGGCGGCGCGGGCCGCCATCACCGAGGCCCTCCGGCTCGACCCCGACCAGCCCCTGACGCGCTTTGCGTTGGCTCGGCTCTATCAGGGGACAGGACACCCGAGCGAAGCGATCGAGGAGCTGCACCGCCTCCTCGCGCAGCAACCGGGCAACGACGACGCGCACCGGGTGCTGGGGGACATCCTCCTCAAGCAGGGCCGCAGCGAGGAAGCCCTGTCCGAGCTCAAGACGGCCGTGGACATTCGACCCAACTACCCGGAGAACCTACGCATTCTCGGCCGCGCTTATTACGACCTGGGACGCTACGCCGACGCCGTGCGCCTCTTCACCCGGTTGACGGAGCTGCAGCCGGACAACTCTCGGGGCTACCAGATGCTGGGCGCTGCCTACCAGGCCAGCGGAGACAACACCCGCGCCGTCGAGAACTACGAGCGGTCCAACGCGATCCGGCCCGACGCCAAGGCCTACGCCAACATCGGAATCATCCACTACTCGCAGGGAAGGTACCGGGAGGCGGCCCGCGCGCTGGAGGACTCGGTCCGCCTCGACCCGAACTCGGCCCCGCAGCTCCGGTACCTGGGCGACACGTACCGCCAGCTCGGTGAACACGCCAGGTGG
>WNEY01003031.1_pt1 | contig 12489 bp, 9 predicted proteins | sample 5400531 | NCBI WGS metagenome assembly WNEY01 (sample SAMN13153338, study PRJNA577476) | soil metagenome | isolation source: 200 cm saprolite under Douglas fir tree site 1 | place: USA:California | collected 2015-04-18
CTGGGATTGCGGGCGGCGTGCGGCGCAACGGCAGCGGGAAACCGCCGCGTAACTTCTACGTTCTTGTATGAATCCCGCGGACACGTTCGAGGCAAATCCCATAAAACCCATGAAAACCGGCCTGATTTCGGCAATTCTCACCGTCACGCTGAGGTCGCTCCGTTTGCACCTCCGGATCGCATGAGAAAGCTCCGGCCCAACAGGAGAAACACGATTCTTGTGATTCACGAGGACCAATCCACCCGCGACAGAATCGTCGAGACGCTCGACACGGAAGGGTTCATGGGCATTCCGGCCGAGAGCGCCGAGGATGCGATGCGTTACCTGCAGAGCGGCGGCGAGGCCCGCGTGATTCTGCTCGATGAGCGCACCGACTGGACCGCGTTTCGCCGCGCGCAGCAGAACGATGCGAGGCTCGCGGACATTCCCGTGATGGCGATTTCGCCGCTGCAGGGATCCTCGGCGATGTATGCGCCGCGTGGACGCGTGGATGTCGCGACATTGGTCGTGATCGTTCGTCATCTGTGCAGCAGCAGCAGCCACGGCAGTACCGCCACGGCCGTTCGCGCCCGTCCTGGCAGCCCGCGGTGAAAGTCCGTCTATGACGCTAGCGGATGGGGAAGAGCGGCCCACATGGGCAGCTGAGTGCGAGCCGCGGTCGCGACACTTTCGTGCTCCAAACCGAACGCGGCCAGAGCGGGGCCCCGCGTCGCACGCATGCTCGGTGTCACATCCAGGACTGCGTCCGAATCATCGAACGGCGACAACTCCTCGGGCGGCGATCAACAGGTCTTCGAGCTCGTGCTGCCGCCGAAGCGCTGCAGCCGGAGTGGTGAAGTACTCGACGATCACGCCCTGAGCGTGGTGGACCGTGAGCCGATAGGGACCGGTCGTCTCGAGGGCGATCAGATCCCATCGCACCAGTTCGGGGCCCGCCATGAAAAAACTGAGCACGGACGCGCTGATCGCAAGGCGAGTGCCGGGCCAGGCTGCGCAGCGCTGCGCGGTTCCACACAATTCGCGTGTGCTGCTTGTGCACACCGGATGGCGATCTGGTAATCGCTCAGACCCCGAATCCTGACGTGTGTGTTGCCAGAACGCCCGCGATCGGTCACGATTAACATATGTCTGGTCTGTTCTGGATGGTCCTCGGCGGCGTCGTGCTAGTGGTCGCGGTGGGCGCGTGGGCGCTGGCCCGTCGCGGTGGTGACGGCGATGGACCAGACCTCGGCACCATCAGCGGCCAATGGATGGCCGAACGGCGCATGCACGAGCGTGAGGCAGGCGATCGCTAGAGAGCCCGTCGGAGTGATGCCTCACGGGCGCCGCGAGCGATCTCACGGCTCGCGCTTTTCAAACGAGAACGTCAGATGATCGTTGTGCGCGCTGATCGTCACGGTTCCGCCGTGCTCCAGCTCGCCAAATAGAATCTCGTCGGTGAGCGGGTCGCGTACTTCCTTTTGGATCACTCGCGCAAGCGGTCGCGCGCCAAACTTGGGGTCGTAGCCCGTCGCCGCAAGCCAGACCCGCGCTTCGGGCGTCAGCATGATGGCCACGCGCCGCTCCGCGAGCTGCGTTTCCAGCTGCATCACAAATTTTTCGACGATCGTCTCCATCGCCGATGGCGTGAGCGATCGGAACGTCACGACGGCGTCGAGCCGGTTCCGGAATTCCGGGCTGAAGGCACGCTCGATGGCCGCCTTCGATTTGGCCGCCGCCGCCCGGCTCCAGGCGCCGTCGTGGGTATCGCCCGCCGCGCCGTCCACGAACCCGATCGAGGTGGTGCTCATCTCGCGCGATCCGGCATTGGACGTGAGAATCAACACGGCGTTCCGGAAATCGGCCCTGCGGCCCGCATTGTCCGTGAGCGTCGCGTGGTCCATCACCTGCAACAGGATGTTGTAGATGTCCGGATGCGCTTTCTCGAATTCGTCGAGCAGCACCACGCTGTACGGGTGCGTGCGGACCGCGTCGACCAGCAGTCCACCTTGCTCGAATCCGACGTACCCCGGCGGCGCGCCGATCAGCCTCGCGATCGCATGCTTCTCCATGTACTCGCTCATGTCGAAGCGGATGAACTCGTTGCCGAGCTGATTCGCCAACTGCTTCGCGAGCTCCGTCTTGCCGACGCCGGTCGGCCCGGTGAACAGGAAGCAGCCCGCCGGCCGGTCTGGTTGGCCCAGCCCCGCCCGCGAGCGCTTGATCGCCTGCGCGACCAGGTGGACGGCCTCGTGCTGACCGAACACCACGCGCTCGAGTGACTCTTCGAGCGTACGCAGCCGCTCGCGATCGGAAGACGACGCCTGGCGAGCCGGAATTCGAGCCATCCGGGCGACGACCGGCTCGATGTCGGCGGCATCGACCACCGCGTCGACCGACCGGGTCCTCAGCTTGATCACCGCGCCAGCCTCGTCGATGAGATCGATGGCGCTGTCCGGGAGTCGGTAGTCGCGCAGATGACGCGCCGCAAGCTTTGCCGCCGCTTCGAGCGCGGCGTCGGTGTACTTCACGCCATGATGCTCTTCGTAGCGCCCGCGCAAGCCGGCAAGAATCCCGACCGTCTCCTCGATCGACGGCTCGTCGATCGCGATCTTCTGCAGCCGCCTGGCGAGCGCGCGATCCTTCTCGATGTGCTTGAATTCCTCGAACGTCGTCGAGCCGATGACGCGAAGATCGCCGGCGGTGAGGAGCGGCTTCATGAGCGTCGCGAGATCCATGGTGCCGCCGGTCACGGCGCCCGCGCCGACCGTCGCGTGGATCTCATCGATGAAGAGGATGGCCTTCGGCCGCCTGCTGAGCGCGGCGACGACCGCCTTGAACCGCTCTTCGAAATCGCCGCGGAAGCGGGTGCCCGCCAGGAGCGCGCCGGTATCGAGCGCGAAGACCTCCGCTCCCTTCAACACGTCCTGGACATCGTCGGCCAGCAATCGTGAGGCGAGGCCTTCGGCCATCGCCGTCTTGCCCACGCCGGCGTCGCCGACGAACACGGGATTGTTCTTGCGCCGGCGGCAGAGGACTTCGATCGTGCGCTGGAGCTCGTCGGCGCGCCCGATCAGCGGATCGAGGAGGCCTTGCCGGGCGCGAGACGACAGGTCCAAACAATAGACGGACAGCGGATCCTTCGAGGCCGCGGATCCCTCCTCGCCGTGTCCCACGGTCGCGCCGTGTGTCGCCGCGTCCGGAGAGTCGGCCATCGGCGTCTTCGTGATGCCGTGCGAGATGTACTCGAGGATGTCGAGCCGCGTGATGCCTTGCTCCGTGAGCAGGACGGCCGCGTGGGTCTTCGGCTGCTGCAGAATGGCCGCGAGGATGTCGCCGACCTGGGCGTCCTGCCGCTGCGCGCTTTGCACGTGCATGACCGCGGTCTGCAGGACCCGGCGGAATGCCGCCGTCTGTTCCGGTTCGTGCTCCTGTCCGCGCGCGAGCGGTTCGATCGACTCGTCGAGGTACGCGCTCAGGCTCCTTCGAAGCTGCCCGAGATCCGACCCGCAGGCGCCGAGGATGCGCTCGCCGTCGGCATCGTGTGCCAGCGCATACAGCAGATGCTCCAGCGTGAGATACGCGTGCCGGCGCGCAACCGCCTCACGGAAGGCAATATGGAGGACGACTTCGACGGAGGCGGAAAACACAGGTACCAGATTACTTCAAGCTTCCTCAATCGTCGCCCTCAATGGATAACCGGCCTCGGCCGCGAGCGACGCTACCTTGTCGGCTTTCGTCTCGGCCACTTCCCAGGGATAGACGCCGGCAATCCCGCGGCCGTTCAGGTGGACGTGCATCATAATCCGATATGCCTCGGCCGGCGATTTCTGGAAGACCGTCTCGAGCACGTGCAACACGAACTCCATCTGGGTGTAGTCGTCGTTGAGCAGGACGACCTTGTAGAGCGTCGGGTCCTGCTTCCTGGTGTCGACCCGCTCCTTGACGGCTCCGTCGGTATGCTCCTGCCGGTCAGCCACTCAGAAAGGGTAGCGCATCCACGGCGATCCGACAGCGGCTGAGATTGAGCATTGTGATCATCGCGAGATGCTCCCGGTGTCCCGCGACACCTCCCTCACGAGCTCTGCCACGTCATGTTCCCGGCCTGCCCATGCGAGATCCGCCTGGGAGATCATGCCGACGCACCGCCCGCGATCGTCGACCACAGGCACACGCCGCACCTGATGCTTCTCCATTTCGGCGAGGACGTCTCGTACTGGTGCGTCAACAGGCACGGTGACCACGAGTTGAGACATGCAGATCTCGGCGGTGTACGCCAGCGGGTTCTTGCCCTCCGCGACGACGCGACAGACAATGTCGCGGTCGGTGACGACCCCCACGACCTGCTCGGCCGCGTCGAGCACGGGAATCTCACCGCAGTCGTGCTGAACCATGAGCTTGGCGACCTGATCCAGCGGGGTCTCCGGCTTACAGCAGGCCGGATTCGCCGTCATCACGTCTCGAGCCAGCTGGGCCATGCATCCTCCTCGTTACTCGACCTTGGTGTCGGTCAATCGGACTCTGCAATCTGCGGTCCGCAGCAGTACGGTATTCGTCAAGGGGGAAGGGTTGATCCACCCAGGGCTGCACGGGTCTCGTCAAGGAGCGCAACGACAGACCGGGACCGATTGCTTCATCCCCCGAAATAACCGCTTCTGGCCTTCACCCTGGCCGACGGACGCTTGACGCGTACGTCGAGCCGGCGCCATTCGTTTGCGCTCGCCGCCTCGATGGCGAGGACGTACTGCTGGCGCAGTTCGTCGACGAGTCTCGACGCGGTCAGGACCGTTTCCACCAGTGTGCTGGCGAAAATGAATGCGCCACCAGTCCACTCGGAGAGATCGCGCAGGTCCGCGGCTTCGGCGCGCGGACGATCGGACGTCTCCATCATGAAGCGCTCATCGACGGATGGGACAGTCGCGACGATGAACACCGGAACATCGATCGAGCTCGCGAGCCGTGAGACCTCCGCCGCCGTCAACGCGCTGCTCGTGTCGAGGCCGTCGGTCAGCACGACGATCGCTTTGTGCGCGCCCGTCCGGCTGGAGAGGCGCCGCGCGGCGGCTGCGGTCGCGTCGTACAGCGAGGTGGTGCCGAACGGCTCGAACTCCGTCAGCGCGTGTTTGAGCTTCGAGAGATCCGTCGTGAACGGCCGGCGTTCATGCAGTGCCGAGTCGAACGTGAACACCGCGGCTTCGTCCTGACCCTGTCGAAGTTCTGCGAGGAGCGCGTCGTACGCCTGCCTCGCCATCGCCACCTTCCCGCTCGCCCGCATGCTGCCGCTCATGTCCACGAGCAGGGCAAGGCTCAGCGGGGACTGCCGATCAGACCGCAGCGAAAGAATCTGGCGAAGCTCCCCGTTGTCTCTGATCTCGAAATCGGCGCGTGTCAAGCCGCTGAGCACACGTCCACGTCCATCCCGGACCGACGCCTGAATCGTGACGACGTCCGCAGAGGCCCGAAACGCCGGCTGGGGCTGGTTTGCCCTGTGCGCGGAGAGCGGGCCGAGCGACGTTGAGGCAACGACGACGAAAGCGGCCGCAACTTCATGTAACTTTAACGTCTTCGTCATACGGGTTCTTTCTGTTGATTCGGCGGAACGCGAGGAACATCCGCGAGGTCTTCGAGTATATGCCGGACGATGCTCCAGCGTGCCCTGATCAAATCGGTCGATTGCCCTGAACTCTCAAGTACCGAATGGCGACGCCACGATCGGTGACGAGGGTGGGGGCGGTGGCGACTGCGGGGAGGACGGTCTGGCGGGCGATGATCGCTGAAGTTGTACGAAATGAAGAATTCAGAATTTGGAATTCAGAATGGGTGTACGAATTCCGAATTCCAAATTCCGAATTCCAAATTCAAAAGGCCACGCGGAAGCCCAGCTGCAGGGTCCGCGGCGCATACGAGAGATTCGTACTCGCCACCGGCTTGCCGTATTGCGCATTGGTCTCTCTCACCTCGTACGCGCCGTAGTTCGCCCGGTCGAACAGGTTGAACACTTCCACGTAGCCACCGATCGTCGCATGGCCGTGCACCGGCACACGTTCCTGAAGCCGCACATCGACCCGGTGAATGGGGTCGAACACAAAGGCCTCGCGCGGGATGATCGTGCCATCCTGCCGCAGGCGATCGACGCTCGTGATCTGGAGTCCGCGCGCATCGCATCCACAGATTGCCTGCGTACGCTGGCCGGAGCCGTAGAAATAGATCCCGCTCACCTGCAAGCCGTACCCCACCTGCCAGATGCCATTGAAGACCAGCCGATGCCGCTGATCGGTTTCCGCAAACGACCGTTCACCGCCGATATCGCGCGCAACCGGAAAGGGAACCTCCGTGAACCCGCTGATCGGCGGCGGATCCTGATCCCAGAGGCCGGACAGCGTATACGTGAGCGAACCTTGCCAGCGATGGCTCATGCGCTTCGAGAAGTGTGTCTGCAATCCGTGGTAGTCGGATCGGCCCGTCGACGGAAACATCCCGATGACGCCATAGAGGGGCAGCGCCCGGCGGCTGGCGTTCGAGTACGGATACGGGACGCCGGTGTCAGGATTGAAGGTGAGATTGACGTTGTCCTGGATCGACTTCTCATCGCGGCTCTTCGTGTTCACGTAATCGACCTCGACCGCCATGTCGTTACCGAATTGCCGCGCCACGCCGATCGAGCTCTGCCAACTGTGCGGTACGTGCGCAAGGGCCGGAATCGGTGCCTGCTCCTGAAGATCGCGCAACAGACACCCGGGCACGTTGTTGACGTAGCAGAACCGCTGCAACGCCTGCTCGTAGGTCGGTAAGGGCCCGTTGAATGGGTTCGCCGCAAAATCCGGCCGACTGTTGGTGTTGTCCACCGCAATCACGGCAATCGTCAGCGGACTCATCGGCCACAAGACGTTGGTGTTCAGAATGTCGTTGTAGTACAGCCCGGTCCCACCGCGCAGCACCGTCTGCTCATTCAGCTGGTAGGCGAAGCCGACTCTCGGCTGAACGTTGTTCGCGTCCTGCGGCCGCCCGGCCTTCGCGAACGGCTCGAACGTGACGTTCTGCGCGAATCCATTCCATATCAGGTCGTACCGCACGCCGAGGTTCAGCGTCAGCTGCGACGAGAGCTTCCAGTCGTCCTGCGCCCAGGCGCCGTACTTCCACAGGTGGACGGGGGTCAGGAACGCCGACGAGTCCGAAACGCCGACCTGGTAGCGGGTTGTGATTGAGGAGATCGCCGCCAGGTTCCACGTGTCGGCGTTGAACGCGTCGGGAAACAGATCCTCGATATTGGCCGGTATCGGCCCACCGTTGGCCGTGATGACGCCTCCGCATCGGTTGCAATTGCGTGTGTCGTCCAGCAGGTGCAGATACTCACCGCCCGCCTTCAGGTCGTGACGGCCGCCTGCGTCGTAGGAAAACGTGACGTCATCGTGAAACGTGTACACATTCTGATTGCGGTATCGCGGAAGGTTGTTGTTCCTGTTGAACGAAAAACCCCTGAAGGTGATCACGGGCCCGTCGGTCGTGATGCCGTTGGACGCCTGCCAGTGCCTGGACCAGCTTGTCAGGCTCTGCTGGTCGATGCCGTAGGACGCATATCCGACTCTGAACTCGTTCACGGCACGGTTGCTGAGGACCTGGGTGAACTGACCGATCACGTCGGTATTGTGCTCTTGATTGCTGTTCGTGGCCGACGGATGGTTCCCGGTGCCGGGGCCGAACGGCTCGAACAGCGTCGAGTGGGAGATCTTCCCCATCAGATGCATCTTCGGCGAAAGCTGCTGGTCCAGACGCAAGCCGGCGAGCTTGACGTTTCTGATGCCATCCAGCTCGACGTTGAATTTCGGGAACACCGTGTTCCAGATGGACGTCAGCGGCTGCCGCTCGTATTCGTAATTGCCGAAGAAGTGAAGCTTGTCGCGCACGATCGGGCCGCCAACGGCTCCGCTGATCTGCTCATTCTTGTAAGGAAGGACACGGTTCAGTACGGGATCGGCCGCGTTCCAGGCACTGTTCCGGAAATTGCCCACGAGTGATCCCGACGGCGTGTTGGTGCCTGATTTGGTGACGACGTTCACCTGGACGCCCGTGGATCGGCCCTGGGTGGCGTCGAACCGGTTCGAGATGAACTGGAATTCCGCGATCGAATCGTTGCTGTACCGCGACTGGTTGCCGGTCCCCAGGTTCGAGGTCACTTGCTGACCGTCGACGTTGAGCTGGAACTCCCGAACGTCGACTCGGTCCTGGACCGGAAGGGACCCCTGCGCGTTGGTCCGGTTCCCGGGCGCCAGCAGCGCGAGCGACATCCAGTTGCGGCCCTGCGACGGCAGCTCCTGCACCTGGCGTTGATCGATGTTGCCGCCCAGGCTCGACGTGCTGGTGTCGACGAGGGGCGATTGCCCGGTCACGATCACCGTTTCAGCCACTCCTGACGGCGACATCTGCAAGTTGATCACGACCGTCTGTCCGACCAGCAGCTCGATCCCGAGCCGCGTCGCGGTGTTGAAGCCCAGAAGCTGCGTCGTGATTTTGAACGTGCCGATTCGGACCGGCATCCGATAGCTCCCGCGTGCATCGGTGACCGCCTCGAATGTGTTGCCTGTCGCTTCATGCTGCGCCTGCACCGTGACGCCCGGCAGGACGCCGCCTGTGGAATCGGTCACCGTGCCGCTCAACACGGCTTCCTGTGCGTACCCCAGAGCGGGCACCGTCAGGATCGTGCAGACGAAGATCAACGATCTCACCTTGCGCGATTTCATTCGGACCTCCAGTGACGACCGCTTTCTGGATGACGAGAATAGGACCCGCATCAAGCGGTGTCAACCAGCAAGGCCCCCTGCGACCGGCAGAAAAGTCACGTGTGCCACGCCAGATCTATCGCGCTGGATCCGAACGGTCCGGCTAAAGCCGGACACGACCGAAGAAGGTTTCGCGCCAGTTCCGGGAGCGTCCGGCTTCAGCCGGACCCCTCGCGCCGCGCGGCCGGCGTGGCCGCTCAACGGGCCGGCGGACTGAACGCGTCTGCGGTGACGTCCGATGGCAACATGGTCACGCGGGAATCCGCAACAGCTTGCTCACGTTCCCGCCGAGGATCGCTTCCTTGTCGGCGTCGCTCAGGAAGGGCGCTTCGCGAACGAGGTCCACGCCCACGGGCCAGTTGAACGGGATGTCGGTCCCATAAAGGATCTGGCCGGCACCCATTTCCGCGACCAGATGCCGCAGCCCCTCTTCGCTGAAGATCATCGTGTCGATCAGGAGCTCGCGCTTGAAGTATTCGCTCGGCCGCTTCTTGTTTGCGCAATTCGCGTTGGGCCGGACCACGCACGCTGCTTCCGACCGGCCGAGATAGGAGGGGAGGTAGCCTCCGGCGTGACCGGCGCAGATCTTCAGGCCGGGAAACTTGTCCAGCGTTCCGTCGAAGATCAGGCGCGAAAGGAAGTACGTCGTTTCAATCGGATTGCCGATGATGTTGCCGAGGTCGCCCCGTCCGCGCAAGGCGCCGTCCTTGAGGATATTGTCGGCGCCCCCGGGATGCATGAACACGAGGACCCCGAGCTCCGCGGCCTTGGCCCAGAACGGATCGTATTTCGGCGCCGACAGATCCTCGCCGTTCACATGGCCGCCAATCGAGGCACCGCGCAGCCCGAGCCGCTTGACGCCGTCCTCGAGCTGCTCAGCCGCCAGATCCGGATGCTGCAGCGCGACCGACGCGAACGCGACGAAGCGATCCGGATGAGCGGCCACCCATTTCGCCAGCCCCTCGTTCTGGACCTGCACGATCCGGCGCGCGAGGTCGCGATCGGCTGCGTACCACCAGTAGCCATTGATACTGAGCGCCTGAATATCGAGCCCCTGTTCGTCCATGATCTGCAGGCGCGCGGGGCCCAGCACATTGTTCCCGCCGCCTCCGCGTCCACCACCACCTCCGCCAGCGTTGCTCGCGAGGCTCGTACCTTTGACGACGTCCGCCACCTCCGGCACGACGCAGTGACAGTGGACGTCGATCACCTTGACGCGCTTGCGCCCCACGAACACCTCGCGCCGCTTGGCCGGGGCGGCCTGAAGCGATCGGGCGCCGGCATCCGTGAACCCGCGGCCCACGAACATTCCGGCCGTCGCGCCGGCCACACTCTTGAAGAAGTCTCTGCGATTCGGCATGTTCACCTCTCCCGGGATGACAAAACCCTTTCGAGCGAACATTCTATGCTTGATAATGAGTCAGGCTCGTTCCAGGAGCGTGTGCGAGAACTGTGAGCTCGCTCCTAGTAGGCCGGCTCGGCCGGCGAAAAACGGCCAGGATTCGCATGTCGTCCCGCGCGAAGCGCGAGGCTACGGAGCCCGCGAGAGACGGCAGAGAACCGACAGCAAAGAAAGAGCTGATCCAGCGCGAGCTGGATTCGGCAGAACACGACGACGCAGGAGGGCGGCGACCCTGACGGGTCGCCCTACGGGGCAAAAAAACGAGGGACTTTTTATGACCAGCAGTTGTGCGAAGGGTTTATTGTCTGTCGTCGGCCTCCTCATGATGTCGACGGGATTGCTGCTCGCGCACCATGGGGATTCGGGGCGTTACGAGGACAAGCTGACGACCGTGTCGGGAACCGTCGCGGAGATTGTGCTGATCAATCCGCATTCGACGCTCGTGCTCGACGTCAAGGACGAGAGCGGAAAGGTTGTGAAGTGGCGCGGCGAGCTTGGCTCCGCGGTGCAGCTGAGAGGCTGGTGCTGGAGCAAGGAGGTCATCAAGGCTGGCGACACGGTCAGCATGAAGGGCCGCCGTCTCAAGAACGGATCGCCCTACATGACGCTGTCTGAAGAAGCCAGGGTGACAAACGCGGCCGGCAAGGACATCTACAAGGGCAACGATCCGGGCAAGCCGGGGGAACCGGGGCCATGCGCTCCGGCCCGGACGCAGCCGTAGAATCAAGTCTCAAGGCAAAACGAATGAGAAACGTTTCCAAAACGTGGCCGCTGTGGCTGGCGATCGCATGTCTGTCCGTTCACTCCGCGGCCCAAACGCCCAAACGGTCTTCTGCAGCGACCACGGCGTCCACCTTGAGACAGGTCGCGTACGTCAAAGCGTCGAACCCAGGCGAAGACGACAAGTTCGGAGACATCGTCGCGCTGAGCGGCGACGGCAACACGTTGGCGGTCGGCGCTCCGCTCGAAAGCAGCGCGGCGAAGGGCATCAACGGGAAAGGCGCGAACGATCCCGGCCAGAGCTCGGGCGCCGTATACGTCTACGCACGCAGCGGTAACCGGTGGGCGGAGCAGGCCTACATCAAGGCCTCGAATCCTGACGCGGACGATCAGTTCGGGTACGGCGTCGGTCTGAGCGCCGACGGCAACACGCTGGTGGTGTCGGCGCCCTACGAGGACAGCGCTGCTACAGGAATCAATGGCGATCAGGCCGACAATTCCATGCCGAACTCCGGTGCCGTGTACGTGTTTTCCCGAACCGGAAGCACCTGGTCGCAGCAGGCCTATATCAAGGCCTCGAACACGGGCGAAAAGGACGAAGGCGACGAGTTCGGCTATTCCGTTTCCGTGAGCGGCGATGGCAACACGCTGGCGGTCGGGGCCATCGGTGAAGACAGTTCCGCCGCCGGCATCAACGGCAACCAGGCCGACAACTCGGCGAATGGGGCCGGCGCGGTGTACGTGTTTACCCGAAGCGGCGGCACATGGGCCCAGCAGGCCTACGTCAAATCGTCGAAGCCCGCCAGGAACATCATGTATGGCTACTCGGTCTCACTCAGCGCGAACGGCGACACGATGGCCGTCGGCGAGTACGACGCAGACCGGGGAAGAGGCGCCCTGTACGTGGTGACGCGCAACGGCGGCACCTGGTCGCAGCAGGCCCGGTTGCAGCCCGCGACGTTGGACCCGCAGGACTCGATGGGCTGCTGGGTCGCCATCAGCGACGACGGCAATACGATTGCGGCCGGCGCTATGGACGAAGACACGCTCGTGCCTGGCATCAACGTCGTGCAGGGCGGCCATTCGGGAATCGTCGATGGGCCGGACGATAACTCCGCGGGTGCCGCGTACGTGTTCGTACGCGACGGGACGACGTGGAAGGAGCAGGCCAATTTCAAGGCGTCCAACGTCGGCAAAAAGGATTGGTTCGGCGTCCGCCTGGCGCTGAGCGGTGACGGCAATACGCTGGCTGTCGGCGCGCCCAACGAAGACAGCGCGGCGAGGGGCATCAACGGGAAGCAGGACGACGACTCGGCCGACGAAGCCGGCGCGTTGTACCTCTTCACGCGCACCGGCAGCACCTGGAAGCAGGACTACTACGTCAAGGGCTCGAACACGCAGAAGTTCGACGAGTTCGGAAGCTCCGCGGCATTGAGCAGGGACGGCAGGACGATGGCCGTTGGGGCACACTTCCAGAGCGGCGGCGCCAAAGGCGTCAACGGCAACGAAGCCGACCGCTCGATCTCTCGCTCGGGAGCCGCGTACGTGTTCGTTCGATGATCTGTGGAGCGCGAGGTCGCTCCTTCGATGGAGCGCGAGCCTTTCAGGCGA
>WNEY01003033.1_pt1 | contig 12484 bp, 12 predicted proteins | sample 5400531 | NCBI WGS metagenome assembly WNEY01 (sample SAMN13153338, study PRJNA577476) | soil metagenome | isolation source: 200 cm saprolite under Douglas fir tree site 1 | place: USA:California | collected 2015-04-18
CGAGGGCGTTGCCGATCGTCCCGCCCACGATGCCGCCGATGAGGGCGCCGGCGACAACCGAACCGGCCCCGCGCCCGGTGGCGGCGCCAATCAGGCCGCCGGCCAAGGCGCCGGTCGCAATGCCGGCGCCGGTCTTGGGACCGGGATTGTCGGCGCAGCCGGCGAGAACGCAGGCCAGCGCCAGCAGGATGGCGGGTTTTACCGTTAGCGCGCGCACAAAGTCCCCCTTGGCATTCCGCCAGAACCGGAACGCTTCCTCGCTCGGCCGGATACGTGCCGATGATTGGGGCGAAAGCTGGGCCCCGCGCCTCAGGCCGCCGGCAACACCAGTTCCGCGCGCAGGCCGCCGATCGGCGCGTTGCCGAGCACGAGCTTGCCGCCATAGAGCGTCGCCAGATCCGCGACGATCGACAGGCCGAGCCCGGAGCCCGGCTTGTTCTCGTCGAGCTTGCGCCCGCGGCTCGGAATTTGCCCGCGCGCTTCCGACGGCAAGCCGGGCCCGTCATCGTCGATCAGGACGTGGAAGAACGCGCGCTCGATCGCGCTCGCCGGATGCTCGGCAAACACCTCGATTTCGACGCGCGAGTTCGCCCATTTGCAGGCGTTGTCGACGAGATTGCCGAGCATCTCCTCGAAATCCTGGCGCTCGCCGTGAAATTTTACGTCATCGACCCCGCGCGTCTCGATCGTCAGCGCGCGGTCGTGATGGATTTTCGACATCGTGCGCGCGAGGCCGTCGACGACGGGCGGCACCTCGCTCACGGTGCCGACCACGGCGACGCGCGCGGCAAGCCTTGCCCGCTCGAGATGATGCTGGACCTGCTCGCGCATGACCGAAACTTGCTCGCGCACCTTCTCGGCGGCGGGATCGTTGCGGCCGGCCGCTTCATTGAGCAGAACCGAAAGCGGCGTCTTCAGCGCGTGCGCGAGGTTGCCGACATGCATGCGCGCGCGGTCGACGATTTCGCGGTTGGATTCCAGCAGCGCGTTCACCTCGCGCGCGAGCGGCGCGATTTCTTCCGGAAACGTGCCGTGCAGCCGTTCGGCGCGGCCCGATCGAACGGCGGACAACGCTTCGGACATGTTGCGCAGCGGCCGCAGGCCGAAGCGAACCTGAAATCCGACGATCAGCGCGAAGGCGGCGCCCAATAAAGTAAGCGTGAGCAACAGCGCGTCGTTGAAGTCCTCGCTGTCGTCGTCGATCTCGTAGGCGTCGCCCGCGACCGCCACCAGATAGCGGCCGTCCTCGCCGAGATCGACGATTCGCTCCACCACGCGCAGCCGCTGTCCGTCGGGGCCGTCGACATAGCCCTCGCGGAAACCGCCGAGACCCTCGACGACGTTGGCGTCCGACAAAATGGGCAGCCCGCCCTCGGGCACCGAATGCGACGCTTTCGTTTCGACGCTATCGCCGTTGATGCGGATGATCTGCCAATACCAGCCGGAGGAGGGAAGCTCGAACAACGGCTCGCCGAGCGCGGTGGGCTCGGGCAATGCGCCCTTCGAGGTGAGCGCGACGTCGGCGACGATGGTCTTGAGGTAAACGTTGAGCCGGCGGTCGAAGGAGCGCTCGAGCGAGCCGCGGTAGAGCGTCGACAGCAAAATCCCCGCCACGAGCAGGATGGCGGCGCTCACCGCCGTGGCCGTGATGAAGAGCCGCCGCGCGAGGGAGCTAGCGCGCATTCGGCGGCGGATTGAGCAGATAGCCGAGACCGCGAACGGTCTGGATCAGGTCGACGCCCAGTTTTTTTCGCAGGCGGCCGACGAAGACCTCGATGGTGTTGGAATCGCGATCGAAGTCCTGATCGTAGAGATGCTCGACGAGCTCGGTGCGCGAAACCACCCGCCCCATGTGATGCATCAGATAGGCGAGCAGCCGGTATTCGTGCGAGGTGAGGCGGATGGGATTGCCGTCGACGGAAACGCGCCCGGAGCGGGTATCGAGATGGATCGGCCCGCAGCTCAAATCGCTGGTGGCGTGACCGCTGGCGCGGCGGAGCAACGCGCGCAGGCGCGCCAGCACCTCTTCCATGTGAAAGGGCTTGGCCACGTAATCGTCGGCGCCGACGTCGAAGCCCTGCACCTTGTCGGACCAGCGGTCGCGCGCGGTGAGCACGATGACCGGCATTTTCTTGCCGTTGCGGCGCCACGACTCCAGCACCGAGATGCCGTCCATCTTGGGAAGCCCGAGATCGAGCACGACGGCGTCGTAGGGCTCGCTCTCGCCGAGGAAATGCGCTTCCTCGCCGTCGAAGGCGCGATCGACGGCATAGCCCGCGTCGGTCAACGCCGCGCAAAGTTGGCGGTTGAGATCGGGATCGTCCTCGACGACCAGAAGGCGCATGGGTTGAAAATGACTCCCCGGCTTGGCGGCAGTATGCCGCCTTGCCGGCGAGCTGTCAGCATAACGGCTCGAAAGCGGCGGAATAAAGTAAACGGGCGGCCACCTACTCTCGTCGTCATGCCCGCGCTTGTTACCGCAAGCCGGGTTTACCCGACTTGCGGCAATTGAACTTACTGAACTCAGGCAAGCCTGAGTTCGGATGGCATCCACGCCTTTCTTATGGCTAAGACGTGGATGCCCGGCACAAGGTTTACACTTGGGCCGGCCGAAGGCCGGACCCGAGTGCCGGGCATGACAGAATTCATAATCCGCTACGCTGCAGCTTCTTCGCCTCGTCCGGGATGACATCAACGTTCGGCGGTTGACAGGGCGCGCGGGCGGCGGCACCCCTTCCCCGCGGAGGGGAAATGCCACGGCGTCTCTTGGTTTCGTTCGCGGTGGGCTCGCTCGGCGCCGCCTTGGCGGGGCTTGCGCCCGCGCAAGCCATCAACGGCGGCAAGGGTGCGCCGGCCGACATCGCGGCGCAAACGGTGCAGATCGTGTCGACCCGCGGCGCAACCTGCTCGGCGGCGGTGATCGCGCGCGACCTGTTGTTGACCGCCGGCCATTGCGTGGAGCCGACGGCGAACTACGCGGTTTCGATCGACGAGGGCGCGGGCCCGCGCATCGTGCCGATCGCGCGCATCGTGCTGCATCCGGGCTACGATCCGCATCAATTCGAGAAGCTGAAGCCCTCGCCGGATATCGCGATCGTCAAGATTTCCGAGCCCTTGCCCGCGCGCTTTCGCCCGGCGCGGCTCGCGACCGAGCGCGCGCTGCCGAAGCAGGGCGACATCTTCACGCTCGCGGGCTACGGCTTCAGCGTCGACGGCGACCCGCGAACCATGGGCAAGGTGCGCACGGTGACGCTGCCCTCGATCGGCAACACCGGCGGGATCATGGTGCGCGTCTCCGCCGGCGGCGGCAGCTCGGCCGGCGCCTGCACCGGCGATTCCGGCGGGCCGGCCTTTCGCGGCGACGTGCTCGCCGCGGTGATCGGCTGGATCAACACGCCGGCGGGCCGCAACTGCGGCTCGGTCACCGGCGCGACGCTTGTGGCGCTGCAGCGCGAGTGGATCGTTGCCACCGCGCGCGCTCTCGGCGCCACCATCGGCGAGTGAAGTAAACACACTTCCGTCATCACCGGGCCGCCGCTTCTCTTCCTTGTCATTGCCGGGCTTGACCCGGCCTTTGACCCGTCATCCTGAGGTGCGAACGAGCGAAAGCGAGTGAGCCTCGAAGGATGACGACGAAATTGTCCGTGCGCTCGGCGATAGCAATAGTTAGCGCTTCGCCTTCGCGCGCCGCTTGCGCCGCTTCACCTTCGGCTCCTTGAGCGGCCAATCGACCACGTGCTCCTCGTATTCCTTGCGCGGCACTTGGCGCTCGCGCGCGCCGACGCGGCCGCGCACGGAGACGCCGGCCGTATGCACGGTTTGCGGATCGCCGGAGACGAGCGGGTGCCACCAGGCGAGTCCGCGCCCTTCGGCGAGGCGGCGATAGGCGCAGGAATGCGGCAGCCAGCCGTACTCGGTGGCGCGCTTGGGGGTGAGCTTGAGGCAATCGCGCACGCGCTGCATGCGATGGGAATAATCGGTGCAGCGGCAAGCCTGGCAATCCAACAGCCGGCAGGCGATGTCGGTGTAGTAGATGCGGCCGGTGTTGGTGTCTTCCAACTTGATCAGGCAGCAGCGCCCGCAGCCGTCGCAGAGCGATTCCCACTCGGCGCGGGTCATCGCGGCGAGCGATTTGGTTTTCCAGAAACCTTTGGCCATGGTCTGTCCTAGCCGACAACCCGCGTGCCCGCGAACTCCCCCTTGCCCCACCCCCCGTTTCAGGCCATTTCTTCCATCTCGCGCCGCAATAGCGCGGGCTAAGCCGCCCGTTTCGCCCTAGATTCGCCTGCTACATTCGGCGGTATCGCCGCTTCCGTCCGAGGTGCCGCCCGTGGCCGACAAGAAGCTGATCAAGAAGCCGAAAATCCCGCTCAGGATCGAGAAGGTCGGGCGCGTGCGCCGCCGGCTCCTCGACCTCGACGCCCGCCTCGGCCACACCTTCTTCACCCTCGGCGTCCGCGCCCGCGCGCGCTGGGACCGCTTCTCCGGCTTCATGGACCGCTTCCACGTCGCCGGCACCAAGCGCTTCCTGGTCGAGCTCGCCTCGGAAGGCTTCACGCTCGGCACCGCCGGCGCCATCCTCATGCTCGCGCTCGCCACCCCCGCCTTCCGCGAGACCACCGACGAGGACTGGCTGAAGAAAACCGAGCTCTCGGTCGTCTTCCTCGACCGCTACGGCACCCGCATCGGCGACCGCGGCACGCGCATCAACGACACGGTGCCGCTGGAGGAATTTCCCGATCACCTGATCAAGGCGGTGCTCGCCACCGAAGACCGCCGCTTCTACGAGCATTTCGGCATCGATTTCCCCGGCACGCTGCGCGCCATCGGCGCCAACGCGCGCGCCGGCGGCGTGGTGCAGGGCGGCTCGTCGATCACCCAGCAGCTCGCGAAGAACCTCTTCCTCAACAACGAGCGCACGCTCGAGCGCAAGGTGAAGGAGGCGTTTCTGGCGCTGTGGCTGGAGACGCGGCTGACGAAAAAGGAAATTCTCAAGCTTTATCTCGACCGCGCCTATCTCGGCGGCGGCTCGTTCGGGGTCGACGCGGCGGCGCAGTACTATTTCAACAAGTCGGTGCGCGACGTGACGATGTCGGAATCGGCGATGCTCGCGGGCCTGTTCAAGGCGCCGACGCGCTTCGCCCCGCACGTGAACCTCGCCGCGGCGCGCGCGCGCGCCAACACCGTGCTCGACAATTTGGTCGAGGCCGGAATGATGACCGAGGGCCAGGTCTACGGCGCGCGGCGCAATCCGGCAAAGACCGTCGACCGGCGCGACGAGGAAGCGCCGAACTATTATTTGGATTACGCGTTCCGGGAGGTGCAGGGCATCGTCGACACGCTGCCGCCGAGCGTTTACGAGCGCGTGTTCGTGGTGCGCACCGGGCTCGACATCAACATCCAGCGCGCGATGGACGTGGCGCTCAACGAATCGCTCCGCCAGTTCGGCCGCGACTACAATGTGACCCAGGGCGCGATGGTGCTGCTGGAGCCGAACGGCGTCATCCGCGCGATGACCGGCGGGCGCGACTACGGCGAGAGCCAGTTCAACCGCGCGACCGATTCGCTGCGCCAGCCCGGCTCCTCGTTCAAGCCCTACACCTACGCCACCGCGCTGATGAACGGCTTCAAGCCGACATCAGTCGTCGTCGACAGCCCCGTGTGCATCGGCAATTGGTGCCCGCGCAATTATTCCGGCGGCTATTCGGGCGCGGTGACGCTCACGCAAGCCATCACCGCCTCGATCAACATCATTCCGGTGAAGCTTTCGATCGCGCTCGGCAACGGCAACGCCAAGATCGGACGCGCCAAGATCATCGAAACGGCGCGCAAGATGGGGATACGCTCGCCCCTGCCCGATACGCCGTCGCTGCCGCTCGGCGCCGACGGAATCGCGCTGCTCGACCACACCGCCGCCTTCGCCACCTTCCCGAGCGGCGGCAAGGCGGTGGAGCGGCATGCGGTCATCGATATGCGCACCGCCGCGGGCCAACTGATCTGGAATTTCGACCGCGACGGCAAGAAGCCCGTGCAAGTGCTGCCGCCGCAAGTGGCCGCCGACATGGTGATGATGATGAACAACGCGGTGGAAAACGGCACCGGCCGGCGCGCGCAACTCGACGGCATCAAAACCGCCGGCAAGACCGGCACCACCAGCGCCTGGCGCGACGCCTGGTTCATGGGCTACACCGGCAACTTCGTGTGCGGCATCTGGCTCGGCAACGACGACTACACGCCGACCCGCAACATGACCGGCGGAACGCTGCCGGCGCTGACCTGGCACAAGGTGATGGCCTACGCCCATCAGGGCGTCGAAATCAAACCGCTGATCGGGCTGAAGGGAGCGCCGGGGCCGCGCCTGGAAGAGCCGCCGGTCGCCTCCTCCGGTCCGAACTTCATCGAGGCGGCGCGCCCGATGACGCTGCCGCAACGCACTTCGGAGCGGCTCATGCAGCTCGAGAAAATCATGCGCGACGCCGCGCCGACCTCGGCGCTGCCGGATGAGCGCTGGCGGGCCGGACGCGCGCTGGCGGCGCCCGCTTCCGACAGCGATCAATTCATTCGGGGCAATTGATGCGGCCTTCGACCCTGCCGGGACACTGATCCATGCGCGTCCTTTACGTGCTCATGGCGCTTGCCGTCGGGATCGTCAGCGGCCTTGGCTTGACGTGGCTCGCCTCGGCGCGCGGCAGCAGCTTCGGCACGGTGCGGATCGGCGCGTGGACGGCGTGGCCGAAAAGCGGCACGGTCGACGCCGATCCCTATGCGCGGGCGACGTTCGCGCGCGCCGGCGAATTGCCGCTCGGGCTCGGCGACGGCCTCGCGTTCATCGCCACCGCCGACGATTCCGGCACGCAGCTCGACGGACGCTGCGACATTCACATCGAGGGCCGCTTGCCGCTGGCGCGATTCTGGACGCTGACGGTGTACGACCCGCGCGGCCGGCTCATCGACAACGTCGCCGAGCGTTACGGCTACAACAGCGCCGAAGTCGTGTGGCGGACGGACGCGACGATGGAAATCGTGCTGGCGCCGCGCGCGCGCGGCGGCAATTGGATTCCGACGGCGGGACGCGACCGTCTCGTGGCGATTTTGCGGCTCTACGACGCGCCGGTCGGATTCGGCAGCCGCTCCGGCGACAACGCGGACCTGCCGGCGATCCGGCAGGAGTTCTGCCAGTGAGGACATACGCGCTCCCGCTCATCGCCGGCCTCGTGCTCGGCGGCCTCGTCCATATCGTCACCACGCTGACGCTGCCGCGCGTGGCCTCGGAGGACGCCTTCGCGCGGCTCGCGCGGCTGGGGCCGCCGAATGTCGTGCAGCTCGTTCCCGATTCCACACCGATGCAGGCGGTGTTGCCGCGAATGGATCCGGCGTTTCTGTCGGCGGTCTGCGTCTACGATCTTTCCTCGGCCTCGCTCAAGGTGCGCGTTCCGACCACTCCCGACTACACTTCGGTGTCGTTTTATACGCGCTACGGCCTTGCCTACTACGCGCTCAACGACCATGCCGCCGGCGCGCGCACGATCGAGCTCAATCTGATGACGGCGGCGCAGCGCGCGGCGCTTCCCGAAGACGAGGAAATTACCGCCGCCGACCGGCTGATCGTCGAGTCGCCCACGGCGGAGGGAATGGTGATGATCCGCGTTCTGGTGCGCGAGCGCGGCTTGCGCGAGGCGATTCGCGCCCGCCTTGCGGAGGCGAGTTGCTCGCCGATCGGCTGATCTTTATTTGCCGATCAATCCGCCGGCGGCGACCGGAACGGGGCTCGTCATCCGCCGCAGCCGATCCTCGAGCGCGTAGAGCGCGCGTTCGGCCTCGACCGCCTGGGGCGAAGGCGTCAGCAGCAGGAGGCATTCGAGCGCGTAGCGGTAGCTCGCGATGCGCTCGCGAAAACGGTCGTAAACCCGGTCGATGAGCCCGCGGTTTTCGGCGACGCGAACGCGCGCCCATTCGAATGTTTCAACCGGCAAGCGGGAGACATATTGCAAGCCGCGCGTGCGCACGGCGTCGGCTTGCAGCACGCGATTGGCCATCGAGAAGAACGGGTCGATGCGCCCGGCATCGGCGCGGATGTCGTCGATCAATCGCGCATAGCGCGCGCTGCTCGACCGATAGGGCTTGGCGATCAGGTGTTCGGCATAGCTCTGCACGTCGAACGGCGGCGGCCCGACGATCCAGCGATCCCACAAATCGAAGAAATCGGCGCCGGCGATGATGAAATGCCGACCGCTCAATTCGGGGGGCTGCAGGATCGCGTAAGCAAGATCGCGCAGCGTGCGCTCGTCGTCGGTGTAGGGAGCGCCGGCGCGCAGGTCGGTGAACGGTTCAAACCCATCCTTCAGCCAGGGCAGGAACTCGTCGACAAAAACGTTTTCGCGCGGCCGGCCGAAATCACCGGGCTCGGCTGCAAGCTCGGTTGCGCAGCAAAGGATCGCGCAGACGAGCGTGGCGAGTTTCGCGGTTTTGAACACGAGCCCTCATCGCTTCCGGCTGAGCGCTAGTTCCGCGGCGTGCGCCGGCGGCGGCGGCCGCCCGAGCTCGGTTCGGCCGGGGTGTGATTGTCGATTTCGGGCAACACCAAGTCGAGTTCGCCCTTGTTCCGTTCGATCCGCACCGCCGGCAAGATCAAGATCGTCGCCGGCTCGCCCGCAAATATTTCCCCTGGCGCCGATCGCGCCCGCTCGATGGGGAATCTGAGGACCATACCCATGTCGCCCTCCCGCTCACTGGGTTCCGTCAAATCGGCGGCCCCCGCCAATTAAGATTCCGCCAAGGTTAACAGTTTGCTAACGGCCAAAGCCGTGGAAAGCGCAGCGAAACGGCGCGGACGGGCGTAATCGCGCGCGCCGGCGGCGCGGACGATCAGATCAGATCGAGAAAATCGCGGCCCTGGCGATCCTCGACCTCGACCAGCCACAGATCCGAATCGAATTCGATCTCGCGTACGATGCGCGTCTCGACGTCGTGGTCGCTGACGAAGCCGCCCTTGAGACAGGAAACGAAGCGGCGCTCCACGGGACGCGCTTCGTCGAACGATGCTTGCGGCGCCGGCGCGAATAGGGCGGCGGTGCCGTCGAGGCGCGAAATCTTGACGAAGATCGCGCCCGCTTCCTCGGCGCCCCGGCGGCGGACGACCGCGGACGCGCCTTCGATATAGCAGCGCCGCACATAGGCCGCGACCCAGATCGCGCTCTTCAAACGCACGGGCGGCGGGCCTCGGCGCTCAATCGAGCGCGCCGCCGCTGAAGGCCGCGAGCTCGTGCATCAAGCGCTCGGAAATCTCGCCCGTTGTCGCCATGTTGCGGTCGCGCTCAAATCGCTCGATCGCCTCGCGCGTTTCCCGATCCGCCGCCCCGTTCATATGGATCGGGCCGTAGCCGTAGCGGGCAAGCAGCCGCTGCGCGAAAAATACCTGCGGATTTGCCGCGGCGGGCTTCGCGGGCCCGATCGAGCCGGTGATGTCGGATTTATTGCCGGCCTTGCGAATTTGCCCGAGCAGGATTTCGCTCGCCTCGCCCGTCACGCGCAGCCGCTGGGTGAGTTCGAAATCGCGAATGGCCTGGCTCAGCCGCGGTCCCGCCGCGCCGTCGACGGCGCCGTCATAATAACCCCGGCCGGCGAGTTCGTGCTGCACGTCGCGCAGGAGATCCGTCCGGCTGCGGCCGCTTGCGGGCTCGGGACGCGGTTGCGGAAGCGGAGCGGCGGCGGGTGCCGACGGCGGCACCAGGAGCTTCTGTGTCGCCTGCGGCGAAATGCGCGCGGCCTTCGATACTCTCTGCAACCCGAGCGCATTCACGAAAACCACGAGGATGACGGCGACGGCGACGAAGGCGGCGAGGCAATCGATCACCCCGCGCGCGCTCACGCGCGCTAGCAAACCCCCGTGCGCCAATTTTCTCTTGCGCCGCGACGCCTTAAAAAGATCGTCAAAACTCGGCTCCTGGCGCGCGGCTAAGGAACTGCGATGATTTCGAACCGGATCACGCACGGCGTCTCACCTTTTCGGGCTCGTTGACAATGACTGGCTGAGGACCGCCGACGACGGCCTGACGGCCGGCGCCATCGTGCCGGCAATCGAGCGGCAGGCGCAGGGTGACTTGGGTGCCCTCGCCCAGGCGGCTTGCGATATCCATGCATCCGCCGTGCAGTTCGATCAAACCTTTGACGACCGACAAACCCAGCCCGCTTCCTTGGTAAGGCCGGTCGTACGAAGCATGCGCTTGAAAAAACGGATTGCCGAGTTGCTTCAGGTCGCCTTCGGCGATGCCGATTCCGCTGTCGGTAACCGTCAGCAGGAATTCGTCACGTTCCACGCGACCGCCGATGACGACGCTGCCGCCTTGAGCGCTAAACTTGATCGCGTTGGATAGCAGATTCAGCACGATCTGCCGCAGTGCCCGCTCATCGGCGACGATTTCGGGCAAGGCAGCGGCGAGTTCAGCCGTGAGCCGAACGCCTTTGTGCCCGGCATCGAGCATCATGATCTCGACGCAGCTTTCGATCAGGGAAGCGATCGAAACAGGCCTCGGCCGGATCATGAATTGACCGGACTCGATCCGCGACACGTCGAGGATGCTATTGACGACGGCGAGCAGATGCTCGCCGCTGTCGCGGATCAGTTTTGCGTAGTTCGTTTGATACTGGGCGCCGACCGGGCCTGCCGGCGTGTTGGTCAAGATCTCGGAAAAGCCGATGATTGCATTCAGCGGCGTACGCAGTTCATGGCTGACGGTGGCGAGAAAGCGGTACTTCGCGTCATTCGCCTGTTCCGCCTGCGCGCGTGCTTCTTCCAGCGCGAACTCGGCGGCTTTGCGGCTCGAGATATCCTTGGTCACGGCAAGGATGCGCGGCCTCGATGATTTGCGCCCTTCGTCCATTTCGGATTCGTCCGGATGGCAGCGCGTTTCGACCCAGATGAAGGACGGCTCCGCGGACGATCGTTGATCGGCCGCGGCCGCCTCGCGGCGCAAACGATATTCAATCGCCGCGGTCTTTTTCTTGATCGCCGATTCGCTGATCGCCGTGAGAAAAGCCGGGCGGTCGGCGACGTGCACGCGGTCGAACAATCCGTGCCCGATGAGCCGGGAGGCGGGCGTTCCGAGCAAGCTTTCGGCCGCGGCCGACGCAAACGTGACCGTGCCGTTGCGGCCATGGCTGGTGATCAGCTCGCTGGTGTTTTGAGCGATGGAGCGATACCGCGCTTCGCTCGCTTGATTGCGGCGCGCTTCGCCGTCGGCGATCGTCCGCGCGACGATCGTAATGAAGACCGTGTATGCGGCGACAACCAGCCCGCCGGCGAGGCCGAGCGAAGCGGCATCGACGGCAACGGCGAAATGGGCCGGCAGCAGCCCAAATGTTGCGAAGGCCCATGCGGCGCCGAAGACGGCAAAGGCGCCGGCGCCCGCCGCCATGGCGACCGAGCGCGAGCAGAATAAAATCGCTTCGACGGGCACGAGGGCGACCCACAAGGCGAACGAGCCGGTGCCGGTCATTCCCGCCAACAGCCCGAGCGGCGCCGCGAGCGTCACGACCGATAAAAGATGCGCCCGCTCAAACGCGCCCGTTCGCGACACGTAAAGCGCCAAAAACAGCGGCAGCAGAAACCAGCAATAGGCAGTGGCTTCGAGCAGCGACGGCACGCCCCGCACGGCGAGATAAACCGGCAAGGCGGCAAACGCGACCAGCCCGACCGAGAGGCGCGTAGCGATGAAGAAAAAATGGCGCGCGAACGCGCGCGGGTCCACGCGCGCCGATGGATGAACGAGCGCCTCGACATAGGCGCGAAGCGATTTCAGGAAACTCATCGTGTGCAATTGAACCGCGGCGTTGTCCGTTGGCGCGCCGCCCCCTCACCTGCGAGCCGATCGTGGCAAATGTCGCTTAAACGAAGCCTAAGTGAGCGGGCTTCGCCGCACCCGAACCGCCCCTTTGCAGCGATCCGTGACGCTGCATGCACGGAACCGGCGCTTATGGTGAATAATTCGTTTCCCGAACGGCCCTCGATTGGACAAAAGCGGGCGTCGCCGGCCTGAAATTCAATGCGGAAGAGAGCGCCTATGCTGAAAGAGATCGAAAACCAAACATTCAAATTTTCGGAAAATTCGCGCCGAATTCGTCGATAAGGCCGAACGCTTCTTTCAAAGGCGATGGTCTAGCCTGCAGCCTGAGCGCGGCAACGGATAAGCCGCGTCGCAAGGTTGAAGGCGGGCGTTATGTTCTTCCTGTTGCGGGTCGCGTTCTGGCTTTCGGTCGTCGTGATCTTCTTGCCGTCGGCTCCGACGAGCAGGACCGACCCGGGCCGGCCGCCGATTGGAGCCGTGGAAGCTCTCGGCGCCGCGCAAGCCGCGGTCGAGGACGCGCGCGGATTCTGCTCGCGCCGGCCGGATGCCTGCGAGACCGGTTCGCAAGCCTTCCACACCTTCGGCCAGAAGGCCCAGCACGGCGCCAAGATCCTCTACGAATTTCTTTCGGACCGCTTCGC
>WNEY01005601.1_pt1 | contig 12482 bp, 11 predicted proteins | sample 5400531 | NCBI WGS metagenome assembly WNEY01 (sample SAMN13153338, study PRJNA577476) | soil metagenome | isolation source: 200 cm saprolite under Douglas fir tree site 1 | place: USA:California | collected 2015-04-18
TCGCCCTTGAGCACGCCGTGGAACTGGTTGCCCTGGCGCGTCGTGACTCGCAGCGTGCCGTTGCCGTAGCGGTCCGCCAGCTGGTCGATCACGAGGTACTGCTCGCCGGTGAGCACGCCCCCCGGAATCTTGCAGCGGACCATGAACTGGTGAGACGGCTCGCCGTCCGTGCCACGCAGCGCACGGCGCTGGTCGCGATCCTCTTGTTGGTACGTCCCGTGAAACTTGAGGAGTTGAGCGCCCGCGTCGGAGAAATGCTCGCCGCCCGCCGCGAGCTGCGCAGTGAGATCACCGCGCAGACCGCGGCTCTCCTCCTTCACCTTCTCGACCGGGCTGAGCGGCTTGTCCGTCATGCGACCGCCACCTCCCGCAGTCCGTCGGCGAGCACCTGGCCGACTTCCGGCCGGCTGAACTCGGGCGGCGGCAGCGTGCCGCTGCGCAGCAGCTCGCGCACCTTGGTGCCGGAGAGCGTCACGTGGGAGTCGGCGTCGTGCGGGCAAGTTTTGGGTGACGCCATGCCGCCGCAGCGCCGGCAGTAGAACGTGTGCTCGAAGCAGATGGGGTGGATGCCGAGCTCGGCCGGCGCGAAGCGGTCGAAGATGCGCTGCGCGTCGTAGGTGCCGTAGTAGCTCCCGACCCCCGCGTGATCGCGGCCCACGATGAAATGGGTGCAACCGTAGTTCTTGCGCACCAGCGCGTGGAACACGGCCTCCCGCGGGCCAGCGTACCGCATCGCGGCCGGGAAACCGGCGAGCAGCACGCGATCCCGCGGGTAGTAGCGATCGAGTAGCACGCGGTAGCTCTTGACGCGCACGGCGGCCGGGACGTCGTCGTCCTTGGTGGGTCCGAGGAGTGGGTGCAGCAGCAGCCCGTCGACCGTCTCTAGCGCCGCCTTCTGGATGTATTCGTGCGCGCGGTGCACGGGATTCCGCGTCTGAAAGCCGACCACGGTGCGCCAGCCGCGCTCGCCAAACGCGCGCCGAGTGTCAGCGGGATCGAGCGCCAGCTCCGGGAACGCCGGGGCCGTGCGCCGCAGCAGGCGGATCTCTCCCCCGACCAGGAAATCGCCCTGGCTGAAAAGCTGCGCCACACCGGGGTGCTTCGGGTCCGCCGTCCCGTACGCGAGCCGGGCCTCCTCTTCCTTCGAGTGCGTGAACACCTCTTGGACCTGCAGCAGGGCGACGGCCCGGCCGTCGGGCGCCTGGAGCGCCACGGTATCGCGGACCCTTCTGGCGTCGGTCACGCGCAGGGTGATCGGCAGCGACCACGGGAGCCCGTTAGCCAACCGCATCTCGTGGAGCACGCGTTGGTAGTCGGTGAGACCCATGAAGCCCGTGAGCGGGCTGTAGGCGCCGGTCGCGATGAGCTCGAGATCTGCCACGGTGCGCGCGTCCACCGACAGCGACGGCAGCGCAGCCGCCAGCTCGAGCGCCGCCGGGTGCTCGTCGCCTGCGATCACCCGGCTCACCAGCGTCCCGCCATGGGCCGCGATCGGGGTTGTGTCAGAGCTCAAGGGCTTAGCCCTCCTGCTTGATGGTGAAGGTGTGGAGCCCACACTCGGTCTTACCGGTGCCGCTCCATCGCCCCGCCCGCTCGGCCTCACCTGGCGCCGTGGGGCGGGTGCACGGCCAGCAGCCGATGCTCGAGTAGCCCTGGTCGAGCAGCGGGTGATACGGCACCCCGTTTTCCCGGATGTAGCGCCACACGTCCGCCCGACTCCAATGCGCCAGAGGAAACACTTTCACGATCGGTCGGCCCTCGACCTCGTGATACTCGACGACCTCGGTCAACGAGCGGCTGGACGACTGGTCCTGCCGCACCGCGCTGATCCAGGCATCGAACCCGGCGATCGCGCGCGCGAGCGGCTCGACCTTGCGAATGGTGCAGCAGCGGTCCGGATCCGTCTGGTACAGCGGACCCGGGTCGGTCAGGGGTTTCAAGTCGACGACATTGAGGCCGTAGCGCTTGGCGAACCGCTCTTTGAACGCGTACGTCTCGGGGAAATGGAAAGCGGTGTCGAGGAAGAGCACCGGCACCGTCCGGTCGATACGGCTGAGCAGGTGCGCGAGCACGACGCCGCCTCCGCCGAAGCTCGCGGTCAGGGTCACCTTGTCCGGGAACGTATCCACCGCCCACGTCAGGGTCGTCTCGGGGTCGGCATCCCTGAGGGCCACCGCCTGCTCGCGAACCTGCGCGGCGCTAAGCATCGCCCGGACTCCGCAGGTGGCCGAGCTCCAGGAGCCGATCGACCACCCGGGACGCGCTGTCGGCCACCTCCTCGCGTTCGGTCTCAATCACGAGCTCCGGGGCCACGGGCTCTTCATAGGGATCCGACACGCCGGTGAACTGAGGGATTTCCCCCGCCAGGGCTCGGGCGTACAACCCCTTGGTGTCGCGGCGGATGCACTCGTCGAGCGAGGCTTTCACGTACACCTCGACAAAGGTGCCGATGTCCTGGCGTACCTCATCTCGGATGGCGCGGTAGGGTGAGATCGCCGCGGTGATCACCGCGACGCCATTGCGTGCGAGCAGCTTCGCGACGTACCCGATGCGGCGGATGTTGGTGTCGCGGTCCTCGCGCGAGAACCCCAGGCCCTTGGAGAGATTCTGGCGCACCTCGTCACCGTCGAGCACCTCGACCGGGACGCCCCGACCGCGCAGCTCCGCGCTCACCGCGGCCGCGAGCGTGGACTTGCCCGCGCCGGATAGACCCGTGAACCACAGCGTGAAGCCGTGCGCCTGCGCTAAGCGCCTGTCCGTTGCCAGCTCGGGTTGAGTCATCTCTATCCGGTCCTTCCCTTTCGTCCCCCCTCTCCGCGTTGCGGAGAGGGGGACAGGGGGTGAGGCTGAGGGTGAGGCAAAAACGAAACGGGCCCGCTTCCGTGGGAAGCGGGCCCGATATGCGTCGCGCGTGCCGTTTACAACCTAGTCGAGCATCATCCGATGCCGGCAACCACAGCGCCACAACCGCGTCCGCTCCCCGAGGAGCGAGCACACATCATCCGACAGGGCGGACAACAGCTTGTGGTGGTGTGGCGCGCGATCATGATTTTGCTATTTACCCGGCGTGTGCCGCCGTGTCAACCATCCTTTCGGGTGGTTGACACGGATTGGGCCCGCCACTTAGTTACCAGCCATGCAGCGTACCTGTTTGCATCACCGGCACCACCATCACCACCCGGTGCATGGGGGGAGCCGGAGGCGTACGCCAAGGTAACGACAAGATCGCAGCACCTTGAGTCCATCGCCGACGCCGACCCCCCGGGGCCGGCGTCGTGTTTTTCGGGACGCCGTAGCTCCGGGGCCTCGGTTCGGCCCACGATTGGGAGCGACAACGATGTCCCGACAATCTGGTTCCTCGACGCCCCTGCGCCTCGGCCTGCCGAAGGGCCGCATGGAGCAAGGCGTGCTGACACTGCTTGGCGACGCCGGCATCCGCATTCGCCCCGGCGCCCGCGGGTACCGCCCCGACGTGTCCCTCCCGGACACCGAAGCCAAGATCCTCAAGCCGCAGAACGTGGTGGAGATGCTCGCCCTCGGGAGCCGGGACCTGGGCTTCGCCGGCGCGGACTGGGTGGCGGAGCTCGAGGCCAACGTGGTCGAGGTGCTCGACACCGGGCTCGACCCCGTACAGGTGGTCGCGGCCGCGCCCAAGACGCTGCTCGTGGACGGCCGCCTGCCCACCCGTCATCTGGTAGTGGCGTCGGAATACGAGCGGCTGGCGCAGCGCTGGGTCGCGCAGCGCTGTCTCTCCGCCGAGTGCGTGCGCTCGTACGGCGCGACCGAAGTGTTCCCGCCGGAAGACGCCGACGTCATCGTGGATAACACCGCCACCGGCGCCACGCTCGAGGCGAACGGTCTCGTGGTCGTGGACGAGCTGATGCGCTCCTCCACACGCCTGTATGCGAACCCCGCGGCGCTCGAGGACCCTGCGCGCAGGCGCCGCGTCGACGATCTCGTGATGCTGCTCGACTCCGTGCTCGTCGCGCGGCGTCGCGTGATGCTCGAGGTGAACGCCTCAGCGGAGTGCCTCGAGGCGGTGGTCGCCGTGCTGCCGTCGATGCGGCAAGCCACCGTGGCGCCGCTGTACGGCAACGGCGGCTACGCCGTGAAGGCCGCGGTGCCGCGCGACGTGCTCCCCCAGGTGATCCCGGCGGTGAAAGCGGCCGGCGGCACCGATCTGGTCGTGTCCACCTTCTCGCAGATCGTCCCATGACGGCCGCTACCACGACCCTACAGGGTCCCGTGTCGCGGATCGACCCGGCCACCGCCTATCGCCGTCCGGCGAGCGTCCCTGGCCTGCTTCGCCTCGACTCGAACGAAGGAGTGCTGCCGTCCCCCGCCCTGCTGGGCGATCTAGCCAACGCTGACCCCGAGCTGCTGCGACGCTATCCGGACGTCTCGGCGCTCGAAACCGCGCTCGCCGCGCGTGTTGGCGTGGCGCCCGACCGCTTGCTGGTGACCGCCGGCGCGGATGAAGGAATCGACCGCGCGTGCCGCGCCTTCCTCGAGCCCGGCCGTACGATGCTCCTGCCCGAGCCCAGTTTCGACATGTTCGATTGCTGCGCAGTGCTCGCGGGCGGCGCGTTGGCGCGCGTGCCGTGGTGGGACGATGATTTCCCCATCGATGCGTTCCTCAACCGGATCGACACGCGCACGCGCGTCGTGGCGGTCGTGTCGCCCAACAATCCGACGGGGAGCGTGGCGACATTGGCCGATGTCCGGCGCCTCGCGGCGGTGGCGCCGAGCGCGCTCGTTATCCTCGATCACGTGTACGTCGAGTACGCGGACGAGGACCTTACCAGTGGGGTGCTCGACCTTCCCAACGTCCTCGTGTTGCGCACCCTCTCCAAGGCCTGGGGCCTGGCCGGCTGCCGCGTGGGCTACGCCATCGGGAGTCCCTACGTGATCGCCGTGCTGCGCGCGGCGGGCGGCCCGTATACGGTGGCGGCGCCCTCGGTCGCGCTGGCGCTGTCCCAGCTCAAGCGCGGCGTCGAGCCGCTCCGCGCACACGTCGCGCAGGTGCGCGAGGAGCGCCGCCTCCTCAGCGCGCGGCTTGCCGCCGCCGGCCTCGCGCCGCGGCGGTCGCAGGCGAACTTCGTGCTCGTCGAATGCGGGCCGCGCGCCGGGTCGATCCACGCGGGGCTCGCCGCGCGCGGTGTGCTGGTGCGCGACTTCGCCGATCGCCGCGGACTCGAGACAGCGCTGCGCATCACTCTACCCGGCGATGTTGTCGACTTCGAGCGGTTGAGTGGCGCCCTCGAGGAGACACTCGCCGCCGAGGGACGCGAGCCATGACCGCGCGTACCGCCACCGTCACTCGCGCTACGCGCGAGACATCGATCACCGTCACGCTCACCCTCGAGGGCACTGGGAAAGCCGACGTGAAGACGGGCCTGGGCTTCCTGGACCATCTGCTCGAGGCGCTGATCCGGCACGCCCGGTTCGACGTCACGCTCGCCTGTCGGGGCGATCTGCACGTGGACGACCACCACACCGCCGAAGACTGTGCGCTGGCGCTGGGCCAGGCGCTCGACCGCGCCCTGGGCGAGCGGCGGGGCGTGAACCGGTTCGGTTGGGCGTACGCCCCGCTCGATGAAGCGCTGGCGCGCGCCGTGGTCGACCTGTCGGGACGGTCGCACGCGGACGTGACGCTCGGCGTCTCCCGCGAATCGATCGGCGGTCTCGCGTGCGAGAACATTTCGCACGTTCTCCGCTCACTGGCGGCAGCGGCACGGCTCACGCTGCACGTGGACGTGCTGAAGGGCGAGAACGATCATCACCGAGCCGAGGCGGCGTTCAAGGCGGCCGCCCTCGCGCTCAAGCAGGCGGTGGCCTGCTCGGGCTTCGACGACGTGCCGTCCACCAAGGGCACCCTCGGGGACAGGAACGGGGCGCAATGACTGACGTCGTGATCGTCGATTCCGGCGTCGCGAACCTCGCGTCGATCGCAAGCGCATTCCGCCGCCTCGGCGCGAACGTCCTGGTGACGGGCGACGAGGGCGTCGTGCAAGACGCGCCACGCGTGGTGCTGCCCGGTGTGGGCGCGTTCGGCGCCGGGCTCGGGGCCCTGCGCGCGGGCGGGCTCGACCAGGCCGTCGCCCGCGCGGCGGCACGCGGCACCCCGCTCCTGGGGGTGTGCCTCGGCATGCAGATGCTGTGCGAGGCGAGCGAGGAAGCGCCGGGCGTGGCCGGGCTCGGGGTCATCCCCGGCACCTGCCGCCGATTGCCGGACGACGTGCGTGTGCCGCACCTGGGCTGGAACGCCGTTACGGCCGCCGGCGACGGACTCGTCGCCACGGGGGTGGCGGCGTTCGCGAACTCATACGCGCTACGGGAGGCCCCCCCCGGTTGGGTCCCCGCGTGGACGACGCATGGCGCGCGGTTCGTGGCGGCGCTGCAGAGGGACGATGAGCGCCTTCTTGCCTGCCAGTTCCATCCCGAGCTGTCGGGCGCGTACGGCGCGGCGCTACTCGAGCGCTGGCTCGCGGGAGCAAAGGGCGCCCCCGCGCCGGCCCTCTCCGGCTCCACTCCGGGACTATTGCCACGAGTCGTGCCCTGTCTCGACGTACGAGACGGACGGGTGGTGAAGGGGGTGCAGTTCCAGCATCTCCGCGACGCCGGCGATCCGGCGTCCCAGGCGGCGTTGTACGAGTCTCAGGGCGCGGACGAGATCGTCGTGCTGGATGTGGCCGCGTCGCCCGAAGGACGCGCCACCCAGATCGAGACGGTGGCGCGGGTGCGCGCGGCGATCCGCATTCCGCTCACCGTCGGCGGCGGCGTGCGAAGGGTGGATGACGCGCGCCGGCTGCTCGCGGCCGGTGCGGACAAGGTGAGTGTGAACACCGCCGCGGTGCAGCGGCCCGCCCTCCTGTCGGAGCTCGCCTCCGAGTTCGGCAGCCAGTGCGTGGTCCTCGCCATTGATGCACGCCGCACCGGCAACGGCTGGGAAGCGCTCACGCACGGCGGCCGCAAGCCCGGTCGACCCGACGCCGTGGAGTGGGCGCGGGAGGCTGCGGGCCTGGGGGCTGGGGAGATCCTGCTTACGAGCTGGGATCGCGACGGGACGCGCTCCGGCCCCGACCTGGAACTGCTGCGCGCGGTGCTCGGCGCAGTGCGGGTGCCGGTGATCGCGTCGGGTGGGATCGGTGAGCGGGCCCATGTAGCGGACGCGTTCCGCGCCGGCGCGGACGCCGTGCTGGCAGCGTCGCTGTTCCACGACGGCGATGATACCGTCGACGGGATCAAGGCCGATCTCTCGCTCCGCGGCATCCGGGTGCGGCGATGATCGTCCCCAGCATCGACCTGATGCAGGGCCGCGCGGTCCAGCTCCGCGGGGGTCGAGACCTCGTGCTGGATGGCGGCGATCCGTTGGCCCGGCTCGGGGAGTTCGCGGTCGCCGGAGAGGTAGCGGTCGTCGACCTCGACGCGGCGCTCGGACAGGGCTCGAACGCGGGGCTGATCCGTGAGATGGTGCGCCGGGCGCCCTGCCGCGTGGGCGGCGGCATTCGAGATCTGGACGCGGCGCGCGAGTGGCTCGACGCAGGCGCCGCGAAGATCGTGATCGGCACGGCGGCGAGCCCGGACTTCTGCGGCGCCCTGCCGCGCGAGCGGGTGATCGCCGCGGTCGACGCGGAGCGCGGCCAGGTGGTGGTGGAGGGTTGGCGCACCGCTACGGGCGCGTCGGTGCTCGAGCGGATCCGCGAGCTCGCCCCTCTAGTCGGCGGGTTTCTGTTCACGCAGGTGGAGAAGGAAGGCGCCATGGGCGGATTCGACTTCCCCGCGGTGGCTGATGCGGTGCGCGCGGCGGGCGAGGCGCGCCTCACGGCCGCCGGGGGGATCACCACGGCGACGGAGATCGCCGAGCTGGACCGGATCGGCGCGGACGCGCAAGTGGGCATGGCGCTCTACACGGGCCGGCTGCCGCTGGGCGAGGCGGTGACAGCACCGCTCTCGAAGGCGCTAGACGGCGATGTCTGGCCCACAGTCGTGTGCGACGAATGGGGGCACGCGCTCGGCCTGGTCTGGAGCACGCGCGAGTCACTCGCACGCGCGATCACCGAGCGCAAAGGCATCTACTGGTCGCGGTCGCGCCAGGCGGTGTGGGAAAAAGGCGCGACCTCGGGCAACACGCAGGAGTTGGTGCGCGTGGACTTGGACTGCGATCGCGATGCGCTGCGCTTCACGGTGCGGCAGCGCGGCGCCGGGTTCTGCCACCTCGAGCGGCGGTTCTGCTGGCCGTCGGGGTTCGATCTCGACGACCTTGTGCGCACCATCACGGAGCGCGCTACCCGGCCCGAACCGGGATCGGGAACGGTGAAATTGCTCAGGGACCACGGGCTGCTCGCGGCGAAGCTCCGGGAGGAGGCCGAAGAGCTAGGGCGGGCCAGCGACCGTGTGGAGGTGGTCCACGAGACCGCCGATGTGCTGTACCTCGCATTGGTCGCCCTCGTGCGCGGCGGCGGCTCACTGGCTGAGGTGGTGGCGGAGCTCTCCCGCAGGCGCGGCGCGGTGACGCGCCGGCCGATGGCCGCGAAGTCGGAGCTGTGCCATGAGTGAGCGGCTGTTGCCCCTGCGCTCGCTCCCCCAGTTGGCCGGCCGCCGGCGCGACGCCGTGTCCCCCGAGACGCTCGCGGAGGTCGCACCGATCGTGGACGCTGTGCGGACCGGAGGCGAGGCGGCGCTGCGCGAGTGTGCCCAGCGGTTCGGCGACCTCCAGCCGGGAGCACAGCTCTTTCACGATCGCGCGGAGCTCGACCAGGCCCTGGCGCGATTGCCGACACACGAGCGTGCGCGCCTCGAGCGAGTCGCCGAGCGGATCCAGCTGTTTGCCGAAGCCCAGCGGGCCGCCCTATGTCCGGTGACGGTCCCAGTGCCCGGGGGAGTCGCCGAGCATAGGATCACGCCCGTCGAGCGCGCCGGCTGCTACGCACCGGGAGGTCGCTATGCCCTGCCCTCGTCGGTCCTCATGACGGCCGTCACTGCCCGCGTTGCGGGCGTCCGAGACGTATGGGTTGCCAGCCCTAAGCCGCAAGCCTTAAGCCTCGCCGCCGCCGCAATTGCAGGCGCGGACGGTGTGCTGGCCGCCGGCGGGGCTCAAGCGATCGCGGCGCTCGCCTATGGCGCGGGACCGATCGCCCCCCGCGACGTGATCGTGGGGCCGGGGAACCGTTATGTGACGGCAGCGAAGCAGCTCGTCTCCAGCGCGGTAGCAATCGACCTGCTGGCGGGCCCCTCCGAGCTGACAATACTCGCGGACGACACGGCCGACCCGGGCAGGGTCGCCGCAGACCTGCTCGCGCAGGCGGAGCATGATCCCGATGCCGTGCCGGTGCTCGTCGCTCTCGATCCCGCCCTGCCTGATCGCGTGGAGGCAGAGCTCGCTCGCCAACTCAGGGACCTGCCCACAGCCGAGACGGCGCGGTCGGGGCTCGCCAACGGCGGCGTGATCGTGGTGGCGAGCGTGGAGGAGGGCGTGGCGGCGTGCGACGCGATCGCACCCGAGCACCTGCAGCTCGACTTGCGTGAGGCGCCCGCAGTAGCCCCGCGGCTCGCTCACTACGGCGCACTGTTCATCGGCGCGGGGGCCGCGGAAGTACTGGGCGATTACGGCGCCGGCCCGAATCACGTGCTGCCGACCGGCGGGACCGCGCGCTCGACCGGCGGGCTCTCGGTGTACACGTTCCTGCGTGTGCGCACCTGGCTCCGCATCGACGATCGCGCTGGGGCGCGGCCGCTGATCGAGGACGCCGTATGCGCGCGCGGCGGAACGAAGGTACGTTTAGCGGAAACGGCTCCAAGGAGAGAGCACATGCGGACGTTTCTGCTGATCGCGACGCTGACGTTGGCACAGGCCCAGCCGGGCAACGGCCAGATGGCGCCATTCACCTGCTGGATCCGTGGACCGGCGGATAAGCTGGCGGAGCGGCCCAGTCCGCTGGACTCGATCTCGGTCGAACTCGGCGGCGGGACTGTAAAGCTGTGTTACGGCCGTCCCTCGGCGCGCGGCCGCAAAGTCATGGGCGAGCTGGTCCCGTTCGACCAGCCATGGCGGCTCGGCGCTAACGAAGCCACGACCATCCACCTGCCCTTCGCGGCACAGCTCGCCGGCGTGCGAGTGGAGCCGGGGACCTACACGCTGTACGCGATTCCCGGCGCATCGAAATGGCAGATCGTGGTCAACCGTGGCGTTCAGCGCTGGGGCGTTCCCATCGACAATGACGTGCGCGCCAGAGATGTGGGCGCCGGTACGGTGGCCACGGAGTCGCTCGACGCCCCGGTCGAGACCCTCACGCTCAAGTTCGCGCCCGCCGCGGGGACCGCGACCGAGCTGGTCGTGGAGTGGGAGAAGACGCGGGTGCGGATTCCAATGCGCCGCGCATCATAGGTGATGACGCTGACAACCGGCCTCATCGGGGAAATCCAGGCGCTCAAGGCGGAGCGGCGCGCCGCCATCCTGGCGCACAACTACCAGATTCCGGCGATCCAGGACCTGGCCGACGTCGTGGCGGACTCGCTCCAGATGGCGCGTCGGGCAAGCGAGCTGGACGCGCCCCTTCTGGTCATTTGCGGCGTGCAGTTCATGGCCGAGACGGCCGCCATCGCCAATCCGGATAAGCGCGTCGTCATCCCCGATCTCGAAGCCGGGTGCTCCCTCGCCGCGACGATCCACGCGGAGGACGTGCGGGCGTGGCGCGCCGAGCACCCCGACGGTCTCGTGGTCGCGTACGTTAACTGCAGCGCAGCCGTCAAGGCCGAAGCCGACTACTGCTGTACCTCGGGGAACGCGGTCGCCGTCGTTCGCTCTCTCCCGCCGGACGTGCCGGTGCTGTTCGTCCCGGACTTCTTCCTCGGCAGCTACCTGCGGCGGGTGACCGGGCGCGATCTGGACGTGTGGATGGGGGAGTGCCACGTGCATGCGGCGTTGACACCGGACGTGCTCGCGGCCCAGCGACAGCAGCACCCCGACGCCGAATTCCTGGTCCACCCGGAGTGCGGCTGCGTGACGAGCGCGATGTACTACGCCGAGTCCGACGGCGACGTCGCGGCGGGGCGGACGGCGATCGTCTCCACCGAGCAGATGATGCGTCGCGCACGCACCTCGAGCGCCCGCGAGTTCGTGGTCGCGACGGAGACGGGGGTACTGCACCGGTTGCGCCGCGAGAACCCCACGAAGCAGTTCTTCGCCGCCGCCGAGTCGGCCGAGTGCCGTTACATGAAGATGATCACCCTCGAAAAGCTGCGCGACTCGTTGCGGGACGTGAAGTACGAGGTCACCGTGCCCGAGGAAATCGCGCGGCGCGCCCGGCGAGCCATCGAACGGATGTTGGCTATTGGCTGACCCCCTGGGCCTGGAGGAGGTGCGCCGGGCGTTAGCCGAAGACCGTGCAGCCGAGGACGTGACGACCCGGCTGCTCGGTGCTCTCGCAGACGCCCCCGCCACGGCTCGCTTCGTCGCCGAAGCGCGCTTCGTCGTGGCCGGCCTGCCGATCGCGCAGCTCGTGTTCCGCGAGCTCGATCCGCGCGCGTGCCTCGAATCCGTCGACGCCGAAGGCGACTGGACCGCGCCGGAGAAGACGTTCGCCACAGTGCGGGCGACCGGCCGAGCCGTGCTCGGCGGCGAGCGGGTGGCGCTCAACTTTTTGCAGCGGCTCTCGGGAGTGGCGACCCTGACCCGGCGGGCCGTGGACGCGGTGGCGGGAACGCCTGCGAGCATCACGCATACGCGGAAGACCACACCGGGACTGCGGGCGCTCGAGCGGTACGCGGTACGGGTCGGCGGCGGAATGGACAACCGCGCGTCCCTCGCGGAAGCCGTGCTCTGGAAGGACAATCACTGGACGCTGCTGGGCACGGGACCACGCCCGCTCACCGAGGCGCTCCGAGGAGTCCCCCCGGGCCTTCCGATTGTCGTCGAAGTCGAGAGCGACGAGCAGCTGGATGCCGCACTCGCCGCGGGCGTGACCCACATTCTTGCCGACAACCAGACGCCGGAGCGCATCCGGGGGTGGGCCGGTAAGGCCGGCCCGGGCGTCACGATCCAGGCCTCGGGCGGGATCACGCCGGAGACCGCGCGCGCATACGCCGAGGCTGGTGCGACGCTCATCTCCATCGGCGCGCTCACGCACTCCGCTCCGGCGGTGGCGATGACGTGCCACGTTGCCGTTGACACGCCACGACCCGCTCTCTAGGTTGCCCTTTCACATGCGCACCGCGCCGATGTGTTGTCCGATCTGTTGTCGCAACCGCCACCCTCAGGGGTTGGACGGACATCTCGGCGCACCCAGTGACGACTTGAGGACTCGCTAAGCCTCCTCGCCTTCTGAGCCGCTCCCAGGCCCGGCCACCCAGCGTGGTCGGGTCTTTTTGCTTGTGGGATCACCTCAACGACACAGCGAACACCGATGGATGTGACGTCAAGCGCAATCGCCCTGATTCTTATCACGCTCGTCGCCGGTACCGTCAACGGCGCACTCGGCTAC
>WNEY01003034.1_pt1 | contig 12481 bp, 9 predicted proteins | sample 5400531 | NCBI WGS metagenome assembly WNEY01 (sample SAMN13153338, study PRJNA577476) | soil metagenome | isolation source: 200 cm saprolite under Douglas fir tree site 1 | place: USA:California | collected 2015-04-18
CCCCCCGGATAACCATCTTCACCGCCTGCGCCAGAACGGAGCCGATCACATCATGACCTCACCGGCACGCCCCAGCGGGGAGCTTCGAGTGGCGGTGGCCAACCTGGAATACGGGGGCCTGTCCGACAAGGGCGACGACAGCGCCTGGCGCAAGTCCATGGCATGCCTGCTGGACTGGACGCCCGACGTCCTGCTCCTGCAGGAGGTGAACGGGCGAGCACCATACCGGCTGCAGGCTCACCTGTGGCGCACCGCTAACAAGCTGGGCATGACCCCGGTCCTTGGCCCGGCCAGCCCCGACTCGGTGTCGGGCAACCACCCCGCCGTGCTGGTCAGCACCGCCGCCGGGCTGCAGATCCTGGATGCCGGACCTCCGCCCTACCCGGCAGGAGGCGCGGCACCGGCCTGGTGCGAGGCGCAGGTGGCGGTGCCGGGCATGAGGCATCCGGTGTGGCTTATCAGCGTCCACCTGCCGGCCCGCTCGGCCACCAGCCAGCACATCCAGGCCGAACGCCTGGCCTGCCTGGTTGCCCAGCGCGGCGGCCTGGTCATCGCCGGCGGGGACTGGAACGGCTACGCCCCCGCTGACCAGCTCGCCCGCCCGGAGCTAGAGGGACTGCCAGCGCACCTGCGCCCCGCCCGCATGCGCCCGGGCGCCGACGGCCACCTGGAGCCGGACTACCACGTCCACCAGGCACTGGCCAGCGTAGGACTGGCCGACGCCGCCGCTGAACTGCCCGCCGAGCGCCGCACGCCACCAGAGCTGACCCCGACCGGGGTCACCGGCGGGGCCAGAGTCGACCGGATCTACCTCACCAGCTCTCTGGCGCCCGCGCTGAAGCGTTACGAGCAGGCCGCCACAGGCGGCAGCGATCACCAGGCACTGCTGCTCACGCTCAGCACCGAAGCGGCAGCCGACATCACGCCCCCGCCGCCGCTGCCCTGACCAGGCAGCGCGTAGGCCCTGCCTGCCTGAAGACCCGACCCGAGGATCGATGAAACCGCGGCTGAGCAGAAGGGAAGCGATGAGCGAGCAACGTAACGCAAGCATGCTGCGGGTCGCGAGCGCGAACCTTGAGTACGGCGGGCTGTCCGGGGACGGTGACGCGACCCGGCTGGGGAAGACGATTGATGCGCTGCGGGCGTGGGATCCGGACGTCGTTCTCCTGCAGGAGATGACGGCCCGCGCGGAGCCCCGGCTGCTGAGGCCGCTGTGGGGTATCCCGGCGGACGAGCGCGACGGGCTGCTGCGGGAGATGACCAGCCGGGCAGAGGCGAAGACCCGGGAGCACATGAGGGGCATGGCCAGGGAGCTTGGAATGACCCCGGTGCTCGGCCCGCCTACGCCGATGGCGTTCGGCCTGATCCAGCCCGCGATCATGGTGCGGGCCGGCCAGGGCGTTCGGATCCTGCACACCGGCCCGCCGTCGTCCGCCGCCGGCTCGGTCGCTCCCGCGTGGTCTCAGGCGATCGTGAGCGTCGACGGCGTCCCCAGTCCGGTCGCGTTCTACTCGATCCACATGCCGGCGAGGTCGGCTGTCGGCCAGCTGATGCAGGCGGAATGGCTGGCGACGTTCCTCGCCCAGCGAGGCGAGCTGGCGATCGCCGGAGGCGACTGGAACTCCTACGGCCGCGCGGATGCGCTGACCGATGAGGACCTGCGGCCGATGCCGCCGCACCTCCGCCCGCCGCGGATGCAGTGGGGAAGCGAAGGCGTGCTCCGGCCCAGCTACGCCGTGGAAGACACGCTGACGATCGTGGGCATGCGGGACGCGGCTGCCTGCCTGTCCCCCGGCCGGCGCGAGCCGGAAGAGCTGACCGCCACGGGACGGGACGGCAACCGGATTGACCGCTTCTACGTCACGCCCGACGTGATCCCGGCACTACGCGGGTACCGCCAGCGCGAGACCGGAGGCTCCGACCATCAGGCGATCTTGCTGATGCTGGCCAGGGACGCGCTGGCGGAAGCCGAGCCGCCCGGCCCGGTGCCGTAAACGAGGGCCGGATCCAGATGACGATGCACGAACTCGGGATAGCGACGCTCAACCTCGAAAACGGCGAGCGCATCGACTTGCTGCCAGAACTAGTGGCCCGGGTGCCAGGACTCGACGTGCTCCTGCTCCAGGAAGGCCGGGGATGGGACTGCCGTGGCCAGAAGCGCCGCTTCCAGGCCGAGAGCCTGCTCGCGGCGATGGGACTGGACCGCAGCTTCCTGACCCGCAGCACCCGCGGCACGCTGCACGAGCTGGTGTTCATCCGCTCGGCGCGCATGCGGCCACTCGCGCACTACACCCCGGACCTGCCCGATGTGTTCCACGACCAGATCGGAGCCGTCCAGCTGCTCGCGGGCGGGCTGATGCCGCCGCTCACCGTGCGGTCGGTCCAGTGGCCGCACTGGTCCGGGGACGCGCGGCTGAACGAGGCGCTGAGACTGACGCGCTACGCAGCGCCCGACGCCTGCGCGGTCATCGCCGGGGACTTCAACTCTCTCTATCCAGATTGCGAGACACACGTGGCGGAATTCGAGCCTGACTGGACGCAGCTACCGCCGTACAAGCGCCACCACAAGACGCTCCCCCCGGGCTTGCGATCACCCGGGACGCTCGTGTCCGACCGCCGCGCGCTCACCACGCTGGCCGAGGCGGGGCTGCGAAGCGCCGGCTGCATAGCCGGCGACATGACGCCCACGATCAACGCGGATACCGACCATGGCCAGGGCGGCCGGATCGACCACATCCTGCTCAGCCCGATGCTGGCCCGCGCCGTCATTCCCGGGTCCTACCAGGTAAATGTGAGCGACGCCGGGAACCCAGGCAAGCGATCACCGGATGGTCTCGGTGCGGCTCGACCTGACCCAGGTGAGGTTCAGCATGATGCGGGTGGGCTCGTGACGGCACCCAGCACGGATCACGCTGCCGCTGGCACCAGGCCCGGCGCGGGCACTCCCGGCTGGCTGTGCAGCATGCGAGTTGCCGCGCCGGACCACGGCGGTTACCCGGCCACCTTCGTGCCCAGTGGTGCGGGCGGCCCGGTCGTGGTGTGCGCCCCTCCCGGCCAGTTCCCGCCGGCTGGTGCCGGTGGTGACGCGGGCGGCCGGCCCGGGCGGTGAGACGGGTGCCCGGCTGCGCCCGTATCAGGCCGAGGCGGTGGAGGCGATCACCGCCGGACTGCGGGACGGGGGCCGGGGGCAGGTGCGGATGGCGTGCGGGACCGGCAAGACCCTGGTGGCGGCACGGGCAGCGGCGCAGGTGGCCGGGCGCGGCGGGGTGATCGTGGTGCTGGTGCCCTCGATCGCGCTGGCCGCGCAGACGATCGCGGCGTGGCCGGCGGGATGCCCGGTGGACCAGGTCCTCGCGGTCTGCTCGGACCACACCGTCGCAGACGCCGGCGTGCGGGCGTCGGACCTGGCCGTCCCGGTGTCGACCGACCCGGAGGTGATCGCCAAGTGGCTGGCCGACGCGGCCGGCCGGGTGCTGGTGGTAGGGACCTATGACTCGGCGCACCGGCTGGCGGAGGCGCTGCGGCGAGCCGGGCAGGTCGCCGAGCTGACGGTCTGCGATGAGGCGCACCGCCTCGCCGGGGCCGCAGGGAAGGCCACCGCGGCCATCCTGGCGCCGGACGTGCTGCCCGAGCGGCGGCGGCTGTACCTGACCGCGACCCCGCGGATCGGCACCGGGATCTCGGCCGGCGGCGAGCTGCTGGTCGCCTCGATGGACGATGAGACGCTGTTCGGCCCGGTGCTGCACACTTACCCGTTCGGGCGGGCCATCGCCGGCGGGTGGCTGAAGGACTACCGGATCGTCGTCGCCGCCCTGGCCGACAGCCAGGTCCGCCAGCTGCTGGAGGGCAATCCGGACCTGGTCGGCGAGGGCGGCGTGCCGGTGCGGATGGCCGCCGCCCAGGCCGCCCTGGCGATGACCGCCGCGCAGTTCGGGCTGCGCCGCTGCCTGGCGTTCCTGCCCCGGATCGCCCAGGCCCGCCAGTTCGCCGGTACCCTGGCCACGACCGCGGGGCTGCTGCCCGTCGCACAGCGGCCCGGCGGCCCGGTCACGGCCGGGCATGTCCATGGCGAGATGAGCAGCGCCCAGCGCGAGCTGGTGCTGGACCGGCTGCGGCACCCGCCGGCGGGCGGCTGGTCGGTGGTCGCCAACGCCCGCTGCCTGGGCGAGGGCGTGGACGTGCCCGCCATCGACTCGGTGCTGTTCGCCGCGCCGAAAACTTCCGTCATCGACATCGTGCAAGCGGTCGGCCGGGCGCTGCGCCGCCACGACGACGCGCAGACGGCCACCATCATCGTGCCCGCCCTGATTCCCGACCCCGATGATGACAACGCCGATGCTGCCGGGGACGGCGGGCGGTATGAGAACGTGCTGCGGGTGGTCCGGGCACTGTGCGCGCACGATGACGCCCTCGCCGCCGGGCTGGACAAAGCCCGCGCCGCCCGGGCCAGCACCGGCAGCCGCGAGCCGGAGCTGCCCAGCCAGATCGTGGTGCACGCCCCGCCCGGCACCGTCGAGCAGGCCCTGGACGCGCTGCGGATCCGCATCGTCGATGCCACCACCCCGGCCTGGCACGACGGCTACGGGCACGCCAGCGCCTACCACCAGCAGCACGGGCACCTGAAGATCCCGCACGCCTGGACCTGCCCGGACGGGTTCCGGCTCGGGTCCTGGCTGACCAGCCAGCGTGTCGGGCGCAACGCCGGCCAGCTCGCCGGCGACCGGATCGCGGCGCTGGACGAGCTGGGCATGATCTGGGATGTCCTGGAGGAAGCCTGGATCCGGGCCTACCAGGAAGCGCGGGCCTGGCAGCAGCAGCACGGCCACCTGGAGGTGCCCGCCGATGTCCGCACCGCCGACGGCACCGGCCTGGCGAACTGGCTGACCAGCCAGCGCTCAGCCTGCCGGAACGGGACGCTTCCCGCCGGCCGGATCGCCCTGCTCGAAAAGATCGGGCTCAGGCCGGACGCGGCCCGGGAACGGTGGATGCGCCGCTACCGCCAGCTCACCGACGCCCTCGCCGCCTGCGGCGGGCAGCGCTACCTTCCGCCCGGCTCCCCCGAAGCCACCTGGCTGGAGAACCAGCGCGCCTCCCACCGCACCGGCAAGCTGCCGGCGGACAGGACGGCGCTGCTGGAGCAAGCCGGCATCGTGCTCCGCCGCGCCGACCTGTGGCACTCCGCCTACCAGGCGCTGGCCGAATTCCACGCCGCCCACGGACATACCCGGGTCCCCCGGCGAACCTTCACCCAGGCCGGGACCGACCTGGGCGCCTGGGTCATCTCCCAGCGCGCCCGCAAAGAAAGACTCACCGACGAGCAGATCCGGCTGCTCGACCAGATCGCGTTCCCCTGGAACGCCCGCCAGGACGCCTGGCACGCCCGCTACCACGAAGCCGTCGCCTTCAAAGACCAGCACGGCCACCTAAATGCCACATTCCACACGCCCCTGGGCGCATGGCTGTACCAGCAACGCAAGAAACACCGCACCGGCCGGCTGACCGGCGAGCAGGAACGGCTCCTGGATGACCTCGGAGCCCTCAGCGACCCCGCGAACGGGGCTGGAAGGTGAAAACACAGACACTCCGGACCCTCACGTGCAAGATTCCGGCTCATCACCTGGTGCTGACCGGCCACATGCGCGACTTGCCAGCCCTGCTGGACACCCCATGACACGTGCTCCTGCTGGTGCGGTTATGCGGTCACCTTCCTGGTGTCGCCGTTGCTGCTGCGGGCTGCTGCCTGCAGAAAGGTCAGGGATCGATGACCTGTCCGGTCCGCTTTCTGAGCACCGTTACGCGCGCCTCTGGATGAGGAACGTTCATGAGTGATCACGAGTTCTCGCCTGACGACCTGCCCCGCCTGCGCCGGGGCGCGCACGGGTTCTTGCGCCGGTACGCCGCGAGCGCCTGGGAACACCGGTACGACGGCGACCGGTGGGAGATCACGCTGCCTCCCGATGTTGCGGCATTGCCCGAGCATCAGCGGTTCCGGGTCCACGCCCGGCAAGAGGCCCGCCGCCTGGCCGGGGCACAGCTCTACGATCTGGACCCCGAGATCACCGGACGGGCTGTCTGCCTCGGCGCCGCGATCTGCCAGGGGCGGCACGAGGAGGCCGTCGCGCTGGCCGGTCATCCCGCCGTTGCCGTGACGCTGGAGATCCAGCCCCCGGCGGCATCGGGGTTCGTGCGGTGGCGGGACGGGATCGGATACAACGGCCTGGGCGCGCCGGTCGTGGCCTGACACTGGGGGCCGGCCACCGGCGGGGGGCGCTGGCTGGCGCGGTGGGCCGACAGCCACGCCACGGCCGCCGGATACGCGGCGCAGGCCAAAGCGGCAGGGCAGTACATCAGCCCTGGTTCCCTGACACGGATTTTCGGGCCGTTGTGGTACAACCACCAGGAACTGCTGCGCCCCAGCGGGGGCAGCACCCGCCATGACGGCAGCGTCCCGGAACCGGGACCAGCCGCCGGCGAGGCTGGCCCATCCAGCGCCGAGGCCGGCGCACCCGGCCTTGCGCTGCTCTACACAACGCTCGCGACGTGGTGGCTGCTGACCTGCCCAGACGCCGTCCATGTCAGCCAGCAGCCCGTGCCGGCTGCTGAGCAGGCCGCAGACCGCGCCGCCGGGCTGCAACCCCGTCCGGTCACCGTTGCCACGGCAGCGAGGATCCCGTGACGCCCGCCGGATCCCCGCAGGCTCCGGGCAGAGCATCCGCAGGCGATGGGAACACCTGCGTGGCCTTCGGCTACGGCGGTTGTGCAGCCACCTTCCCCGTGTCGCAGTGGCCTTCATGGCTCACTGTCTCCCCAGTTTCCGATGTCAGGTACGCCGGAGAACCGGCACGTTACCCGGGCACATATGAGCTCGTGATCTGGAGGGCGCAGGGCGGGCTTGCCCGCCAGTTTCCTGCTGCTGCCGGCTGGTCCGGGCCGGGAGCGGTGCGGGGGCGGGCGCTGCCCTGGCGGCCGTGTGCCCTGGTGGCTGCCTGCTCAGCGCGGGAGCCGGCTCAGCATCTCGCCTCCGGTGATGGTCCCTGCCGGCCCGGCGTGGGTGCCGCCGGGCGCTGCGGGACACCAGGAGAGATCAGCCAGTTGGTGACGGATTCCCCGGGAACTCCATAGTGACCGCGCAGGAGCAGCTGGCCGGCCTGCGGGAGGCGATCGCCGCCGCCCGCACGGAAGCGGGCGGCCTGCTCGCGGGCTTCCGGCACGCGGCCGGGCTCAGCCAGGTCCAGCTTTCCGGGCGGATCGGCTATAGCGCCACGGCGGTGGCCCACGCCGAACGCGGCCGGCGGCCTGTGTCCGCGGAGTTCTGGCTAGTCGCCGACGAGGCGCTGGGGGCTGGCGGAAGCCTGACTGCCGGGGGCACCCGGATCAAGGACCTGATCGGGGCCATGCGCGAGGAACAGCGCCGCCTGAACATGGCTAGGCACGCCGGGCGGCTGTCCCGGCTCTTGCCGGGTCCGTGCGCAGACGGCATGGCGGGCGCGGCGCCTGCCGCCGGGGAGCGCGCGATCACCACGCCGGCCATCGGCAGGTGCCCCCACTGCCATCAGCTGGTCACGCTGGTAACCCAGATCGCCGCGCCGCCTGAGACGGGCACCGGGCCGGCGCGGTCGTCATGAGCGACGGCTGGCCCGTTCCCGTCGTTGCCGTGTCCGAAGCATGCAGCGCCGCGGGTCCTGCCCTCGCGCTGCGGATTTTGCCGCGTGCAATACCGTGCGTGCGGACCCGCACTCAGCTGAGCACGCGGTCATTGTTGCTGGCATGCCCGGCCTGCCCCCATGGCCGCAGATGCAGCGGCCTCCCCGCATGCCGCACCCGGATATGCAGTCGCATTCCGGTTGTCGCAGTGGTGTTCGAAGGACCGCCTGATGACCTGCTGTGTCTTCAGCATTCTTGATGGCAGTCACGGCCTGCTCGCACGCGGTCAGGGACACTATGGCGGATGAGGGTCGCCGGAGTCTGCGCCCCTATCAGGCAGAGGCAGTCACCGCGATCGCCGACGGGCTGCGGGACGGAGGCCGCAGGCAGCTCCGGGCGGCGTGCGGGACCGGGAAGACGCACATCGCGTCGACTGCGGCAGCCGAGCTGCTGGCCGGCAGCGGCGGGGTGATCGTCGTGCTGGTGCCGTCGATCGCGCTGGCCGCGCAGACGATCACCGCCTGGCAGGCGGGCTGCCCGGTGGACCGGGTACTGGCCGTGTGCTCGGATTACACGGTCGGCGGCGGCGGGGAGCGCGCGTCTGACCTGGCGGTCCCGGTGACGACCGATGCCGAGGTGATCGGCAAGTGGCTGGCTGACATTTGCGGGCGGGCGCTGCTGGTGGGCACCTACGATTCCGCGCACCGGCTGGCGGAAGGTCTGCGCCGCGCTGGCCAGATCGCCGAGCTGGTGGTGTGCGATGAGGCGCACCGGCTCGCCGGGCGCGCCGACAAGACCACCGCGGCGATCCTGCAGCCGGGCTTCATGCCGGAACGGCGCCGCCTATACATGACGGCCACCCCCCGGATCGGCACCGGGGTATCGGCCGGCGGGAAGCTGATGGTCACCTCGATGGACGACGAGCAGGTGTTCGGCCCGGTCGCCTACACCTACCCGTTCAGCCGGGGAATCGCCGAGGGCTGGCTGAAGGGCTACCGGCTGGTGGTCGCCGGGATCACCGACACCCAGGTCAGCGACCTGCTCGGCAGCGAGGACGGCGGCAGGCTGGTCGCCGACGGCGGGGTACCGCTGCGGATGGCCGCCGCGCAGGCCGCGCTGGCGATGACCGCCGCCCGGTTCGGGCTGCGGCGGACGCTGGCGTTCCTGCCCCGCATCGACCAGGCCCGCCAGTTCGCCCGGACGCTGCCCGCCACACTGCGGCTGCTGCCGTCGCAGCACCGGCCAGAGGGCCCGGTATCGGCCGGGCACGTGGACGGCCGCATGACCAGCGCTCAGCGGGAGCTGGTGCTGGACCGGCTCCGGCACCCGCCCGAGGGCGGCTGGTCCGTGGTCGCCAACGCCCGCTGCCTGGGCGAGGGCGTCGACGTGCCCGCCATCGACTCGGTGCTGTTCGGCTCGCCCAAGGAGTCGGTGATCGACATCATCCAGATCGCCGGGCGGGCGCTGCGCCCCCATGGCGACGCGGACACCGCCACCATCATCGTCCCGGTCCTGCTCCCGTCCGGCCCCGACGATGATGATGACGATGGCTCCGGTGACGGTGGCAGGTACCAGCACGTGCTGCGCGTCGTGCGGGCGCTGTGCGCGCATGATGAGACCCTCAGCGGCGGGCTGGGAAACACCCGCGCCGCCCGCGCCGCTGAGGACAGCGGCGGCCCGGGCCGGCAGCAGCTGCCTCCGCAGATCATCGTGCAGGCCCCTGCGGGCACGCTGGCCCGGACCCTGGACGCGCTGCGGGTCCGCATCATCGACGGCACCGCGTCCTCCTGGTGGGGCGGCTACGGGCACGCCCGCGCCTACCACGCCGAGCACGGCAACCTCGACGTGCCGACCGGGTACGTCACCGCCGTCGGGTTCCGGCTCGGGGCCTGGCTGACCCTCCAGCGCGCCGAGCGCAACAGCGGCACGCTGCCCGCCGACCGCATCCGGCTCCTGGACCTGACCGGCATGATCTGGGACAGGCTCGAAGCCGCCTGGATGAGCGCCTACCGGGAACTGCGCGCGTTCAAGGGCCAGCACCGGCACTTCGAAGTGCCCCTGGACTACCGGACCGCCGACGGCATCAAGCTCGCGGAATGGCAGGGCACCCAGCGGGACGCCGACCGCGCCGGGAAGATGACGGCCAGCCGCAGAGCCCTGCTGGATGAGATCGGGTTCCCCTGGGACGCGGCCGAGGAACGGTGGATGCGCCGCTACCAGCAGCTGACCGGTGCGCTTGCCCGCTACGGCGGCCCCCGGCACCTGCCCGCTGATTCCCCCGAGGCGACCTGGCTGGAAGGCCAGCACCTTGCCTGCCACCGCGGGAAGCTCCCCGCCGGCAAGATCGCCCTCCTGGAGCAGGCCGGCATCCCGGTCCGCCGCCCGGACCCGTGGGCCATCGGCTACAAGGCTCTGGTGGCCTTCAAGGCCGAGCGTGGCCACCTGCGCGTCCCGGACGGGTACAAGACAGCCGGCGGGTTCGCCCTCAGCGACTGGCAGCGAGACCAGCGCGTCAGGCGGAAGGCCGGCCGGATGACCGCCGGGCAGGAGCGGCTGCTGGACGAGGCCGGATTCTGCTGGGACCCCACCGCGGAAGCGTGGAACGCCCGTTACCAGGAAGCAGTCGCCTGGAAGCAGGAACATGGCCACCTCGACCTCCCCCGCAAGCACCCCCTGAAGGAATGGCTGTTCCGGCAGCAGAAAACCCATCGCCAGGGGCGGCTCCCCGAAGACCGGGCCGGGCTCCTGCTAGACCTCGGCGTTCTCACAGGATCCGGCCCGGATGAACAAACACCCGGGCGCAGCAGAAACTCCAGTGGGATCTCTTCACCACTGAAACCCCGACGGCAGGAAGAAACGTGACCTCCACTACAACAGGTCTCTGCCTGCACGGAGAACCGGTAGCCGCGATAGCCCTCCACTACGGTGGGACCATCGACTCCCGCACTTCGCCGCTGCTGGACGGTAGCCGGCAGGTTGACCCGTCGTGTGTCGCACCGTTGCGCGCACTTGCCGCGCGGGGTCTTGTGCTGATCCTCTCCAGCAACACCCAGCGGGGAGAGCACCGCTGGGCCGCGCTGGAGGCGGCCGGGATCGACCGGCTGTTCCGGGCCGTGCTGATGTCGGCGTGCATGGGCCTGAGGAAGCCCGACCCGGATTTCTACGCCCTCATCACGACGGTCGCGCACTGCCGGCCGGGCGAAGTGCTCCACGTCGGGAACAACCTGGAAACTGACGTCGCAGGTCCGGCCCAGTGCGGGATGCGCACGGCCCTGGTCCGCCCAGGCGGCATCGCTGCCGACGAGCGGCAGCGGCTGCCCGGCGCGCTCGTCATTGGCCATGTGAAGCAGCTTCCGCCGCTGCTAGGTTACGGCACCCAGCCGCAGCACCCCAGCCTGGCAGGTGATTACTACCGACGCCGGACAGCGCGGACGGGCTGCGTGATCAGAGAGCAGGACGCGCTCACGGCCGGCGCTTCGGCCGGCCCGGTGACGCCGGGCTTGCTTTGGCCCTGGGGCGCCTGCTCCCGGTCCGTGCGGTCGCGCGACGCGGCCTGGCTGGAGTGGCGGCGGGGCGGATGAGTGCGGCGACGTCCTCGGCGGACTGGCGGGCGAGCTGCGGCAGGACGCTGGTGTAGGTGTCGGCGGCGATGGTGATGGAGGACAGGCCGAGGGTTTCCTGGACGACTTTCATGTCGTGCCCGGCGGCGAGGAGCAGGGTGGCGGCGCCGTGGCGCAGGTCGTGGAGCCGGATGGGGGGCAGGCCGGCGAGGTAGGCGATCTGCTCGAACATGTCGGTGACGGCGGCGGGGTGCAGCGGGGTGCCGTCGGGGTTGGTGAACTCGAACCCCGAGTCGGTCCAGGAGTCCCCGGCGTCTTCCTTCTCCTTCTGCTGCCGCTGGCGGTGGGCGCGGATGCCGGCGACGGTGTCGGCGTCGAGGGCGACCTGCCGTTCCCCGGCGTCAGATTTCGGGGGGCCTTGCGCGGTCTCCCAGCCGAGCTGGGTGATCTGCCACCGGATCGAGGTGACGGCGCCGCGCAGGTCGGTGTCGGTGCGGCGCAGCCCGCAGCCCTCGCCGCGGCGCAGCCCGCGCGAGGCGATCAGCCGCCACATCGCGTACAGGCGGTGCCGGCCGGCTCGGGCGAGGAATACCTGGGTCTGGGCCGGGGTCCACACCATGACCCGGGACGGGCGGGGGGTGGAGACCCAGATGTCGAGCGGGCTGACCCGCCCGCCGTTCGCGCGTTCCCGCGCGCCGGCGAGCCGCTGGTCGAAGTCGTGCTGCCAGGCCCGGACGCGCTCGTCGGTCCATACCAGGGGCTTGGGCCGGTCCCCGGATGGCAGCTCGACCAGCGAGGCGACGTTGGCGGGCAGCATGCCCTGGTGCTGTTTCATGTAAGTGCTGATCGCGGAGCGCAGCGTGGCGCGGATCCGCTGCCGGGTAGCGGGTCCGACTGTGCGGCGGCCCTTGACTGCCGCCCTCCGTGCAGGGTCGCCGCTGGCGCGGGCTTCGGTGATGGCCTCGTTGAGTTCCTCGATGGCCTCGAACACCGACGCGACGTCGGTGACCCGGAGCCGGTCGATGCTGATGTAGCCGATGTGCGGCTGGTAGTACAGCTGGATGTGGCTGGCGTAGCTGCGCACCGTGCCGGGCCGCAGGTTCTTCTTGGCGGCGAGCCATTCCCCCAGCCATTCGCCGACGGTGGGCGGGCGGACGGAGGGGTCGTGGCCGCCGCCGACGGCCTTGCGGACCCGGCCGGGATCGGGCAGCTGCCGGGTCTCCCTGACGGACTTGGTGATAGCGTCGGCGATCCGGATGGCTGTCTCGGTGTCGCCG
>WNEY01003037.1_pt1 | contig 12472 bp, 12 predicted proteins | sample 5400531 | NCBI WGS metagenome assembly WNEY01 (sample SAMN13153338, study PRJNA577476) | soil metagenome | isolation source: 200 cm saprolite under Douglas fir tree site 1 | place: USA:California | collected 2015-04-18
ACGTTCTCATGCTTCGAGAAACTGAGAGAGAAGCGAAAAAGATCAGGTAGAGGCGTAAGCGACGCCAAAGACGTTCAAGTGTTCTTTCTGTGGAAAGAATTTTCCCAATTCCACGGGCATTATGCATGTGAAGAACGATGGGACGATACTCTATTTCTGCTCGCGCCGGTGCAGAGTCAGTACACTGTCCTTCAAACGAGACTCGCGTAAGCTGAAGTGGACTGCTTACTACGGGAAGAGAGAGAAAGGACACTGAGCAGCCAGTCCGGCAACAAAACATTCGCCTTCCTCAAACCTGAAGCTCTGCAATCGAAGGTCGCAGGGGAGGTTCTCTCTAGACTAGAGAGGAAAGGATTCGCCATCAAACAATTGCGTCTACACAACATATCCAGAAAGGAGGCAGAGACTCTATACAGCGTCCACAAGGGAAAGCCGTTCTTTCAAGAACTCGTAGACCATGTCACGTCTGGGCCTGTCGTGCTGATGATCCTTGAAGGCTCCAACGCAGTTGATGTTCTGCGTCGAGTAATTGGAGCCACAAATCCACAGACGGCCGAACCCGGCACAATCAGAGGAGACCTATCGCTATCCATAACCGCCAACATCATTCACGCGTCTGACAGCTTCGAAAACGCAAAGAAAGAGTCATCAATATTCTTCCACGACGGAATCTAGCAAATAGCCTTCTTTCGAAAAAAATCATGGTTTAATACCGACATAGGAAAACCGGAAGGCAATGGAGCCTTCCCAGAGATGCCCATTCGTTCACCCATCGCAGTCGTTCTCGGACACGTGGACCATGGGAAAACCACACTTCTGGACAAGATTAGAGGCACCTCCGTAGCCGCACGAGAACCCGGCCAAATCACTCAGTGGATTGGCGCCAGCCTCATCCCCGCTCACACCATAACCAGGATCTGCGGGCCACTCCTAACCAGGTTTAATCTCAAGATCGAAGTTCCCGGAATACTCTTCATCGATACTCCAGGCCATGAAACGTTCAGCAACCTTCGCAAGCGCGGAGGATCCGCTGCCGACGTCGCCGTTCTAGTCATCGATCTCACCAAAGGAATCGAGCCCCAAACCGTAGAATCCTTGAATATCCTGAAAGCTCGCAAAACACCTTTCCTGGTATGTTGCAACAAGATCGACGCGATACCTGGATGGAAATCGTTACCTGACGGCTCTTTTCTCGCTAATACGGATCACCAAAGACCTGAAGTTCTGACGGATCTAGATAACAGAATTTACACAATGATGGGAACTCTGTCCAGATACGGCTTCCGCGCAGATCGGTTCGACAGGATCAAAGACTTCTCCAAGACCATAGCCCTCGTGCCCGCGAGCGCCAAAACCGGAGAGGGGCTGCCAGAACTGATGGCAATGCTGGTCGGACTCACCCAGATCTACATGAAGGGAGAACTAACCACGGGCGAGGGTCCAGCCGAAGGAACCGTTCTAGAGGTGAAAGAAGAACCTGGGCTAGGAGTTACTATCGACGCTATGATCTTTGACGGGACGATCAAGGTCGATGACGAGATCGTCCTCGCAGGACGGAACGGAGTCATACAGACGCGGGTCCGGGCTTTACTCGTGCCAAAGCCTCTCGATGAGATCCGGGACCCCCGAGACAAGTTCAGCCATGTCGAGCATGTAGACGCGGCTGCGGGAATCAAAGTTGCCGCCCAAGGCCTCGATGATGCAATCGCAGGGTCCCCCATTTACGGCGTAGATACCCCGTCCCGACGAGCAGAACTAGAGAAGAGGGTGCTTAGCGAGGTGGAGTCAGTCAAGGTCAGCACAGATCGAACCGGGGTCATCGTGAAAGCAGATGCGCTTGGCTCGCTAGAGGCGCTCACAACATCCCTTACGGTTTCCAAGGTGCCGATCCGTCTGGCAGACGTGGGTGAAGTATCTAGGCGAGACGTGGTCGAGGCTAAGGCCGTTCGAGCAAAAGACCCCTACCTTGCCGCGATTCTCGGATTCAACGTCAAACTATTGCCCGACGCTGAAGAAGAGATCAAAGAAACAGGAATACCAGTATTCAGAGCTGACATCATTTATCGGGTCCTCGAAGACTACTCGAGATGGGTTGAGGCTCAAAGGGCTGCTGGCGTTAAGGCCGAGATGGAGCTACTGATCCGACCTGGCAAGATGAAGATTCTCAAAGGATTCGTCTTCCGCAGAAACGATCCAGCAATAGTAGGAGTTGAAGTGCTGGAAGGAACAATCAAACCGAAATATCCAGTTATCAATAGTAGCGGAAAACGCATCGGTGTAGTCCTAAGAGTCCAAGACCAAGGAAAAGATGTCCCGGAGGTGGGAGCAGGGAAGCAGGTAGCCGTTTCCATCGACAAACCAATCGTAGGTAGACACATCTTCGAAGGAGACCTCCTCTACGTCGATGTCCCCGTGAAGCATGCGAAAACGCTTTCTTCAAAGTTCAGAGACTATCTTTCCCCGGCAGAACTCGCACTGTTGGACGAGCTGGCCAATATAGCCGCGAAAAATCCCTCGGGAGCGATCGCATGACTCGAAGGACGTTTATTAACGGCCTCGGAGGAATCCGGTTCTATCCGGAGTCCATTTACAAAACATGGCGAAATTCCAGCTCATAGTATCAGACCCTGTGAGCAAGACCTCGAAAGCAGCCACTATTGAAGGAGCGAAGGCTCAGGCGCTTGTCGGAAAATCGATTGGGGATGAGGTCGATGGGAAACTTCTCGGGATTGGGAACATGAAGCTCAAAATTACGGGTGGAACTGACAAGGATGGGATTCCGATGCGTTTCGATATTCAAGGAGGGGCTAAGAAGAGCGCGTTGCTTTCAGGCGGAGTAGGCTTCAAGCCGACTGACCGTGGGGAGAGGAGGAGGAAACTTGTCCGCGGACGGGTAGTCAATGAGGATACGATGCAAGTCAACAGCGTGGTTATGGCAGAAGCAGTTCAGAAGCCCGTGGTGGCTAAGAGTTGAGCGTCGAGATACTCGCTGAACATGTTAACCCTTTACTGGGAAGAAAGGAAGCGAAGCTGATCATCCACCATGAGGGGACGGGGACTCCCGACCGTTTGGCTGTCCGAAAGATTGCCTCTGATCACTTCAAGACTCAGCAGGACAAAGTCTATGTTCGAAGCGTCCGGACCCGAACAGGCGGGTCCTCAGCAGTTTGCAGTGTGGAAGTCTACAATGATTCGAAGCTTGCAGAGAAGATTGTTCCTGCTTATGTGAAGAATAGGAATCTTCCGAAGGGACAAAGAGTCTCAAGAAAGAAGGGTGCAGAGGAGGAGAAAGCTGCTCCAGCGGCACCAAAGCCTCCGGCTCCAGAAAAGAAAGCTGAGCCCGCTAAACCTGCCCCGGCTAAGGAGTCAAAACCAGCGCCTGCTAAGGAGTCAAAGCCGGCCCCAGCCGAAACTAAGCCTTCGACGAAGCCAGAAGCAAAGACTTCGACGAAACCGGAAGCAAAGTCCCCTGCAAAGCCTCTCGCGAAGCCGGACGCCAAGCCGAAAGTCTAGACAACTGTCTCCGCAGAAGATTTTTGGGTGGAAATCGCCTATTATCAGCCCTGTTCTCGATTCTGAAGGGTCGGTTTAACACTCAAGGGACGAGGCACGCTGAAAAACGCGAGAATTTTCTCCGGATCCAAGCCCGGATTGTGCTTTGATCGTTCTGTCTCGCCCATTATTGGTGCCAGACTGGAGGTGATTCTTGGAAAAGTGGGGTATTGTTCAGCGGTTTTGCGTCGCATGAGTGGACAGTCCGGACAGGATGCCGAAACTGAACTAGCCGATCTCTACGGTTTTCGGCCTATGCCCTTTTCGCAGCGCTGACTATGCTCACAATGTCCTGTGCTTTGAGTACGTAGTTGTCGGAGAGACGCATACCATTTCGAGCGTTGATGCCATACAACATCTGCTCTCCTATTTCCGTGTGGATCTTCAAAGCTAGCTGCTTGAGAGTTGTCCCATTTGGAACAAGATACGCGTCCGGAAGAACGTTCCCTGCGTGATCGGTCAACTTCTCAGGATTTTCAACCGGATACACCACAATCATATTCAGAAGACTCAGAAACGCCGAATTGATACACGCCTGGACCCCGGTTGATCCTATCGGTTTCAGGACTTTTTCTCGAATCATCTCAAGAGCAGCCTTTTGCTCAGCGCTGAGAGCTCCCGTATTGGGGAGACGAAAATCTGGGTCTCCAGGCTTGTATTCTATCAACCGTTTTTCTGCCGCCCTTCGCAGTGCTAGCTCTGCCTCAGCAGAGACCGGTAGTGTCAGCTCGCCCGTTTGCTTCAGTCGACTGACATTCCCGATCGATGTTGGCAGGTCAATCTTGTTGGCGGCGAGCAACAACGGTTTCGCTTCTCTCCGGATAATCTCAACAACCTTCAACAGGTCTTCTCTGGTCCATGCGCTCGGTTTTCCCTTGAGCCCTGCCTTCCTGATCCCGTTCTCAGCCTGGCCTTTACCGACCCCAAGCCCGCTGAGACGCTCAGAGACCAACGACGCTGGATCCTCTCCAGCCATCTCGGTCTTTTTAGCAGTCTTTTCCCAGTCTTTTCCAACTATCCGTAGCATCCACATTTTCAATTCGGTTTCGAGGAAAACCACGTCGTCAACAGGATTGTGAGCACCAGCCTCCGTGAGTTTGCCTTCAGAGTCAGTTGACCCGGAAGCATCGACCACGTGAATTAGCGCGTCGGCCTTTCTTAGCTCGTCAAGAAACTGGTTTCCAAGCCCTCTCCCTTCCGACGCGCCAGGCACCAGCCCCGGAAGGTCGATGATATCAATCGGTATGAACCGTTCGCCGTCGACGCATCGTGAGTTCTGAGGCTGATCCTCGACTCCAAGGTCTCTGCAAACACACTTTGTTCTGAGATAGGAGATTCCGTGGTTCGGTTTGATAGTGGTGAACGGATAGTTCGCTATCGGCACTAGCGTCAGGGTTGCGGCACTGAAGAATGTGCTTTTTCCCGCGTTGGGCTTGCCTACGATCCCGACCTGCACACTGGACCACGAATCATGAAACGGGAGAGATGCCGGTGATTCTCAGACCAGCGCTCTTCACCTTGTATCGGATATTCAATGACACCAAGAGCGCGGTTACTTGTTCGATGGTCCGCGAGTTTTCAAGTGCGCCTGCGTCGAAGCCACGCGCTCCCATAATGCCTTTCACAAGATCGAGAACAATCTTTTTCGCGTTCTCATCATCTGAGCAGACGAGGACATCACAGTCGACAGTCTTGGAGAGATCCTTTAGGAGCTCTGCGCTGACATTGTTGAAGGCTGTCACAACGCTCACTGTGCTCGGCACAACCGAGGCAGCGAGTTCTCCCGCGGACCCGGCCCAGACTCCGACAGTCCTAGTGGCGCGCCCCCCGACTGAGGTCTCAAGAGGTACAGACACATTAACCAAAACTTGACCCGGCCGGAATCTTGGCTTCACGATCCGAAGAGTGTCGATTAACGCTGCGAAAGGCACCGTTATCACTACTACATCCGCCTGCGACACAGCATTCTCGTTGCTAAGCCCTGACACGCGAACGGGGCGCTTGGCGGTTTGAGCGATCATCTTCGCGGCTTCAGCCGCCCTGTCAGGGCTTCTAGAACCCACGAATACTTGGTATCCTGCCACTGCCCATCGGAGGGCGAGACCGAATCCCTCTTCTCCGGCTCCGCCTAGTACTGCTATCTTGCGGTTCTCCGTCTCGTTCTACCTCCCGCCGAACTACGAGGAATCGGCTTTATCAGCCCTTTTCGCATGAGCAGTTCCGTTGACTTTCGAGCATGGCTTATGATCATTGTAGCTCTTTCGTAGAGTTCCTTTCGGGTTAGCTTGAGTCTCGCCAATCCTTGCCTGACAGCCTCAGCTCCGACCGCGGCGGCCTCCCTCGGAAAGACTTCCCAGTCGCTCATGCTCGGGAGAATCCTCTCCTCATCTATCTCCTTCTCTTCCGCGATCTTAGCAAGCTCGTTGGCAGCGGCGATGCACATCTCGTCGCTAATCATCTTCGCACGGACATCTAGCGTACCCCTGAAGATACCGGGAAACCCAAGGGAGTTGTTAACTTGGTTCGGAAAGTCTGACCGGCCTGTCGCAACTATCTTCGCGCCGGCCTCCTTTGCCTCCCACGGCCAGACCTCAGGAATAGGATTGGCACAGGCGAAAATCACCGAGTCGTCCGCCATCGTGGATATCAATCCACTCGGGATCACGCCAGGCCCCGGCGTTGACATCGCAATCAAGACGTCTGCTCCCTTCAGCGCCTCCTTGAAGCCTCCCGTGCGCCCTTCCGAGTTTGTTTTCAGGCTTATCTCCCATTTCGCGTGATATTCCTCCTCCAGCTCCGTGCGCTGGCGATTGAGGATTCCTTTACTGTCCACCATGATGATGTTTCCGGGCGAAACTCCGGCTTCCATTATTATGCGCGCGACCGCTATGTTCGCCGCCCCCGCCCCTAGCATACAGATCGATGCGTTTCTGATCTTCTTACCGACAACCTTGAGCGCGTTGATAAGACCTGCACAGACAACCGTTCCCGTCCCCTGTTGATCATCATGCCAGACCGGAATTCGAAGGTCCTGTTTCAGGGCATCGAGAATGTCGAAGCATTTCGGTTGCGATATGTCTTCAAGATTTATCCCGCCGAAAGACGGTTGCAACCATCGGACTGCGTTCTCAATATCCTCGGGCCTTTTTGTGCCGAGACAGAGAGGGTAGGCATCGACTCCTCCCAAATACTTGAACAGCAGGCTCTTTCCCTCCATCACGGGAAGACCAGCCTCAGGCCCGATATCTCCAAGCCCTAGGACCCTAGTCCCGTCGGTAACTATCGCGATACTATTCCACTTGTTAGTGTAGTCGTAGACTCTCTCTGGATTTTTCTGAATTTCTTTGCATGGGTCTGCAACCCCAGGAGTGTACCAGATCGCGAAATCATCATAGGAGTCAACGGGAACCTTCGATACGATCTCGATCTTTCCCTGATAGAAAGGATGGTACTTCATTGCAAGCCGCGCGGGAGCGTAAGCTTTCTTCAGCAATGCTGTGTCTTGAGCCATTCCTGGCTTGTCACTTCTTTGGCGAAGCCCGGTTGCAAACCGGCCTGATTTAACGGTGTTGAGAGGAAAAACGCCCAGTAATCCTTATCAGGGATTCGCCAGTCCATGCGTCAGCGAAAAGGATTTGTCGTATTCCCACTTAGCAAACCAATGGAAAGAGAAAACGCCCGAGCTGAAGGAATGGCTGCATCTCTCGGTTGTTGGTTGGAGAAAGGAACCTGTCGTCAAGCGGATTCCTTACCCTACGAGGCTGGATCGAGCACGGCGTCTGGGGTACAAGGCAAAGCAAGGGATCGTGCTCGTTAGAGTCCGAGTTAGGAGAGGCGGTGCCAGAAAACCCCGTCCTGTTTCGGGGAGGCGGCAGAAAGCTTTGGGTGTATCGAAATTCACCAGAGGTCTCTCTCTCCAAAGAATAGCAGAGAAACGTGCCAACAGAAAATACGTCAATCTGACACTCCTCGACTCCTACTACTTGTATTCAGATGGCATTCACCACTGGTACGAAGTGATTCTCGCCGACAAAAGTCATCCCGCGCTCGCCGAATAGCACAGAAACGAACAGTCGAGCGTTAGAATCACTGATATCGCCGGTCGGGAAGACCCACGAAATTCTATTAGACGCGTTCCCGAAGGGACGCATGATAAACCCAAGGTATGCAAATGAATCCGGACCCGCTAGCCAAGATAGTCAAAATCGGTCGCAAGGTAGACCCTATAATTCTCAAGGCATTGGCTGATGCTTCTTCATCCAAATTTCGATCCCCGGTCGGTTACCATTTCAGGACCGGTGGCAAAAGGATGCGAGCGACACTCGTTCTTCTTGCATGCGCCGCTTGTGGTGGAAGGATTGAGGATGGAATGATCCCAGCAGCCTTAGTCGAGATGATCCACAACTACTCGCTGGTAATGGACGATCTCATTGATCGAGGAGTTGTCAGAAGAGGGAAACCGACAGTGAGAGTCAAGTTCGGAGACTCAGTGGCTCTATTGATTGCCATGTTTTACCGCGAAGTGCTAGACGATCTGATCGAGAAGTGCATCTCACCGGAAAAGACGAGAGTGGTCTCGGTTCAGGCGATGAAGGACATCATTGAGGGCGAGAGGCTTGACCTGTTGCTTGAGCAAGCTGGGAGAGAGGATCCTTATCTCAAAACTCAACGCGTGCTCAATCCAAGCTTCGACGTCTATATCGACATGATAGGGAAGAAGACCGCGGCTCTCTTCAAGGCTGCCTCCCAAATAGGGGCATATTCAGCGCGAGCGAGCTTTCGGATTGTGCGGTCATTGGGCGAGTTCGGCTGGAAAGCAGGGCTCGCATTTCAGGTAATGGATGACGTGCTGGACATATGCGGGCAGGACACAGGGAAGCAGATCGGCAAAGACATCATTGAACACAAGCTGGGCAACGCGGCGATATTGATGGCTCTAAGATATTTACCTCGAGGCAAGAGATTAGAGATCCTTGCAACCTTGAGGTCGGAGAAAGTGTCCCAAGCCATGATCCTGAAGGTGAGACGGCTAGTTATGGAGACCCCCGCAGAGAAGGATTGTAGAGAAATTGCACAAAAGTACCTCAACGAGGCCAAATCTCAGCTTTCCGTTCTAGGAAAATCTGTCTACAGAGACGGGTTAGCTACCCTCTCCGACGCGATTGTCTCGAGGACATTCTAGAGCTCTTCCAAGGGACGAATCTGGTCCCCACGATACCGTCCCGTTCAAGGATCTTTCTAAGCGCGTTTTTTTCTCTTAGATTGAAAATGTAACACTCGCAACCGTTCTTGGCGAGCAAAAGAGCCTGTCTAACCTTCTCTCCCATTCCGCCAGTAGCATCCTCCGAAGGGCTTCGTGACGCGTCCAATACCAAACGGAAATTTTTCGATGTAACCTCAGGAATAAGGGTGGCCCTCGGGAAAGTTTTCGGATTCTGTGAGTATACCCCATCAACATCGCACCCGAGCAACACTCGAGAAGCTCCCAGTCTCAATCCAATTAGAGAAGCGAGACGGTCACCAGAAAGAACACCGATCCCTTGCGACTCGTCAAACACCAGGTCCCCATGTAGCAACGGGGTAAGCCCAACACGTAGCGCATTTCGTATCGGGTCCAAGATGATTTTTTTCACCTTCCCCTTGTCAAACGTGACGAAACTCATCGGATGAAAAGGAACAGGGAGCCCATTTCGCAATAGCAGGGATGCGCATATTATCCTCGTGAGCTGGTTCAAATAGAATTCCGTCTCTGAAATGGAACGAAGTTGAGATCGATCACGGAGGCCCCTCCCCAAGCCAGATCTCGTGACGAGCGGGTGAGCGTAAGAACCACCCCCATGAACTAGAATCAGGGAGAGATCGTAGTCTCTAAGTTGATCATCAATATGTTGAATCGCGGGAATGTCCGGAGTGAACTCTCTAGCCTTGTCGGTAATTGCCGACCCCCCAAGCTTCAGGATGGTAAGCTGGTCCATTCGCTGCCTTCCGAGCAAGGCTTGCTTTTAGCCGCTTCGGGTGACTTTGATGATGGTTCAAGGGTAACACCCGACTTATGATTAGCACTAGTGTTGATTTGACCCGGAAGTCATTGTTGAACATCAACAATTCTTCGAATGGCACGCTGGAAGTCATTGAAGAGCGGATAATTAGTTCACTAGGCGACAAGCCCAACAGTTCGATTAGCGAAATCGCAAAGGATCTAAGAGTGAATAGGTCAACGGCGTCGAAATACTTGCATGTTCTCCGCGCAAAAAGGAAGGTCGCCTTTCGACAAGTGGGGCCCGTCAAGCTTTGGTCATTGGAGGAGCAATAATGGAGGTTAGAAGGGCAATCGCCCCAAGCGTCCAAGAATCAGACGATCGTGTCCCTACCGGGGTTCCTAGTCTGGACAAGATAATAGAAGGCGGGCTTCGACGAGGCGACTGCATTATTGTTGCCGGCCAGCCTGGAACGGGCAAAACGACTCTCGGATTACAATTCCTGTACCACGGTGCAACTCGATGCGGGGAAAACGGTGTTTACGCGTCCGTCATTGAGAGCGGTGAGAAATTGAAACGCAACGGCTTGAGGTTTGGATGGGACCTTAGCCGACTCGAATCAGAAAACAAGCTTCGCCTCGTTTCCCTCCAATCCACTATGAAAGCTGGCGTCAGCACGGCTCTTGAAACCGTTCTAGAAGCCTTGCACAGCATGAACGCAAAGAGGCTTGTATTCGATTCTCTCTCCGCGCTCATGACAGCCTTCGAGAGTAATGCCGAAGCTCGAAGCTTCCTTCATATCATGGTGAAATTCCTAGAGGCTGCGAACTGCACAACGTTGATGATAAGCGAGGTCCCATGGGGAAAGCAACAGCTTGGGACCAACTTCGAAGAGTTTCTAGGCGACGGCCTCGTAATTTTGGATGCAAGCTTTGACAACTCGAGGGTCCGGCGAAGAGTCTACATTCCCAAGATGAGAGGAACCGAACACAGGCTAGAAGGATACGACTACTACATAACAAGAGACGGATTCTCTCTAGCGCCAACTCCAATTCCTCCTGACAAAATACGATAAACCAAAGATAAGCAATCATCGCTGCAGCGCTTTTTGAGGTCTTGCCAGAACGGTCGCGGACGGTCAAATGCCCCCTCTAAGGAGCGACCTTCTTGAGAAGCTGATTGGGTCGGAAACCAAAGCCGAGTTGTTGATGTACTTCCACGACAATCCCGATTCTACCGATACGCTAGAAGGAATCGCCGGCAAGATTAGGCGAAGCCCAAAGGAAATCGAGCGAGATGTCTCAGATCTCGTCGAGCTAGGCCTACTTCAAGAAGTGCGAGTTATCTCCTTCAGCAAAGACAGAGATCAAGAATTGCAGAAAGAGATCTCGCAACGACTTGTGTCAGCGGGGTCCGTAGAAGAGACATCAACCTCTTCGAATAGAGTCTTGACAGGAGTGGGGATGGTTGACTCACTCTTACCTGACGGCTATCCTTCGTCATCCGTGGTACTAGTCATGGGTGATCCCGCAACGGGGAAAACGACCCTACTGATCCAGCTTCTCGCAGAGGCTTTGAAGAAGGGCAGAAACGTTGTCTACGCAGCCTTAGACGACTTTCCGGACAGCATCAGAGAATCCATGAAACTAATGGGAGTCAATCCGAGAGACTACGAAGTTGAAGGGCGAAGAAAGCTTGTCTTCATAGATTGCTACTCGTTCCTTGTCGGCGTAAAAAGTCAAGAACAGTACAGCGAGGATCCCCAACGGTTATCTGACCTTAGTATCGTGGTAACAAAAGCTCTCTCGGAAGCTCGCGACTCCGGCAATGTCCTTCTCGCCATGGACTCGCTAACTACTCTCATACAAAGAAGCGGAGTAAGGCCCTCATTCGACTTTTTACACACCTTGATCGCAAAGATACGGAGCAATCGAGCTAGCTGCGTAACGTCATTATCAAGGAAAGCATTTCACCCGGCCATTATCGCCGCGATACAAGACAAGGTCGATGGTGTAATTGAAATGAAGGTGGAAGATACGAAAGACGGATTCGCGCGCTTCATCAGGGTTTCGAAAATGAAAGGTGCCCAGCACATAACTACATGGACGCCGTACAATAGAGATCCATCGATGGGTCTGATAATCCCATATGAAGAATCTCGCGTGAAGAAATCAGTTTAGTGTGATTAGAGAACACTTTCGCGTGGAAATACTTCGATTCCAGTGTCGGTTATTCGGTAAGGCCTGGGTTGGTTGTCCAAGGGAGTTTTGCGCATTTTCTCAACCTGGATCACACGTAGTAGTGACTTTCCGACTTGCAATTGTTGGAGAAGTATGACTCCATGAGCGAGATACTCCTCGTAGTCGAGGCTCCTCTCGAATCCCGGCCTGCGAAGCTCCGTCGTAATCAGAGACGTGGCGCCAGTGTCTGCCAGCGCCTCCATAAGTTCGACCAAGGCGTTTCGTTGCGCTGCCAATCCTTCGTACTGAAAGACCAGTGTTGTCACAGGGTCGACAACGATTCTTTTGGCCCCGATCTCTCGAACGCTCGTCTTAATCATCTCGATCAACGTTGCCATAGAGAATTCCTTTCGGCCGACGGTCAATTTTCCAACCTTAATCTCGGCAGGAAGATATCTGATCGGTGAGGCCTCCAAGAATATCAGCTTCTTGTTATTCTCAAGGTCCTGGAAATCCCAACCGAAGTCCAGCATTTCCTCGAAGACGTGTTGTTTGTTTTCGTCGAGGCTGACGTAGACACCGCTCTCTTCGTAGTCCAAGATCCCATTTACGAGATACTGAGAGGATAGTATTGTCTTGCCAGTCCCCGGTCCTCCTGAGAGCAGGATGGTCCTGTTCTTGGGCAACCCTCCAGTGAGCAACTTGTCTAGACCCGGGATTCCGGTGGGAGTTCTAGAACTAGCGTTCGGATTGCCCGAGGCG
>WNEY01003038.1_pt1 | contig 12471 bp, 9 predicted proteins | sample 5400531 | NCBI WGS metagenome assembly WNEY01 (sample SAMN13153338, study PRJNA577476) | soil metagenome | isolation source: 200 cm saprolite under Douglas fir tree site 1 | place: USA:California | collected 2015-04-18
TCGACGCGCCTCAAGGCGGGCTCGGCCACGAAGGCGGCGCTGAACGCCATCACCACCGCGGCCATGGTCCGTCTCGGCAAGGCGTACGAGAACCTGATGGTGGACCTGCGCCAGAGCAACGCCAAGCTCCAGGACCGGGGCCGCCGGATCGTCGCCGCCGCGGCCGGAGTCGACCGCGACGAGGCGGAGCGGTTGCTCTCGCGCGCGGGCGGCGACGTGAAGACCGCCATCGTGATGGGCCGGCGCCGCGTCTCCGCCGAGGAAGCGCGCGCCCGCCTCGCCTCCGCGAAGGGCCACGTGCGCCGCGCCCTCCGTGGCTAGAGTTGCCTTAAACGCAGAGGACGCAGAGGGACGCAGAGACGAACAAGAGAGAACGAACTAAGGAAGGAAGGGCGACGAGAGGTCTACCAACGCGATCAACCAAAGCTGCGAGCGCAGCGTTCGCGCCTAGCGAGCATGGTCAAAGGCATCCGCCGCCGCACCCCCGTTGCTCATTGAACTCCTCTGCGTGCCTCTGCGACCTCTGCGTTAGAAGGGAACGCTACAACGCAGCGGCGGCGGGGGCGTCCATGAACACCTCGATGTCCGCGTGCGCGTGCAGGAACGAGCAGGGCCAGTCGGGGTTCTCGGGCCCGTGCACGAGGGCGCGCACCGCCGTCGCCTTCCGCGCCCCCGTCGCGATCACGCGGATCGCCCGCGCGCCGCGGATGGTCCCGATCCCCATCGTGAGCGCGCGCAGCGGCCACGCCGAAGGCGGCACCTGCAGCGAGGCCGCGAGGCCATCGGGAAGGCGGGTGACGTGGGTGGGCAGGCTGATCGGACCCGGCATGTTGTAGGCCACGTGGCCGTCGACACCCACGCCGAGGAGGGCGAGGTCGAGGCCGCCCGCGGCGGCGATGGCCTCTTCGTAGCGACGGCACTCCGCCCCCAGGTCGGGCGCATCGCCGTCGGGGATGTCGCCGCGGTCCCGCCGCAGGCCCGTCCGTCCCCACGCGTGCTGCTCCATGAACGCCCGGAACGTGCGCGGGTCGGAGCGCGGCAGAACCAGCTCGTCGAGGTTGAAGCCCCGGGCGCGGGACAGATCGCACTCCCCGCGCACCCGGCGGGCCGCCAGCTCGTCGTAGAGGGGGATGGGCGTGCGGCCGGTGGGAAGCGCGAGGACGAGGTCGGGCCGGCGGGCGGCGAAGGTCGCCACATCGTCGGCTACGGCGCGGGCCACCGCCTCAGCGCCGTCGAGGACCCTCGTCTTCAAGCTAGAGCTGCCCGAAGTTGATGAGCCGGACCCCCGAGCGCTGGACGGCCTGGCGCACGGCGGGGTTCGTGAGGACGTCCAGCTCGTGGGTCCGCGGCTCCGCGTATCCGCTGGTGGACCGCAGCTCCGCGTCGACGACCGCGGGATGGCACATCAGCTCGCTCGTGCCCACGGGCAGGTCCTCGACGATCCCGATGAGGTCGTTGAGCGTCGCGCCCTCGGCGTAGAAGTCCTCGACGAAGTGGTCGGGAGTCGGCACGCCCTCACGCTTGAGCTGCTCCGCCATCGCCGCGCTCGCGCCGCGTACGGGCAGCCCCGTCTCCCACGCCACGGCGAGGATCGCTTCGAAGACGGCCGGCACCTCGCGGTGCGAGTGGTGATGGCTGTCGAGATGCGTCGGGTCGCGGCCCATGATCTCCCGAAAGCGCTTGAGCTGGGCGCGGACCTCGGCCAGCACCTCCGCGCGGTCGGCGCCGGCGAGGCCGCCCGGCTTCGCGGGAAGCATCCCGTTCGCGTCGACGATGCTCCGGACCTGCTCCGGCGGGAGCGCCGGCACGCCGCCGCTGAGCGCGACGTGGAGGCCGATGCCGAGGGCGGGACTGTCGCGGGACAGCACCGCGACGCGCCGCGCCGCGGGATAGTTCACCATCATCGTCGCGCTCGTCACGATCCCGCGCCGGTGGGCGTCGAAGACCCCCTCGTTGATCCCCTCGGTGCGCCCGAGGTCGTCCGCGTTGACGATGAGCCGCTTCGCTTCGCTCACGAGTGCTTCACTTCAGGAGGTCCAGGGCGAGCGCGACCGCGCCGCTGGCCGGCTCGGTGGCCAGCAGCGTCGGCTGCGCGCCGGGCAGCTCCAGATGGCTCGACAGGGTCTCGTGCAGGGTCGGACAGGCCTTGAAGACGCCCCCGGCCAGGACCACCGGGAAGGGCGCGTGGCCGAGGTCGATCTGCCGGTGGACGGCGCGCGCCGCGAGGGCCAGCTCCCGTCCCGCGCGATCGACGAGCTCCAGCGCCAGCGCGTCGCCGCGGACCCGCGCCTCTTCGACGAGAGGGGCCAGGGCGGCGATGCGGTGCTTGGGCAGGCCCTTCTCGTACACGTGCGGGATCAGGTCGGGGACGGAGCCGACGCCGAACGCCTCGAAGACCAGGGGCTCGAGGAGCGTGCTCGGGCCGCGGCCGTCGGCGCTGCGCACCACCGCACGCAGGATCTGATGGCCGAGCCAGTAGCCCGATCCCTCGTCGGCGAGAAGGAAGCCGTAGCCGCCCGAGCGGGCGGTGCGTCCGGTGCGGTCGGCTCCGAAGGCGATGGAGCCGGTGCCGGCGAGCACGACGATGCCGACCCGCCCCGGCGCGCCCGCGGCCAGCGCCACCGTCGCGTCGTTGACCACCCGCACCCCGTCGCGGTATCCGAGCCGGCGCAGGATGCCGCGGATGACGGCCTCGTCGTGGGGACGGTCCACGCCCGCGATGCCGAGGCACAGGGCCGAGATCGTGTGGTCATGGCCAAGGGTGTCGATGAGCCCGTCGAAGACCTTCTCGACCTCGAGCTCGCCCTGGGTCTGCAGGTTCGCGCCGCCGCCCCGCGCCTCCGCCACGACGCGACCCTGCTCGTCGGCGAGAAGCCCGACGGTCTTGGTCCCGCCGGCATCGATGCCCAGCACGTAGCGCATATGAGAAGTCTATCCAAGCAGATTGCGGCTAGTCCGCGCCGTAGATCACGATGTCCTTCAGGTTGCGGTACTTCTCGTTGTAGTCGAGCCCGTAGCCCACGACGAAGTGGTCCTCGATCGAGAAGCCGACGTAGTCGACCTTGACCTCCACCAGGCGGCGGGAGGGCTTGGACAGCAGGGCGGCGACCTTCAGCGTGCGCGGCCCGCGGGCCTTGAGCACGTTCAGCAGGTAGTTGAGGGTGAGGCCGGTGTCCACGATGTCCTCCACCACGAGCAGGTCGCGGCCCTCGAGGCCCTGATCGAGGTCCTTCACCAGCTTGACCTCGCCCGACGACTTCGTGGCCGCCCCGTACGAAGACACCGCGATGTAGTCCAGCGTCAGGGGAAGGTCCACGGCCTGGGCGAGGTCGCTCATGAAGGTGCACGCCCCCTTCAGCACGCCCACGAGATGGGGGTCGCGGCCGGCGTAGTCCCGGGCGATCTCGCGCCCCATCTCACGGATGCGCGCCTCGATCTGATCGTGGGGCAACAGCACCTTCACGGAAGACCTCCTCGGAGCCGCGATTATATCGGCCCGAGCAGAAAGCTCGAAGCGAGAAGCGAGACGTTTGACCGGCGAAGACAGCGGCGGTACTATCGCGCTCGAAAAACCCCGCCCGACAGGAGAGTGAACGTGAAGAAAAGAACGCGCCTGGTCGCCCTGACCCTGGTCGGGGCCCTGGCTGCCGTCTCCGGTTTCCCGCAGTCCCAGGCCACGACCGGGCAGATCACCGGCCGGGCCGTGGACGCGCAGGGCGGGGTGTTGCCGGCGGTGAACGTGACGGTCACCAACCCCGCCACCGGCTTCAGCCGGAGCGTGGCCACCAACGCCGAGGGACTCTACACGATTCCCCTGCTCCCCCCGGGCACCTACGAGGTGAGCGCGGTCCTCACTGGCTTCCAGACGGTGCGGCGCACGCAGATCCCCGTCACCGTGGGATCGAGCGTGACCGTGGACCTGCGGCTCGGCGTGGCGGGCGTGGCGGAGACGGTCACGGTCCAGGGCGGCGCGGCCGCGCTCGAGACCACCAGCGACGCCCGCAGCGCGACCTTCAACGCGGCCGCCATCGAGAACCTGCCCATCAACGGCCGCCGGTTCCAGGACTTCGTGACCCTCACGCCGACCGCCCAGATCGACCCGCAGCGGGGACAGATCTCGCTCTCCGGGCAGCGCGGCATCAACGCCAACATCAGCGTCGACGGGGCCGACTTCAACCAGCCGTTCTTCGGGGGGATTCGCGGCGGCGAGCGCTCCAACACCGCCTTCACGGTCCCCCAGGAGGCCATCCAGGAGTTCCAGGTCGTTTCCGCCGGCTATACGGCCGAGTTCGGACGCTCCTCGGGCGGCGTCGTGAACGCGGTGACCAAGTCCGGCACCAACAGCTTCCGCGGGACGGCCTTCTACCTGAACCGCAACCGCGACCTGGCGGAGAAGAACGCCTTCGGCCAGAACGCCGCGCCCACCCAGCAGCAGTTCGGCGGCTCGATCGGCGGGCCCCTCCAGAAGGACAAGGCCTTCTTCTTCGGCGCCTTCGAGCAGCAGCTCTTCAGGAACACCCGGCAGGTCCTCTTCGACCGGCTGGCCGGCTTCACGCCCACCCCGGCCTCCACGGAGGCCTTCACCTTCTACAAGTCGCTGGAGACGCCCTTCGAGGCCACCAACGACGCCATCACGTTCCTGGGGCGCATCGACTATCAGCTCAACACCGACAACCGGTTCAGCATCCGCTACAGCCACAGCAGCAACAAGGCCCTCAACGCCAACGCCACCGGCAACGCCCTCGACCCCAACACGGTCAGCGCCCTCAGCAACAACGGCACCGAGCGCGACCGCACCAACGTGGTCGTGGGCCAGTTCACCAGCGTGCTGAGCCCCAACCTGCTGCTGGAGGTCCGCGGCCAGTACTCGCGCGAGGACCGCCCGCGCGATGCCAACGTCATCGAGCCTAACGTGACGACGGCCATCGGGCGTGTCGGGAGCGTGAACTTCCTGCCCACGACCCAATACGACTGGCGCGGACAGGGCGCCGCCAACCTCACCTGGATCCGCGGCTCCCACACGGCCAAGGTCGGCATGGAGTACAACCACGTCTTCGTCACCCAGACGTTCGGGTTCAACCAGTTCGGCGTGTTCAACGTCAGCGGCAGCGACACGGCGCGCCTGCTGGACATCCTGTCCACGGGCGGCAGCGTGGCCAACCGCTTCGACGACTCCAGCGTCACGTACTTGCGGCAGCTCGGCAACCTGTTCCTCGACTTCTCGACCGACGAGGTGGCGGCGTTCGCCCAGGACAACTGGCGCGTCCGGCCCAACCTGACCGTCAACCTCGGCGTGCGCTGGGAGGGCGCCTGGAACCCGACGCCCGACACCAGCAACTCCGGCCTGTACAACCGGGTCAAGGGCGTGGCCTTCCCCATCGGCCGCAGCACCGATCCCGCGATCATCCCCGACCAGCTCGCGCAGTTCGGTCCCCGCGTGGGCTTCGCGTGGGATCCCCAGAACGACGCCAAGATGGTCGTGCGCGGCTTCGGCGGCATCTATTACGCGCGCAGCCCTTCCCTCCTGTTCGCGGGGCCGATGAACAACTACCGGCTGCCTCCGGGCGACCTCTCCACCCAGCTCCCCTTCCGCGCACCCGCCGGCAACCCGAACACGACGGTCTACCGGCAGTTGCTGCTCATCGGCATCGACCTGAACCGGACGCCGCTGAACGCGCTGCCGGTGCTGACGCCGGAGCAGGTGACGTCGATCGCCCAGGCCCTCGGCCTGACCCTCGACCCCTTCGCCGGCGCGCAGCCGATCTCCATGGACAACGACTTCAAGAACCCGCGCGCGTACCAGGCCGGCTTCGGTCTCGAGCGCCAGGTGGCCAATGGCCTGACCATCGGCATCGACGGCACGGTCGTGAAGACCGACCGCCTGCAGCGCAACCGCGAGCTGAACCTGCCGGCGCCGGTCATCCGGCCCACCGACCCCGCGCAGCGGCCGTTCTTCGGCCTGACGAGCACGCCCGCCACCCCGCGTCCCGTCACCACGCTGGGCAGCGTCCAGGTCCGGGAGTCCACCGCCCGCTCGCTCTACCGGGCGCTCACGATCAGCACCAAGCTCCAGCGCAAGTGGGGCCAGGCGAACCTGTTCTACGTCCTCAGCAAGTCGGAGTCCGACGACGACAACGAGCGCGACGCGGGCGGAGTCTCGGTCGAGAACAACTTCAACCTCGCCCCGGAGTACGGACCCGCGCGCCTGGACCGTCGCCACTACTTCAACGGCAGCGTGCTCTTCTTCCTGCCCCACGGCTTCGACGTCTCGGGCGCTTTCCGGATCCTCTCCGGGCGGCCCATCGACGCCGGCATGGGCCTGGATGCCAACGGAGACCGCGGCGGTCCCGACCGCCCGTACAGCGCCCCCGGCGTGCCCTTCACCCGCGACGCGTTCCGGAACGAGCCGTTCAAGGTCGTCAACGTCCGCGTGCAGAAGAGCTTCAAGATCGACGACCACCGGAAGGTGACGCTCTCCGCCGAGGCCTTCAACGTGTTCAACTGGGACAACATCGAGCTTGCGGGCAGCGCCGTCACCAACTACTGCACCGCGCCGGCTCCCCTCGACTGCGGTTTCGGAGCGCCCACCAATCCCAACTTCCTACAGATCCGGGACCAGGACCCGAGGTCGACGCGGCAGGGGCAGCTCCTGCTGAACAACAACCCCGGCGATCCCCGGCAGATCCAGCTGGGCGTGCGACTCCAGTTCTAATCGGAAATTCGGGGGGGTGCAGGTCTAACGACAGCACCCCCCCGCGCGCATTCGCGCTCGTCCATTCGTCGATTCGGGGGGGTACGAGGCACGACAGCACCCCCCACGCGCATTCGCGCTCCCCCCATGTCGCTCGCGCCCGAGTGAATCGGGCGCTCGCTGCTAAGGGCTGAAGGCATTCGTCGTCCGCGCCGCGAACGAACCGATTCAATCGATTGAAGTCGAGATTTTGGAATCTTTTGACAGGCCCGTCTCGTTTGTAGTCCTGGGCGCCGGATGATCGGCGACCGTCCGCTCGAGCCTCGGCTATAATCCGGAGTTTGGGACGCTCGTCCCGCAAAAGGTGGAGGACGTTCAGACATGCTTCGAACGAGTCGCGCGATTGCCGCATTGATCTTCGCCGCATCATTGGGCCTTCCGGCACGGGCGCGGGCCCAGGAGCCTGTCGCCCCTCCCCCGTCGCCGCCACCGACGTCGCCGGCGCGGCCGACCCTCGAGCTGTCGCTCGACGAGTCGGTCAAGCGCGCCCTCGAGAACAACAACGACATCGCGGTGGAGAAGTACAACCCGGAGCTGAGCGAGCAGAGCATCCGCCTCTACCGGGGAAACTACGATCCGCTGCTCACGTCCACCATGAGCCAGAGCTCGCGGACCTCTCCTGCGACAAACGCCTTCGCCGGAGCCACGAAGGTGGACAGCAAGACGACCATCTACAACTTCGGCGCGGTGCAGCTGCTCGGGACCGGCGGCAACGCGCGGCTGGATTTCACCAACAACCGCGGGAACACGAACTCGGTGTTCAACACCTTCAATCCCTCCTACAACGCGAGCCTCAACGCCAACCTCTCCCAACCCTTCCTCCGGAATTTCCGGATCGACGCCAACCGCCTCCAGCTCAAGGTGGCCAAGAAGAACCGGGAGATCTCCGACGTCCAGTTCCAGCAGACGGTCACCAACGTCGTGGCCAGCGTGAAGGACCTCTACTACGACCTCCTCTACGCGATCGACAACCTCGAGGCCCAGCGCAAGAGCCTGAGCCTGGCCCAGAAGCTCCTCGACGAGAACCAGATCCGGGTCAAGGTCGGGACCATGGCCCCGCTGGACGTGGTGGCGGCACAGTCGGAGGTGGCGAGCCGCGAGGAGGGCGTGATCGTCGCCGAGGCGGCGCTCATGGATGCGGAGGACGCGATCAAGAGCGCCATCTTCCCGAAGAACGACCCGACCGTGTGGGCTCTACGCATCGTGCCCACTGACCGTCCAACGGCGGAGCCGCTGACGGTGGACGTCGAGGCCGCGACGAGGAAGGCGCTCGACCAGCGGACCGACGTCGTGGCCGCCCGCAAGAACCTGGAAAACGCCGACGTGAACGTGCACTACGCCTCGAACCAGAAGCTCCCCGACCTGAGCCTGGTCGCGGGCTACGGCTCGTCCGGTATCGGAGGAACCATAATCGAGCGGCAGGGCTTCGGGGGTCCGATCATCAGGACGACTCCCGGCGGTTACAGCGACGCGCTCAGCAACGTCTTCGGGCGCGATTTCCCGACCTGGACCCTGGGCCTGAACTTCACGTACCCCATCTTCAACCGGCAGGCGGAAGCGACGGCCGCGCGGGCCCAGATCTCGCGCGAGCAGACCCAGACCAGCCTGCGCCGGCTCGAGATGCAGGTGGCCTCCGAGGTCCGCAGCGCCGGGCGCGCCGTGGAGACCAACTACAAGCGGGTGGAGTCCACACGGGCGGCCAGGGTGCTCCAGGAGCAGCGGCTCGACGCCGAGCAGAAGAAGTTCGCGGCCGGCATGTCCACCAACTTCGTCGTCACCCAGGCCCAGCGCGACCTGGCGCTGGCCCTGGTGGCCGAGCTGCGCTCGGTGGCCGACTACCGCAAGAGCCTCGTCAACTTCGATCGCGTGCAGGTCGCCGGGGGCGGGGTGGCCTTCGCGAGCACGGCGGCCTCCCGGGTGACGATCGGCGGCACGAACTCCACTGCGGCCGGGTCGACGAGCGCCACGGGGACGGGGACGGGGACGGGTTCGAACCAGAGCCCCTGACGCCGCCGGGCCGTCGCTTCACACCCTTTGACATGGGGGAATGCCAACACTCCCCTTGCCTCCCGGTCTAAACTGGGCGTAATGCCGCGCAGCCGTGTGTCCCGCATCGTTCTCGTGGCCGCCGCGGTGGCGGTGGTCGCAGCGGTGTTGGCGTTCCGCAGCCACGACCACGAGGTCAAGTACGCGGCGGTTCCCGTCGACCGCGGCGACATCCAGGACGTGGTCGGCGCCACCGGGACCGTCCAAGCGGTCCAGACCGTCCAGGTCGGCTCGCAGGTCTCGGGCACCATCCAGAACCTCTATGCCGACTTCAACAGCGTCGTCCACAAGGGTCAGGTCATCGCCCGCCTGGACCCGTCCTCCTTCCAGGCCCGGCTGGGCCAGGCCCAGGCGGCCCTGGTGGCCGCCCGGGCGAACGTGGAACGCTCGCAGGCCGCAGTGGACGATGCGCGTCGCAAGCTCGACCAGGCCAAGGTGCTGGCGGCCGAGAAGCTCCTGCCTCAGAGCGATTTCGACACGGCCCAGGCCAACTACGACCAGGCCGTGGCCCAGCTCAAGGCCAACCAGGCGGCCGTGAGCCAGGCCCAGGCCAACGTCAACCAGGCGAAGGTCGACCTCGATCACACCATCATCACCGCTCCCATCGACGGCGTCGTGATCGCCCGCAACGTGGACGTCGGCCAGACGGTGGCGGCTTCGTTCCAGGCCCCGGTGCTGTTCGTGATCGCCAACGACCTGAAGCACATGGAGGTCAACGCGTCCGTCGACGAGGCGGATATCGGGCGCGTGAGAACGGACCAGGCGGTGACCTTCCGGGTCGACGCGTACCCGGACCGGACCTTCCACGGCCGGGCGACTCAGGTGCGCCTGCAGCCCACGACCGTGCAGAACGTCGTCACCTACAACACGATCATCAGCGTCGACAACGACGACGGGCGGCTGATGCCGGGCATGACGGCTACGGTATCCGTGATCGTCCGCAAGAGCGAGAACGCCCTCCGCATCCCGGCGGCGGCGCTGCGGTTCCGGCCCGAGGGCTTCGAGGCCGGCAGCCGTGGCCGCTCCGCCGGCGCGGCCGGGGGAACCGGCGCCAGCACCGGCCCGCGGGCCGCGGCGGCACCCGGAGCGGCAGCACCGGGGGCGGGCGCGCCGGGCGGAGTGAGCGGGACGGGGCCAGTCGGAGCCCGCGCCGGCGGACGGGCCGGAGGCTGGAGCGGCCGGCGCGCCGATGCCAGCGGCGCCTCCGGACCGGCGTCCGCCGGGGCCGAGGGCGACAGCGGGCGCACCGCGCTCGTCTTCGTCCTGAACGATAAAGGCCAGCCCGACCCGGTGCGGGTCCGCACGGGCGTCTCCGACGGCCAGTTCGTCGAGGTCAAGGACGGTCTCACCGAAGGCGCCCGCGTCGTCGTGGGCATCGAGGGCGACGGCACGGCGCGTCCGGCCGGGGTTCGCCCGAGCGGCTCGCCGTCGAACAACCCGTTCAACCCGCAGTTCCAGCGCCGCCAGCGCTGAGGCCGCGCGCATGACCACTGAGCCCGCGTCCCGCCGGGAGCCGCTCATCCGCATCACGGGGCTGCGCAAGAGCTATGTGCTCGGCGACGTTACGGTCCACGCGCTGCGCGGAGTGGACGTCGAGATCGCGAGCGGCACGTTCGTGACCGTGGTGGGCGCCTCCGGAAGCGGAAAGTCCACCTTCATGAACATCCTGGGCCTGCTCGACCGGCCGAGCGGAGGCCAGTATTTCCTGGAGGGCGAGGACGTCTCGGGCTTCGACCGCGACCGCCGGGCCGTGCTGCGCAACCGGAAGATCGGCTTCGTGTTCCAGAACTTCAACCTGCTCCCGCGCACGAGCGCGCTCGAGAACGTGGAGCTGCCGCTGCTCTACAACGGCCTGCCGATCTCGGCGGAGGAGCGCCACCGCAAGGCGCTCGGCCTGCTGGAGGCGGTGGGCCTGGGCCCGCGGGCCCACCACCTGCCGAACCAGCTCTCCGGCGGCCAGCAGCAGCGGGTGGCCATCGCGCGCGCGCTCGTCAACGACCCCGAGATCCTCCTCGCCGACGAGCCGACGGGCAACCTCGACAGCCGTACGAGCGTCGAGATCATGGAGATCCTCCAGCGCCTGAACCGCGACGAGGGCATCACGATCATCCTCATCACCCACGAGCACGACATCGCGGAGTACGGCCACCGCGTCATCACCTTCCGCGACGGCCGGGTCGTCTCCGATCAGCCGGTCGAGACGCGGCGCGATGCGGCCGCCGAGCTCGCCGCGCTCCCGGCGCTCGAGGAGGAGGCTACGGCGTGAGGATCCAGAACGTGCTCCGCATCGCCCTGAAGGCGATCCGGCGCAACAAGATCCGCTCGGGGCTGACCATGCTGGGCGTGATCATCGGGGTCGCGTCGGTCATCGCCATGATCGCCCTCGGCTCCGGCGCGCGGGCCTCGATCGACCAGCAGATCCAGAGCCAGGGCACCAACGTGATCTTCGTCTCCTCGGGCAGCTTCGGCCGGCCCGGCGGGGGCGCGGTGCGCGGGGGGGCGGGCACGGTGACCACCTTGACCCTGGACGACGCGAAGGCGATCGCCGATCTCCCCGGAGTCACCCGCGCGAGCCCGATGGTCCGGGGAAGGGCGCAGGTCATTGCCGCCGACCAGAACTGGAACACGTCGGTCGAGGGCGGAAACGAGGACTACCTCGCCATCCGGAACTGGTCCCTCGCGTCGGGAGAGAACTTCACGGCCCGGGACGTCCTGGTCGCGGAGAAGGTCTGCCTGCTCGGGGACACCGTGGTCCGCAACGTCTTCCCGGACCAGGACCCGGTGGGACAGGTCATCCGGGTCAAGAACCTCCCCTTCCGCGTCCTGGGCGTGCTCGCTCCGAAGGGCCAGGGCCAGTTCGGCCAGGACCAGGACGACCTCATCATCGCCCCGTACACCACCATCCAGAAGAAGCTGCTCGGCATCACCTACATCCAGCAGGTGTACGTGTCGGCGGCCGACAGCGACCACGTCGAGCAGGTGGCGGTGGAGATCACGCGAGTCATGCGCCAGCGCCACCGCATCACGAACCCGGACGAGGACGACTTCACCGTCCGAACCGTCGAGGAGATAGCCGCCACGCGCGTGCAGATGGCCAACACCATGACCGGCCTGCTCATGAGCGTCGCCTCGGTCAGCCTGCTCGTGGGCGGCATCGGCATCATGAACATCATGCTCGTCTCGGTCACCGAACGGACGCGGGAGATCGGCCTCCGCATGGCGGTCGGGGCCCGCACGCGGGACATCCTCCGGCAGTTCCTGGCCGAGGCCGTGAGTCTCTCCGTGGTGGGGGGAGTCATGGGCATCGCGCTCGGCGTGCTCGTCTCCCAGGTCATGACCTGGCGGCTCGGCTGGCCCACGACGATCACGTCCGCCTCCATCCTGGTGGCCTTCGCGTTCGCGGGCGCGGTCGGGATCTTCTTCGGGTATTATCCCGCGCGCAAAGCGGCGAACCTCGACCCCATCGACGCCCTGCGCTACGAATAGCCGGATTGCTCTTCAACGCAGAGCGCGCAGAGGCCCGCAGAGGAACTAGAATCAACAATGACATGGATTGCCCGGCATGACGGCGGCGGTCTCGTTACTGATTCCTTTCTCTGCGAGCCTCTGCGGCCTCTGCGTCTAGAGGCAAGACATACCGGCCGGCTGCGGCTGGTGGCGGCGCCCGGCGGCCG
>WNEY01003040.1_pt1 | contig 12467 bp, 10 predicted proteins | sample 5400531 | NCBI WGS metagenome assembly WNEY01 (sample SAMN13153338, study PRJNA577476) | soil metagenome | isolation source: 200 cm saprolite under Douglas fir tree site 1 | place: USA:California | collected 2015-04-18
CTCCGGGAGTCGGTCGGTCGTTTTGCGCGTGCCGGGCAGCCCGAGGGCGATCGCGCCCGCGAGGGACAGCGCGGCGGAGACGCCGATCGCGGGTGCGATCCGTCGCTGAATGTCAAGAAGGGGACCTCCCGGCGCCCGGGACAATGGGCGCTTGGAGACGGCGTATTCGCCTCGCCGTCTCGATCGTTTTGTTTTCGCGGCGGGCGGGCAGATTCGTCCGACTGCGGGCAAATCGCCCGACTGCGGCTCTAAGGGAGAGGGACGATGCGGGCGCGTACGTTGCGGCTGGGCTCTCGCCAAACGGCGAAGAGGTACCGTTCGATCCTCGCTGCCGCCCTGTTCACGCTCGTGGCCGCGTTCGCCGTGGGCGGCGCCGGCGCTGGGGTTTTGCCCGCTGCCGTTCCGGCGCCCGCGGTCGTCGACCCGGTCGTGTCTGCCGCTGCCGCAGCGGACCCGACACGGACGCTGCACGTCCTCGTGCAGGCGCGCGATCCGCAGGCCGCCGGCAGGTTGGTCGCGGCGGTCGTGGCGGTCGGCGGCACGGTCCGGTGGAGCCTCTCGATCGTCGACGGGGTCGCCGCTGACATTCCCGCGGCGGCGCTACAGACGCTCGCGGCGAGCGATGGCGTCGAAACGATCTCCCTCGACGGGCGCGTGATCGGAAGCGGCTTCGCGCCTGCCGACCCGAACCTGTGGCAGTCGGTGGTCGGCGTCGACAGGCTCTGGGGCAACGATGGGCAACCAGCCCCTCCAACGCCGACGATCGCGATCATCGATTCGGGGGTCGACCAAACCCGGGCCGAGGACTTCGGTGGGCGCGTGATCACGCAGGTGAATCTGTCCTCGCGCGACCCGAATGCGGCGGGCGACGACTTCGGGCACGGAACAATGGTCGCGGGGCTGGCCGCCGGAGCGTCGTCGGCGTATCCAGGCGCCGCTCCCTCCGCGAGCATCGTCTCCATCCGTACCGCGGACGCGCACGACGAGTCGCTCGTCAGCGACGTCGTCGCAGCCGCGCAGTGGGTGCTCGACAACCGCGTCGCGTACGGCATCCGCGTCGTCAACCTCTCGCTCCTCTCCGGCAACCCGTCGTCGTTCATCGACGATCCGCTCGACCAGGCGCTGGAGCAGCTCTGGTTCAACGGCATCGTCGTCGTCGCGGCGGCGGGCAATATCGGCGGCCCGGTCCGGATGGACTACGCGCCGGCGAGCGACCCGTTCATCATCGTCGTCGGCGCCGCCGAGACGCACGCCACGCTCGACACCACCGACGACACCGTCGCGTCGTTCTCCGCGTACGGCCGTGGCTGGGACGGCTTCACCCGCCCCGACCTCGTCGCGCCGGGCCGCTACATGATCGCGCCGTCGCCCGCGACGGGCGCGCTGACAGCCGAATACCCCTCGAACGTCGCCGCGCCCGGCTACCTGCGCCTCTCGGGAACGTCGTTCGCGGCGCCGGTCGTTGCGGGGACCGCGGCCCAGCTGCTTGCTCGACACCCGCTCTGGACGCCGGATCAGGTCAAGGGCGCGCTGATGGAAACGGCGCAGCAGGTCGCGCCGGGGACGCCGCAGGGAGCGGCCGGGGCGGGCGAGCTGGATGCGGCCGCAGCCGCCGCCGTCGACGATCCCATCAACCCGAATGCGGCGATCAACGCGTACCTCGTGCGTGACGCGGGAAGGACCGTCCTCGATGGCGAGGCATGGAGCCACGCGGTCCAACAGAGCCCCGGTACGTGGGGCGCGCCTGCAGCCGCCCAGGCGTGGGGGTCGGCGTGGGGGTCGGCGTGGGGCAGCTACGCCTGGGGCAGCGCCTGGGAGACTGCGATGTGGAAAAACGACGCGAACGTCGCGTCAGCGTCCGGTGCCGCCTGGGGCTCAGCGTGGGGAAGCGCGTGGGGCTCAGCCTGGGGAAGCGCGTGGGGGAGCGCCTGGGGGAGCTTCGCCTGGGGCTCCGCGTGGGGCTCCGCATGGGGCTCGGCGTGGGGATCGACAACCGGTGGCTGAGTAGGTCGGGACATGCGGAGTCGGAGACGAGTCGTGTCGGGGAGCACCGCCTTCGACGCGCCTAGGCCAGGCCTGCCAGATCGGGCGAAGGTGTTCCTCGCGGCGACGGGGATCGCCGCAGTGGGAGTGACCATTCCGGCGGTCCTCCGCGGCGGCGGCGAGATGCGCGGCTGGCCGACGTTCCTCGTTCTCCTGGTCGCTGCGTCGATTGCGCAGCTCTTCGCGTTCCACACGATCCGCAACCAGGTCTTCCACACGACGCCGCTCTTCCTGGTGGCCGGCGCGATGCTCCTCGCGCCGCAGCTGCTCGTGCTGCTTCCGCTGGTCTCGCACATCCCTGACTGGCTCCGGAAGCGCTACGCCTGGTACATCCAGACGTTCAACATCCTCAACTTCACGCTCGCGATCATGTCGGCTCGGCTGACGGCGCGGCTCGTCGAGGACTCGCTTCCTGGAAGAAACGTCGCCTGGGCAGCGGGAGCGGCCGTCGCGGCAGCGACGTACGTCGTCCTCAACAACACCGGCTTCGCTGTGATCCTCTACCTCGCGCGCGGCCACAGCCCGCGCGAGATCCTGAACCCGCAGACGATCGCTGCGGACGCTTCACTCGCGTGTCTCGGGGTCGCTCTGGCGACCTTCTGGCGCGCCGACACGTGGCTCGTCCCGTTCGCGATCGTGCCGATCTTCCTCCTGCACTTCGCGCTGCACCTCCCGCAGCTCGAGGAGGAGGCGCGGGCCGACTCGAAGACGGGTCTCGCGAACGCGCGCCACTTCAGGGAGGCGCTGACCGAGGAGCTGACGCGCGCGAGGCGGTTCAGCCGGCCGCTGTCGGTGCTCGTCGCCGACCTCGATCTGCTGCGGAACATCAACAACACCTACGGTCACCTCGCCGGCGATGCAGTCCTCACCGGAGTGTCGGACATCCTCCGCTCGCATCTCCGCCACTACGACGTCGCCTCGCGCTTCGGCGGCGAGGAGTTCGCGATCCTCCTCCCGGAGACCACGTGCCGTGAGGCGTGGGAGATCGCGGAGCGGAGCCGCGAGGCCGTCGCGAGCACGCCGATCTGGGCCGAGAGCGCCCAGCAGTACGTCAGCGCGACGCTCTCGATGGGCGTCGCCTGCTTCCCCACCCACGGGACCGATCCGGACGACCTGCTCCACCACGCCGACCTCGCCGCCTACCGCGCGAAGCTCGAGGGGCGGAACCGTGTCCGTCGCGCCTCCAGGAAAGCGGTCCTGACGGCCGTCGCGCCCGAGCCGTTTCTCGCCGTGCTCGCGGAGGACGACGACCGCGGGCGCGAGCTCGCCGCGACCGAGGACAACGTCTTCCGCGGCCGCGTGACCGAGGAGGCCGGCGCGCTCGGGTCGCGGCGGCTGAGGTTGCTCGTCGGCGCCGTTGGTGCCATCGGCGTCGTCGCCGGAGTGGTTGGAGCCGTCTTGGGCGGCAACCACGACGTCCGCGGACTGCTGGTCATCGCGGGCCTCGTCGCCATCGGGCAGGCGCTCGCGCTCGACGTCGATCATGGCTCGATCTCGGCGGGGGCGGTCGCGGCGCTCGCCGGGGCAGCGATGTTCGGCGTCCGTGCGGCACTCGTTCTCGCGGCGGCCACCGTCGCCGTGGACGTCGTCGTTCGGCGGGCGCCGTGGACCCAGGCGCTCCTGCGTCTGGGCTCGAGGTCGCTCTCGCTGCTCTTGGCAGCGGCGATCTTCGCGATCGGCTCCGGCAGCAGAGTCGGCGACTTCGTGACGGTCGCGCTCGGTCCTGTCGCCGGCGCCGCATCGTTCCTGTTGGCCTCGGGGATCCTCAGCCTCGGGCTCGCAATGGACGGCCGCGAGTCGTGGTGGCGCGCGTGGCGCGGCGGTTTCGCGTGGCTCATCCCTCACTACGCCGTCTACGGATTCGTAGCGGCCGTCACGACTGTCGCGTACCGCGGCGCCGGTTTCTACGCGCTCGCGGCGTTCGCGGTTTCGCTGCTCGCGATTCGGAAGACGCAGGAAGCGGTCGTGACGCAGGCGCGCAGGCATGCCCGGCACCTGCGCGACGCGGCGGACATGATTCAGACGCAAGACGCCTCGCTCCAACACGTGAACCGCTTGCTCAAGCACCGCTCGACGGCGGCATTGGAGAGCCTGTCCAGCATCGCCGACATGCGCGACGCCTACACGGCGGGTCATTCGCGCCGCGCGCGCGACCTCGCGCTCGCAACGGGACGGGAGCTGGGCCTCTCCGACGCGGAGCTCGACGTCCTCGGCCGCGCCGCGCTCTTCCACGACATCGGCAAGCTGGCCGTTCCGGACGCGATCCTGTTCAAGCCCGGCCCGCTTTCCGCGGATGAGTGGGTGGTGATGCGCCGGCACTCCGACGAGGGTGCGCGCATCATCGAGCAGCTCGGGTTCCTTACCGACGCGGTGCCCGCCATCCGCCACCACCACGAGCGGATCGACGGCAAGGGCTATCCCAGCGGCCTCGCGGGCGACGAGATCCCGCTCGGCGCGCGCATCATCCATGTCGGGGAGGCGTACGACTCGATGCGGACGAACCACGTCTACCGGCCGGCCCGCACCGGCGCGGAGGCGGTGGTGGAGCTCCGGCGGCACGCAGGCAGTCAGTTCTGCCCCCTTTGCGTGGATGCGCTCGAGAAAGCGCTGGCCGGCGGCAGCTTCGACGGCGAGAGCCTCGGGCGGGGCCGAGTGATCGCGTCGTAGTCGTTCCTCGCCGGCTACCGTGAGAAGCGCCGAGCAAGTCGCTTCTGTCTGACGCCCTGAGGAGGTGAGGAGTGTTCCAGTCGCTTGACTTCGTCTACGTACCGACCGAGGACGTGGACGTCAGCGCCCAAGGTTACGTCGAGGAGCTCGGCGCAACGCTCGCCTGGAAAGTGCGCGGGATGGGAACGGTCGTGGCCTGCTTGCGCGTCTCGGAAGTCGGGCCGGCGATCCTCCTCAGCGGTCATCTCGAGGGAACAATGCCGATCCTGATCTACCGCGTCGCCGACTACGCGTCGGCGGTTGCTCATCTGGGCGCGGCTGGGAGTCTCGATGTGCGCGAGCTCGAGATCCCGCACGGCCCTTGCGCCAGCTTCCGCGCTCCCGGCGGCCAGCGTCTCGCCGTTTACGAGCTCATCCGGCCACACGCCGACGAGCATTTCGCCGGCCGGATCGACGAGTAAGAGCTCTAAGCCTTGGAGAGGTTCTAGAGGAGCCGGGCCGCACCGAGCGCTGCCGCCAGCGTGCCTGCGGCCACCCAGGCCACACCCAGCAGCTCGAGAGCGGGTGACGCGAGCCGCCGAAGGAGCAGTCTGGAGAGGGAGGCCCGCTCTCCGACCCTTGCTCCCTGGCGCTGCTGGATCCGCCACAGCACGAGGCGGCGAGCGCCCCGCCAATCCCTCGCGAGCAGAAAGCCCTCTGCCGCCATCGTCACTCCCAGTACGACCTTCAGCCAGCCCAGCCAGACGGCGTTGCTTCCGATCGCTAGGAATCCGAGCAGGAGGACGGCCGAAACGATCAGCGCGGCGTTGAATCCCCAATAGCCGGCGAAGGCGAGCACGCGCTCGGATCGTCTCGACGGAGGGGAAGCCGGCGCGCCTCGGAGCTGACCCGCGCGTGCCGAGCGCTGCCTGAGCAGGCGAGCGGTCGCCGAAGCGATCCCGATGAAGGAGGCCACGGGACGAGGCTACTCGCTCCCGCCGTAGCGCCCTGGGTGCGGGCGGGCCGCCGACTGGTTCTCGATCCGCACTTGCTCGGTCAGGTTGGTCGCGTTTCCGCAGATGTTGGACGCCAGAACGGTCAGCATGTACTGGCCGTTCGGCAGACGGCGCGTGTTGAGCCCGTCGGGAGTCAGATTGAAGAGGTAGCGGCCCGGCACGCGGGCGTGCGTGGAGCCGATCACCGGGTCGTTCTGGTACGTCCCCTCCGCGTAGGTCCGCCAGAAGAGGCGGGGCGGCGGCAGCCGGTGACGGAAGTCGACGGCGACGTGCAGGGGGATCGCCGCTCGCCCGCCGCTGCCCGTCAGGCCCCATTCGAGCAGCGCTGGGGTGACCGGGAGGTCGCCCCACCGCGGCGGTGGCGCGAGGTTCGGATAGTCGAAGGCGTCGGCAATCAGCCAGATGCGGCCTCGGAGGACGAGCGAGCGTCCGGCCAGGCGCCGCTCGTCCGTCCGTGCGACCCGAATCTCGATTCCCCGGATGACAGGAGCGTCGCTCTCGCTGAAGGGGCGCAAGTGCCTGAGCGGGTTGACGGCCTGGCCGTTGTCTATCTCTGTCAGGTGCACGTGGCCGGAGCGCGCCCTGATACTGCCGAGCACGGTGACTTCGGCTCGTACCTGCTCGCCCGCGTACACCGCCGGGCTCAGGTGCCAGTACTGGAACGCGCGGCCTCGAGCGCGGACGATGATCTCGTCCCACGCCACCTGCCTCACGACCCCGGACGCGACCGCATAGACCTGCGCGCCCGCAGCGGCAGAGATGTCCACGCCGCTGTGAAAGTTGAAGCTTCCTCCAAACGCGTCGTCCGCCTGCAGCCCCCAGAAGATCGTGCGCGGGTCACCGAAGTTCCCGCGGACAGGATGCGGTCGATGGAAGGGCTTCACCGGCCACGCGTACGACTGCGGACTCGGCTGCAGCAGGCCACAGCGCCTTGCGTCGATGCCCGCTGCCGCAGGCGTCGACCTCGCGCCCAGAAGCGCCAGCACCAGTGCCGCCACAACGCGCGCGCCGTACCCACTCATACCCCGCTCCTCGGCTGTCATGTCCGCTTGGGTCCGGAAGGACTTGCTCGGAGCATTCACGATCGCCGCTTAACGCCGCGCGAAGCGAGCGTTACGTTCCGTTAAGCCGACTAGTCCCGACCGGGAGCTAGGGAAAGAGCGGCGGGTGCAGACGCAGATCGAGCGGCCCGCCGTGGTGACAGCCGCTTGGCACAACATAGGCGGGATCGTCGCGGTAGTCGATCGAGTTCATCTTCAGCCGGTAGCGCATCAGCTCCTCCGCGTTCTGCCGCGACAAGCCGAAGCGGATACCTAGATCAACCCCGCGCTGGAGCGCGTAACACTCGGTCACGGCTTCGTTTGCGCTTCCGGCTAGGTGCGATGCCTCGTGGCCGAGCACCTTGAGCGCCCAGGACGTCTTCTCGGTCGACTCGGGGTGGTGGCGGAGGGCGAGGTCGTAGAGCGTGAAGCAGATTGCCGGCGTCAGGTACGCGTTGCGTCCTCCGACTTCAGCGAGCCCATCCGCCTCGTTCACGACACCGGTGTGCCTGTAGTCGCAATGCACGCGGACGCTGTGGCCGGCTATCGAAGAGGCAGCCTGCGAGAAGAGCTGCTGAGCGTGCGCATGCTGCTGGGGCCGAAGCGCGTCCCAGCCTGCCGGCCGGACGAGGAGATAGAAGAGGTAGGCGAGAGCAGCCACCACGAGCGCAAACTCGAGTGCTCGTGCCAGCCTCAGGTGACGCCCGCGGAAGAGCGAGAGCGATGCCGGTGCTCCGTCGAGCGCCAGCTTCGCGGTGACGCCCGCCGCCGCCAGCGCGGCGACAAGCAAGGGCAACGAGGCAGGAAGGAGACGCTGCAGCGTCGAGGATGCAAACCAGGCGACGACAAAGACGAGGCCGCCAAGCTCCGCGAGCCAGAAGAACGGCTCTGAGTCGGCGACGATCCACGTGCCTTGCGCTCGCGGCTCGACGGGCCAGGCGGAAAGAGCGCGCTGCGCGGCGGCCACATCGATCGCCGGCACCTCGGTTCCCTCGTCGTCTGCTTCTGATTCCGAAGGCTCGGGACCCAAGATCCTGGTCAGTTCGAGATAGCGGCCGGCGTCGTGCGCTTGGGCCGCGTGGTCGCGAGCACGCTCGAGCAGCATTCGCTGGGCGAAAGGGGTCATCAGATCGAAGTCCTCGACCCCTGCCCCCCTCACCCGCGAATAGAGGAAACCGTTGTCTCGGCCCGCCAGGCCTGAGACGAAGAGCCCTAGCTCCAGAGAAGCGAGGGCGATGAACGGGATCCAGGCCGGCGCACCGTTTCGGAAGTCGCCGACGAGCAGCCAGAACGTGAACGTGAACGCGCTTGCTAGCCGCAGCAGTAGCCGCGTGTGCGGCCCGGCCCGATTCGTTGCTGCCGACACAGCCTCGACTGACTCCTTGTCCTCAGCTGTCGTCGCAGGCTACCGTCGTCAGCCTAAGAGCTTGTCGTCCTTTGGAAGGGAGCCGTCATGAGTCAGCTTCCGAGCCAGCTTCCGCTGCGTGCTCGCGCGGGCATCCGCAGGGGGAAGGGAACGGCGCTTGTACCGCCGTGGGTCGGGCCGATGTTCTTCGCCTGTGCGCTGGTGCTGCTCCCGTGGACGGCCCTGCTCTTCCTCACCCTGCCGCGCCACTACACGGCCAACCACTGGCGGCTCGCATGGGGCGGTTTCGACGTCGGATTGGGCCTGGCGCTCGCCGCCTCGGCGGTGGCCGTCATACGTCGCTCAGCTTTCAGCGAGATCGCAGCGACGGTGACCGGAACCCTCCTGGTCTGCGATGCCTGGTTCGACGTGCTCACCTCGCGAGGCACGTCCGACATCGCCCAGGCGGTCGCGTCCGCCGTGGTGGTCGAGCTTCCACTCGCTGTTCTCTGCTACTGGATCGCCAGGAACGTAGAGCGGGCCGTCGAGGTAGCGCGCCCCTACCTGGCAGCCGCCGGCTTCACGATTCGCAATCACCGGCTCGTCCCGCCTCCAACGCCCAGGTGAGAGAACGCGTGCCTGTCGCCCGGCCTGCTCTTCTCGTCAGCCTGATCGCGGCAGCGGCCGTCTTGCTGCCCTCGGCCGCCCAGGCTCAGCAGAGGCCGATGGTGATCCAGGTGATCTCGATCGCCGAGTCGGTCAAGGCGCATGACGTCCCGCCCAAGGGACCAAGCGCCGGCGACTGGGTCGCGATGACCGACCGGCTGGCCAACGCGGTTGCGCGGTTCGGCAAACCCCAGAACGCTATCGTCGGAAGCGATCAGGCCACGCTCAAGATTCAGAAGCCGGGCGTGGAGACGCTGGACGGCGTCGCGAAGCTTCCCGGCGGCACGATTGTCTTTCGCGGGCGTGTGACGACCGGCAAGGGTGGCTCGCAGATCGTGCCCGTCGTCGACGGAACGGGGCGCTTCGCGGGAGCGCGCGGCACGGTGACCATAAGTCAGATCGGCGCCGACACGCGGCTAGCCCTGAACGTCTACCGGCTAACGCTGCCACCGGCGATATAGCGCACGCCTGAGCGAGCGCTCGATCCTGGCGCAAATCAATCTTCACCCCTTCTGGGGAAGCGCCCGCCGCGGCGAGCGGCGAGAACGTGACGGTCGAGTGTAGGAAACGGGAGCTGACTTGATGCGGCCAAGGACATCAGTCTTTAGTGGTGCCATCGCGGTTGTGGCCGTGGCGGCAAGCCTTGCTGCCTCGGCGCAGGCGGGCGCGCCCAAGAGCCACGGTCCCAAGGTCTCTCCCCAGCTGGCAAGTCTCGCCGACTCGCTTCCGGGCAACGACGACCTGAACGTGATCGTGCTCGGGAGCGACCCTGGCCGCGCGGCCGGCAAGCACGGCAAGGTGGAGAAGAGCCTCGGCCTGATCGGGGCCGTCAGCGCCACGGTCTCGGTCGACGGCCTCGACGCGCTCGCCGCCGACGACAACGTCAGCTTCGTCGCGCCGGACTCGCCCATGGCGCCGAACGGCCATGGGCTGAAGTCCCCCTTCTCCAGCTCGCTGTCCGGCACGCTCGGCTCTTCCAGCTCGCTCGACTCCTCCTCGCTCTCGACCCTGTATCCGGGGCGCGACGGGGCGCCGAACGCCTGGAGCGCGGGCTTTACCGGCGCCGGCGTCGGTATCGCCGTGATCGACAGCGGGGTCGTCCCGACGACCGACTTCGGGTCGCGCCTCGTGCAGGTGCAGCTGTCGGGCCAGACCGGCTCGCTCGACGACACCGTCGGCCACGGCACCATGGTCGCCGGCGTCGCCGCGGGTCAGAGCCCCGACGGGCACTTCATCGGCATCGCCCCGGCCGCCACCGTCTACGCGATCGACGTCAACCGGCCGGACGGAGTGCACTCGAGCGACGTCATCACCGCCCTCAAGTGGGTGTTCGACAACGCGCACCAGTACAACATCCGCGCCGTCAACCTGTCGCTCGGCGAGACGCTGCCGAGCTCCTACACGCAGAGCCCGCTCGACCTGGCCGTGGAGCGGCTGTGGGCGGCCGGCGTCTTCGTCGCCGTCTCCGCCGGGAACCTCGGCACCGCGGCGGGCGCGGTCGACTACGCGCCGGCCAACGACCCGCTCGCCTTCGCCGCGGGCGCTTTCGACACCATGGGCACGTCGGGACCGGGGGACGACACCGTCGCGACCTGGTCGTCGGCCGGCGTCACGATCGACGGTTTCGGCAAGCCGGAGCTCCTCGCTCCGGGCCGGCTGATCCCGTCCGTGCTCCCGTCCGGGACGCTGCTCGCCGCCCAGGCTCCGGCTGCGAACTGGGTCGCTCCGGGCTACGCCGCCGCGAGCGGCACCTCGTTCGCGGCGCCGCAACTCGCCGGCGCGGCCGCGATCGTCTTCCAGGGCCATCCGGGCTGGAGCCCCGACCAGGTCAAGTGGCTGCTGGTCGCCAAGCAGGGCGCCAAGGTACTCGACTCGAAGATCGGGACACTCGACCTGAGCACTGCGTACAACTTCTCGGGCACCCCCGGCCTCACGAATCAGGGCGTGCCGGCGCTCGTCTGCGCGCCCCTCAGCACATGCCTCGGCGCGGGCACGATCGCCTCCAGCTGGAACTCGAACAGTTGGAACTCGAACAGTTGGAACTCCTCGACCTGGAACTCCTCGACCTGGAACTCGAACAGCTGGAACGTGGCCGGCTGGGACTCCTCCGGCTGGACGTCGAACAGCTGGAACTCGCTCGGCTGGTCCTCGAACAGCTGGAACACCACAGTCTGGAACTAGCCGGTCAGGCGCGATGCGCGTGCGACTACATCGGGACGCTGCGGCCTCGGTCAACCTGCTGATCACGCTGGCGGCGATGGCCGCGAGCGTCGCCCTGGCGCTCACGCTGCCGCACACACTGGCCGTCGTCCGTGCCAGGCCGGGCGAGGCGGCGGCCTTCCTTGCCCTCACGCTCGCCCTCCAGCTCGCGTCGGTGGAGGTCTACGGCCGGGGGAGCATCTCCGTCTCGGCGATCGGCCTGCTCGCCTCCGGCTTCGCCCTGGGGCCGGCGCCCGCGATGGCGATCGGCGTCATGGCGGCGCTCCTGCAGTGGATCCGCAAGCGCGGCCTGCTCCACCGCGCGATCTTCGACGCCGCCAACTACTCGCTCTCGGCCGGCGCGGCCGCGCTGGTGTTCCACCTGCTGCTGACGGTCGATCGCTCGACGCCCGCCCGGCTCGCGGCGGCGACGCTGGCGGGGGCCCTCTACAGCGGGATCAACAACGTCCTGCTGTGCCTCGCGATGGGTCTCTCGGAGTCGCTGCCACTGAGGGTCGTCTGGCTCGAGCGCTTCCATTGGGCGCGCTTCCACTTCCTCGCCTACGGCCCGCTCGCGCTCGCCTCGACGATCGCATACGACAACGTCGGCGTAATCGGCGTCCTCGCCTTCACGCTTCCTCCGGCCCTGCTCCTCTTCTCGGTGCGCCAATACCTCGAGCGGACACGCTCAGCCGTCGAGGAGGTGCGGCAGGCGAACCTCGATCTTCGGCGCGTCAACATAGAGTTGCGCGAGCTGGCAGAGCATCTCCGCAGGACACACCGCGACACGATCGCCGCCCTCTCGCGGAGCATGGAGGCCAAGGACTACGACACCAGCGGTCACACCGAGCGCGTCTCCGGGATTGCTGTTGCGCTCGCGCGGCGGCTCGGTTACGAAGGCGAGGAACTCGAGGCGATCGAGATCGGGGCGCTCCTGCACGACATCGGCAAGATCGGCATCCCCGAGCACATCCTCCACAAGCCGGCGCCGCTCGACGAGGAGGAATGGCAGCGCATTCGGCAGCACCCGCTGATCTCGGAGTTCATTCTCGCCGGGGTGGACTTGCACCCCTTCGTCTGCCAGATCGCCCGCTCGAGCCACGAGCGTTTGGACGGACATGGCTATCCGGACGGCCTTGCCGGGGAGGAGATCCCGCTTCCCGCCCGGATCGTTCTCGTCGCCGACGCCTACGATGCCATCACCAGCGACCGACCCTACCGGCCTCGGCGGGCGGCCGGTGAGGCGCTCGCCGAGCTGCGGGCAGGGGCCGGGACGCAACTCTGCCCGCGCGTGCTGGAGGCATTCGAGCGCCTCTACCGCGAAGAGCCGGACGTGCTCCGAGACACGATCCTGCGGGCGGTCGAGGCGGCATAGGACGCGCCCCGGCGAGGCTTCGAGCAGGAGCCGGCGCGGACGATCCCGACCTGGGTTCTCATCGCTCGAAGAGCGCGGCCTGGCCCTGGCCGACCCCGACGCACAGCGTCGCGAGCCCGTAGCGGCCGCCGCGGCGG
>WNEY01015380.1_pt1 | contig 12462 bp, 11 predicted proteins | sample 5400531 | NCBI WGS metagenome assembly WNEY01 (sample SAMN13153338, study PRJNA577476) | soil metagenome | isolation source: 200 cm saprolite under Douglas fir tree site 1 | place: USA:California | collected 2015-04-18
CGCCCACACCGTCGGCGCCCCCGACGGCGGCCCCGGGACGCCCGGCACCGGATGGAGCCGCGAGCACGGCGACCTTCGCGTCCCGCACTTCATCGGGCTGCACGGCGTACAGATCCTGCCCGGGATCGCCTGGCTGATCACCGGCCTCTCGGCCGCGCGGCGTCGGCGACTGGTGTTGGTCGCGGGTGTCAGCTACGGAACGCTGCTCCTCGTGCTGCTTGCGCAGGCGCTGGCCGGCCAGCCCGTGCTGGCGCCGCACGGTCTGCCGGGCGCGGCGCTGGCCGCGTGGCTCGTCGCGACGACGGCCGGAACGCTGCTCGCGCTGTCGGCACGGCAGCCCGACATCGCACCTGACGCAGCGGCGCCCCTGGCGGTGTTGTGATGACGATTGAAGCCCTCTTCTCGACCTTGAATCTACTGGCGATCGCCGGCTGGCTGCTGCTGATTGCTGCGCCGCGAGATCGCCGCGCGATCGCCACGGCCGGCACGGTCATCCCCGCGCTGTTGTCGGGCACCTATCTCGTGCTGCTCGCGCTGCACATTCGCGAGTCGCACGGCGGATTCTCGTCGCTGCGCGCAGTCGCCGAGCTGTTCTCGAACCCCTGGCTGCTGCTGGCCGGATGGGTCCATTACCTCGCGTTCGATCTGCTGGTGGGGACGTGGGAGACCACCGATGCCGCCGCGCGCGGCATCTCGAAGTGGGTGGTGCTGCCGTGCCTGGTCCTCACGTTTCTGTTCGGACCGATCGGATGGCTGTCATACCAGGTAGTGCGAAACACGGCCCCCGGCAGGTAGAGGGGACCGAGGTAACGGGATCACGCAGAGAAGCAGAGCGCGAGATGGCGTTGAGTCGCCGACGGCCGAGAAAACTGCTGCTGCCGCCGGGCACAAGCGAGCCACGAGATCGAGCCTCCGACGCGGTGATCCTCGGCGGGCTGCTGCTGCGCGGGCTGCATGAGCACCGCGACACGGCCGATCCGCGCCGCGCGAAGGTCGGCGATGTCCATTCATGCGACTTCCGGGGTTGAGATGCGTCTGCGGGCGCCTGTGCAATAAGGGACAGTCCGCACGCGAGGCTTCGGCCTAGGCTGTTGAGGTTCAGCTCTCTGGCGATTGGACTGCGTCATGTCCGGACTGCGCATCATGTCCAGATTCATTGCCACGATGCGTCGCGGCTCGGCCGCCGGTCTGGCGCCAGCGTGGGCTCGCTATCCGACGTTCGAGGCGGCGCGCGCGGGCGGCGCGGACCTCCTCCGCGACGATCGCGTCCTGCGCGTCATGGTCCTGCGCAGCGAGATTCCGAAAGCTTTCGTCGAGTGGGTCGAACGTTGAATCGGCTGATCCGCTTCACGTCGGCCGCGCCGTTCGGAGGTTCCATGTCCTTGACACCCCGCCGAGTGGTCGTGCCTTACGCAGAGTTCCTCGAGCGTCGTCAACGGGTCCGACGCGTTGTCGACGCGGTGCCGGAAGAGCGCGCGGCTGACGCCGCCACGGTCCCTCCCGGGCCCGAGTTACCGGCACCGCCGGTTCCAGCCGTGTCGGACGGTGGGAAATAGAGGCTAGCAGCGTCCTCTGCCGTGTCGCGACGCGCGATGCGTCGCGATGGCCCGACATCGGTCGCCAGATGCTCTCGATCGATGCGCGATCGAGGCTCACGCGCACGGGCGGTTGGCGGCCATGACGCACTCGACACCCGGACCCCGCCGCCCGCAGCGCGAGCAGCGTCGCGAAAAGGGCGACGCCGGCGCCAGATCAGTCGTGCAGGACCACGCTCAGTAGCGAACTGTTGATCTTGAGGCCGCCGTTGTACTCGATGAACCCGAGCTTGCGGAACTTGTTCATGAAGAAGTTCACCCGCGACCGGGTCGTGCCAACCATCTCCGCGAGGATTTCCTGCGAGATGTTGGGCAGCAGGCGCTGCGGCTGGTCCTGCTTGCCGTACCGTGCCAGCAGCAGGAGCGCCCTCGCCAGCCGTTTCTCGCTGGAGTTGAAGAGCTGATCGACGAGGTCTTCCTCGACGCGGATGTTGCGCGCCAGCATGTGGGTGATGAACCGGTCCGAGAACGCCGACTGCTTGTGGAGCAACTCGGTCATCTTGGCTTGGTCGAGGACCAGCACGGTGGCCGCCGTCATCGCGGTCGCCGTGCCCATGCGAAGCGCCTGACCCGCCAGACAGCCTTCTCCGAAAAAATCACCTGGCCCCAGAACGGCGATGACCGCCTCTTTGCCCGTGTTGGACACCACGGAAAGCTTTACCGTTCCCTGCTGGATGTACAACACCGTCGTGGCCGGCTCGCCCTGGACGAAAATGCGGGCCAACGGCTCGTACGTATCGATTTGCTTCGTCGCGCCGGAAGAATCGAGGAATTGCTGGGCATCGAACCCGGGGGTCTGCCCGCGCCTTCGCGGCTTGGTCTTCGCCATCCCCTCGCCCCCTTCAAGGGTATTTTGCCACGGAAATCGCTTGTGCGCCCCCGAGCGCAACGGCTAAGCCGGCAGACTCGGCCTGACCATCCTGTGGCCCGAATCCAGGGTAGCGCGTAGCCGCGCCGAACGTCGGAGTCTGCGTTTGTACACCACTGCCGGGAGACCCGCGCGAGACCCTGCAAAGCCAAGCCGCTGATGTCCTCAGTCTCCGCGAACGTCAGGACGACCACATTCGCGTACCAATTCTCCAGATACTTCTGGATCGGAGGAGGGTCTGAACGCCGTCTGACCACTCTACGGCGTCAAGAGGTCAAGAAGGAAGACGATTAGCAGCACCGCTCCGAGGATCGAGACCTTCACCCACCGCGGGAGCCCGGGGCGATGCCACACGTCCATTGGTATTGGTCCGACCGTCGCCAAGGTGACACGAGGATCGACGGGAAGACGTGAGGTTTCCTGTGGGCGCACCGGACGGGTTCGAGCGCGCTCCCACTCGCCGGGGATCATCTTGCTTTTCACGAGGCTGGCTTTGTGGAACGGCGCCACGAGGCAGCATAGTTCACGCGCGCCAGGCATTCGTGTGCAGTTTTGCACACGCAAAGGATTGTTCAATAGGAGACACGTTCGGGGCACCATTCCATGAGATGCTCTGCGGATGGAACGCCGAAGAGTCTCGCGCGGCGGTGCGGCTCGGGCGGTGTCGGCGTTCAGCGCGCAAGCATTTCTCGACTCGGCGGGCGTTTCGAAGACCGTCCGTGAGTATGGGAGAGGAGAGACGATCTTCACCCAGGGCGATCCCTGCCGCCACGTCATGTACATCAAAGGCGGCGGCGTCAAGCTGTCGGTGCTCTCGAAGACGGGGCGGGAGGCCGTGGTGGCGATGCTCGGACCTGGCGACTTTTTCGGCGAGGCCTGCCTCGCCGGCCAGCCAGTGCGCGTCGGGAGCGCCACGGCGATCACGCCCAGCGTGATCCTCCTGGTCGACAAAGCCAAGATGGTCCGCCTGCTGCACAAACAGCATGCGATGTCCGATCGCTTCATTAGCCACATGCTGGCGCGCAACATCCGGACCGAGGAGGATCTGGTCGATCAGCTCTTCAACTCGAGCGAGAAGCGGCTGGCACGCACGCTGCTGCTGCTCGCGCGCTACGGAGTGCAGGACCGGCCGACTCGCGCCGTGCCGAAGATCTCCCAGGAGACGCTCGCCGAAATGGTTGGCACCACGCGCTCTCGCGTGAATTTTTTTCTGAACAAATTCAAGAAGCTGGGCTTCATCGAGTACGACGGCGAGTTGCTGCCGCTCAAGATCAACAACTCGCTCCTGAGCGTCGTGCTTCACGATTGAGGCAAGGATCTACCGCGTGCGGCGGGGTCGACATCACTAGTTGGAGTCGGGCTCGTTTTCGTTCCGTAGATCGCGGAGCGTCCGCCGCATCTCCTCGACGACCTTCATGGATTCGAGCGTCGCCTGCAGCGTTTGGGTGGTCGCGCGCACAGCTTCCATAGCCGCCTGACGCGCAGCCTCGGCCGCGGCTCGTGCCTCCTCGCTGGCGCTCCGCGCCGCCTCCCCGGCTTCCCGCAGGCGCTCGTGCTCCTCCCGGACTGTGTCGAGCGCCTCTTGATGCCGGTCGCGGACCTCCCGCGCTTTTTCTGCCAGTCGCCTGAACTGTTCCGCTTCATCCCTGCCGGACTCCGCTGAACTGCGCTGTCCCTCGGCGAACCCGCGGTCCTGCTCGGCGTCCCGACGGATGTCCTCAGCCTTCCGGCGCAGACCCTCTGCCTGCTGCCGATGCTGCTCCGGCGGGATCTGGTCGTTCGACATGTGGATTCCCTTTCTCCCGGCCGGCCGAGCCTCAGCGAACCGGCGGCTCGAATTCGCCGTCAGCGTACCAGACTTGGCTGGAGGAGAGGGTGTTCTCAATGCGACACCGCCACGTTCGTGCGTGAAGACCGCCGTGCAGCGCATTGCGCGCCCACCCTGAGCGGATCAAGCGTGCGGGACGCGCTGAGGAGAGAGTCTTCGATCTCGCGGCCGTTGGACTCGATGAGCCCGGGGCTTCCTGAGACTGTTCATGAAGTTCGGCGTTCGCCTGGCGAGCGCAGGCGCAACCACGAAAGCACGAATGAACACGAAGTAGAATTTCTTTTTCGTGTTCTCGTGTTTTCGTGGTCCCTGTAGGTTCGCGCCTTTAATCTCTCAGTACCGCTCCCCAAGCAAAAGTTTATGTCGTCACGACGAAGAACTAGCAGAGAAATCGGCGTTACGAGGCAAGGCGGATCGAGAAACTCTCGTTGTCGCGTGGCGACGGACCGGCGGCGGCAATCGCGATGGCGCGCAGTTGGGACATGCTCGATTCCTCGCACGACGGGCAGTGGCACAACTGCTCATCCTTCACGCAAGGTGTTGAGCGGTCCCGGACGTAGGCCAGGAGCCCGGTCCAGAACTCCAGGGCGTGCTCGAAGCAGACCTCTTCAGGGTTCGCGGCGATCCGCATCGTGGCAGGCTGCGAGCAGTAAGCACAAAACATCATCAAGGTCGAGAGAGTAGACGGCTGGGCCCGAGCTCGGCTGTACCGAATTGCACACCCCCGCTGTCATTTCCGCTCGCGGGGTCACCTGTTCAAGAGTGAACATCGGGCATCTCTCGAGCGGCATGAAACAATCCGCCGGCGCGGCTGTGAAACGACGTTTAACCGCAGAGCGCGCGGAGCACGCAGAGCCAAAAAACAAAACCTCTGCGCTCTCTGCGATCTCCGCGGTTGAACGTGGACTCCGCGGTTAAACGTGGACTCGAACTCACGGCCTCCGGAACGCATCGTCGGGACCCGCCAGACCGGTGAGCGTGGCTGGAACCTTGCGGGGCGACAGAGCGGCGCTGTCGAAATCCAAGAGCCGACCCCAGCGATCGCCTTCGAACGTCGCGAGCCAGCGATCAGGCGGCAATGTGAGAGGACGGCGGCAGATCGGACAGAGAACGGTGCCTGGGGTCGAGGGCGTCAAACTATGCACGGCAATCCTCGTCTGCGGACAATCTATGCTCGCGGCGCCACCACGCGCTGTCTCTTTTAGCACACGCCTGTTCCGGGCGCCCGAAATACGGTTGTCTGATGAAACCTTCCTCTTGCTCGCGGCGGTCCTCTTCTACGCGGGCGCCTTTTCGGGATGTGCGCGCGACGTCCAAGCCATGACGCCCCAGAGTCGTTCATTCTGCAGGCCGCGAGGAGTCAGAGTGGTATAGTGGACGCGTCGTTCAGAGCAGGGCCCATCTGCCTTCGAGCACGGCCCCACCTCGAGAGCGCGCGACCGGCCCGACTTTGGTCCCGGAGCGCGTGCGCGTCGCAATCTCACACGCATCGGAAGGAACAGAGGAGCACATGTCGAGGCGAAATGGCGATCGCGCCAGGTTTCAGAAGGACCGCAAACGCAAGATGCTTCGCCGGCAGCGCATCCTGGCGTTGATGAAGACGCGCAAACCGCAAACCGCCGCCGCAGCCATTCCGGCCGGCGGCAAGGCCGAGTAACTGTTCGCATGAAATCGACCGAGCCGGAACCAGTACCGATGCCGTCGCCGACCGCCTGCCCGTTCTGCCGGTCGGTGAAGATCTCGATCCCGAGCGAGAAAGTCGACGCCTCCACTTACTGGCGTTGCGAGGCGTGCGGTCAGATGTGGAATGTCAGCCGCCACGGCGCGGCGCAGCGCCCGAGCTACGCCAGGCGCTGGAACAAAGACTATTGATGGCGACGCCGAACGCGTCGCCCTACAGGCGTCCGGCCTCCATCTGCATCGCGGCCCAGAGCGCTTCGACATGCGGCCGCTCGGTCGGCTGGTTCGTGACGGATGCAGAGCGTCTGCAACGGCACCGGCGCCAGCACACGCCATCCCGCGCAAGCGCGCACCTGGTCCGCGAGCCATCGCGCATTCCCGAGGTCGCGCCGCAATCGCTTCTGCAGCCCCGACACGCCTTGTTCCCGAATCAGGAACCACAGCTTGAGCGCGCGGAAGCGGCGGCCGAGCGGGAGGCCCCAATCCCTGAAGTTCTTGACGCGGCCGTCGGCCGCTGACTGCAGGTAGCTCGGGTTCGTCGACATCACCCGGACCAGATGCTCCGCGTCGCGCACGTAGTAGACCGAGCAGTCGAACGCCGCGCCGAGCCACTTGTGCGGGTTGACGACGAGCGAGTCGGCGCGTTCGACGCCGTCCCACAGCGTCCGGCACTCGGGCAGGATCATCGCAGAGCCGGCCATCGCGGCGTCGACGTGCAGCCACAGCCGGTCGTCGCGGGCAATCGCGCCGATCGCGTCGAGCGGATCGAACGCCGTCGACGTCGTGCTGCCCGCCGTGGCCACGATGGCGCAGGGCCGCGCGCCGGCCCGGCGATCCGCGTCAATCGCGTCCGCGAGCGCGTCTGGACGCATTGCGAAGCCGGCATCGTGCGGCACGACGCGGATGTTCGCGCGGCCGAACCCCGCGAGCAGCGCCGCCTTGTCGACGGAGCTGTGGCTGTGCGCGGAGGTGTACACGATGAGCGGGCTCGGTTCGCCCTGCAGGCCGCCACGGCTCGAACTGAACCCCGTCGTCCGTTCCCGTGCGCAGATCAACGCCAGGAGCGTGCTCGTCGACGCGGTGTCTTGAATCACGCCGCTCCAGGCGTCCGACAGACCGAGCATCCGGCGCATCCAGTCGGTGGCCACTTCTTCGACCTCGGTCAGTGCCGGACTCGATTGCCATGCCAGCCCCAGGACGCCGAGGCCGGTGCTCACGTAGTCGCCCAGCACGCTCGCGAGGGATCCATTGCAGGGGAAGTACCCGAAGAATCGCGGGTGCTGCCAGTGCGAAAGGCCCGGCATGACGATCGCGTCGAGATCCCGGACGATGGCGTCGAACGGCTCGGGCGCGTCGGGCGGCTGAGCCGGCAGGCGCTTCCTGATGTCGCCTGGCTCCACGCGCGCCATCACCGGCAGGCTCTCCACGCGCAGGCGATAGTCGGCAATCCAATCGATCAGGCGGTGACCCGCCGCGCGGAATTCTTCCGGTGTCATGCGGCGATTTTACGGTTTCTGGTGGCGATGTCGCGAGAGGCCGCGACGCGCTGCGAAAAGCCGCAACCCGGCAAGCGGGCGCCGCGGCGTTCGCGAGCGAAAATGGCGCAGCATGGCCGGCGCGGACACGCTTCGCCGCGCGCTGGCCAACATCGAACGCGGCGCGCAGCTGGTGAGCGGAATCGCTGACGAACTGCTCGCGTCGACGCCCTACGTCGGCCGCGGCGTTCGTGCGCTCGCCTGTGTAGATATCGCCGTGCTGGTCGACGACCACGTGAACCGCGGAGCCGATGGCGTACCTCACCGTTTGCGACACCGGCCACGGCATCGCGCCCGAGCAGCTGCCGAATCACCGATCCGAATCCTGCATCCGCAATCCGCAATCCGCAATGTCTACAGTCTAGGCACGGAGAGGACGAGGGATCCGCTCACGTCACTGCGCGCGGCTGTCGCGTTGCGCGATGTATGAGAACAAATGCAACCACGAAGGCACGAAGCCACGAAGACGAACACTTGGAGGGCCAGATCTTCTTCGTGCTTTCGTGTCTTCGTGGTCCCGGCGCTGTTCGTGCCGATGTGCTGTTAAAGGACGTGCGTCGTGTGGAGTGCGGTCTTTTTCGCCAGGCGCCACGACGGCGCGCCGCGGACCACCGATAGCGAGACGCGCGCGATCACTCGGGACGCAGGGCGATCATCGGCTCGATGCGGAGCGACCGCCGCGCCGGCACCCAGCACGAGACGGCGCCGGCCGCGAGGAGAATCGCGCCGACCGCAATGAAGGTGATCGGCTCGTGCGGCGATGCCTGGTAGACGACCCTCGACAGCATGCGGCCGGCGGCGAGCGCGAGCAGCGATCCGGCTGCCGCGCCGGCGGCGATGATCATCATCATCCGCCCGAGCACGAGACGCAGCACGCTGGCCGCCGGGGCGCCGACCGCCAGGCGGATGCCGATCTCCCGCCGTCGCCTCGACACCGCGTAGGCGACGGTGCCGTGAATGCCGGTCGCGGCGAGCATGATGCCGAGCAGGCCGAACGCGGTCAAGGCGACGGCCGCCACCTGGTTCGGGAACAGCACAAAGCCGAGCATCTGTTCCACGCTGCCCGTGCCGTAGAGCGGGAGCTGAGGATCGAGCGCCGCGATCGCCTGCCGGATGCCGGCGACCATCTGCTCCGGCGGCACGGCCGATCGCGCCAGCATCGTCGTCGTCGTGTTGTACGACTGCATCATCGGCACGAAGATGACCGACTGCGATGATTCGGTCAGCGATTGGTACTTGCCGTTTTCGACGACCCCGACGACCTCGATGGGCACGTCACTCCACCCGTAGCGGACGCGTCGGCCGATGGCGTCGCGCGTGTGCAGGATCGACCGCGCGAAGGTCTCGTTGACGACGGCGACGCGTGGACGATCGGCGGTGTCGCGCCAGTCGATGTCGCGCCCCTGCAGTTGTCTGATGCCGAGCGTTCGAAAATATGCAGGCGACACCTCGTAGCGGACGGCGCGCGGCATGTCCGACGCGCGGGCGGTCGATTCCTCAATCGCGTGGATGCGTGTCGACGACTGATCGATGCTGAGCGGCAGCGAATTGCCGTACGCGGCGGCCGCCACGCCGGGCAGTCGTTCGACCGCGGCAAGCGCGCGCTGCTGGAACCGCTTGCCCTCCTCGGTCGAGTAGCCGCCGAGCCCCAGCTCGAAGCCCACCATCGACACGCCTCGCGGATCGAAGCCGAGCGGCATCGTGAGCGCCTGTTGCAGGCCGCGCAGCGACAACAGACACGCGGCGACGAGCACGAAGCAGACCGCAACCTGGACGCCGACCAGCAGATCCCGAAGCGGCCACGCCCCTCGCGAAGCGCGCGCATCGTGGCCGTCCCTGATGGCCGTGTTGGGATCGACGGTCGAGGCGCGGCGCGCCGGCGCTACACCGAACAGGACGCCGGCGCACAGCGACACGATGCACGCGAACAGCAGGACGGCCGGGTCGACCGCCACGTCGAACTGCATCGGCAGATCGATCGGCGCGCGCCACGCACTGAGCGCCCGGGCGCCGATCGTGGCGAGCCCGCAGCCGGCCGCACCGCCAAGCGCGGCGAGCAGCACCGATTCGGTCAGCAGCTGGCGCACGATGCGGCCGCGGCCCGCGCCAATCGAGATCCGGATCGCCAGCTCGCGCTGCCGGTCCGCGCCGCGCGCCGCCAGCACGCTGGCCAGGTTGGCGCAGGCGACCAGCAGCACGAGCGCGGCGAGCGCGAGCAGTCCGAGCGTGAACGCCTTGACCGGCTGGCCGAGCGCGTCGCCGACGAAGCCCGGGCTGGCCAGCTTCAAACGAAGACCCTCGTCCGACTGCGGATGCTCGCGCGCAATCGCGGCGGCGACGGCGTTGAGGTTGGCGAGCGCGACAGCGGGCGTGACGCCCGGCTTCAGGCCGCCTGCGATCCACGTGTTCGAGGTCGCCCGGTTCTCGAGCCACGGGTTGCCGATCTCGATCTGCGCCTGCATCATCATCGGCACCCAGACGTCGGGGCGGTAGAAGCGCTCCGTGCCGCGGAATCCGCGCGGCGCGACGCCGATCACCGTGTACGGCAGGCGGTTGATGCGAATCGCGCGCCCGACGATCGCGGGGTCGGCCGCGAAGTGCGAGGTCCAGTAGTCGTAGCTCAGCACCACGAGCGGCGCGTCGCCCGGCTGGCGATCGTCGCTCGCATGAAACACGCGGCCGAACGCCGGCGCCACGCCAAGCACGTCGAAGTAGTTGCCGGTCGCGAGATACCCCCACGCGCGGAGCGCGCCGCCGCCGGCGCCGCTCGCGTCGATGTTCATCGGTGAGATGCGATAGCCGACGAGGCCGTCGAACGTGACGTTGCGGTCGCGCAGATCGCGGTAGTTGGGAAACGACAGCGACCCGCCGCGGCCCTCGGGCTGCACGAAGACCACCCGCTCCGGCTTGGCGATCGGCAGCGGCTTCAGCACCAGCGCGTTCACGACGCTGAAGACGAGCGTGTTGGCGCCGATCCCCAATGCCAGCGACAGGATCGCGACGACGGCGAAGCCCGGGCTGCGGCGCAGCGTTCGCAGCGCGTACAGGAGATCGGCGTGTCCGTCGTGAAACCAGCGGATCATGATTGCTGCCGTAGACGGTAATGAGCTCGCCGCGGTTCCGCGGCGAGCTCCGAGCAGTGGACAGGTGCCAGGCGGCAAACCGGACCGAACAGAAACAGCCGGGATTAGAATGCGTCGATGTCCGGAGCCGTGCGCCGCCGACCCGCATGGATCGTGTGCTTGGTCGCGGCCTCGTCTACTCTGATCGGCGCGGATCAGCAGCCGCAGCGATACAACGAAACGGTCGACGTTGCCAGCGTGCTGATCGACGTTCGCGTCCTCGACGATGCCGGCCGGCCCATCGCCGCGCTGAACGCGGGCGACTTTAGCGTGAAGATTGGCGGCAAGCCTGTCCGGGTGCAGTCCTCGACCTGGATCGGCGTGGAAACGGCGTCGCCCGCGGCGTTCGATCATGTTGCGGCCCCGAGCGCTGTCCACGAGGGTCCCGCGGGCCGGCTGATCGTCCTGCTGTTCCAACGAAGCCTCGCGAATGACCACGCCCGTGGATTGCTGCGGAGGCTCGAAGAGAGCCGCGATCTCATGCGCGGCCTCGGACCTTCAGATCGCGTCGCGGTCCTGACGTTCGATACCAGCCTCAAGATCTGGACCGATTTCACCGCCGACCGCGCGGTTCTCGATCGGATCCTCCAACATGGTGTGTTGTTCGAGCGGCCGCCTACCGTCTCGGCGTCGCCGGCGCCGTCGCTGGTGGCGCACCTGGACACGCAGACCGGGCGGCGGACATATACCATCGAGCGCGCGCTCGAACTGATCGCGCACGCGCTCGAGCCGCTTCCCGGATCGAAGACCATTGCATTCTTCGGTCATGGCATGGGCAGCATGAACCGGAGTGGCGACGTGTCGGTAGCGAGGGGTTACACGAACGCGCGCCGCGCGCTGACGGCCGCGCGCGCGACGGTCTTCTCGCTCGACATCACCATGGCCGATACGCATTCGCTGGCATACGGTCTGCGGCGGATCGCCGAGGAGACCGGCGGGTTCTACGCGAGCTCGCTCGATTTTCCAGAACGGCCGATGCGCTGGCTTGCAGGGGCGCTGAGCGGCTATTTACGTGCTCTTTGTCGAGAGGCCGGAGCATGCCGACAAAGCGCGCGACGTGACTGTCGCGCTCACGCGCAGCCAGGCTCACGTGTTTGCGACGAGCAACTATTACTCGAGTTCAATCCGGTAGCAGCGTTTAACCCGCTGCGTCGGCTTTGCGCGGGCCGCTCAGCCATCCACCTGTCAACAGTCGCACCGGACGCTGGCGCCTTGTACGTGGCGCTTCGAGCCCGTACGCTTCCAAGTCCCGCACTGCCAAGCGCCGCACTTGACAGTTGCACGGCTTCGCAACTATTGTTTGTCCCGATTTAAGACAATATCGCGTCGGCGTGCGCGACCGGCCCTACAGGGCGCCACAGTAGGCTGAGAACGACGCCAGTTTTCGTTTTCGGGCTTTTCGTGGCTGCTTTTTCGTGATTTCGTACTTTTTTGCCGTCGTGGTCGATCCGGCCGCGGGTCTCGCGAATCGGGTTCTCACTGAGTTAATGGCCGGCGTCGGCAGCCTATTTGCTCGAAGATGATGCAAATGCGGCGCATCGACCCAAACCGCTTCCACGTCGCCACCCGCGGCACCTCGCGGCAGATCAACCGTCAGATTGCGCTCACCCTGATCAGCAGCCATCAGCCGATCTCCCGCGCCGACCTCGCCCGCCGGATGAAGATGCGGCGCGGCGCCATCGGCCTGCTCGTGCAGGCGCTGCTCAACGATCGGCACATCGTCGAGGGGGCCACCGGGCAGGCGGCGCGCGGGCGCAAGCCGACGCTGCTGTACATCAACAAGCGCCAGCGATCGAGCGTGGCGGTCGACATCCGCGCGAGCCGCACCTTCCTC
>WNEY01003042.1_pt1 | contig 12461 bp, 13 predicted proteins | sample 5400531 | NCBI WGS metagenome assembly WNEY01 (sample SAMN13153338, study PRJNA577476) | soil metagenome | isolation source: 200 cm saprolite under Douglas fir tree site 1 | place: USA:California | collected 2015-04-18
TCCCTTCTCTTCCGGTGACGGCAAAAACCTGATTCCGTAAGGCCTTTCATTGGTCCGCGCAGCGAAGTCGCGGTTTTTCCGGCTGGGCGAACTTCCAATTCGAGCGGGAACTTGTTTTTCGTGGCGGTGTCCAAAGCAGTGAGGACGCGCGCAACCTCACATCCCTGCGAGCGCGGCGCCGGGCCTGTCAAAGAAGCAGGCAGGTCTGGCGCCGCAGAAAATTCCTGCTATGGGCTCGCAGGATTTTTGTGGAGGTGTGTGATGTCTCTCGAGCATGAATCCGTTTCCAAACCAAGCTTAGGTTCACTGCAAGGGTGTCTTGTGGAAGGCGATCCGGAGCAGCGTCGCCACGAGCGGAAGATCCGCCGCCGCGCGCTCGTTCTTTCCGTCCTGCTGCAAAGCGCAGTCCTCCTAGCGTTGGTGCTAGTGCCCTTGTTCGCCAAGCCGTCCCGCTTGACCATGACGATAACGACGCCCATGCCGCCGTATCGACGCGCCGCTGGACCAACTCCCCAAAGGCCGATTCCTGATGGTGGGGTGCGACATATCTGCGTTGTTTGTTTTTCTTCCAGGCCAGCGCCATTGACGTCGAATTCACGAACCGAGTCGAGTCAAATTGACGGCGCGCCTCAGAACCTGGGTGAAGGTATTCCCGTTCTCTGCCCGGAGTGCATCAATATCGGCAGAACTGCGGGGCCGCAGCCTCCGCGTGTTGTCGAATCCACACAGACACCGCGAATGGTGCACCGGACGCATCTTGATCCGGCCCTGCTCATTCATCGCGTGGAGCCGGTGTACCCATCGCTGCCGAAGCAACTCGGGCGTGCAGGCCGCGTCGAATTGCGGGCAGTGATTGCCACGGATGGGACGATTCAGTCGCTGCAAGTTGTGGGCGGCGATCCGCTGTTCTACCAGTCGGCGCTGGAAGCGGTGCGCCAGTGGCGCTACCGGCCGACGGTGCTGAATGGCGAGCCGGTGGAGATCGACACCTTCATCACAGTGATTTACAACATGCAGCGCTAATGCGCACTGGCCGGCGTCGCAGAACTCTGCGGCGAACTCACTGCCGCCATCCAGCAAAAACTGTTGCGGCTGTTCGCGCTGCCGCCCAAATCACCGAAGCTCCACGCCCATGTGGAGCGCTCGAACCGCACCGACAACGAGGAGTTCTACGAGGTGCAGGCGGAGTCCGATCAGCTACCCGTGCTGAACCGCCAGTTACTGCGCTGGGAGAGAACCTACAACTGCGTGCGCCCCACCTTAGTAGTCGCTGGCCTACCTCACCGGGCTGGAATTCATCACCCGCTGGAAGCGGAATCTCCGAAAGGCAAAGTGTCACTAATACTGGACGAATACATTGGGTAGACATAAAGGAGCTAGTGTGGTCTGATACGCGCGGTAGATTGCCTATTAACTCATGATTCCACGATTCAACATTTTCAAGGTGGAGAGCGACGGCCCTCGCTGGATGGAAGCGGCGGAAAACCTTGAACGTGCCAGGGCACGGGTGAAGATACTGGGGACCTCTTCGCCTGGCGAATACGTGATCGCCGACCAAGAGACCGGCGAGAGGATTTCCATTCGGCCGAAAACGAAGCGAATCCTGTTTCAGATCGGCTATGACGAAAAAGGGATAAACGCGCGGGCGGAACTGTTGCGGCGTTTCGGCCATGAAGTGATCTCGGTGACGAACAACGAAGCTGCCAAGATTGCGCTCAGGTCGTATCATGATGTGGACCTATTTATTGTCGGCCATCTGGCACCGGAACAAACCAGAAAAGAAATGGTTGCATGGCTGAAAGCGAACTATCCACAGGTCAAAATTGTGGCGCTGAATCCATCCAGGGACCAACTCATCGGCGCCGATCACAACGTCGTCCTGAATGACCGTGACGAGTGGCTTGCGCTGCTGACAGCGGCGGCGAGTTGAATCCGGCTGCTGCGGAAGCCTCGACCTCCCAAAGAATTGCAGCCGCTCACAAGCTAAGGGTGGGGTACCCCGCCGCCCGCAAGACAATTTCCTCAGCGGCTGAAACCAAAGAGAAAGCAAGCGGCTTATGCCGGAGCTGGCGATTTCGGCGGGCGTCCTGTTCAGCTCTAAAGGGGTTTAACAGCAAGGAAGCAAAGCCAGGAGTCCAGTTTCTCCCTTCAAAATTGAGAATATGGAACCCCGAAGGACGCGCAATGCGGTGAACCCTGGCATTTTTGCAGCCGAAGATTCCTCTGTACCGGCCCGCGACCATAGCTGCGGACCGCCATTCTACTCGCGAAGCTTGGCCATCAACCCCCTTCCGGCGTTGGCGGTCTTCATCACACATCGCCGGGAGTGGCGTCTTGCCTCCGTACCTATCGGCCACAGGAACTGCTTGAGATCATCCAAGAATAGCGCGAATCGCCACGTCGGCGTCACTGGCGGGTATAGGTGAATTCGCCGGAGGGGTCGCGCTCCTTTAGGGCTTTGACCTGGCCGCTTTCGAGGACGAATTCATAGATGACGTCGGCGAAGCGCGGGGTGCGGAACTGGAGACCTTTGACGGGCATGAGCTTCTGTGGAGGTCCGCCGGGAAATTCGAGGGAAAGGCCCGCGCCGGGCTGGTAGGTGACTTGGAATTTCACTTTGCTGGGCGTGAGGTAAGTGCCCGCGAGACTTTGCAGGAGTTTCACGTCGAGAGTTTCGGGCTTGCGGGTGAAAACGACTTCGGCCTCGTCAAGGGAGATGACGGCGTTGTCGACGTCACCCTGGGGATTAGTGCGGAAGTTGACAGAGAACTTACCGTACTGCTCGTCGTCGGGGGTGTCGAAGCGATCGTAGTGGAAGTGGGTCATGGGAAACTGAAATTCATGGAAGGCGAATTGGAGCTGATCGCCGGTCAGCCCGATTTTGAGGATGCCGTACCCGGGATTTTCATACTCGGCGACGTAGCTGGCCAGGGGATGGGAAGGCTTGGTGTTGGGCACGCGGTCAGCGCCGGCCTTCGCGCGGGCTTCGGTGCCGGCTTTTTTGTTGGCGAGGCGCCGCTGGAGATTGCGCTGGCTCCAAGGCGTCTGGTCCATGCCCAAGAGGCGCTCGTAGACGTTGTAGCTGACGATGTTGTAGAGCGGGGCGCTGTGGTCGCTGATAACCAGGACGATGACGCCGATTTTATCGTTGGGCATGAAGGAAACTTGGGAGTGAAATCCAGGCAGGTCGCCGCCATGAAAGGTGAGCAGGTGGCCGCGATAAGAGACGGTCTGGCGGCCCATGCCGTAGGCAGGATTTAGCAGCTCCCAATAGCCGAGGGCTTCGCCGAGTGTATTGGGAAGGCCGATGGCCGGCTGCAAAGTTTCTTTCAGGACTTTGGTCGGCAGGACTTGCTTGCCGTTGTATTTGCCTTCGTTCATCAAGGCGATAAGCCAGTGAGAGAGCTCGTCGATGTTGGAGATGATGGCGCCGGCGGGGGCGACGCCTTCGGTGTCTTCGTAGTAAGGGATTTTGTAGAGCTCGAAGGAGTCGCGCTTTTCGCGGAACGGGACGCCGTGGTCGGAGTGCTGGTTCATGTCGGAGATGGAATAGGTGGTGGTTTTCATGTCGAGGGGCGTGAAGATTTTCTCGCGGACGAATTGCTCCCACCGCTGGCCGGACTTTAGTTCGATGATTTCCCCGACGGCGGAGAACATGAGGTTGTTGTAGAGGAAGGTCTCGCGCATGGGTTCCTGCGGCTCGAGATATTTTAAGCGGTCGAACAATTCTTTGCGGGTGAACGGCGATTTGAACCAGATGAGATCGTGGCGAGTGACTCCGGTGCGGTGGGAGAGCATGTCGCGCAGGGTGATGTTGTTGTTGAGCTGATCGTTGTAGAACTGGATGGTGGGGACGGACTCGCGCACGGGCTTGTCCCAGGTGAGCTTTCCTTCTTCGACTAACATGCCGGCGGCGACGGCGGTGAACAACTTTGAATTGGAGGCGATTTGCTGGAGGGTGGTTGGCGTGAAGGGAAGCTTTTTCTCGTAATCGCGGTAGCCGTAGCCCTTGGCGAAGACCAACTTGTCGTTGACGACGACGCCGACGCCGATGCCGGGCGTGTTCCAGTCCTTCAGGACTTGCGCCATGTAGGAATCAAAGCCGTCGAGCTTCTTGGTAATCTCGGGTTCCTGGGCGCGAGCCGCGAGCGCGAAAATCATCAGAGCGAGCGCGACGGCTAAGGAGCAAATCCAGTTGACGGTGCGAACCGGGCGAAGTCTGCGGTCGAAGAACATGAGGGCGGGACCTCCTCTTTGTAGTGGGAAATCTGCGCCCGCATTGTACTGCCTTGCCGGCTGTCCGCAAGAGCACAAAGGTCCGTGTCCGGGCTTAAGCCTGGTGCCTATATGCAGCGGCGGGGGAGAGGAGTCTTGGATTGCCGGGGGGCGGGGGGAAAGGCTAGAATGGTTGACGGAGGAATGGCTGAGTGCTGACGATTCGATTGTCAAGGATAGGAAAGAAGAAGAAACCGTTCTATCGCGTCGTGGTGATTGAGAGGACGCGACCGCGGGACGGCCGAGTTCGCGAACTGGTGGGGACGTACGATCCGCTGAAGAAGCCCGCAGAGATCAAACTGGATGCCGAGCGCATCAAGTATTGGCTCGGAGTCGGCGCACAGCCAAGCGACACCGTGCGCAGCTTCATCCGTTTGCAGAAGATAGCGTAAGCCTGCGCTCGGGCAGGCAAGCCCCAGATTTTCGGTTTTGTGCACCCTCATCCTGGCCAGGGCGCCTTTTTTCCCGGCTCATGTACATAATTGATGAAGTCGCGTTCATAGAGGTGCCCCATGAAGGAACTGGTTGAATCCATCGCCAGGGCTCTCGTGGACCATCCGGAGGACGTGCAGGTGAGGTCCGTGGAGGGTTCGCAAGCTACCATTTTGGAGTTGCGCGTGCATCCGGAAGACCTTGGCAAAGTGATCGGGCGGCAAGGCCGCACGGCCAAGGCCGTGCGCACGCTGCTGGGCGCGGCGGGAATGAAAGTGCGCAAGCGCTTCACGCTCGAAATTTTGGAAGAGTGAGCAGCGCGGCGCAACGCTGGGTCGCGGTGGCGCATATCCTTCGCCCACGCGGGAACAAGGGCGAAGTGGCCGCGGAATTGTTGACGGATTTTCCGCAGCGGCTGACGGAGTTGCGGGAAGTTTTTGTTGGCGACGCGAGGAGCGAGCCGCGGCGGGTTGCGCTGCAGGCATGCTGGCTGAGCCAGAATCATCGCGGGCAGGCGGTGTTTCACTTCTCGGGCTGCGCTTCGATTTCCGAAGCTGAAAAATTTCGCGGTCTGGATGTGCTCCTTCCGATCGAACAGCGGGTGGTTCTGCCTGCCGGACACTACTTCATTTCGGATTTGATGGGATGCTCGGTGTTTGAGCGCGCGCGGGAAGTTTCCACAGCGGCTTCTTCGCCGTGTTCGCTGGGTACGGCGCCGGCGCTGCTGGGGAATGTTGTGGACGTGCAGTTCACCGGCGAGAATGTTTCCGGGACGCCGCTGCTGGCGGTGGGAACGCGCGACGGCGAGTTGTTGATTCCGCTGGCGGAGGATATTTGCCGGCGGATCGATGTGGCAGGGCGGCGGATTGAGGTGGTTTTGCCGGAAGGGCTGCGCGAGCTCAACTAGCGAAACAGGTGTAGGCTCCTTGCGATGTCTCCGTTCTTTCGAACGCTGATTTTCACGATTATTGCTCCGGGATTTTGGACCGTAGCGATGCCGTATTGGATGCTGCCGCGCGGCGTTCGACCGGAACTGCGCGGCGCAAGCGTGCTCGGATGGCCGCTGATCGCCGCGGGAGTTGTACTTTACGTTGCGACTGCGTTTTGGGGTTTCGCGCTGCGTGGCAAAGGCACACCGGCGCCGATCGATCCTCCTAAAACCTTGGTGGTGGAAGGACCTTATCGCGTCGTGCGGAACCCCATGTATTGGGCCGTGACATTCGTGATGCTGGGAGAGGCGCTGGCTTTTCGCTCGGCGGCGCCTGCGGAGCTCGCCATGGCATTTTTTGCGGGCACAATGCTGTTTGTGCTGCTGTACGAAGAGCCAGCGCTGCGGCGCAAGTTTGGCGCCGAGTACGAAGCCTACTGCCGGCAGGTGCCGCGCTGGCTTCCGCGCTTTCGAAATAAGCTAGACTGAAACGCGCATGCGATTCGATCTGATTACGATTTTTCCGGAGTTTTTTGCGGGGCCGCTGGAGCACGGGATTGTGCGGCGGGCGCGCGAAGCGGGCTTGATTGAAGTGCACGTGCAGGATTTGCGGGAGTTCACGAAAGACCGGCACCGGACGGTGGATGATCGGCCGTTTGGCGGCGGCGAGGGGATGGTGATGAAGCCGGAGCCGCTATTTGAGGCGGTGGAGGCGCTGCTGGGACGCGGCGTAGGGGATGCGCGGGCCCAAACGGAGTCCGATGCACGGACTGCGATTGTGTTGCTGTCCGCGGCGGGGAAGAGATTCACGCAGGAGACGGCGCGGCGATACAGGGAACTGGAGCGAATGATTTTTATTTGTGGCAGGTATGAAGGGGTGGACGAGCGCGTGGCGGAGCATTTGGCCACGGAAGAGATTTCGATTGGGGATTTTGTTCTGAGCGGCGGAGAGTTGCCGGCGATGCTGGTGGTGGACGCTGTGACGCGGCTCTTGCCGGGAGCGCTGGGGAACGAGGCTTCGGCCCAGAATGAATCCTTTGCGGATGATGGACTCGGTCAGCAATTGAACGAGTTCCGTCGTTCAAGTGCATCTCTCGCGTCGGTTGCTTACGTAAAGAAATTTTACGAGACGCTTGATGTTAGGCAGGGGCTTCTTGATTACCCGCACTATACCCGCCCTGCGGAATACCGCGGATGGACTGTGCCGGAGGTTTTAATCGGCGGCAACCACGAAGAAATTCGGGAGTGGCGCCAAGCAATGGCGTTCGAGAAAACTCTCCGCAACCGCCCGGACCTTTTGAACACTGCGTTGCTATCCAAGGTTGAACGCGATTTGCGAAAACCTTGATTTCGCCGAGGCGGAATGTGCCGGATTTGCTGTTGCGAGGATAATTTGCCGCGCTATACTGGCTTTTCTGTGAATTGCGAGCGCCAAAAGGGACTGTCGCTGCAGCATCGGGCCTGGCTCGAAGGGCAGGAGGCCTGCGCGTGTATGTGTACGTTGGTTGACCGCACGGGACATCTTGCGGGTTAGGGCGATCTCAGCCAGCTGCCGCAATGCCTAAGCTCAGACGATTAGTGCCTTTCTTCGGGATGGGCCTGCTGCTCGTCGTCATGTTTTGGCGAGCGCTATCTTCCGGCTATATCCTCGCGGCGGCAGATACGCTATATCTGCAGCTGCCTTGGAAGCATCTACAGAGTCCAACGATCCAGAATCCGTACGTTGAGGACAGCATTCTTCAGTTTTATCCCTGGGCATTATATTTTAAAGAAAGCATTAGCCGGGGTGAACTACCCCTGTGGAATCCCTATGCGTCGAGTGGGCAGCCCTTTTTGGCGAACAGCCAATCTCGGCCTTTGGACCCTTTCAACGTCCTCTTTCTTGCCTTCAAAGATTTTGTTTTTGCCTTCAACTTGATTCTCATCCTTCAATTGTACGCAGCGGGCGTTTTTGCTTACCTCTACCTTCGGAGGAGCTTGAAGGTTGGAAGATTCGGAGCTTTTCTGGGCGGAACTCTTTTTATGCTCAATGGAGTGTTCGCAGCCTGGCTCGAGTGGAGATGGATGGTCGGCGGAGTACTTTGGCTGCCACTCATTTTTCTCCTCCTGGACAAAAGTTGGCAGAGGAAGAGCTTTTTCTATGCCGTCGCGGCGGGTATTCCTCTTGCGGCTTCGTTTCTGGGGGGAATGATCCAATCGACTCTGGGTATTCTTTTCACTCTTTGGCTTTATTCGGCCATCAGGGGAGTAATAGAGTATCGGGCTATAAGACAAGCCGACGTCCTCTTTCGCGCCTTTCGCCTTGTTGGGACGGCGACTGTGGTTGGCATTTCTTTGGCAGCGGTTCAGCTGTTCCCGGTGATTGAACTGCTGGCCCAAAGCCAAAGAAGTTTTGACCTGCGCTGCGAGTTCATCGCCTGGCTCGGCGGCCTGCCCAAAAATCTATTGCTTTCTATTCTGCTCATCCCGACCTTCATAAATCCGTTCTGGGCAGGGGTGCAGAGCCTCGATTTTCGTACTTTCATCATTTGGCCGACGTTCGGCGGCAATCCTACGGAATACCAGGGATATGTGGGAATAGCGGCCCTGATTCTCGCATTTCTGGCGGTGCGCTATGCCGGATCCAAGGACTCAATCGTATTTTTTTGGTTGGGACTTCTGACATTAGTTCTGAGTTTCAGCACACCTGTAAATCTTTTTCTCTATTACCGCGTATTCTTTGCATACACTTTCGCGGTCTCCGTCCTCGCGGGTTTGGGGGCCCATTGGCTGGTTTCTTCAAAGACCCCCGGGCTGTACGTCGCCACTGTCAACCGCTGGCTGGTTAGGTTCCTTGTCATCTTATTGGCCCTTCTGTTGGGTGGCACGGTGATTCTCTACTTCGCAAAACCGCAAATTCTTGAAATCGGCGAGGCTTACATCAAGGCTCACCCTCTTCCGGGGCCAGACACTCGTCTGGAGAATCTTGAGGCATTCTATCGAAATTACCTGATTACCTCTCCAACCATGTATTGGACTCCGCTCGTCCTGGTTGCGGTTATCCTTGTCTTTAATCTGTATCGCCGAAGCACCTTTCGATTGCCAATTTTTCAGTTTGCGCTCTTGAGCGTTGTGTCGGCTGAACTCCTTTATTTTGGTATACGCTATACTCCAATCGTCAGCGCTTCCTACTTTTTTCCCCGCACCGCGACCACGGACTTTCTCCTGAGAGACAAATCTCTCTACCGGATCCTGCCCGTCCGCGACCTTAGTAAAGATTTTCTGGTTATGCCCCCTAATACCAACATGCCTTACAGACTACATAGCGTCATTGGTTACGATTCTTTGCTCATCAAAAGGTATAGCGAGCTGATGAGGCTGATCGAGACGAGGACAACTTCATGGAAGGGCCAACGGTGCGCGCCGAAATTCTACCCCCTTGAGTGGCCGACCAGATATGACTCGAAACTCCTGGATATGTTGAATGTCAAGTACCTGCTGGTGAGGCCAGGTGTCGAGATTCGCGAAGATAAGTTTCGGAACGTCTTTGCGGGGGAATTGAATATCTACGAGAATAAAAATTTCTTCTCCAGAGCTTTCCTAGTTCCCAAGGCCCGTATTGTCGCTACCCCAAAGGCCGTGCTCGAGGCGCTCCTGAGCGACGATTTCGACCCGGGCCGAGAAGTGATTCTTGAGGCGAGGCCACCCGAACGGGCGCAGGTTGATCATGCCAACGGAAAATCTTCGGTGGAATTTCTCTCTTACTCTGCGCAGCGTGTCACCCTCAGGACTCATCTGGCAGAGGATGAATTCCTTGTCCTCGCAGACAGTTATTACCCCGGATGGAAGGCTTTGGTAAACGGAGTAGTAGTTCCAATTTATCGTGCGAATTACGTCCTGCGGGCCGTATTCCTCAAGCGGGGCCAGAGTATCGTAGAGTTTGTCTATGACCCGTTGTCTTTTAGACTCGGCAAATGGACAAGTTTTTCATCCCTTCTGCTGGTTCTAGCAATACTTCTATATGGCGCATGGAATAGATACGCAAGTCAAAAGATGGGAGGCGTGCCCTCCCAGTTCAAAGTATTCGAAGATTAGCCGGGATTGTTTGACGCGAGGGCAAATGTTATTTCGACGCGGCTGCGGCAATAACTTCAGAAACGTGCAAACTGTGGTTTAGAATAGACGTCCGAGGGTAGCGCAGCACCCGCTGGAAACTGAGCGGCTCCTTAAGTATGTGGCCGGAGAGGTGTATTGCGCTCACCACGACGGTTCCGGACATCCGGCCGTAGGCGGTCGACCACCTGAAAAAGCAACGCCAGGACGGCCAATCCCAGTAATCGGCGGTGAGACCGCGCAAACTCCTAAAATGCCCCGCACAAGAGTAACAAAAACGGATACACGGGCAGGATGTGACGGTCCCCGATGTTCATGTTCGCGAAAACTGCTAGCAAGGATCTCCGGGCCCGTCGGAACGAGCGGCCTTTTGATTTTACGCGTAAGGCAGAGGGTCTAATGAGCGAAACGACTAGCAGAAACGGCAACGAGCGGGACAAGCCGATCGCGATTTATTACGAACAGCCGAACTGGTTTGTGCCGCTGTTTCAGCAACTGGACGCGCGCGGCGCGAACTGGATTAAGCTGGACGCGCGGTATCACCAGTACGACGCGGCGTCGTCGGAACGCGAGTATTCGCTGCTGTTCAATCGCATGAGCCCTTCGGCATGGCAGCGTGGGGTGGGGCACGGGATTTTCTACACGCTGAATTATCTGAAGCATTTGGAAGACAAGGGCGTGCGCGTGGTGAACGGGTCGCGGGCGTTTACGCATGAGACTTCGAAGGCGCTGCAGCTCGGGCTGTTGGAGCGGCTGGGGCTGCCGTATCCGAAGGCGCGCGTGATCAACCATCCTTCACAGGCCGTGAGCGCCGCGGAGGCGGTAGGGTATCCGCTGATTGTGAAGCCGAATATCGGCGGGAGCGGTGCGGGGATCAAGCGATTTTCTTCACGGGTCGAGTTGCAAGGAGCAGTCGACGAAGGCAGCTTGCATTTTGGGATCGATAACACCGCGCTGGTGCAGGAAAGCTTCACGGCGCGGGACGGGGTCATCACGCGCGTGGAGGTTCTTGGCGGGAAATATTTGTATGCGATTCAGATTCACATTACCGGTGAAACGTTTGATTTGTGCCCCGCCGATATTTGCAAGAACACCAAAGGCGAGGAGCTGACGCGGATTGCTTGCCCAGTGGACGCGCCGAAGACGGGGATGACCGTGGAAGTTTACGAAGCGCCGCCGCGGGTTGTTGCAGATGTCGAACGGATCATGCAGCACGCGGGCATCGAGGTGGGCGGCGTCGAATACGTCTTCGATGAGCGCAGCGGGCGGCAGATATATTACGACATTAATGCCCTGTCGAATTTCGTGGCGGATCCGGAGCGCATGCTGGGCTTCAATCCGTATGGGCGCTTGGCGGATTTTCTAATTGAAGAAGCGCGCGTTCACGAAACGAAACAGCCGGTGCGGCTGGTGGCGGCAGGAGAAAAGGCATGAGGTACGGATACTGGCTTCCGGTGTTTGGCGGGTGGCTGCGCAACGTCGCGGATGAAAACATGCAGGCGACGTGGGCGTATGTGAAGCGGCTGGCGCAGCGCAGCGAGGAGATTGGATTTGACGTCACGCTGATTGCCGAACTGAATTTGAACGACATCAAGGGAGTAGAGGCGCCTTCGCTGGATGCGTGGTCGACGGCCGCGGCGCTGGCGGCGGTCACGGAACGGATCGAGTTGATGGTGGCGGTGCGGCCGACGTTTCACTTGCCGGCGCTGCTAGCCAAGCAGGCGGCGAATATCGATCACATCAGTGGCGGGCGGCTGACGCTGAACGTGGTGTCGTCGTGGTGGGCGGACGAAGCGCGGAAGTATGGTGTTGGTTTCGAACAGCACGACGACCGTTACGCGCGCACCGGCGAATGGCTGGAGGTGCTGAACGGCGTGTGGTCGCAGGACCATTTTTCGTTTGCGGGGAAGTATTATCGAGTGGAGGACAACGTTTTGGAGCCGAAGCCAGTTTCGCAGCCACGGCCGACGCTGTATGCCGGCGGCGAATCGCCCGCTGCGAAAGAGTTGATCGCAGAAAAATGCGACGCGTATCTGATGCACGGCGATCCGCCGGAGCGCGTGCGGGAGAAGGTTGTGGATTTGCGGGAGCGCCGCGCTAGACGCAAATTGCCGCCGCTGAAATTCGGCGTGGCGGGCTATGCCATGGTGCGCGAGACGGAGCGCGAGGCGCAGGAAGAGCTGCGGCGAATTACGGACGTGCAGCAGTCCGCGGCTGGCTACGCGAATTACCAGCAGTGGCTTGCCGGGACGCAGCTCGAGCAGCGCGTTTCGCTGGAAGATTATTCGGTGTCGAATCGCGGATTGCGCTCGGGCCTGGTCGGCACGGCGGAGCAGGTAGCCGAGCGCGTGGCGCAGTTCGAATCAGTCGGTGTGGATTTGCTGCTGCTGCAATTCAGCCCGCAGCTCGAAGAGATGGAACGCTTCGCGGAGACAGTGATTCGGCGCCGCAGCGCGGCCTCGGCGCTGGCCTAGCAGCGGTAGGTGGTCAGTCGACGAAATACTTGGAGCAGGAAATAAAATGCGAAGAGCATGCGGTGCATTCGTGGCGGTGAGCGTTCTCTGGCAATTCAAGCCGAAGCAAGGTCAAAACTAACACTGTTATAGCAACGTGAAAATGTCACCTTAACGGCCCGATGAAAGTGTCACCCCCTTGTTAGTCCGCATGATGAAGCTTGCTGTCTCCGTAGTAGATCTCGATGCTTCCTCGAAGGGATTCGCAGAGCTGCACCTTG
>WNEY01003045.1_pt1 | contig 12457 bp, 11 predicted proteins | sample 5400531 | NCBI WGS metagenome assembly WNEY01 (sample SAMN13153338, study PRJNA577476) | soil metagenome | isolation source: 200 cm saprolite under Douglas fir tree site 1 | place: USA:California | collected 2015-04-18
CAGCACGGAGAGGCCAATGACTGACGTGGCGCGGCGCTGCTGTTATTCATGCCGCGAACGGGGCAGGCCCCGCACGCGGGGCCGCAAGTGGCAGCACGGAGAAGCCAATGACTGACGTGCTCGCCTCGAAGGTGGCGCAGCCGAGCAAGGTGCTGCACGGATCGACGCCGACGGCCGACCACAGCGAGGGCATGAGCTACCTGCAGACCCTGCCCAAGCGGCTCGTCTCGCTCTACCTGCCGCTCGGCATCATCGTGGTGGTGCTGCTGTTTCCGTTCTATTGGATGGCGCTCACCGCCATCAAGCCGGACGAGCAATTGCTCGACCTCGACACGTACAATCCGTTCATCACGACCGCGCCGACGCTCAAGCACATCGAGAAGCTGCTGTTCCAGAGCCATTATCCGGAATGGCTGTGGAACACCATGTTTGTCGCCGTCACCGCGACCGTCCTGTCGATCCTCGCCAGCGTGCTCGCGGCCTATGCGATCGTGCGCATCCGCTTTCGCGGCGCGCAGTGGATCGGCGGCGCCATCTTCCTGTCCTACCTGGTGCCGCCGTCGATCCTGTTCATTCCGCTCGCCACCGTCGTGTTCCAGTACGGCCTGTTCGATACGCCGTTCGCACTGATCCTCACCTACCCGACCATCCTGGTCCCGTTCTCGACCTGGCTGCTGATGGGCTATTTCAAGACCATCCCGTTCGAGCTGGAGGAATGCGCGCTGATCGACGGGGCGAGCCGCTGGCAGATCCTCACGAAGATCGTGCTGCCGCTGGCGGTGCCGGGCCTGATCTCGGCCTTCATCTTCTGCTTCACGCTATGCTGGAACGAGTTCATCTACGCGCTCACCTTCCTCACCTCGGTGCAGAACAAGACGGTGCCGGTCGCCATCGTCAACGAGTTCGTCGACGGCGACATCTATCGGTGGGGCTCGCTGATGGCCGGCGCGCTGACCGGCTCGCTGCCGCTCGTCATCCTCTACGCCTTCTTCGTCGAGCATTACGTCTCGGCAATGACCGGGGCGGTGAAGGAGTGACTTCAAGAGTAAGGCCGCCGAGCAGCCCGCATGGAGCGAAGCGGAATGCGGGAATCCCGGATTTCGCTGCGCTCATCCGGGCTACGAGCTATTCGCCAGGCTACACCAGCATCATCACCGGCCGCTCGATCAGTATCTTGAACGCGGCGAGCAGCTGGGCGCCGAGGGCGCCGTCGACCACGCGGTGATCGCAGCCGAGCGTCACCGTCATCCGGCTGACGAATTTCACCCCGCCGTCCGCGGTTTCGACCGGGCGGCGCTGCGCCGCGCCGACGGCGAGGATCGTCGCCTGGGGCGGATTGATGACGGCGGTGAACTCGCGCACCCCGTACATGCCGAGGTTCGAGACCGAGGTCGCGCCGCCCTGATAGTCGTGGGGATTAAGTTTTCGCGCCCGCGCCCGGCTGGCGAGGTCTTTCACCTCGGCCGAGATCGCCGCGAGGCTCTTCGACTGGGCGTCGCGGATCACCGGCGTGATCAGGCCGCCGTCGAGCGCAACCGCAACGCCGATGTCCGACTGCTTGAAGCGCAGGATGCGGTCCTCCGCCCACACGGCATTGGCGGCCGGCACCCGCTGCAGCGCCAGCGCGAGGGCCTTGATGACGAAATCGTTGACCGAGAGCTTGAACGCCGGCGCTCCGTCCTTGTCCTTGGGCGCCGCCGCGTTGGCGTCCTCGCGCAACGCCAGCACCCGCTCGATCTCGACGTCCGCCGTCAGATAGAAATGCGGGATCGTCTGCACCGATTCGGTGAGGCGCCGCGCAATGGTGCGCCGCATGCCGTCGAGCGGCAGCTCGTCGAACGGGCGGTCGGCATAGAGCGCCTTGATCTGCTCCGCCGAGGACGCTGGGGCCGCCGGCCGCGCAACTTTGGTCGCGGCCTGCTCGACGTCGCGCGCGACGATGCGCCCGTGCGGACCCGAGCCCTTGATGCGGCCGAGGTCGATACCGGCTTCGCCGGCAAGCCGCCGCGCCAGCGGCGTGACCACGGTGCCGCTCGCAAGCCGCGCCGGGCCGAAGTTGCGTTCGGGCGTGCGCACCTCGCGGAACGGATCGAGCGCGATCGGGCGCTTGTCGGAGCGCGGCTCGGCGGCGCCCGGCGCGGCGGGGGTCGTGCGTGCGGGCGCGGTCGCCGGCCGGGCTGTCGGCGGCGCCGAGGCAGCGCCGCTGCCGTCGCCGATCACCGCCACCACGGCGCCCACCGGCGCGACCGCGCCGGCGGCCACATGGATTGCCCGCAGCACGCCAGCCGACGTGGCCGGCACTTCCATCGTCACCTTGTCGGTCTCGATCTCGAACAGATTGTCGCCCGGCTTCACCTCCTCGCCGACCGACTTGAACCAGGTGGTGATCTTGCCTTCAGCCACGGTCTCGCCGAGCTGCGGCATCAGGACGTCCATGACTCCGGGCGCTCCCTACGGCGTGTCCCGGATGCGGTGCAGCGCGAAGCGGTGCACCGCTGATCCGGGACCCACGCATTGTTCTGGGTCCCGGGTCTGCAGCGCACCACTGCGTGCTGCGCTGCGCCCGGGACAAGCATCACCAACTGACCGAAATGTACTGTGTCTCGAGGAACTCCATCAGGCCCTCGTGCGCGCCTTCGCGGCCGACGCCGCTCTGCTTCATGCCGCCGAACGGCGCGGCCGGGTCGGACACCAGGCCGCGGTTGAGGCCGATCATGCCGAAATCGAGCTTCTCGGAGACGCGCAGGCCGCGACCGATGTCCTTGGTGTAGAGATAGGCCACGAGGCCATAGATGGTGTCGTTCGCGCGCTTGATCACTTCGTCCTCCGACGTAAAGGTCTGCAGCGAGGCGACCGGCCCGAAGATTTCCTCGTTCAACATCTTCGCGTTGGCGGGCACGTTGGAGAGAACCGTGGCCGGATAGAAGAATCCCGTGCCGTCCGGACGCCTGCCGCCGGTGAGCACCTTGGCGCCCTTGCTCACAGCATCGTCGACCAGGTCGACCACCTTGTCGCGGCCTTCCGCGTTCACCAGCGGCCCCAGCGACACGCCGTCGTCGAGGCCGTTGCCCATCTTCAGCGCCGCCATCTTGGCGGTGAGCTTCTTGGTGAAATCCTCCTGCACCTTTTCGTGCACGTAGAACCGGTTCGCCGCCGTGCAGGCCTCGCCCATGTTGCGCATCTTGGCGATCATGGCGCCGTCGATCGCGGCGTCGATGTCGGCGTCCTCGAACACGATGAACGGCGCGTTGCCGCCGAGCTCCATCGCGGTGTTGAGCACGTTGTCGGCGGCGCTGTGCAGCAGCTTGCGGCCGACCTCGGTCGAGCCGGTGAAGGACACGACCCGCACGCGCGGATCGTGCAGCATGTGGTCGACCACCGGACCCGAGCGGCGCGAGGGGATGACGTTGACGACGCCGGCCGGCACGCCGGCCTCTTCCAGGATCGGCATCAGCGCCAGCATGGTCAGCGGCGTCTCGGAGGCGGGCTTGAGCACCACCGGACAGCCGGCGGCGAGCGCCGGCCCGATCTTGCGGGTCGCCATGGCGGCCGGGAAGTTCCACGGCGTCACCAGCACGGCGACGCCGGCCGGCTTATGGTGCACGAACATACGTGCACCCGAGGACGGCGCGCGGCCGACGTCACCGAGATTGCGCACGCCCTCCTCGGCGTACCAGCGGAAGAACTCGGCCGCATAGGCGACCTCGCCGCGCGAGTCGGAGAGCGCCTTGCCGTTCTCGATGGTGATGAGCTTGGCCAGCCGCTCGGCGTCCCGCATGATCAGCTCGAACGCCTTGCGCAGGACTTCGCCGCGCTCGCGCGGCTTCTTGGCCGCCCAGCCTTCGAACGCGCCGCTTGCGGCGTCGACCGCGGCCTTGGCGTCCTCCACGCTCGCGCTCGCCACCGAGGCGATCTTGTTCTCGGTCGCCGGGTCGATCACGTCGAAGCGCTGATTGTCCGAGGATTTGCGCCACTTGCCGCCGATCCACAGGTCGGTCGGAACGTTGGCGAGAAGGTTGTCGTACATGATACGCGTCCTTGATCTTGAGCATTTTCCGGAAAAGTGGGCACCGGTTTTCCGCAGAAAATGCGACCAATCTAACTGTTCAGCGCGCGTTTCACCGTTTCGGCGATGCGCTGCACGGTCGGCAGCACGATGTCCTCGAGCGTGTCGGCGGCGGGCAGCGGGATGTGCGGCGTGGTGATCCGCACCGCCGGCCCGTCGAGATCGTAGAACGCCTCGTCGGCGGCGATCGAGACGATCTCCGCGCCCCACCCGCATAAACGTGGGTTCTCCTCGACCGTAAACAAGCGGTGGGTGCGCGCGACCGAGCCGAGGATCGTCCGGGTGTCGAGCGGCACCAGCGAGCGCACGTCGATCACCTCGCAGTCGATGCCGGCGTCGGCCTTGAGCCGCTCGGCCGCTTCGAGCGCGCGGGGCACCATCAGGGCAAGCGCCAGGATGGTTGCGTCGTGGCCGGGCCGCACGATCTTGGCGCTGCCGAGGGTGTCGACGATCTCGCCGTCCGGCACCTCGCCCTTCGTCGGATAGAGCGACTTGTGCTCGAAGAAGATCACCGGGTCGGGGTCGCGCACCGCCGCCGCCATCAGGCCGATCACGTCGCGCGGGGTCGACGGCGCCACCACTTTGAGGCCGGGGATCATCATGCACCAGTTCTCGACGCTCTGGCTGTGCTGGGCGCCGAAGCGCGAGCCGGCGCCGTTGCCGGTGCGTACCACCAGCGGGCATTTGAGCTGCCCGTTGCTCATGTAGCGGCTTTTGGGAATCTCGTTGGCGATGAAGTCGAAGCACACGGCGAGGAAGTCGGAGAACATGATCTCGGCGATCGGCTTGAGGCCGGTCATCGCCGCCCCCATGGCGGCGCCGAGGATCGCCTGCTCGGAGATCGGGGTGTCGCGCACGCGCAGCGGCCCGAACTGCTCGTAGAGCCCGACCGTCGCCTTGAACACGCCGCCCGCCTTGCCCACGTCCTCGCCGAGGAAGACGACGTCCGGGTCGCGCGTCATTTCCTGGGCGATGCCGCGCGCGACGGCGTCGCGATAGGTCAGTTCCGCCATGCCCAGCCTCCGTCCGCATAGACGTCGGTCGTGAGAATCTCGAGCGGCGGCGGCGGGGCCGCCTTGCACCTCTCGGTCGCCTCGTCGACGACGCGGCGCACCTCCGTATCGATCGTCGCGATCACGTCCTCCTTGATGCCGAACTGCAGCAGCCGCTCGCGATAGAGCTTGATCGGGTCGCGCTTGAGCCAGGCGTCGAGCTCGCCTTCGGGTCGGTATTTTGCCGGGTCGGCGCGCGAATGGCCACTGTGCCGATAGGTCAGGCACTCGATCAGCGACGGCCCGCCGCCCGTCCGCGCCTTGTCATAGGCGGCGGCGGCGGTGCGATAGACCACGTCGGCGTCGTTGCCGTCGACGACGATCGACTCGAGGCCGTAGGCGCCGGCGCGGTCGGCGGCCGGATGCTTGACCGGGATCACGTCGCCGATCGGCGTGTACTCCATGTAGAAATTATTCTCGCACACGAAGATCACCGGCAGCTTCCACACCGCGGCAAAATTCACCGCCTCGTGGAAGGCGCCGATATTGGTGGTGCCGTCGCCGAAGAAGCACACCGCGACGTCGCCGGTGCCCTTGTATTGCGCCTTCCACGCCGCCCCGCAGGCGATCGGCAGATGCGCGCCGACGATGGCGTAGGAGCCCATCACGCCGTGCTCGGCGGACGTGAGGTGCATCGAGCCGCCCTTGCCGCGCATCAGGCCATTGTCGCGCTGCATCAGCTCGCCCAGCACCCGCTCGACCGGCACGCCGCGGGCGAGGGTGTGGGCATGGCCGCGATAGGTGCAGAAGCTGAGATCCGTCGGCCGCATGGCGGCGGCGAAGCCGGTGGCAACTGCCTCCTGGCCGAGGGAGAGGTGGCTCGTGCCCTTGACCAGGTTCTGCAGGAAGAGATCGAAGGCGCGCTGCTCGGCCTGCCGGATCTCGACCTGCATGCGGTACATGCGCAGCCGCAGCTCCTCCCCGATATCGTCGTTCAAGCCCGGCTTGCGCCCAGCGGCGGGCGCCCGGCTTTGCCTTTTGAGCATGATGGAACCTCGGTCCTAGCGCATGTTCCGGCGAAGTGGGTACCGGTTTGCCGATAAGAACATGCGCCACTCAATGATTCTAGAGCATGTCCCGATTCCGAAGGAACGGGACATGCTCTAGAACGGCCGGACGATAGCAATCCTCTCCGCCCTCAGGCCAGCCCCTTCACCTTGCGCTCGCGGTAGAACACGTAAAGGCCCGACGCCACCACGATCGCCGAGCCGGCGAGCGTCCAGCCGGTCGGCACGTGCGCGAACACGAGGTACCCGAACAGGATCACCCACACGAGCTGGGTATAGATGAAGGGCGCCAGCAGCGAGGCCGGCGCCAGCCGGTGCGCGGCGATCAGGAGGTAGTGCCCGAGGCTGCCGAACAGGCCGAGCGCGACCATCAGCACGACCAGGAGCCAGGTCGACGGCGTCGTCCACACGAACGGCAGGACCGGCAGCATGGCGACGGCGCCGACCACGTTCCCGTAGAACAAGGTCGTCTCGTTGGAATCGGTGCGGGCCAGCACGCGGGTCGAGATCGAGTAGATGGCGTAGCAGAACGCGCTGGCGAGCGAGAGCAGGGCGGCCGGATGAATGCCGCCGAGGCCCGGCCGCGTCACGATCAGCACGCCGACGAAGCCGACGCCGATCGCCGACCAGCGCCGCCAGCCCATGCGTTCGCCGAGGATCGGTCCGGACAACACCGCCACCAGAAACGGCGTCGAGAAGATGATCGACAGCGCCTCGTCGAGCTGCAGGAAGCGGAGCGCGAAAATGTTGAGGATGGTCGAGCCGAGCAGCAGCGCCGAGCGCCCGATCTGCAGCAGCGGACGCTGCGTCGTCATCACGCCGGGGCGGGTCAGCGGATTCGAGATGAGGAATGCGAGCAGGAAGGCGCCGGTATAGCGCGCCCACACCACCTCGAGGGTGTCCATGTGGCCGTTCAAATATTTCGCCGAGGCGTCGAGGCAGGCGAAGCAGGCCACCGCGCCCACCATGAGCGCGATGCCCCTCAGGCGCAATTGGCGCTCATTACCTCTCCCCGCTTGCGGGGAGAGAGCCTGCCCCGGACTTGATCCGGGGTCGACGGCCGAAGGCCGTCGGGTGAGGGGGCGTCTGAGGAAAGAGCGCACTCGCATAGGCCCCCTCACCCCGACCCTCTCCCCGCAAGCGGGGAGAGGGAGAGCGCGGGATCGGTCAATAGGTCGCCCGTCCGCCGGAAATGTCGAACACCGCCCCGGTGGTGAAGGAGCATTCGGCCGAGGCGCAGAACGCGGCGAGCGCCGCCACCTCGCCGACGTCGACGAAGCGCCCGCGCGGGATCTTCGCGAGCATGTAGTCGATGTGCTCCTTCGTCATCTGATCGAAGATCGCCGTCCTGGCGGCAGCCGGGGTGATGCAGTTGACCGAGATGTCGTGGGCCGCGAGTTCCTTGCCGAGCGATTTGGTGAGCGCGATCAGCGCCGCCTTCGAGGCCGAATACGCGGAGGCGTTCGGGTTGCCCTCCTTGCCGGCGATCGACGCGATGTTGACGATGCGGCCGTAGTTCTGCGCGATCATGTCCGGCACCAGCGCGCGGCAGCAGTGGAACGGCCCGTCGAGATTGATCGCCATCACCTGTGCCCAGGCCTCGGGCGGATAATCCCAGGTCTTCACGTTCGGCCCGGCGATGCCCGCATTGTTGACCAGGATGTCGATGCGGCCGAGCGCCGCCTTGGTGTCGTCGCGGGCCCGCTCGACCTCGTCGAGCCTGGTCACGTCCACCGCGACGGCGGCGACCCGGTTGTGCCCCTTGAGGGCGCCGGCCGTCGCTTCGGCAAGCTTCTGGTCCCGGTCCCAGATGGCGACCGCGGCGCCGGACTCGAGGAAGCGCTCCACGATCGCCCGCCCGATCCCCTGGGCGCCGCCGGTCACCACCGCAACCCGGCCGCTCAGATCGATCATGTTGGTCATGGGTTCCTCGTTTACGACGCTTCGGCAACCTGGCGCGGCCGATAGATGGCAAGATGGGTGATGCGCGCGAGCGGCGTGCGGGCGTTGGCGATCGCCAGCATGTCGAGCTCGACGAACAAGTGGCCCTTGCGCTCGTAATTGGCGGTCACGCGGGCACGGGCCGTCAGCTCGTCGCCGATCCGGGCGGCGGAAAAATGCTGCACCGTGCTGCCGACGTGAATCCATGGGCCGAGCATCACGTTCTGCCGCAGCACCCAGTTGCCGAGCCGCAGGATGATGCCCGGATGGGCAAGGCCGTCGCGGGCATAAAGCGGCTCGGTCTCGCGCACGTCGCGCAAGTATTGCCCGGCGTAGTCGGACGTGAGTGCGAACGGCGCAATGCCGAGCCATTTGCCCGGCGCAAGCGAACGCTGGTCGGCCGGCGGCCGCGCGGCCGGCGGGGCGACGTCTGCGAAATCGTCGAGAGCCGGCGGAACGGGTGGCGTGTCGCTCAACGCCATTTGCCCGGTGGCGCACACCTCGCCCCTACCCGCGGCCTCGACGGCAAGGCCGCCGCCGTTCTCGGTCGCACGCACCAGCACGGTTTCGCCGTCATAGATCGGCTTGAGCAATCGGCACTCCGCGGTTCCGCGCTCGAGCCACGCGCGCCCCCAGCGCTCGACCGGCATGTGCGTCATGTAGGCGTAGACCTCGACGCCGGGCACGAGGCCGCCGGAAAAGCCGTAGCGGCGCGCCACGTCGTCGTCGTGGATCTTGTTCTCGGAGGCGAGCGCCGTGTTGTAGGCCTCGACCCGATAGGGGACGGCTTCGATCGTGCGCATGGCCGGTGTCCTGCGTTTGGGCCTCGCATCGTAGCGTCGGCGGCCGGCGGTTCCAGCGCGATCTTGAAGGCGCGGTCGACCTGGGCTAAACATCGATGCGGCGGGGCCGTCGGCGGTCGCCCCGTATTTCCAAGGCTCGCAGGCCCAAGCACCGCCTCCTTCGTGGACGGAGGAGGCCTATGTTCACCGCACACACCGCCGCGCCCAACAAGACCGATATGCGGGCCGAGCCTCGCCACGGCGTGACCCGTGGCGAGGCCCTGCGGGTCTGGCTGCGCGTCGCGCTGCTCAGCTTCGGCGGGCCCGCCGGCCAGATCGCGGTGATGCACCGCATCCTGGTCGACGAGAAGCGCTGGATCTCCGACAGCCGGTTCCTGCACGCGCTCAACTATTGCATGCTGCTGCCGGGACCGGAGGCGCAGCAGCTCGCGACCTATGTGGGCTGGCTGATGCACCGCACCGCCGGCGGCCTGATTGCCGGCGGCCTGTTCATCGTGCCCGGCATCGTCTCGATTCTGGCGCTGAGCTACATCTACGCGGCGTACGGCAAGGTCGGCTTCGTCGCCGCCTTGTTCTTCGGTCTCAAAGCCGCGGTGCTGGCGATCGTGCTGGAGGCGGTCTTCCGGGTCGGCAAGCGGGCGCTCAAGAACGCGATCATGGTCGCGCTGGCGGCGCTCGCCTTCATCGGCATCTTCTTCTTCGGCGTTGCGTTCCCCATCATCATCCTGGCGGCGGCGCTGATCGGCTTCGTCGGCATACGGCTGCGGCCGCAAGCGTTCGCGGGCGGCGGGCATGGCGGCAAGGGCGGCGACAAGGCCGTCCTCGACAGCCTGCTCGGCGAGGAGCTGCCGGCGCATGCGCGGCCGAGCGTCGCGCGTTCGCTGCGCGTGTCGGCGATCTGGCTGGCGCTGTGGCTCGTGCCGGTGATCGTCCTGTTGGCGAGCCTCGGCACCGCGAACGTGTTCAGCCAGATCGCGATCTTCTTCAGCAAGATGGCGCTGGTGACGTTCGGCGGCGCCTACGCGGTGCTCGCCTACGTGGCGCAGGAGGCGGTCCAGTATTATCACTGGCTGCAGCCGGGCGAGATGCTCGACGGCCTCGGCATGGCGGAAACGACGCCCGGCCCGCTGATCATGGTGCTGCAGTTCGTGGGCTTCATGGCGGCGTTCCGCGATCCCGGAACGCTCCCGCCGATGCTGGCCGGCACGCTCGGAGGCCTGCTGGCCACCTGGGTCACGTTCACGCCGTGCTTCCTGTGGATCTTTCTCGGCGCCCCGTTCATCGAGCGGCTGCGCGGCAACAAGGCGCTGAGCGCGGCGCTCTCGGCGATCACCGCCGCGGTGGTCGGCGTGATCCTCAACCTGGCGATCTGGTTCGCCGTCAACACGGTCTTTCGCCAGGTGCAGCCGGTCCGCGGTTACGGCTTCGCGTTCGATGCCCCGGTGCTGTCGAGCGTCGATCCCTGGGCGCTGGCGCTCGCCGCGGCGGCGGTGGCCGCGGTGTTCTGGTTCAAGGCCGGGATGATCCAGACGCTCGTCGCCTGCTCGCTGGTCGGCGTCGTGCTCCACCTCGCCGGTGTCGTTTAGAGCATGATCCCGAAAAGTGGATTCCGGTTTTCGGAAAAGATCATGCTCCAACAATAAGCGAGGCGCCGTCACGGCTCCGCCCGTACCGCGCTCTCGTGCCACCGGCGCAGGATCAGGTGCGAGAGCAGCGACAGGATGAAGAAGATCGCGATGCCGGCGATCGACAGCAGCAGCAGTGCGGCGAACAAGCGCGGGATGTTGAGGCGGTAGCCGGACTCGACAATGCGGAACGCCAGGCCGGAGCCGGCCCCGGCCGTTCCTGCGGCCATTTCGGCGACCACCGTGCCGATCAGGGAGAGCCCGCCGGCGATGCGCAGTCCGCCCAGCATGTAGGGCAGCGCCGCCGGAAGCTTGAGATTGAACAGAATCTGCGCGCGCGAGGCGCCGTAGAGCGCGAACAGCTCGACCAGGTTGCGGTCGACCGAGCGCAGTCCGAGCGTGGTGTTGGCGAGCACCGGGAAGAACGCCACGATCCAGGCGCAGGCGAGCACGGCGGCCGGCTGCGGCAGATAGATCAGGAGTAACGGTGCGATCGCGACGATCGGCGTCACCTGGAGGATCACCGCGTAGGGATAAAGCGCATACTCGATGATCCGCAGCTGATTGAACAGCACCGCAAGTGCGATACCCCCGGCCCCCGCCAGCAGCAGCGCCTCGAACGTCGTCACGAGCGTCGAGGCGAGCGAGGTCGACAGCACCGGCCAATCCGCCACCAGAGTCGCGACGACGAGGCCGGGGCCGGGAAGGATATAGGGCGGGATCGCGTTGACCCGGACGATCACGTCCCAGGCAATCACGACGATCGCCAGAACGACGATTGGCAGCGCGATGCGCAGCGCGCCTTCGCGCCGGCTGCGCTCGGGCGGCTCACGCTTCTCCATCGGATCGACGCTGCTCATGCGCCGCCTCCCGCCATGGCGTCGGCCAGGGCCTGCGACACGCGCCGGCAGAAGCCGGCATATTCGGGCGAGGTGCGGAAGCTTTCGTTGCGCGGGTAGGGGGCGTCGATCGCGATCTCGGCGAACACGCGGCCCGGGCGCGGCGTCATCACCACCACGCGGTTCGACAGGAAGACCGACTCGAACACCGAATGAGTGACGAACACCACGGTCTTGCCGAGTGCCTGCCACAGCCGCAGCAGGTCGTTGGCGAGGCGGAAGCGGGTGATCTCGTCGAGCGCCGCGAACGGCTCGTCCATCAACAGCAGCGCAGGTTTTGTCACGAGCGCGCGGGCGATCGATACGCGCATCTTCATGCCGCCGGACAGCTCGCGCGGATAGGCGGCGGCGAACTCGGCAAGCCCGACGCCGCCGAGCGCCTCCTCGACGCGCGGGGCGGCGGCGGTGCGGGCGAGCCCGGCAAGCTTGAGCGGCAGATGCACGTTGCCGGACACGGTCGCCCACGGCATCAGCGTGGGCTCCTGGAACACGAAGCCGATGGCGCGGCGCCTCGCCCCGCGGCCGTCCTGCGCCCCGTCGCTCCATTCGATCGCGCCGGCCGTCGGCGCGGCGAGCCCGGCGATCAGCCGCAACGCCGTCGACTTGCCGCACCCGGACGGTCCGAGCAACGTCACGAACTCGCCCGGGCGCACCGCGAGATCGAATCGATCGAGCGCGACGACCGCGTTGGCGAACGCCTTGCCGACCCGGCGCAGCGCGACGATTGATGGCGCTGACGAAGAGGAGACAGCGTCGCTCATGGGCGCGCCCACCTCTCCCCGCGTGCGGGGAGAGGTCGACGCGAGAAGCGCGTCGCGTGAGGGGGCGGCTGAGGAAAGCGCGCACTCGCAGAGGCCCCCTCACCCCAACCCTCTCCCCGCAAGCGGGGAGAGGGAGCCCGCGCGCGTCTCAAGTTCATCTCTACTTCTTCGGCCTCAAGTCCAGCCCGATGCCCTTGTTGACGAACTGCAGCGTGTAGGCCTTGCGCACGTCGAGGTTCGCCGGCACGACCTTCGCCCGCACCATCTTGTCGAAGAAGCTCTTCACCCGCGCGTCGGTCATCG
>WNEY01003046.1_pt1 | contig 12455 bp, 11 predicted proteins | sample 5400531 | NCBI WGS metagenome assembly WNEY01 (sample SAMN13153338, study PRJNA577476) | soil metagenome | isolation source: 200 cm saprolite under Douglas fir tree site 1 | place: USA:California | collected 2015-04-18
TTTTGTCAGTCGTAGCCCATGGCCCCCGCGCAATGGCTTTGATGGTCTGGACGGCGACCTGCCGTTCCTGACAGAGCCGGACGACTGCATCGAAATCCTCACGATAGCGCTCGTTCTGGTGCATGACGTAATTGTAGGGGAGGAGCACGGAATCAAAGTCGAACCGCTCCAGGCTGCGCTTATGCATGGCGGCAATGGTCCAGCCATGCCCAGTGACCCCGATGAACCGTACGAGGCCCTGCTCCCGTGCTTCGATTGCCGCTTCCAGTGCCCCGCCTGACCCCATCGCCAGGTCCCAGTCGTCGGGGTGAAACAGGGCGTGGAGCTGAATCAGATCAACCGCATCGACACGTAGGCGTTCGAGCGACCGATGGATCTCGTCACGCGCGTCCTGGTAGAGGCGCTTGCCGGTCTTGGTGGCGAGGAAGAAATCCTGGCGATGCCGCGCCATCCATGGGCCAATACGCAATTCAGCGTCCCCATAGCGGGCTGCGACATCGATATGATTAACGCCGTATTCGAGAAGGATGTCGAGCACACGGTCCGCCTCTGCCTGGGTGGCGCGGCTGAGTGCCGCCGCACCAAAGAGCGTGACAGTGCTCATATGTCCGGTGCGTCCAAAAGGTCGTTTCTCAATCATGGGATGTTCCTTTCCTATGCATGATCGTGCCACGTATTCTCGTACTGGCAGACTACCGGAGACCACAGGGCGGGGTCAAGAGCAGCTTACTCCCTTCCAGGTGTGCCAGGCTAGCAAGAGGGAAGCTGGAAGGGGTCAGCACAAACGGTGCTGTACGCCGGGTTCGTGCAGAGATCCTGAACATCAGTAACCGAGCCCTATAGGCCGGGCTACCCGCCAGTAGACACACGGCCTGCCCCACACCGTCTCACCTAAGAGCTGGAAGAGTGCACCGATGACCGTAAAATTCCGCTCCTGAGCATCAGCAGCCGAGCAGCACCCTTGCAACCTGCGCCGGGTCAATACCCCCGTCCAGACCAGTTCCTCATAAGCCGTGAGGATCTCCTGCACTGTGATATTCTGTGTGAAACTCCCCTCTGGAGAGTCAACAGTATAGAGAAACGATGCTGGCCCTCCCTCACGTCCGCCTTGCCATCCCACAGCGCGATAGACACTCCCAGCGCTCTCATATAGATACTTTTTGTCAACAATTATTGACAGACTAGCTGTGAGACATCCGGCATCGGGTATGCGGCGAACTGTAGGAGAAGTAAAAAGAGATCACGACGTCTGCCTCTCTCCCCTAGGCTAGGGAAGAGAGGCAGCCAGGTGGGCAATTACGCTGCCACGAAGGCATCGCGGCCGCGCACGTAGCCACCGAGGTTTTGCGACGGATTACGATTCACGAACTCACGGCCAAACATGGGATGAGTCATGCTACGGACTTCATGCTCAATGGTGAACAACTTACGGCCGGTCTCGGGGTGGACAATATCCTGGAAGCGATACTGATAGTCATTGCTCTCCTGGGTGACAAGACCATGTTGCTTCAGGAAGGCGTGCGGACCCGAGAAATTCGCGACGTACACAGCGAGGTGATGCCCATCATATTCCGGAACTTCTGCGGTCGTTTCACGGAAAATGAGACATTGCTTGGGACCGATCTTCACCCGCACGGTGGCGGCGTTCATATCTTGCGACAGGGTGTAAGGAGCCCCAAAGACTTCTTTGTAGAACTGTCCGATGCCGGCAGCAGCACCGGGTTTCACCGGGAATTCAACATAGGGGATACCCAGCGTCATGTCCCCAAACTCTGGGCCTGGGGCATGGCAGCGGAATTTATTGCCCCATGGGCAGGTCGCCGTGACATAACCGTCCTCGTGTTGCGCACAGGTAAATTTCGTCCCGGCAAGACGCTCCTTGAGGGCAACCAGCCGTGTCTTCAGGGCTTCGAGGTCAGGCACGACCACCCCGATGTACCCTGGGAAGACCTGCGGGTCGCGCGTCGGCAGATGGAACTGCTGTTGCCCAACGTTGATCCACATGTTGTCCGGACCGACCATCATATAGGGATCGCGTGTAAACCCCAACCCGGCCGCATAGAAGGTCTGGGCCATTTCCTGGTTGGGCACTTGCACATTGAGATGCTCCATACCGAGAATGTTCCCAATGTCTTGGACTGAACGATCGTAAGTCTTCTCCATACTCGTAGCTCTCCTTCTTCTCCTGTACTTCCTGTAGGGAGCACTAGATATTTCTGGGTTGCCGTAGCCATGTAGGGCGATTATACCATAACCTGCCAATTTCGTAGTGGCAAGAACGAAAGTTGAGATGGTATGGTAGGAGGTCTAGAGGTCTCGATCATACAGGGTATGTGCTCACAAAAGGAGTACCAATGACCGACATTACTGACTATTTCCTGGCAGTCTACCTCTTAGCCATGGGCGAAGACATGACCGAGCTGCGTGTGCAACCCAAAGAGACTTTTTGTTTTGCTGACTCGCCGTCGCTGTCCACACACATCGAGGCGTATCGTACCGATATCGCCCTGGTGAATCCCAAGGTCTTTGCGCGGACCATTATGGAACTGCGACAGCAGCTCAAACAACGTTATGACGCTGCCACCTGAGCCCTCCTCCAGAGCGGCATGATACCAAGGCGTGCGCTGGGCCCTCAGCCTGACGTGGCCTGGGGTGTCCCCAGCAGGTGCTGAAGCGTCTCTGCCAACTCGGGATAGCGGAACGTATACCCGGAAGCCACCAACCGCCCTGGGACAACGCGGGTACTGGCCAGCAGCAGGGCATCGGCCATCTCGCCAAAGAGCAGGCGTGCCGCAAAGGCTGGCAGCGGCAGTCTGGTTGGACGCCGCAGTATGGCCCCTAATGTCGTGGTAAATTCCTGGTTGGTCACTGCTTGCGGCGCTACGACATTGACTGGACCCTGCAGGGCCTCGGTGCTCAGGGCGTGCTGGATAATCCCAAGGACATCGTCCAGGGCAATCCAACTTATGTACTGCTTGCCCGTGCCCACGACCCCACCGAGACCGAGCCGAAAGGGGGTGAGCATCTTGGCGAGTGGTCCCCCTGTCGGACTCAGTATCATACCAAACCGCAAATACACCACGCGTATACCGCGTTGTACGGCTGGTGCTGTGGCTGCTTCCCAGGCCTGACACACGTCGGCCAGGAAGCCTGTCCCCGGAGGGCTTTCTTCGCGTAAGGCCGTCGCCCCGCGGTCCCCATAGTAGCCAATGGCCGACGCACTGAGGAGCACTTTGGGCGGTTTGACGAGCTGGGCCAGGGCCTCGCAGAGGACGGCGGTGCCCTGCACCCGGCTGTCACGAATGCTAGCTTTTTTCGTGGCTGTCCAGCGTCCTGAAGCAATATTGTCGCCAGCCAGATGCACAACCGCGTCAAGCCCTTCCAGGGCCGGGGTGCCAATACTCCGCGCTGCCGGGTTCCAGGGGATTTCAGCTTGTCCGGGGCGGGGTGTCGACCGCACCAGCCGTGTCACAGGATGTCCAGCAGCGGTCAGCGCCGGCACCAGGGCTGAGCCAATGAACCCGCTTGCACCGGTCACAAGCACGTGCATAGGGCATTCTCCTTCTAAAACTGCTGCCAATTGGTAACCGTGCCATTGTCCAAAAAGACATGCGCACGCCTGTCAAAATAGCTCCACTCCTCGATGGTCCCCGTAGCGCCTGGGACGCTAGTAATTTTGTCTGGGAGTCCCCAGCTCATCGACACTTCACGCCGGGTCATACCGCGTGTGACCTCCTGACGCTCGATAAAGGCCCGCATCTCAGGGCGTATGGACTGCAACGGCGGTTCTTTCGAGAGAACTATGGCGAGTTCTTTCGCGACATCATCGAAGGTTCCGTGCTGCGTCTGCACACGAATGCGCAAGAGGGGCGTATGCCCCGTGATGCGTGTCAGGACATATTTATCGTCCAACCCGACCACAGTGATCGGGCTCCCTAATGGGACAACGACGGGGGCCCGCAGCGTCTCGGTATCGAGTTCTGCCATGGCGCCTGTGAGGTCAATGAGATAGCCCTCGTTGTAACGATACGGATGGAGCAATGTCGCCGTATAGAATGGCTTCTGGACATAACGCTCCCGAAAGGCCTGCTCGTGCCTACCCCCTTGCAAAATGCTGCTACCTCGGCATGCGATCAGGGTCCATAGGAGCACACTGACCAGGCATGCGATCTTGTGCTTCACACCCCTTCCTCCCTGGTAGGTTGAGCAATCCCCCCTCGCCCCCCTTTCGCAAAGGGGTGAAGGGGAGATTTGACAACGGCACGGAGATTGTAGCCCTGTAGTATACCTTAACTCAGCCGAATAACGACGACAGCATCAAACTGGGGGCAGGAGCATGCAACGGGAACGGATGGTGCAAGGGGAATGACTGCGGTGCAGGAGCGGCGCGACCTCGCGATCGCGCCGCTCTGTCTCTGGCCGGGCTCCGTCGGCCCGTTCATGGAGCAGGTCGTCTCTCTGCTCCAGCACCGCCTAGGGGGGCCAAGGCGAGCACTGAGGGCACGCGTGTTGGCTCGGCGAGTCGGAGTAGCTCATACCCCATACCTGCCAGGCCAGTCATTAAACCAGGAGACTCGACGCCCAGCGGATTGCCGCAGCGCCAACCATTTTGACGCATGTCTGCCACAATCGTAGCGGCAATGTCATTGATGTGGGGCTGTAAATCAGCCCTGCCGAGCCTGACCTGCGCCTCGATCAACAGATCCAGATTGCCTAAGGCCCCATGACAGAGCGAGTGGTTAGAGCCAAAACCATGGGCGCGCGTGGTCTCTATAGCGACGGCAATGTCCTGACGCATCTCCCTCTCTTCCAGGCATGGCAGCGAAGTAAGGCGTCCCAAACCAATGCCAGGAGCCCCATGACACCACGCGGTCATGCAGGTCTGTCCGGCTGCCGTAGCGGTTGGTATGGCAGCATGATGCTCACGTAGATCGGGCCAGTTGCCCTGGGCGGCTGCAAAGAGATGGCGTTCATAGGCCATAGCCTCACGCGCTGCTGTCTCAAAACGCGCTATGCCGGTCACCGTCGCTAGTTGTAATAAGGCCCAGGCCATGCCGGCCGCTCCATGGGAAAAGCCTGTGAGCGGTTGGGGCAGCATGGCAGTTTTCCAGCCAATGCCCCTGGTCATCGTTTGGGCCGTCGCGAGGAGCCGATCACCGCACTGTACGGCCACCTCTAGGATCCGCTCAGCAGGCCGCCACTGGTAGAGATTGAGCAGGCTGCCAATGCAACCTGCTGACCCGGCAATGACATCCAGGAGGTCATCGCGGTCGATCAGATCGGCAATCCGCTCCACCATCTGTTCAGCTTCGACCAGTAATGCTGGTTGTCCCCATAATACGGCTATATGGGTGAGGGTATAGATCACTCCTCCCCAGCCGCTATAGCCACCAATGGTTGTAAGCGTCGCAGGGTCCTGTGCCAGAGAGCGTTGCAGCGTGGACCAGATGGTTTGCGCCACTAGCCTGTAGCGCTCTACGTGTGTGATCTCACCAAGATAGGCGAGAAAGAGGGCGACCCCCGGCAAACCATCATACAGATCTGCCCCCAGAGGTGTGAGGGACCAGTATTGCTCATGCACAAGGGTAATCCCCAACCAGGAGACTTCCTCTGCATCTCGCAATGCCGTCATGTCGAGGCGATCGACAATGGCCATGGCCTGGGCGAGCAACTCCTCACGTGTGAGAGCGGCAGGCTGGGCTGACACACGTGGTGTTACACGTGCAACATGATGCGTGATTTTCGGCAAGGTGGCAAGCGAGGCGCGAATAAACCAGAGCTGTGTGGCGAGATCGTCCTCACACAGGCGCTCCAGACGCCGTCTGACCAGCTCCATCCCCGTTTCTGTAAAGACATCGCAGATTTTGTGGTCGTGCTCGCTCCAGAGATCACGCGCGGTGGGCGTTGTCGTAAACATGGGAATATCACCGGCGCGCAAGGCCTGACACTCGGCCTGCACGATGTGCTGCAAATAGGGTCGATAGGGTATCTCAGCCCAGAGTCGATCCAGGAGACGGTCGCGATCGAGGGCATCCCGCAACACATCCGGATGGCAACTCTCGCGGTACACCACCCCGTAGGTGCGTGTCGGGCGTAAGATGACGCGCACCTCATCCTGAGCGCAGAGCGCAATCGGGCTATGGTCAGCTAACAGCTCGTCGCGGTGGGCCAGGAGGAGTCGGTACATGTGCGTAAAACCAGTGAGGAGCGCGGCGCGTTCCGCCTCGCTCAGGCTGTTACGATACCCTTCGTCTTTCCATGCTCTGATGATATCCATGGGCTTTCCTCCTTCAGATTGGCCATATTACTGATCATCTCTTCTACGAACGCCAATCAAGATTGATGATAGACCACCTCCTTTCTCTCCTGCGGTTTACGTGAGCCCCCATGCACACGCCTACGTCAATGCGTGCCATTGGCGCTCACTGGCACAGCAGTGGCAACCGCATCGACCTCCATCTGCCGCCACACCAGGGCAGCATACGGTCCGTTGTGCGCCAGCAGCGCTCCGTGCGAGCCACGTTCGACAATGGCCCCATCCTCTAACATCAGAATCAGGTCAGCATCGCGGATGGTATGCAGGCGATGCGCGATCACGATGCGTGTGCAGCACAGCGCTGCAAGACGCTGGTGCACCTGCGCTTCGGTGATAGCGTCCAGGGCACTCGTAGCTTCGTCGAGCAGCAAGATGGCCGGGCGGTGCACGAGCGCCCGTGCCAGCGCGACCCGCTGCCGTTGCCCACCAGACAACGATCCCCCACCCTCCAGCACCAGCGTGTCGTACCCCATCGGCATAGCCAGGATATCCTCGTGGATGCCAGCAATCTGAGCCGCCTCAACCACCTGTGGCATCGCAATACTCGGGTCCTGAAGCGTGATGTTCGCCCAGATGGTTGTGCCAAACAGGTACGACCGTTGGGGGACGATACCGCATTGCTGACGCACGGATTGCAGGTCCAATCCTGCGAGGTCGAGGCCGTCATAGAGAATGCGCCCGGAGGATGGGTGGTAGAGACCCAGCAGCAATTTGGCCAGGGTCGATTTGCCGGCACCGGAGCGGCCGACAATGGCCACTTTTTGTCCTGGTGTAATCTGTACAGAAACCTCGCGCACCCCCACGGGGGCGAGCGGCCCGTAACTGAACGAGATCTTGTCCAGTTCAATCGCGCCGGAAAGGCGTGGGGCGCGGGATACATGGCGCTTCGCTTGTTCTGGCGCAGCCTCCAGCACATCCCCCAGGCGCTCGATATAACTTCGCAGCAATTGCAGTTGCAGCGCCGTGCCAATCAGGGTTGCCAGAGGACTGAGGACACCGCTCGCCAGGGCGCTCAGCGCTAGCATCGTGCCGACGCTGAGACTGCCATGGAGCGCCTGCAGTCCGCCAAACCACAGGACAAGTACCGGGGAGCCCATCCGCAACGTGCTCATCAATGCCTCCACCAGAGCGCTCAACCGTCCGCGCTTGAGCGCCACATTCAACTCGTCCACAAACAGATGCGACCATTGTTCCACTGCCTGATCCTCAAGACCGCTCGCCTTCAAGGTCTCGATTCCGGCGAGCATGTGCACGAGATAGCTTTGCGCTCTGGCTTGCGTCTGCAAATCTTGTGACATGAGTTCCTGATAGCGGTGGTAAGACAGCAGGAAGACGCCCGCCTGCAGCATCCCCAGCAGCACCACCAGGGCGCCCATGGCAGGACTGGCCATGAACAGGATGACCAGGTAGACACTGGCCAACGGACCATCCAGCAGGCCAGCAAGCGTGCTGGAGGTCAGCATCTCGCGAATCTGGGCATTGCTATTGACCCGCATCAGCAGATCACCTTCCGCACGCTCTGAAAGAAGGCATACGGTAAAGAGGCCAGGTGCTCTAAGAAACCGAGCGTCATCTGGGAGTCGAGGTGCGTGCGCAGATAGAGGAGGAAATGCGACCGAATGAGCGAGGCCAGGCCGTGAAATACCACCATGGCCAGCAGGCCGATACCAAGCACGCTGAGGAGATGATCGTCGCCGTGCGGGATCACACGATCCACGAGCATCCCTGTCAGCATGGGCACGGCGAGCGCGAAAAGCTGCAGGAGCAGCGAGAGGACACCGAGGCGCCCTACAAGTCCTGCATGTCCTACAAGGTATTGCACATACCCCCACACAACGCGCCGTCGGTCAGCGCCCGGCTGGAAGTCCTCGGCGGGCTCAAACGTCAGGGCCACACCCGTAAACGAGCGGCTGAACTGCTCTATTGGCACCCACCGCCGTCCACACGCCGGATCAACGATCTCGACAGCATCTTTACGCCAGCGCTCAAAGACCACAAAATGCGCAAACTCCCAATGCAGGATGGCCCCCTTGTCCAGGTACGGCAACGCCTCCAGCTCAACCCGCACGCCGCGGCCACGCAATCCGTAGTGACGCGCCGTCCGCAAGAGGGTCCGGGCAGTCACACCATCACGATGCGCGCCGGTCATGTCGCGCACGTCGCTCAGTGGAACATGCTTGCCATACGACGCCAGGACCATCGCGAGGCAGGCGGCACCGCATTCCGTGGCGGACAATTGCTGCATGAACGGGATCTGCCGCATTGCGCCCTGAGCGGCGAGCTTGCGCAAGGCGGGGAAACGGTCAACGAGCGCCTTGGGGACGGTCATCTTCTCCATGCTTGCCCTCAAACACAGCTTTCAAACCTGGCACCAGTGCGAAGACTAGGCGTTCCGAGCGCACAAGCACTTCGGCTGTGCCATGCATGCCATCGTGGTAGTGGTGCCAGCGCCCCTCGGCGTGAAATGTGCGGGCTGGCACACGCGCCTGCACAATGACCTGTGAGCCTTGCAGCGTCACGGCATCGGCAATGTCCTGACCCAGAAAACGGCGCACTTCATGTGGGCCGATGACTTCGTTGCTGACAGCAGCAATCGTGAGGCGTTGATAGGCATAGCGAAATCCCGTCAGCTCTAAGCGTACTGGACTCCCCTGGGTGAGGAAGGGGCGATACTGTCCCGGAAAGATGGCCAGGACTGACAGCACATCATCAGTACCGACCAGTGTTACGAGTATCTCGCCCGGTGTCACAAGCTGCTGTGGACGTATGCGCAGGTCGCGTACAATCCCAGCGCGGGGAGCGAACACGGTGCGCTCTGCCAGCCGTTTTTCGGCCGTTTCCACCTGGGCACGTACAGTCGCAAGTTGTTGCTGTGCTCCTGGATCGTGGGGGTTTTTGAGCCGGTTGATTTGCTGGATATGCATTTCCTTGTGCAGACGTTCCAGCTCAATTTTTTCCTGCATGTCATTGAGAGAGAGGAGCATCTGACCGGCCTCCACGTGCTGCCCCGGCTGGACAGCGATGGCGGTAATCGTGCCGCCGGCGATGGCCGTCACCATAGTGCGCCCTTCATCGCGGATGACGGCAATCCCCATGGCGTATTCATGGATGCTGCCGAAGACGCCATAGAGAGCGCCGGCCACACTCACCAGCACCAGGAACCAGTAGGTCCAGTGTGTCCAGCGTGGCGACAGGTACAGCACATCGCCTTGCGTACGGCTGCCGCGCAGGTAGTACGCCACCGCTTCGTCACGAAACAGCGTGGACGGGCTTTCCACCACCGCTGACCTCCGCTCTGCAGGCTGCCACGACATGGCGCACTCAGCGCGCTCGCGCCGCAGACTTGAGTAACCGCTTTGGCCCAGCATCACTCTGCTGTCCACTCGTCGCCACGACATAGCCACTGAGCCCTGGCTGCATCTGTCCTCTCCACGCCGCCGGCACGTGTAATTTCGCTTCGACGACCACCTCTTGCGACATGCTGTCCACACCTGGAGCAATGTGCGCAATCGTGCCAGGAATCACCCCGGGGAGTCCTTCGAGGTGCACCCCGACGCTGGCACCAACCGGCATGCTGACGCGTCTGTCCTCGGGAGCAGCGAACCTGACCCACAGATCTTCTGACCGCATCAAGTTAATTACCGGGCTCCCGACATGGACCAGGGCTCCCGGATCCAGGTAGCGCGCCGCTACAGTGCCCTCAAACGTCGCCGTGATCACGGTATTGGCCAGCAATTCTTTTGTTTGTTTGACCCGCGCTGTTTGTTCCGCCACGCGCGCCTGCGCGACCTCCAGATTCGTGCGGGCCCGCTCGACTTGCACTGCAGCGGTCGCTAACTCCTCCTTGGAGACCAAGCCAGCTTTGACCAGTCCCTCGCGCCGGGTGTGCCGCACCTCAGCATCTTTGAGTTCGACGGTGGTGCTGCGTGTCTCAGCCTGGGCAGAACGCAGGGACGCCTCGGCCATGTCCAGTTGCTGCCTGATCGCAGAGGATTCAATCTGGGCGATGATATCGCCAGGCCTCAGATGATCGCCCAGATGCACGTACACTGCTTCCAATCGCCCGTCAGATCGTGCCGCAATGTCGACTAATTGGCGCGCGAAGATGACACCGACATACTGGTCAGGAGCTTGTGGCCTTGGCGCCTGCGGCGCTACGGGCTCAGGTACGGGCCTGAGGGCCGGGTCCGGTACCGGAGTCGCCGCCGCCTGGGAAGCCTCGACGACGGCATGGACAGAGGAGTGATGGCTGGTCATGATGAGCATACCCAGCCCTACTCCCATCACGAGCATGAGCAGCATGGCAATGAGAGAGTTGCATGGTGGTACTGTCATCTGTAGCTTACCTTTTGTCCTCATGGCGCCAGGTGGGTCACGAGGGCCCACCTGGTTTTCTAAGCATCAACGGTCTAGAAGGCAACGCTGTCCGGACAGCGGTCCGAGATCACATGGAGGCAGCCGAGATCCAGTGACAAGATTTGACAGGCTCTTATCAAGACGGTCTTCGGGTTGTTGAGGTTTATGCGTCCTCCCGCGACAAGCTCCAGGTCGCCATCCGTCAACTCCATGTGCCCCGCTGGATGTGGGGGCAGCAGGGCCTGCTCAGCTTCGTTGAGACTCAGCCGATACTCGGGATCTTTCCAGGCACGGACGATGTGTTGGTGTGACATGATCTTCACCTCTCCTTGCATGCGTTACAGCGGCTACGGCAGTCTCCGCCACAAGAGACGATAAGCAGCGCCTCTCGCAGAGATCGTGCTGTAGTGTTGTCTTGTTACCCTAGAGGCGTGACGCGGGTGTGCCATGAGACGGCACACACGTTGACATGAGCAGTTCACGGTCCTGTACTTCTATATCAACTTTGCCTATGTGACCTTTACAACATAGAATTTGTGCCCTTTATCACAGAATGATGCGCGCATGACTGTTATATAATCAGCACAAGGAGTGAGTTTCACGACCTCTAGGGAGTTTTATTGTTTCAAAATGTTGGTACGTGGAACCAGAGTACACAGGAGAAATAGAGGATACATTTGCTCCTGGAGGGCCCCTATGGACCGTGGTACAGCGTCGCTGCGTTACCCAAGAAGCGTGACGCAGGTTTATGGTGAGACAGGACCTCTGGAGGTGAGCCAGGACGCCCCGCGCCGGCGCGGCAGACACTCCCTCGTTGACGCACCGTTCGTCGGGCGGGCGCGTGAATTCCGCCAGCTCATGCAGCTCCTGGGAGCCGCTAGCCGGGGCCATGGGCAGGTGGTGATGATCAGCGGGCCGGCCGGGATCGGTAAGACACGGCTGGCCGAGGAGGTGGCGCTGCGGGCTCGATGTCGTGGGGTCCGCGTCGCCGTTGGCCGGTGCTGGCGCGACGGCGAAGCCCCGCCCCTGTGGCCATGGCGCATGGTGCTCCGCGACCTGGACGCCCCCGGGGACCTGCTCGCGGTCCACGTGGCAGACACCACGCATGGGCGGTTTGCGCGCTTTGTGGCGGTGCTCGATTATCTACGCCATGTCCCTCCCACAACATCTCATCTGCTCGTACTTGATGATGTCCATGTGGCAGATCCCGCTACACTCCTCCTGGCACGTTTTCTGGCGCGTGAGCGACGTGGCCTGCGCCTGCTCATGCTCCTGACATGCCGCGATGACCTGAAAGACCTGTCCGTCGAGGGGCGAGAGCTGTTGACAGAGCTGGAACGCGATACCACGCCGCTGCGGCTCGCTGGCCTGAGTGAGAAGGCGGTGCGGGTCTACCTCTCTGCCCATGATCTGCGCGAGGTGAGTCCAGGGCTCTCACACACCGTCAGCACCATCACCCAGGGCAACCCGCTGCATCTCCGTAGCGTCGTCGGACGCGGCACATTCGGAGTCGACACGGTGCTAGGCGGCCTGGAGCAGGAGATCGCCTGCATTATTGCGCAACTTGCCGAGCCAGACCAACGACTGCTTGGCTATGCGGCGCTTCTGGGTGCGGACGTCTCCGTCCACGAGGTGGCTCGTGTGGCTGAGACAGAACCGAGTGTGGCGGCGGCGGCGCTGGCGCGTGCCGCCGCCCTCGGCATTATGACAGCGTGCCCAGGCGATCGGCTGCGCTTCGTACACGAACGAGTCCGCGATGCCGCCCTGACCGCTCTCGCTCTGC
>WNEY01003047.1_pt1 | contig 12452 bp, 9 predicted proteins | sample 5400531 | NCBI WGS metagenome assembly WNEY01 (sample SAMN13153338, study PRJNA577476) | soil metagenome | isolation source: 200 cm saprolite under Douglas fir tree site 1 | place: USA:California | collected 2015-04-18
TTCACCAGCTCCGGCGGCGGTGCCTGCACCGTCCGTCCGCCCTCGCTGGTCAAACCGCCATTGCGTGGACCCGGCGCGCCGCCGAGGCTGATCGTCATCACCGTCCGCGGTCCCTCATCGACCGCGCCGCGCCAGCTGGCGGGCATGAAGATCATGAAGGCCAGCAGCGCGATGTGCGCGGCGATCGACCAGGGGATCATCGCGTTCATCCGCTCCGAAAGCTGAGCGCGCGCGACGATGATGTCGGTGACGGTGCCTTCGGTCATTGCTCACCGGGCAGTTTCGAGACGATGCCGACTTTGTCGACGCCGGCGGCTTTCAGCCGGTCCATGATGTCGAGCAGCTCCTGCAGCTCGACGCCGCCGTCGCCGCGGAGAAACACCTGGCGGTCTGTCCGGTTGACCATCATCTGCCGCATGCGCTCGGTCAACACGTCGACGCGCACGGGATCCTGGCCAATGAAGACGCGGCGGTCCTCGCGGAACGAGAGCGGCACGTTCACGAAGATCCGATCGCTGGCGATTTCCTGCGAGCGGCTCGCCACCGGCAGGTTCACCTCGACACCGCGCTGCAGCATCGGCGCTGCAACCATGAAGATGATGAGGAGCACGAGCATCACGTCGACCAGCGGGATCACGTTGATCTCGGCAAGCGTGGTCGACACACGGCGGCCGCGTGTCAATCGGCCGCCGCCAGGTGTCGGGGCTGACGGGAGGACTTTCGGCATCTTATCGGAGAGGTCGAACTGGGCGGGCGCTTCTCATAACAAGCTGCCAACCACGATTGGTGTTATTCGTCACGACGATGCCGGTCACGTGAAGTTGCGCTCCGCGATGTTCAGAAATTCCAACGAGAAGTCGTCCATCTCGGCGGCGAAGATTTTCACGCGCGTGCTGAAGTGGTTGTACGCCAGCACCGCAGGAATTGCCGCAAACAGTCCCGCTGCCGTCGCGATCAGCGCCTCGGAAATGCTGGGGCCGACCACCGCGAGATTGGTCGAGCCGGTCGTGCCGATCCGCTGAAACGCGATCGTGATTCCAACAACCGTTCCAAACAGGCCGATGAAGGGTGCGACGCTCGCGACCGTTGCCAGAAACGGGACGCGCTTCTCGAGCTTGTTGATCTCAACCGTCGCCGCGCGCAGCAGCGCGCGATCCACGGCGGTGAGGCTCTTCAAGATTGGACGCGGCGCAGGTCCTGATGGATTGGCGGGGTGCGGACCGCCGAGACGGAATTGGGCGTTGAGCTCGGCGTAGCCTGCCTGGAAGACGCCGACGAGCGGACTCGCCGGCAGCGTCGAACAGACGGCCTGGACCTCTGAGAACTTGCTGCTCTTGCGGAACGCCTCGAGGAACTGCGACGTCTGCTTCTCCACTTTCCGGTACGCGAGGCTCTTCGAGAGGATGATCGCCCACGAGGCGACCGAGATCACGATGAGGATCGCCAGCACCGCCTGGTTGATGACGGTGGCCTTGGTGACGATGTCGATTAGGACGCGGGACCCAGACGTGACGGGGGCAGCGCCGTCCTGCACCTGCAGCGCGAGGACGAGCAAGCCAAGCGTGTGCAACGAAGCCTCCGAAGCATCGGCAGCGCGCCGCTGGGACAGCGCAGACGAGCGAGCGTAGCACGCGACCTGAGTGCTGTCAAACGTATGATACGATTGCAGTTCCGCGTGCATGCTGCGTTTTCTCCGCATCCGCAATCTCGCGGTGATCGAAGCCGTCGAGGTCGAGTTCGAACCGGGGTTCAACGTGCTGACGGGGGAGACGGGCGCCGGCAAGTCCATCCTCGTCGAGGCCGTTGGCCTTCTTCTCGGCGCGCGCGCCTCCGCTGATCTGGTCCGCACGGGCGAGGCGCAAGCCACTATCGAGGCCATTTTCGAAGAGCGCGGCGAGCGCGAGCTGATCGTCCGCCGTGAAATCAGCAGCCAGGGACGAAGCCGCTCGTTCATCAACGGCGCCCTGGCGACCGCGTCGGCGCTGCGCGATCTGTCTGCGCGGCTCGTGGAGCTGCACGGCCAGCACGAACATCAGGCGCTGCTCGATCCCCTCGCGCATCTTCCGCTCCTCGACGAGTACGCCGGCCTCGCGGATCGTGCGTCGGACGTCGCGGCAGCGTGGACGGCCGTGCGAACCCTTCGCGAGCAGCTCGAACGCTCGCGGATGGACGCGCGCGAGAAGGCGGCGCGCCTCGATCTGATCGCCTTCCAGCTCGGCGAGATCGAGAAAGCCGCACCGAAGGTTGGCGAGGATGAGGAGCTCGCCGCGACCAAGCAGGTCCTCGCCAGCGCGGAGCGGATTCAGCGGCTGTGTCACGAGAGTTACTCCGCGCTCTACGAGAGCGACGAGGCGGTGCTGGCAGGCCTCGGCGGCATCTGGAAGCGCGTCGGCGAGCTGGCGACGATCGATCGGCAGTTTGCGCCGTACGTCGAGTCGCGTGACGCGATCAAGTCGCAGCTCGAAGATCTCGCTTTCTTTCTTCGCAGCTACGCCGACGGCATCGATGCGTCGCCGGGCCGGCTGCAGCAGGTCGAAGACCGGCTCGCACTGCTCGAGCGGTTGAAACGGAAATACGGTCCACTGCTGCAGGACGTCGTCGAAAAGGGCGAGGCGCTGGTGCGCGAACGGGACCTGCTGACGGGAGCAGGGGAGCGCGCCGAGGATTTGATCAAGGCGCTCGACGCCGCGACGGCCGCATACCTCGCCGTCGCGCGCGAGCTCTCGCGCAAGCGCCGCGCCGCGGCCGTCACGTTCGCACGCGAGCTCGAAGCGCTGCTCGCGGAGCTCGCGATGGCGCGAACCCGCTTCGAAGTGCGGTTCAACGAAAGCGAGCTGGCCGAGGACGCGTGGAGCGAACGCGGCATCGACCAGGCCGAATTCTTCGTCTCGCCGAACCCGGGTGAAGATCTCCGACCGCTTGCTCGCATCGTCTCGGGCGGCGAGTTGTCGCGCGTCATGCTGGCGCTGAAGACGCTTGCAGCGGAAGACGCACCCGGCAAGACGCTGATCTTCGACGAGGTGGATGCGGGCATCGGCGGCCGCGTGGCTGACGTCGTCGGCTCGCGGCTGCAGGCACTAGGGGAGCGGTTTCAGGTGCTCTGCATCACGCACCTGCCGCAGATCGCGGCGCGCGGGACAACGCAGTTCATGATTGAGAAGTCTGTTCGAGGGAATCGCACCGTCACGCGGGTGGATCGGCTCGACGAAAAGGGGCGGGTTGAGGAAGTCGCACGTATGATTGGCGGCGCGGCGGTCACCGGGCAGGTTCGGGCGAGTGCCCGCGAGCTGCTCAGTGCCGGGGCGAAAGGCGAAAGGCGAAAGCGAAAGTCCGTTGGCTAAGAAATACCTGATTGAGACGTTCGGCTGTCAGATGAACTTCCACGACTCGGAGCGCATGGCCGGACTGCTCGACCAGGCCGGCTACGAAGCGACGAAGGAAGAGATCGATGCCGACGTCATCGTCATCAACACGTGCAGCGTTCGCGAGCACGCGGAGGAGAAGCTCTACACGCGGCTCGGCGAGCTGCGCGTCCTCGCGCAGGAAACCGGACGCAGGCCGGTCGTCGCCGTGGCTGGCTGCGTCGCGCAGCAGGAAGGCGACGCACTCCTCAGGAAGTCCAACGGCCACGTCATCGACGTCATCATGGGAACGCAGCGTCTGAAGATGCTGCCAGCGCTCGTCGAGAAGGCCGCGCAGTCACCCTTCGCGGAAGTCGACATCAACCCCTGGGACGACGTGACGTTCCCGCTGGGGATCACGCGGCGCGGCGATCCCGTCAAGGCGTACGTCACAATCATCGAAGGGTGCAACGACCATTGCGCGTTCTGCGTCGTGCCATACACGCGCGGCCACGAGCGGATGCGCGCGAAGGCAGACATCCTCGCCGACGTCCGCGAGGCGGCCGACTCGGGGCGGCGGGAAGTCCAGCTCCTCGGGCAGATCGTGAATCACTACCAGGCACCCGACGATCCGTCGTGCGACTTCGCCGAACTTCTGGCGGCCGTCAACGAGGTTGCGGGCGTCGAGCGGATCCGGTTTGCGAGCCCGCATCCGCGCCATACCGGCCGCCGGCTCGTCGAGGCGGTGCGCGACCTGCCGAAAGTCTGCAAGCACCTGCATCTTCCCGTGCAATCGGGGTCCTCGCGTGTTCTCAACGCAATGCGGCGGCGCTATACACGTGAGAGCTACCTCGAGCTGGTGGCGCATATTCGCGAAACCATCCCGGAGGCGACGTTATCGACCGATATGATTGTTGGATTTCCGGGGGAGACCGCGGCGGACTTCGAGCAGACGCTTTCGCTGACCGAGGCGGCGCAGTATCACAGCATGTTCTCGTTCAAGTATTCGCCGCGGCCGAACACGCTAGCGTTGAAGCGGCTGCCGGATGATGTGACCGAGGACGAGAAGACGGCGCGCATCGTGGCGCTCCAGTCGCTCCAGCGCGAGATTCAAACCCGGCTGCACGAGCGGGCGGTGGGATCGACGGTCGAGGTGCTGATCGATTCGGCCAGCCGCCGGCGGACATCCGAGATTTCCGGACGGACGAGCGGCAATACTGTCGTGAATTGCGAAACGCCGTCCAGTGGCGATGCGTCTGACTGGATTGGGAGGACAATCCCGGTGCGGATCCGGCGCGCCGGTCCTCATAGTTTGTGGGGCGACGCGGTGGTATCAAATGTGCGAGGCGGCAGGAACGATGCTAATTGAGATGACCATCAAGGGGCTGATGGTGGACCCGGTCACCAACATGCCGATCGTGATCCTGAAGGACAAGGACGGCGATCGCGTCCTGCCGATCTGGGTCGGGATCTTCGAGGCGAACGCCATCGCGCTGCAGATCGAGAACGTGGCGACGCCGCGCCCGATGACGCACGACCTGCTCCGCAACATCATCACGGATCTCGAAGGGCAGGTTGACCGCGTGGTCGTCTGCGACCTGAAGGACAACACCTTCTACGCGATCATCCACCTCACGGTGCGCGGCGAGCGGGTCGCAATCGACGCCCGTCCGAGCGACGCGATCGCGCTGGCGCTGCGGACGCGGTCGCCGATCCTCGTCGAGGAGAACGTCATCGACACGGCGAAGACCGTGGACTTCAGCGCGGAGCGGACCGACAGCGATCGGCTTCAGAAGTGGCTCGAGAGCCTCGACCCCGAGGAGCTGGGCAAGTACAAGATGTAGATTGTCGGCCGGCCGACAATCAGGAAATCCCAAACTCCAAATCCCAACTCCCAACTCCCAAAACGAATCCCGAACCGCGATTCCCGAATCCCGGACTGAGTCCTTCATATTGGGGTGTTTGACACATTCACACACCATCCCTAGAATCAGTGCGTCCCTGCCTCACCAATCAGTCCAAGCTCGATGATCGTAGCGATCGCCAACCAGAAGGGCGGCGTCGGCAAGACGACAACCGCCGTGAACCTCGCCGCGGCGCTGGCCATGCGCGGCAAGAAGACGCTGCTCATCGATCTCGATCCGCAGGCCAATAGCAGCATCTCGTTTCTCGATCTCCGCTCGGTGACGCGCAGCACCTATGACGCCATCGCCGAATCGGACTGCGCGCTCGTCGACGTGATCAAGCCGGCGCCGCTCGCCAACCTGTTCATCGCACCGGCGCGCATCGGCCTGGCGAAGCTCGAGTCGCGCCTGGTCGGTGAGCTCGACGCGCACTTCCGCCTCAAGGACAAGATCCAGGCCCTCAACGGCGAGTACAAGAACATCGTCATCGACTGCCCGCCGGCGCTCGGTCTGCTGACGGTCAACGCGCTCGTCGCGGCGACGCATCTGCTGATTCCGATCCAGTCGTCGTATTTCGCGCTCGAGGGCACCGACGACCTGCTCGAGACGATCGAGAAGGTGCGGCAGCGGCCGAACCCGGCGCTGCGGATTCTCGGCGTCGTCATCACGATGCACGACAAGCGCACCGCGCTGGCGCGCGACATCCGCGAGCAGATCCAGAAGGTGTTCGGCGGGAAGGTCTTCGACACGGTGATCGCCAAGAGCGTCCGCCTGGAGGAGAGTCCCGCGTACAAGGAATCCATCTTCACGTTCGCGCCCGATTCGAGCGGCGCGACCGACTACTACAGTCTCTGCGAGGAGGTCATCGAACGTGTCGAAGCGCGGACTGCCTGAGACGCTGCGGATGCGGCATGACGAGCACTACGTCGAGGCCCTGGCGGCCTCCGCAGGTGCGCCGGTCGGCCGGATGATTTCGATCGAGCTGCTCGATCCCAACCCGAACCAGCCACGGCAGGTGATGGGCGATCTCTCGGAGCTGATGGCGTCGGTCGCCGAGAAAGGCGTGATCGAGCCGCTCATCGTGCGGCAGCGCGGCGGACGGTATCAGATCATTGCGGGCGAGCGGCGCTACCACGCGGCTGTGCAGGTCGGGCTGCGCGAGGTCCCGGTCGTCGTGCGCGAGGTCGACGACATCGAGGTGATGGAGCTGGCGCTCGTGGAGAACCTCCAGCGCAAGGATCTGACGGCGTTCGAAGAGGCGGATGCGCTGCACCAGCTCGCGCAGAAGTGCGACTACACGCACGAGGACATGGCGCGGAAGCTCGGGAAGTCGCGCACGGCGATCACCGAATCGCTGTCGCTGAACAACATGCCCGACGAGGTCCGCAACCTATGTCGGCTGGCCGACATTTCGTCGAAGTCGACGCTGCTGCAGATCGTCCGGCAGGCGGATCCCAAGAAGATGATGGCGCTCGTCGAGCGGCTCGTGAGCGGCGGCAACGGCGTGACGCGCCAGGACGTCCGGAAAGAGACCGCCAAGGCGAAGAACGGACGGCCGAAGACGTTCCTGTTTTCGTTCAAGCCGCAGACGAAGCAGTTCTCCCTTCGAATGAGTTTCCGCAAGGGTAAGGTCGACAAGGGCGAGATCATCTCGGCGCTCGAAGCCATCATCAAAGAGCTGCGGGCGTCGCGATGACACCCGGTTGATGGTTAGGAGTTGATCGTGCCGCGGGAGAAAAAAGGACGGCTGTAGTTTACATAACATCTATTATGCGACGTTGACGAATACGCCTGCCTTTCCAGGCGCAGCCACAAACCACCACCACTAACACCAATCGGAGCGGCGTCAGGCGGTCCAGTTCCGTGACGCGAACTGCTCGTCCGGGACTCGCACTTCGATCGCCTGATGACGCGGGTGGTGCTCCACCTCGGCCCCATGCCGATTCAGCGCCACGATGAACGCCACCGTTGAATCCTTCGACGCGCCGAGACACCGAAACGGCACCTGCAGTTCCAGCACGCGCCCCGCGGCAACTCTGATGTCCGGGCACCTGGACGAGGAGGCATTTTTCTCTGTAGCCCGATCGGTCATCTGCGCGCGCACCACGCCGCCGGCGCCGCTGACGACAATCCGGCACCCCTCGGGCTTCAGGAAGTTCAGGCTCAATTGCTCGTCGTTCCCGACTACGTCCCGCATTGGCGCCGGCCCGGCAACCTTGACGTACAGGTTCTCCCGATCGAATCCGAACTCGATGCTCGACACGGCCGCGGCCCGGGCAGACATGTCATGCATCGCGTCGCCGACCGGAACGATATCCACCGAGCCCGCGCCGATCCATTCGAAGTAACTGGTCGCCTCGCCGTCGATGACGGGGTGAATGAAGCCGCTTGGCCCCACGATGCCGGCCGCCGGCGGCCTGGTGGTGATGTTGCTGACGAACAACTCCTCAGGCACGGGGACATCGATCGCCCGGTAGATGTTCCTGACGTGGCGGCGGAACAGTTCGTCGAACACCAGGTCGTGGTCGGATGAATGGTCGTCTCCGTACCACCAGAACCAGTCCGAGCCCTCTGCGATGAGCATCTCCTCCCATGCGTGAGCCAGCGCCTCCGGACCGATGCCGGTCGCGCCTTCGAGCGCCCGCCTGGCGTCGGCCAGCTGACTCCACGCACGCTGATCGTCCGCGTGGCCGATCCAGATGTAGAAGTCGGCGTTGATCCATGACCCGGGAAAGATTGACGGCAGCGTGTCCTTCGGCGCCGCACACGCCTCCGCCATCGTGACCGTCTTCACTGCCGGATGGGAGTCGAGGCGGCGATAGAGCGCGCGCAGGAATGGCCGTCCCTGCCCTTCGAAATGCTCCCAGGCGTTCTCACCATCGAGAATGACGAAGATGGTCGCCTCTCCCCCGTCGGTGCGCGAAGCGTACCGCGCGCCGGCATCAGCGAGCCGCTGGATGAAGTTGTCCGCCGCAGCGTCGGCGGGCCACGACGCGTAGCTGAAGCCAATCAGGTCGGACAGCGAATGATCCCGGAAGCCGCACGCGACCTGCCGTCCTTCCTGGCCAATGCGATACGAGCGATACAGCGACTCGGGATGCTCGACATTCCCGTCGCGGTCCCTCGGGAACTCACGCCCGATCGACTTGGCCAGGATCTCTTCGTCGGTGGCCATCCACTCGAATCCTGCCGCAGCCACGAGCGGCACCATCGCATCCGAGACCGACCCCTCTGAAGGCCAGAGCCCGACGGGCCGGCGCCCGAAGAGACGCTCGTGCAGCGCCAGGGCTCTCGACAGCTGTTCCGCCGCGTCCTCGGGTCTGCGAAACCGCTCGCGCGGCATCCGTGACGCCGGATGCGTCCGAAGGTAGACGTCCGTGTCGCACAGCAGCGGAAGAATCGGGTGATAAAAAGGCGAGGTCGAGATCTCGATCTGTCCGCGAGCCGCGGCGTCACGGTACTCGGGCACGACCTTTCGCACGAGCTCGAGCTCCACGGCGCGTAATGTCGCCTTGTCATCCTCGGTGAAGCGGCGTCCTTTGGCGACCAGAGCCCGCACGCGCTCATCGCGTTCGAAATAGTACGGATCGATCCACGCAAGCTTGTGCCACACCTGCAGGTCTCGAATGTCGTCGGTTGAGAACTGCGACGCCTGGGACCGGATGCTCAGGCCCGCGCCGTGGGATTCGCGCTTCGCGAGCAGCTCCGCGTAGCGCGGAAACGGATCGATCATGCGCGGGCGGTGCGCGTGGAAGAACTCCTCCACGCAGTACGCGCGCTCGTCGTCGGAGAGCGCATCGGCCGGCTTCAGGCCAATCTCCAGATGCCGGTCGCGAGCTTCCTCATTCGCGAACGATTCCAGCTGGACGAGCAGCGAGGGCACGAGATTGAACGTCGCCTTGACCCCCGGGAATTCGCGCAGCAACGCGGCCATTCCCCAGTAATCCTTGATGGCGTGGAGACGCACCCAGGGCAGGACGTGCTCCCCCGTTGCCAGGTCCTGGTAGAACGGCTGGTGCATGTGCCAGAGCAGCGCAACGCGCGTCATAATGAGTAGATTCCGTGAGGATTCTCGACCGTTACGTCATCCGCGAAGTCCTGCTGCCCTTTTTCATCGCGCTGCTGGTCTTCACGTTCATCTTAATCGTCCCGTCGATGATGCAGTACGCCGAGGCGTTCATCGCCAAAGGCGTGCCGACGATGATTGTGCTGCGCGCGATGGCGACGCTGCTGCCCTCGTCGCTGGCGCTGTCGATCCCGTCGGCGCTCCTGATCGCACTGCTCATCGCGTTCGGGCGCCTCTCGGCCGACCGCGAATTCGTCGCGATGCAGGCGTGCGGCGTCAGCGTCGCGCGGCTGCTCTGGCCCGTCGGCCTCATCGCGATTGCAGGATGGGCGAGCACCTCGTACGTCATGATCGAGGCGCTGCCCGACGCGAACCAGGCCTTCCGGCAAATTGCGTTCAATGTGCTTGCAGAACGCGCCGAGGGTGAAGTCAAGCCGCGCATCTTCTTCACCGACTTCCCCGACCTTGTTGTGTACGTGCGCGACATTCCGCAGGCGGGCGGGTGGGATGACGTCTTCATGGCGGACAACACGCCGGGACGGCCGCAGGCGGTCTATCTGGTCCGGCACGGCCGCGTGGTGCTCGACGCGAAGCAGCGCACCGTCGAGATGGTCCTGGAGGACGGCACGCGCCATGTCGCCAATCCTGATGGCACCTACCAGGTCGTCAAATTCGATCGGCAGGTGGTGAGCGTCAGTCCAGATTCTGTGTTTCCGCGCGGCGGGCCGCAACGAGGCGACCCCGAGATGACGATCTTCGATCTCCAGGTGCGGGCCGCGGAGTATGAAGGTATCAGACAGTCCTCGCACAATCAGATCATGGCGATTCACCGGAAGTTCGCCATTCCGGTCGCGTGCCTCGTCTTCGGCGTGATCGGCCTCGCGCTCGGCGCGACGAACCGCCGCGACGGCAAACTCGGAAGCTTCGTGTTCGGCCTCGGCGTCATCTTCGCGTATTACATTCCGCTGACGCTTGGACCAGCGTTGGCGAAGGGGCACTTGATCCCGCCGTGGCTGGCCGTGTGGGCGCCGAACATCATCCTGAGTGCAGTTGGCGCCGGCCTGTTCTTCTGGCGCTCCCGTGCGGCCGACCAGGAGTTCCGCTTCGCGATGCCCCAGTGGCTGCAGCGGCGCAACCGTCGTGTGATCGCGCCGCGCGCTCAACACGCCGGCGGCGAACCGGCAGCAATATCGACGGGCTTCATGAGCCGGCTGCCGCGTCCAAGCATCCTCGATCGGTATGTCACGACGATGTACACGCGCGTCTTCGCGCTGTGCGCGGTGGGGCTGCTCGCGCTGTTCTACATCTCGACGTTCATCGATCGCTCGGACAAGGTGTTCAAGGGCGCCGCGACGTGGGGGATGATGGGCGCCTATCTCTGGTACCTCCTGCCCCAGTACGTCTACTACGTGCTGCCGATGTCGGTGCTCCTCGCCTCGCTCGTCACCATCGGTGTCCTGACGAAGAACAGCGAGCTGATCGTGATGAAGGCATGCGGCATCAGCCTCTACCGCGTGGCGCTGCCGATGCTCGGGGCCGCGCTGCTTGCGGGCGGGACGCTCTTTGCGCTCGAGCAGACCACGCTCGGGCCTTCGAACAGGAAAGCCGACACCATCAGGAACATGATGAACGGCGTGAAGCCGGAGACGCTCGATCTGCTGACGCGGCAATGGGTCGTCGGCAGCCGCGGCGATATCTATCACTACGACTACTTCGATCCGAAGACGAATGCGCTGATGGGCATCTCGGTGTTCGAGTTCTCGGACGGCATGCGGTCGCTGGCGCGGCGTTCGTTCGCGGAGCGCGCGCGCTTCACCCCCGAGCCCGGTCACTCGAACCTCTGGCGGGCCGAACAGGCGTGGTCGCGTGAGCTGCGGCCGTCAGGCGATACACGGCGGTTCTCCGCTCAGCCCGTGGCGGAGTTCACGCTCGAACCGCCGTCGTATTTCGGGATCCGGCAGCCCGCGCCCGAGTTCATGAGCTATTCGCAGCTGCGCGACTACATCGGCCAGCTGCGCACCAGCGGCTTCGATGTGATCGCGCAGCAGGTCGCGCTCGAAAGGAAGGCGTCGTTTCCGTTCGTGACGCTGATCATGACGCTCATCGCGGTGCCGTTCGCGGTGACCGCCGGGCGTCGAGGCGCGCTGTACGGCGTCGGCGTCGGCATCGTGATCGCCATCAGCTATTGGGTCGCCTTCAGCGTCTTTGCCGCGCTCGGCACGGGAGGCGTCGTCGCCCCGATACTTGCCGCGTGGGCGCCGAACCTGCTCTTCGGCGCCGGCGCCGCGTACTTGTTGCTTACCGTTCGAACCTGACCGAATGGATCGGCGGCAGGTTCAACGAGACCGTTTGCCACGTCTCGCCGCCGTTCTCGCTCACCCACAGCGATCCCGTCGTCGATCCGAATGCCAGCACCTCGCCTGTATCGTCGATGTCGAGCGCGTGCCGGTAGACGAGATCGTACGCGTGCTCCTGCGGTAGACCCTTCGTCAGCGTCTCGAACGTCTTCCCCCCGTCCCGCGTGCGGTTCACGACGACGCGGCCTTCCGACGGATAGCGTTTCTCGTCCTTCACGGCCGGAATGAACCACGCCGTCTCCGAGTCGCGCGGATGAACGGCGACGGCAAAGCCGAAGGCCGATGGCCGGACATTGTGAATCTCCGTCCACGAACCGGCGCGATCAATCGATTTGAAGATGCCGTTGTGATGCTGGACCCACAGCACGTCCGGCCTGGCTGCGCACTGCACCACGAGATGCGCATCCTGCGCGTTCGGCTCGAACTGCAGCTCCGGCGGCATGTACTCGGCGCGCATCCCCTTGCCGCCTATGCGCCACGACGTCCCGCCATCCCGGCTGACCCACGTTCCGCCGGTTGACACGCCGATGACGAGATGATCGGCATTGCGAGGATCGACGCAGATGGAATGGATGCCCGGGTACTCGGCACCGCCACCGGTCCAGAGCTCGCGTAGCGGGTCGTCCCATAGCGCGCGATTCAGCGTCCACGAGTCGCCGCCATCTTCCGATTTGAAGAGCCCTCCGGGCATGGTGCCGCACCACATCACGCCCGCCTGATCGGCTCCGCCCGGCGCGAGCGCCCACACGAGTCGAAGCGTCCAGTCAATCGGCTTCCCGCTGAA
>WNEY01003049.1_pt1 | contig 12451 bp, 10 predicted proteins | sample 5400531 | NCBI WGS metagenome assembly WNEY01 (sample SAMN13153338, study PRJNA577476) | soil metagenome | isolation source: 200 cm saprolite under Douglas fir tree site 1 | place: USA:California | collected 2015-04-18
CCGACGGCGAGGATTCTCACGGCGACGGCTCCCTTCGCGCTCGACGGCTCGCCCACTGCGGCGCGAGCCCTTGCGCCCTCTGGTGCCCAGCGCTCACGTGCAGGAAAGATAACGTCGTCCTGTCCGTACAACAACGCCTCGGGGCGGACGGGACTCAGCGCGAGGCGGAGTCCTCTTCCGGCAGCTCGGGGATCGGGACGCCGATCGAGACGCCGCCGTCGACGACGACCTGCTCCCCGGTGACGTATCGCGCCGCGTCCGAGGCGAGCCAGCACACGGCCTCGGCGATGTCGGCGGGCTCGGCGAAGCGGCGCAGCGGCACGCGCTCGAGGTAGGCCGGCCCCTCGACGGGGTCCTCCGTCAGGAACTGCGAGAGCCGCGTCCGCACGATCCCCGGCGCGACGGCGTTCACGCGGATGCCCGAGGGCGCGAGGTCGAGCGCCGCCGTCCGCACGAGCGTGAGCAGGCCGCCCTTCGAGGCGCTGTAGTGCGCCGTGCCGCTCTCGACCCAAAAGGCGTTCGTCGATGTCGTGACGACGATCGCCCCGCGGCCGGCCTCGACCATCGGCCGTGCCGCCTCCTGGATGCAGCGGAAGGTGCCGGTCAGGTTGACGTCGAGCACCTGCTGCCACTCCGCGTCGTCGATCTCCATGAACGGGCGGACGCCCGCGATGCCCGCGTTTGCCGCGAGGACATCGAGTCGCCCGTGGCGCCCGACGCAGGCCTCGACCGCAGCCCTGATCTCGTCACGGCGCGTGATGTCCGCCGCGACGGCCTCGCATCCCTCCGGCAGGCGCTCGACGGCCGCTCGCAGCTCCTCCTCGTCCAGGTCGACCGCGACGACCGTCGCGCCGCCCTCGGCGAAGCGCCGCGCGACGCCGAGCCCGATCCCGCGCGCTGCGCCCGTGACGAGCGCCACCTTGCCCTCGATCACTCGGGGCTCCCGAGCGCCTGCCCGCCGTCGATGTGGAACACCTCGCCCGTTGCCCACGATGTCTCGGGCGCGACAAGCTGGTACATCCAGTAGGCCATCTCCTCGGGCTCGGCCATCCGATTGAGCGGGATCCGCGGCACGAGGTCGCGCTCCGCATTCTCGATCGAGCCCGCCCAGATGAGGTGAATCGGAGTCTTCACCGAGCCGGAGGCGAGACAGTTGACGCGGATGCGGTCGGGCGCGAGCTCGAAGGCCATCCCGCGCGACAGGTATTCGACGGCAGCCTTCGTCATGCCGTAGAGCACGTTCCCCGGCTTGACGACGCTGCCGACGGTCGAGCTGACGTTGACGACCGCGGCGCAGCTCGAGCGCCGGAGCGCGGGCAGGGCCCTCTGAACGAGCAGGAAGATCGCCCGCACGTTCGTCGCCAGGTGCTCGTCGATGTCCTCGAGCGAGTAGCCCTCGATCGGCCCGACCTTGATTGTCGCCGCGTTGTTGATCAGCACGTCCAGCGCCCCGAAGGCGCCGAGGGTCTCTTCGACGACGCGCTCCGGCGCGGCGGGGTCGGCGAGGTCGGCCTGGACGACGTGCGCGCGGCCGCCGGACTCGCGGATCCCGTCCGCGACCTGCTCGAGCAGTTCGCGGCGGCGGCCGACGAGCGCGATCGCGAGCCCCTTCTCCGCGAACAGCCGCGCAGTGGCGGCGCCGATCCCGGTTCCGCCACCGGTGACGACGGCGACGCGATCATCGCTCCCGTTCATTGCAGTCTCCTGATCGTCGAGGGTCGAGGCGCGGGCGATCATCCCGCCGCCGTTCCGCCGCCGTCAAGCGGCTCGCACTCGGCAAGGCGGCGCGGAAACGGAGTATGGTCGTTCCTGTAGGGACAGGCAGACACCGACACAGGCGGAAGGAGCGTCGATGAGCGCCGAGACACAGGAGAAGGTGACCTTCGCCGGCGGGAAAGCCAGTGCGTCGCTCCCGATCAGCCAGATCGCGATCGTCGTACGGGACATCGACGACGCCCTCGAGAAGTACCACCGCGTGCTCGGCTGGGGGCCCTGGAACGTCTACGAGCACAAGCCTCCTGCGCTCCACGACACCTACCTCCACGGCGAGCCGACCGACTACACGATGATCGGCGCCGAGACTCACGTGGGGCCGATCGTCGTCGAGCTGCTCCAGCCGGTCGACGGGCCGAGCATCTACAAGGAGTGGCTCGACGAGCACGGGGAGGGCCTTCACCACATCGCCGTCATGCGTCCGACGCCGGACGAGTCCGAGGAAACCCGCCGGCACTTCGAGGAGCTCGGCGCGAACGTGCTCATGGAGGGTCGCCTCGGCGAGACGATCCACTTCTACTACCTCGACACCGAGCCGATGATGAAGGTGATCTTCGAGTCCGGGACCGGCCACGCCGTCGACCTCGTGCCGGCGCGGGTCTACCCGCCGGAGTAGGCCGGGCCGAGCGCATGGCGCGGCCGGAGCCGGCGCGAGTCGAGGGGCCGCTCGAGGACGTCGTCGCGGAGGCGCGGCGGATCCTTGACCGCGCCGCCCGAGTGTCGCTGCCCGTGCGCCTCGTGGGCGGGCAGCGATGTCACCGGCTGGTATGAAGAGCCATCAGCGTCGCTTCCCCCGCCGAGCATTCGACGTCTGACCGGCGGGGGAAGGAGGTCGGGTGAAGATCACTCCGGCGGGATCTCCGATGCCGCTTTCGTGAGAGCTATGCCTTGGCGGCGTCGGACGAAGTCCGCGACGACGTAGACGACGACCGCAGCGGCGACGACGATCCCAGCGTTGCGGATCGCCTGTCCTCGGTGCGCGATTCCGAGTCCCGGATAGTGCAGATAAAGGTATCCGTTCAAGACCCCGACGATGAGCGCACCCACGCCTGCGATTGTCGTGACCGGAATGCCGAAGACTCGTGTCGTCACGACGGATCCGCGCCAGGTCTCGGGCCGCAGGTGCGCAAACACGATGACGGCGACCGACATGAGCAGGAGCGCTACAACCGTGATGACGACTGCGTTCGCGTAGACAATGAAGAAGTTGGCTCCGAACACCGCCCAGATGTAGAGACCGACTGTGATCGCTGACACGATCGTCAGCGAGATCACCGGCACATGCGACCGCGCGGAGACGTGTGCCACTCGCAGCGGAAGCACGCCGTCGAACGCGTACGCGAAGAGCGCCCGCATGGGCTGCATGAACTGGAGCCACAGCACTACGAAGAACGTGAAGACGAGCGAGATCCCGAGGAACCACGCGAGCACGGTGCTGCCCCCGGCGATCGCGGTCAGGAATACGTAGAACGGCGGCGCAGCGAACGGCCAGGCCTTTGTCCCGTTGACAGCGTTTGCGCTCGCGAAGAACTCGCGCCCAAACCCGTGGAAGAAGATCCAGGTCAGCACGAGGCACAGGATGAGATTGATCGCGGCAGCGCCCACCATGGCCGCAGGCGTTCTCCACGACTTTGCCTGCCGGACTTCACCTGAGATATGGGTGGAGTAGAACGCGTAGATGCTGAAGCCGATCACCGCGCCGTAGGCCGGCCACGTGTTCGCGAAGTGGCTGCCCGGCTTGACGCTGACGCCAGAGTGCTGCGCCGCAGCGATGATGCTGTGGTAGGAGTCCGTGTTTCCGGTGATCGGGTTGGCGAAGCTGTTGAACGCCGAGACGAAGTCGCCGCCGCCGTTCACGAGAACGACGATTGCTGTCACGAGGAGTCCAACGCCGGTCAGCAGAAACCCGAGATTCTGCACGCGTAGCGCCCACTTCCAGCCGCTGCCGGCGAGAAGGGCCGCGAGCACGATGAAGACGATGCCGACGCCGAACTGCCATCCGTGGTTGCTCTCGAGAGTCGAGCCCCAGTTGAGCAGCGTATGCGACTTGGAGACGAGTCCGATCACGGCGAGGCTCGGCGCGAGGGCGCCCGTGATGAGGAAGAGCGTGATGGCAGCCGCTGAGAGGAGCACGCCGGCGGTGAAGCAGAAGGACGAGATGATCCCGACGATCGGGTGGAGAACGCGACCTACGAAGACGTAGTCGCCTCCGCTTCGGGGGATCGCGGACGTCACGGTGCTGATGGCGAATGCGAAGACGAACCCCGAGACATAGCCGAGTGTGAGCGCCACATAGAGATTCGCTCCGGGGAAGGCACCGAGTGTCCAGAAGAGTGCGATCGCCAGCACGAACGCCGCCGGAGCGGTGAACGTGTTGAAGATCATCGTGGACAGCGGCGAAACGCTCCGGACGAGGCCGGTCGCTTGCCGAGTGAAGAGGCGTCCGCCTGCCGCCTCCGACACTGCTTCGCTAGACATTTTCGCTACACCTCGCTGTTCGGCGGTTCTTAGCCGGATAGGAGCTGGAAGTTCTTGACGCTGGTAGGCGTCAGGTCGACGACGCATCCCTCTAGGCGGCCGCTGCTGTAGTCGGAGCCCGGATTGATCGCGACGGTGCGCCCGATCCGCGTGATCCCACGCGACTCGTGGATGTGCCCATGTAGGGCGAGCGCAGGCTGGAACTCCTCGATCAGCTGGCGCACCGCGGTGCTGCCGACAGGGATCTCGTTGGGCCGGCCGCTCTTGAGCACCGGTCGTAGTTCCTCATCGACCTCCATCGCCGTGTCGAGGCCGCTGTCATAAGGTGGAACGTGGAGGTTGAAGATCGCGGTCTCGGGCGATCTCAGCTGCTCCGCCAGCGACCGGACCTTGGCGTAGAGCTCGTCCTCCGCGAGCTCGCGAGGGCTGTTCCACGGCGTTGGATTCGAGAATCCGCACGAGAGCATCTCGTGACCTCCGACGTCGACGATCCTGCCGTCGCAGACGAGAACGACCGGGCTCTGCTCGAGCACCTCGTCGATCGGCCAGGGATCGTCGTTCCCGGGCATCACGTAGAGCTGAACGGCTGCCGTCGCGAGACGCTCTTCCGCGAGGTCGACCCAGCGCTCGAGGTCTTCGATCATGGCCCGTGCGAACATCTGCTCTCGGTAGGAAGCGTCGTCCCGCATCGCCTGATGCTCCTCGGGCGTTGTGTGAAGCGGGTAGAACCCGTTCATTCTGATAGCGCGCTCAAGCTCGTCGAGCTCCTCGGCTGAGGTGGCGCGCCGCTCCTCGCCGACGACCCAAGCGGCGTACTTGCCGTTCGTCTGCACGATCGGCACGAGCGCCTTGCCTGTCAGATCGCCGCCCATGATGAGCGTGGAGCACTCGTAATGCTTGGCGGCGTTGAGGAACTTCCGCCAGAGGACGTCGCTGCCGTGGATGTCCGAGGCGTAGTAGAGCTTGAGAGAGTCCTGCGGGCGCGAGTCGCGACCGAAGCGGTTCAGCATCGTTTGGACCGTCATCGTCCGCCCGCCGCTCGAGCCTCGCGACCCGGCCGCTCGCTCGCGAGCCCTTGGGAAGTGAAGTCGCTCATCCTGTTCGGACAGGACGACCGTATATCAGGTTCCGCGGACATTTCCAAGACGGCCGCCCAACACCTCGCCGCGCCGGCCTACGCTCGCGGCCGCCGCTTGTCGGGGTCGACGATCGAGAGCGGCCCGACCGTCGCGGGCGCCGTCCCGCCGTCGACGGCGACCTCGAGCCCGGCGCCGTCGCGGGCGGCGGCGCGGCGGACGACGGCGAGACCTATCGCCTGCCCGAGCGCGGGGCTGAGGACCGGGCTCGTCAGCGTGCCCACCCGCTCGCCCTTGCGCGTCACGGCGGCGCCGGCGGCCGGCACCGGCCCCTCGACGACGAGTGTGACAAGGCGGTTCGGCGGATCCTCGGCCTCCCGCTCGAGCGCCTCTTGCCCCGAGAACCGTGGCTTACGGAGGTCGACGAAGCGGTCGAGCGACATGTCGAACGGGCTCGTCTGGCCGGGCACGAAGTCGGCGCCGAGCGCGATCAGGCCCGACTCGACGCGGCCGAGGCCGACTGTCCACGTGCCGCCGAGCTCTCGCTGGACGCGATCGAACGGTGTGCGGGTGCCCTCCTCGCTCACGACGTCGTGCGGGCGAGCTCGCTAGAGGGCACGGACCGCGGCGCGTACGCGCTCGACGGGTCGATGTCGAGGATCGCGTCGTAGTCCTCGTCGCCGGCGCCGATCACGCGGTTCTCGCGGATGTACGGCTTCGGCGTCGCCGGGTCGTCGCTGTCGATCTCACGGGCGAGCCGGTGTGCGTCGAAGATCGCGTCGGCGAGCGCCATCCGCGGCATCACGCAGTCGCCGATCCGGTAGAGGCCACGGATGCCCTCCGCCTCGAGCGCCGCCCGGTCGGCCTTTAGCTCGCGGTAGAGCTCGTCGTCGGAGAGCCGCTGCGTCACGAGCACGACGCTGTCCGCCTCGAGCTCGAACGGCCGGTCGGGCGCGAAGCCGTGTACTGCCGTCACCGTCCCGGGCGCAAGGCCGGTGACGACGTTCGAGACCCGGATCTCCACGCCTTCCTCGAGGAAGAGCCGGTTCTGGCGGTAGCCCTCGCCAGTCTGGAAGGTGTACGGGCTCGCGAGCGCGAACGGCGTCATGAAGGTGACCCGCTTGCCCTCGCGCATGAGCTTCTCGGCGAGGCTGACGCCCATGAAGTAGCCCTCGGTGTCGTAGACGAGGACGCGATCGCCCGGCGCCTCCTTGCCTTCGAGCATGATCTGCTCGGGCACCAGCACCCACGGCAGCGACGCGTCGGCGCCGGGGATCGGGCCGCGCGTCGTCGGGTTGAGCCCGTCGGTCGCCCAATGCGAGCCTGTCGCGACGATCACGATCTCGGCGCCGTACTCGCGGACGTCCTGCGCGGTGAGCCGCGTCTCGGGGATGAGCTCGACGTTCGGCAGCTTGTCGATCTGGATCCGCCGGTAGTTGACGACGCGGCCCCACTCACCGAGGCCCGGCAGCCGAGGGATCCAGCGCATGATCCCGCCCATCTCCGCCTCGGCCTCGACGAGGTGGACGCGGCGCATGCCGCGCTTGCCGAGCACCATCGCGCACTCGAGTCCCGCCGAGCCGGCGCCGACGATGAGGACGTCGTTGTCGGCGTTCCGCGCCCGGTCGAAGCGCTCCGGGTGCCAGCCGCGCCGGTACTCCTCGCCGAGCGTCGCGTTCTGGGTGCAGACGATGCGGGCGCCCTGGTTGAACCGCGAGGCGCACATGTTGCAGCCGATGCACTCGCGGATGTCGTCGAAGCGGCCCTCCTCGATCTTCTTCGGGAGGAACGGGTCCGAGATCGACGGTCGCGCGGCCCCGATGATGTCGACCTGGCCGCTCCGGATCACATCGACCATCGTGTCCGGGTTCGTAAAGCGGCCGACGCCGACGATCGGCTTCGACGTGTGCGGGCGCACCTTCGAGACAGCCCAACCCTGGAAGTTCTCGGGGAAGAAGCGCGACGACCCGGCGTTGTCCGTCCACTCCATGACGATCGGCCCGCCCACCTGGAGGTCCCAGAGGTCGACGAGGTCGTCCATGTGCTCGATGAAGCCGATTCCCTCCTCCTCGACACGGATGCCGAGGTCGTCCCTGCGGAGGTTGTCGACCTGGAGCCGGATCCCGACCGCGAGCTCGTCGCCGACCTCCTCGCGCACGCGCTCCGTCAGCTCGCGGAAGAAGCGCGCCCGGTTCGTCATCGATTGCGTCCCGTACTCGTCGGTCCGTCGGTTGAAGTACTTCATGAGGAAGTGCAGCGGGACCGTCGCGCACTCGGCGGCGTGTAGGAGGATGATGTCGAAGCCGGCGGCGCGGGCCCGGCGAGCGGCCGCGAGGTAGAACTCGAGCAGCTCCTCCATCTCCTCGCGGTCCATCGCGTAGCAGGAGCTCATGTAGAGCGACTCGCTCGGCATCTGCGAGACGCCGCGCGGCGGGAGCCGGGTCTCGTAGCCCGTCGTGTGCGGGCCCGCGTAGTGGAGCTCGACGCCGGCGAGGGCGCCGTGCTCGTGGACCTTCTCGCACATGAGCCCGAGGTTGCGGACGTCCGTGTCGTCCCAGAGCTTCGCGGGGACCCAGGGCGCGTCGTCGTTCTCCGGATGGATCGAGCAGTACTCGGTGTTGACGACGGCCCAGCCGCCCTCGGCCTTCATGCCGCGGAAGTGGGCCTGGGCGCCGGGGTAAGTCGAGCCCAGGCCGGTGCAATGGGGCGTCTGGTAGAAGCGGTTCTTCATCGTCTTCGGGCCGATTCGGATCTGCTCGAAGAGGACGTCGTACTTCGGGTCTCGGGCCACGGGTGGGATCCTCCTCCGGGCGCTCGGCCTGCCTCGCAGGCCCGCTCCCGGCCACGGCGAAGGGCTGTCCGGACAGGACTACGCTAAGCCCGGGCGGCGGCTGCTGTCAATCGACCGGTGTCCCGACCGCGTTGGCTTGACCGGAGGCGGCGCGTCCTGCCAATGTGTAGGACTGTCCGGACAGACTCGGGAGGGTGATGTGGCGCTGCCGGAGGGCACGATCGACCGGGCTTCCCCGGTGCCGTTCTACTTCCAGCTCGCGGAGCTGCTCGAGCACGAGATCGTGAGCGGGCGCTGGGCCCCCGGCAGCCGGCTACCTTCGGAGCCCGAGCTCTGCGGCCACTTCCGCCTCTCGCGGACGACCGTTCGGCAGGCGCTCGGCCGGCTCGAGCAGGAGGGCCTGATCGCGCGGCGCAAGGGCCAGGGCACGTTCGTCGAGGAGACGCGGCCGCGGTCGTGGCTGCTCCAGTCCGCCGAGGGCTTCTTCCAGGAGGAGGTCGACCGGATGGGCCGGACGGTGACCTCGAAGATCCTCCGCGTCGAGCGCGGCCCGCTGCCGCCCTTCGCCACGCACGCGCTCACGCTCCCGCACGGCAGCGACGGCGTGACGCTCGAGCGCGTCCGCTCGATCGACGGGCTCGTCGCGATGTACGTCGTCAACTATCTGCCGGCCTCGGTCGCCACGACGGTGCTGACGATCGACGACCCGAACGAGTCGCTCTATCAGCGCCTGAAGGAGCGCGACGGGCTCGAGGTCGCCGGCGGCCGGCGGACGGTCGAGTCGGTGCGCGCGGCGCGCAAGCTCGCGGAGCTGCTCGAGGTCGAGCAGGGGGCGCCGCTCCTCTTCATCGAGTCGGTCTCCTGGGACCGGACGCTCCAGCCGTTCGACAGCTACCAGACCTGGCTCCGCACCGACCGCATGAAGATCGAGATCCAGGTGGCCTCGCCCGGCGCCGCGCCTCAGCTCGGCGACCTGGCGCTCAGGACCGCGGCCTCGTGATCCCGCTTGCCCGCGCCGGCAAGATGACGGCGATCTGATGGTCACGCGGCCGAAGTACACGCTCTCGCTCTGGCACGGGGTTGACCAGCCGCCGCAGGAGCTGCGGAGGCTGCGGGCGGGGCCGCTGACCTGCGCGCTCGACGGCGTCGACCTCCGCTACGTGCGCGCCGGCGGCGTCGAGGTCGTCCGCCGAATCTATGCGGCCGTCCGCGACCGGAACTGGAACACGATCCCCGGCGTCCCGTCCGAGATCGAGGTCGACGACGGCGGCGACCGCTTCGAGGTGCGCTTCTCCGTGCGCCACGTGAGCGACGACGTCGACTTCGCCTGGGGCGGTACGATCGTCGGCACTGCGGGCGGACGGATCGCCTTCGCGCTCGACGGCGCCGCCCAGCACGACCTGCTCTACAACCGGATCGGTTTCTGCGTTCTCCACCCGTTCCGCGAGACCGCCGGACGGCCGTACCGCGCGCGCATCCCCGCGGGCGAGGCCGCCGGCGAGTTCCCGCGGCTGATCGGCAAGCAGCGGTTCGAGAACGGCGTCTACGTGCCGCTCTTCCCCTCCTTCGACCGGCTCGAGATCGACCTCGAGGCGGGCGGGACGGTGCTGTTCGAGTTCGAGGGCGACCTCTGGGAGGACGAGGATCAGCGCAATTGGACAGATGCCTCGTTCAAGACCTATTGCACCCCGCTTGCACGCGGGTTCCCGCACGAGCTTCGCGCCGGCGGCCGGATCGCGCAGCAGGTGACGGTGTCGGTGCCCGAGCTGCCCCGGGGCGACGAGACGACCGGGCCGGCGACGCTGACCGTGGGCGAGCGGCTCGACCGCCGCCTGCCGGCGATCGGCCTCGCCGCGCCCGCCGACGGCGCGAGCCCGACCGAGCGGGAGCTCGAGCTCCTGCGGGCGCTCGGGCTCGACCATCTGCGCGTGGAGGCGCACCTCACGGAGCCCGGCTGGGCCGAGCGGCTCGAGGCCGACCTCGCCGACCGCGAGCGGCTCGGCTGGCCGCTCGAGCTCGCGCTTTTCCTGCGGCCCGATCACGAGCCGGAGCTCGAGCGTGTGGCGCGGATGCTTGACGACGTGCCGGTTGCGCGCGTGCTCGTCGTCTGGGCGGGCGGCCAGACCGCAACCGCGCACGAGACGACGCCGGCGGAGCTCGTCGAGCTCGTCCGCGCCCTCCTCGGCACCGTCCCCGTCGGCGGCGGCACCGACATGAACTTCTGCGAGCTGAACCGGACCCGGCCCGACTCGCACGCGATGGACGCGATCTTCTATTCGATCATCGGCCAGGTGCACGCGTTCGACGACCTGTCGCTGGTCGAGTCGCTCGAGGGGCAGGGCGAGACCGCCCGCAGTGCGCGGGCGTTCGCCCATGGCCGCCCCGTCGTCGTTGCGCCGATCACGCTGAAGCGACGGTTCAACGCGCATGCGACCACGCAGGAGGCCGGTCCGGCGGAGGGCGAGCTCCCGGACCCGGTCGACCCGCGCCAGCTCTCGCTGCTCGGGGCCGCCTGGACGGCGGGGAGCGTCAAGAATCTCGCCGACGCCGGCGCAGCCTCGCTTACCTACTACGAGACGACCGGCTGGCGCGGCGTGCTCGAGCGCGAGGCCGGGGCGCCGCTGCCGGAGCGCTTCCCCTCGCAGCCCGGTCGGGTGTTCCCGCTCTACCGCGTCCTCGCCGTCCTCGGCGAGTGGCAGGGCGCGGAGCTCGTGGCGTGCCGGGCGAGCGATCCGCTGGCCGTCGTCGGGCTCGCCGTCGACCGCGGCCACGGCGTCTCGCTCCTCGTCTCGAACCTCAGGGCCGCAGAGCAGACGGCGCGGCTCGAGGGGCTCGAGGGCGCGGCGACGCTGCGGCGGCTGAACGACGGCACGGCGCCCGACTGGGGCGAGCGGGAGGAGGTCGAGAACGTGACGACGCTCGAGCTGCGGCCGTTCGAGACGGTGCGGATCGACGCGTGAAGGTCGTGCTCGCCACGAGCGGGGGCACGGGCATCGGCACTACGGCGCGCCTTATCGGCGCACACGCCTGCGCAGTGGCCCCGCCGGGGGCGGCGGGTGGCTGACGCGCGCGAGCTCGCCTCGAGCGCCGTCCGCGAGGTCGGCGAGGTGTTGGATCGGATCCCGCCCGAGACGGCCGAGCGGCTTTGCGGAGAGCTGGAGGCGGCGCGGCGGATCGCCTGTTACGGGGTCGGCCGCGAGGGGCTGATGATGAAGGCGCTCTGCATGCGGCTGATGCACCTCGGCCTCGACGCGCACGTCGTCGGCGACATGACGACGCCGCCGCTCGGGCCGGGCGACCTGCTCATCGCGAGCGCCGGGCCGGGTCGCTTCTCGACGGTGCTCGCGCTGCTCGGCGTGGCGCGGGATGCGGGCGCGCGGACGCTCGTGGTCACGGCGCAGCCGGAAGGCGAGGGGCCCCGTCGGGCCGACGTCGTCGTCCACCTCCCCGCCCAGACGATGGCCGACGACCGCGTGGCCGCGACGAGCGTCCTGCCGATGGGGAGCCTCTACGAGGCGGTGCAGCTCCTCTTCTTCGACGTCGTCTCGATCAGACTGCGCGAGCGGCTCGGCCAGACGGCCGAGGAGATGCGCGAGCGGCACACGAACCTCGAATGAGCAGCTTCGGGATCAACCTCGGCTTCGCGATCAAGCGCTGGCCCGATCCGCGGCAGTGGGCTCGGCTGGTCCTGGAGGAACTGGGGCTCGACTCGGTGCAGTTCTCGTTCGACCTGCTCGACCCGTGGTGGCCGGACCACCGGGCGCTCGCGCGGCGGGTGCGTGAGGCGGCCGAGGAGCAGGGCGTCGCGATCCACAGCGCCCAGGTCGGTCTCGCGAACTACACGTACAACGGTCTCCTCCACCCCGATCCGGACGCGCGGGCGGCGGCCCACGAGTGGTGGCGCCGGGCGCTCGCCGTCGCGGCGGAGCTGGGCGCCTCGGCGATGGGCGGCCCCGTCGGGGCGCTGTCCGTCCCGGAGCTCGCCGAGCCCGGCGCGCGCGAGCGGCGGTACGCGGAGCTCGTCGAGAGCTTGCGCGCGCTCGCGGAGCAGGCGCGAGCGGAGGGACTGGAGGCGCTCCTCGTCGAGCCGACGCCGCTGCCTCGCGAGATCCCCTCGTCGATCGCCGAGGCCGAGCGGCTGGCCGGCGATCTCGCCGGGACGGCCGTGCCCGTGCGCTACGTCCTCGACGTTGGCCACGCGCTCTTCCGGCCGCTCTACGGCGAGGCTGTGCTACGGGACTGGCTCGCCGCGCTCGCGCCGTACGTCGGCGTCCTCCATCTCCAGAACACCGACTTCCAAAGCGATTCGCACTGGGGCTGGCCAGACGGCCGC
>WNEY01004382.1_pt1 | contig 12449 bp, 13 predicted proteins | sample 5400531 | NCBI WGS metagenome assembly WNEY01 (sample SAMN13153338, study PRJNA577476) | soil metagenome | isolation source: 200 cm saprolite under Douglas fir tree site 1 | place: USA:California | collected 2015-04-18
CGTGAGCGCTTACTGCAACAAGTGGCCGCGGTAACCCCCGAGTTGCACGTGCTGGTTAATAACCTCGGCTGGTACCTCATGGAGCGTCTGCCCAATATCACCATCGAGCAATGGGAGCGCGCCCTGGCGCTCAATTGCACGGCCGCGTTTCACCTCACCCAACTGGCCTTACCGCTCCTGGAAGCCGCCACACCTCCAGGCCGCATCATTAACCTGGGAGATTCCGCCTGTGATCGGATCGAGGCGCACGTCATCGCCACCCCCTACCACATTGCCAAACTCGGTGTGCACGTGTTGACCCGCAGCTACGCGCAACTCCTGATGCCCAAAGGCATCACCGTGAATATGATCTCGCCGGGTTTCCTGGAAAACAGCGTCGGGAGTCCGCCCCAGCGCCTGCCCGCCGGGCATCCAGGGCGTTTCACGGACATCCTCGGGGCGCTCGATTATCTGCTGTCCGAGCAGGCTAGCTACGTGTCTGGCACGAACCTGCTGGTGAGTGGTGCCTGGAATTTGGGGTGAGTGGCGCACACCCACCCGGGGCAAGGACTCCGCAGTTGTGGTATTGTCTAGTCAAGGAGAAGACGCATTCATGAGCCAACTGTATGTTCCTGTCATCCTGCGCAACGCCCGCGAGTATGTGCTGGCTCGGCATGGCCACCTGGCGCTAGAGCAGGTACATACCTATGAAACCCCGCACGCCCTTATCGACACGGGCGCCCTGCATGTGGTGCTGCCCCCGCATGTCGCCGAGCAACTCGGGCTCTGGCGCATGGGTTATACCGAAGCTACTATAGCCAATGGCACCCTGGTCGAAGGCGAGGTGACGGAACCCCTATATGTAGAGATCCTGCACCGCCTCACGAGTACCCACGCGATCATCATGGGGACCACGGTGCTCATCGGCGCTATTGTGCTTGAAGGGCTCGACCTCGCTGTCGACTGTAAGCGCGGGCAACTGATGCCCAATCTCGGCACCTGGGATCAACCGGTGTTTCGTGTCTGAAAACCGCGCCTGGGGCCTCGGAGCTGGACCGTACAGGGCAGCCCACGCAGAGACTGCTCCAGCACCTTAGTCATGCAGCGCCGCGCGGCGCGCGCGGGAGTATCCACGACGCGGGGTGGCCGACGGTGAGGGCGCTGGGGGCACGCTCCCGAGCGAGCGGCGCAAAAGTGCTTTTGAATTTCCTATCCGCGGCACTTCGGCTTCTTAGCCAATCGGGTGCGCCAGGCGAAGCTCGCCCAGTGCCGCACCCTCCTGGGACACGCCACCCGATTCCGTCCTCATGAGGAGGTCATGCACCTCCAGACACCCGAGGTGTCAGCGGGGGAGCCAGGACAGGAGAATATCAGGCCATCCTCTGGGAGGACCACCACGACGTCGTGGCGTACGCGTTGTTTCGAGAAACAGCGGCTGAGGTGTATCTCCGGCAATTTTTCGTGGTCCGTCATCGCCGCCGTGCAGGTATTGGTCGCCGTGCAATCGCGGAGCTGTGTGCGCAGGTGTGGCCACGCCACAAGCGCTGGACGGTCTCTGTGCTGGTCAAGAATGCGCCCGCGGTCGCGTTCTGGCGTGCCATGGGTTACACGGACTACGCCCTGACCTTAGAAATCATGCCCCAGGCGCAGCCGACACCTGCATAGCGACATACTCGCTCTGGAGTATGCCGTAGGTTGCGAGATCCTCAAAGACGCCCCACTTCTGCACGTGTTGTCGCTGGCAGCCCTCGTAGGTCATGCCGATCTTTTGCATGACGCGTCCTGAGGCCGGATTGCGTGTCATGTGTGAGGCATAGATGCGGTGCAGCCTGAGGACCTCGAAGCCATACTGTACGACTGCCCGTGCCGCTTCGGTACAGTAGCCTTGACTCCAAAAGGGTACGCCGAGCCAATAGCCCAGTTCAGCATGGGCATGGTGTTGATTGATGCGTAGACCAATGTCATGCCCGGTTCATAGGGATGCGGAATGTTCAACGTGGTGGAGGCGACCTCGCGCTCTCCAGCCAGCCGTTGCACATCCGGGGCATCGGCCACAGTCAAAGGCCGTAGCACCAGACGGGCTGTCGTAAGGGTAGGACGCTCTGGCATCGTATAGTCCTCCTCGTGCGATTGATACTTGAGGGCCAACGCTACTCCGTCAGTCACCCCGATGATACCTTGCATCAGCCTGCGCGTATAAGAAAAACAAGGCACTTTTTGGCACAACGCCCTCGGGAGTGCGCCCCGTGGAGCCTCAGAGCTGCGTCCGCCGGCAGACGCACCCAGCAGAGCACACCACACCAGGACGCGTGCCTCTGCTCCTCTCCTGATGCTAGACAGACCTCGCAGGAAGGGGTATGGTAGGACCTTACTACGCTAAGGGCTATGGGTGCATCGGCGCGTATCTGGACGCGCCGATCAGTGGCTTCTCGGAAGGGAGGACATCATGCCTGGAACATTGCATTACGGGTTGTTGGCGGTGTTGCCCGCGGTCGCCATGGTTGCGGAGGCGATGATTCGGACAGCTCTCCCACGGCCTGTCGAGCTACACGATCGACGCGGACAGCGGGAAGCTCACCAAGCTCAAGGAATACCCGATGGGCAAGAACCCGAACTGGGTCGAGATCGTGGATCTGCCCTGAGACATCATGCGCCTGATCAGTCACTGCGTCGTTCCGGACGATGAGGCCGAGAGGAGGATACAACCATGGGCACACACACGTCGACCCCTATGTGCAGTGCTGGCGGGCTGTCGCGCCGCCATTTCCTCACCGCGAGCGCGGTGGGGCTGGTGGCTGGCGCCACCGGGACCCTGGCCGGTACAGTCCTGGCCGCGAACCTCAAAGGCCACGATTGAGACACCGGGATGAGCGTGAGGAGCTTTTCCCTAGGGATTGAGGCCCCTCACCCCTGCTCTCTCCCAGTGGGAGAGGGAGGAAAGACCGCAGCTCGACGGCGTGTTACGTCCGCCAGACGCGCCGAGCGACCTGTGCCACCAGGCGCAGCTTGGCTTCTTGTTGCTCGGGCGTGAGCGGGTTGCCGGCCTCCCCCGAGGCGAAGCCGCACTGCGGGCTGACTGCCAGCCGCTCCAGCGGGACATATTGCGTCGCCTCGTGAATCCGCGCCTCCACAGCCCCAGCGTCCTCCAGCGCGCCCTGCTTGGTGGTCAGCAGCCCCAGCACCACCGCCGTCTGGGCGCCGACGTACTGCAGCGGACCGAAGTCCCCGGCCCGTGGGGTATCGTACTCCAGCAGCAGTCGGTCGTAGTTCGAGAGCCGGGGCAAGACCTCACTGGCGATGCGCTCATACCCGCCATTGGCTAGCCAGCGGCCACCGGGAGCGTTGCCGCGGCAGATGTGGATGGCGCGAGTCACACCGCTAATGCCCGCGAACACTGCGTTATCAATCTCCGCGTCGGCGACCAATTCCACCGCCATGTCATGCCCCCACGCTTCGAAGGCAGTGCGGTTCTCCAGGTCCACATGCCACTGGGCGTAGTTGGGGGCGTCCATCTGGATATAGTCACCGCCCAGCGCCATGATCTTGGCGACCACCTCCGCACGTAGATAGTCGGCAACGGCGCGCAGGAAGTCTTCGGGCGTGGGGTAGGCCGCACGCGAATACTCTGGATGCCAGAAGATGCGGTGCCAGCTCGGCGCGGGAATGGTGAACTTGGTGCGACTCTGGGCATTGGCCTTCAGGAACGCGTATTCTTCTGCGACGATGTCACGCACCACCTGCAGCGGCTGGGTGATGAATGGTCGTGTCGGAGCGGTCCAGACCTGGGCACGCCGGCCGTCAGGCTCCTTCCAGAGCGACCACCACCCGGGCTCGGCGGGAAGAAACTCATAGCCCGCCAGCGGCGCGTGGGCGGCACCCTCCTCACGCAGGGGAATGGTGACCACCCACGATTGTCGCCGCAACTCGCCGTCGGTGATCACATCCAGGCCAGCCGACTCCTGCAGGGCAATGGCCTCGCGCACAGCGCGGTCCTCCACCGCGTGCAGTTCGGCTTCACTCACCCGTCCCTCGCGCACCCCCTGCCGCGCTTCCCGGAGATAGGCCGGCCGCAGTAGGCTTCCCACCACGTCCGAGCGGGCAATATCCACCTGTGTGTGCGTCGTCATACCGCCGTCCTCCTGGTTGTCTCAAGGCCATTGGCGCAGCACTTAGCGCCCCCAGAGCTGCTGCGTCGCCAGCCGTGCGCCTTCGGCCAGGGCCTCGAACTTGGCCCAGACAATCTTGGGATGGCCGACACGCCCGCCGAGTCCACAGTCCGTCCCAGCGATGACGTTGTCGCGACCGACCAGCCTGGCATACTTCACCAGGCGCTCCGCCACCAGCTCGGGGTGCTCAATGAAGTCAGTGGCATGGCCCACGACCCCGGGAATAAGCACCTTCCCCTCCGGGAGCTTGACGTCTTCCCACACCCGCCATTCATGATCATGGCGAGGGTTGGAGGCCTCAATGGAATAGCCCTGGGCACGCACTTGTAGGATGAGGTCCACAATGTCCTTGAGGGGGATGTCGTACTTATGGGGTCCGTGATAGCTGCCCCAGCACACGTGCAGGCGCACGCGCTCGGGCGGGATGTCCCGCAGTGCGTGGTTGAGCGCCTCGACGCGCAGTTCGGCGAACTTGCGATACTCTGGCACGCTCATGTGCGGATGAATTTGCCAGGCGTCCGGCAGATCGGGATCGTCAATCTGCAGGAGGAACCCGGCCTTGACGATGGCCTGGTATTCCTCCCGCATGGCGTCCGCAATCGCAGAGAGATAGGCCTCGTCGCTGGGGTAGTAGCGGTTCCGCAGCCAATGCTCGATGGTGCCGGGCGCAATGGCCGGCAGGAAGGCCTCCTCGACCGTGACGCCAGCAAGCGCCGCCTTAAAATGCTCGATGTCGGCCTGCACGGCGGCGTGGCCGGTATAGGTCAGGGGTCCGGTGCAGAAGATCTGCCTGGCGTTGGCCGAGGAACCGCCGAAACCGCCGCGGCTGGCGAAATATTCCGGGAATTCCGTCATGTCGCGGCCGGAGATCAGCGACGGCCGCTCGTCCGGTCGTGGTGGGCGCTCTTCCCACCCATGAAAGCGCTCGCGGACATAGGTCGAAAAACTGCGCTTCGATTCCTCACCGTCGTTGATGATGTCGATGCCAGAGGCGATCTGCTGCTGGACGACTTCCGCCACCGCGCTGCGTACCTGCCTGGCGAGCGCCTCCTGGTCGTACGGTCGCCCGGCATCCTTGGCAATGAGCGTGTCCCACAGGTCATCTGGCCGTGGTAAGCTCCCGGCATGCGTAGTCAGGATCCGTTTGGTGCTACGTTGCATCTTCGCTCTCCTAGCGTGGCGCGTGTTGTGGTGCTCACGACAGTCTCCCCCGGCCTCAGCGTCCAGTGAAGACCGGAGGGCGTTTCTCCATGAAAGCCGTGCGGCCCTCGTGATAATCGGCGCTATTAAAACACGTCTCGACGGCGCGTTGGAGCACAGTGAGATCGCGTTCGGCCTCGGCTTTGAGGAGTTCCGTACTGGCGAGTTTGGCAGCCCGGATGGTGAGCGGCGCGTTGGCGCCGATCATGGCCGCGTAGTCCTGCACATACGGCGCCAGTTCTGCGCTTGGCAGCAGGCGATTGAGCAGGCCCATGCGCAAGGCTTCGTCCCCGTTGAAGCGCCGGCCGGTAAACAGGATCTCGCGCGTGTAGGCCGGTCCGACTAAGGCCTGTAACGACGCGACGCTCTGGGCCCCATAGCCGACACCGAGACGGGCGGCGGGAATCCCAAAGGTCGAGTCCTCGGAGGCAAAACGTAGGTCACACATCAGGGCAATGGCCAGTCCGCCACCCAGACAGTACCCGTGGATCATGGCGATAGTCGGTTTTGCAAACGTGGCTAAGGCCTGACGTGCCGCGTCGGTCAGGCGATTGGACTCCGCCACCTCCGCGGCATTCCGGCGCTGCTGGCCAAATTGCGAGATATCCGCGCCAGACACAAAGGCTCTATCGCCCGCCCCCTTCAGCACCACAACGCGAATGGCCTCGTCCTTGGCAAAGTCTTCCAGGATTTCCCCAATCTGGAGCCACATCGCCTGCGTCACGGCATTGCGTCGCTCCGGGTGATCGAAAATCATCCATCCGATTGCACCGTCTTTTTCGGCTAGCATTCTACCAGGCATGTCCTCTCCTTCACATTGTCGAACCACCGTAGGGTCTCGTCGAAAAACCCTGTCAACCCCTCACCCCCGCCCTCTCACAGTGGGGAGGGCGCTATATGTACTAGGCCACCACCTCCCAGCGACCCGTCGCCGAGGAGCGCCCGACGGCTTCGAGCGTCCGGTGCAGACTGACCGCCTCACCGAAGTGCGGCTGGAAGAAGGCGGCGATGGCCGGGAGGTGGGCGCGGGTGCCCCAGCGATCCGTCCCCCCATTCGCGCCTACCACGCCAATGCGCATCCGGCGCTGTGCCATAGTCTCTGCCTCATCTGCTGGGTTGTCGCAGGTCACAGCGTTAGTGCTGCGGTGCTGCGCACGGCTAGTTACCCCGCCAGTATGGCGGGGTCGTGCTGCTCACCGCAGGTGCTGCCAAACTGGCGGGGCAATTGCGGTACGCAGTACTAGCTGTCGCCTCTATGCTGATGCGTCTATGAAACACTGGTCAGTATGGGGTATCCTATGCAGAGCGCTGGCGGGTGTCAAGTGCGTGTGCCACACCACCTACCTGGGCGTCTCCTTGCACCGCTGTCCCACCGCTATAGCCGCATATGCACGGGCAAACAATGGCTTGGCACGGGTTTTGCCCTGCATGTGAGAGAGGTGCACATACGAAAGGGTTATCTATGGACATTGCAGCAACACTCCGCCAACTTGGCGTTGCGCTGGAAGCATACACTGGCGCAGACCTGACCGTGCGTTCGCCCATTGATGGGTCACAGCTGGCCTCGCTGCGGTGTCACACGCGTGCTGAGGTGCAGGCCAGCATTGCCCAGGCCGCAGAGGCATTCACGGCCTGGCGAGACGTCCCGGCCCCACAGCGCGGCGCCCTGGTGCGCCTGTTCGGCGAGGCGTTGCGTGGCCTCAAGGAACCCCTGGCGCGCCTGGTGACCATGGAATGCGGCAAGATTCTCGAAGAGGCACGCGGGGAAGTACAGGAAATGATCGATATGTGCGATTTCGCCGTGGGCCTGTCGCGTCAGCTCTATGGGCTCACGATCGCTTCAGAGCGGCCAGAGCACAGCATGCAGGAGACCTGGTTGCCTCTGGGTCCCATGGGGGTGCTTACGGCGTTCAATTTCCCAGTGGCTGTGTGGTCGTGGAATGCGGCCCTGGCGCTCGTCTGCGGCGACCCTGTGGTCTGGAAGCCGTCGGAAAAGACGCCCCTCGCCGCCCTGGCCTGCGAGGCGATTTTTGCGCGGGCCTGCGCGCGTTATCCCCAGACCACCGGCCACACCCTGCCCGAGGGCTTGCTGCATGTGCTGCGCGGCGGTGCCGAGGTCGGCGACTGGGTCGTCAGCGATACCCGCCTGCCGCTCATCAGTGCCACGGGGAGCTGTCGCATGGGGCGCCTCATAGCGCCCAAAGTGGCGGCGCGTTTGGGCCGCAGCCTGCTGGAGTTGGGGGGCAACAATGCCGTGGTGGTCAGTGACCAGGCCGCTCTCGGCGTGGCGCTCCCGGCCATTCTGTTCGGTGCAGTCGGGACGTGCGGTCAGCGCTGCACGACCATCCGCCGCGTCATCGCCCATGTCCGTATCTACGACGAGTTACTGGCGCGCCTCAAAACGGCCTATCAGCGTATTGCCACGCAGTACATTGGCAATCCGCTAGACGCCGGGACTCTGGTCGGACCCCTCATCGATCAGGTCGCCTTTGCGGCCATGCAGAAGGCGCTCGACACCGCCAGGCAGCAAGGTGCCAGCGTCTTCTTTGGCGAACGCGTCTGTACAGCGCTCTATCCGCAGGCCTACTACGTCACCCCAGCGCTGGTACAGGTCCCCACCCAGGTGGAGATTGTCCACGCTGAAACCTTCGCACCCATTCTGTATGTCATGCCCTATACGAGCCTTGACGAAGCGATCGCCATCCACAATGCCGTGCCGCAGGGGCTGTCGTCGGCCATTTTCACCACCGACCTGCGTGAGGCAGAGCAGTTTAAACGGCGCAGTGACTGTGGCATGGTGAACGTCAACATTGGCACCAGCGGTGCAGAGATCGGTGGCGCTTTCGGGGGCGAGAAAGACACCGGCGGAGGCCGCGAAGCCGGTTCGGATGCCTGGAAAACCTACATGCGCCGCCACACCAGTACCACCTATTACGGCACTACGGCCCCAGCCTTAGCGCAAGGGATCAGATTTGAGGTGGCGTGATGGCGGGAGTACGCGTCGCTCTCGTGGTCACCGCACTTGCTGTAAAAAGCTCTCCCAGACCTGGACAAAGCTGTCGAGTTCCTCACGTCCCATGGGCACTGAGATGTTGCCCACAATTTTATTACCGACATAGATCCCGTTATTGAGCAAGTGCAAGAACAGTTTCTGACGCAGCTCTGGATCCTGGCCCTGGGCACTGCGGTAGTCGGTGACTGGCTGAGCAGTACACTGCACACCGAAGAACGACGCCACACCGGTGATGCGGACCGGCACCCCGTAACTGCGTGCCATCTCATCAAGCTGGTGCCGCAGGGCCGTGCCGTGGTCGTTGAGGCGATCATACACCTCCGGCGTGAGCTGGCGCATGGTCGCCAGGCCGGCCTGCATGGTCATGGGGTTGGCATTAAACGTGCCGCCATGGGGAATGCCTGGGGATTGCCTGGTGGCATCAAACGCCTCCATGATGTCGGCGCGGCCTCCAAAAGCGCCTACGGGCAGTCCGCCACCAATAATTTTCCCCATGCAGGTCAGGTCAGGCATCACGTTAAACCACTGCTGGGCGCCCCCGGGGCTCATACGTAAGGTCTGCACTTCATCGAAGATCAGCAGGATATGCTGGCCATCACACGCCTCGCGCAACGCCTCTACAAACTCCGGTTCAGCCGGGATATAGCCCACGCCCCCCAGCGCTGGTTCCACAATGACCGCGGCCAACTCGTCGCGGTGCTGCGCGATGATACGTCGCGCTGCCGCAGCGTTGTTGAAGGGGATGACCACGACATCGGCAAGAGTATTGGGTGTAATGCCGCGTGAACTGGGCACGGGCTGGGGGTCCGCAGCGCTCCCGGCACGGGTCGTGACACTAATACTGACGTGATCGCTGGTGCCGTGGTAGCCGCCCTCGATCTTGACAATTTTGGCTTTGCCCGTATACGCCCGCGCCGCACGAATGGCCAGCATCACACCTTCCGTGCCGCTGTTGGTAAAGCGCAGGCGCTGTACCGAGGGCACGGTCGCGGTGAGTAGGGCTGCCAGTTCCAGCTCCGGGCCGGTAGGATTGGCAAACGCCGAGCCTCTAGTGGCCTGGGACATCACCGCGGCAGTGACCTGGGGATTGCAGTGGCCCAGGATGAGTGAGGTGGCATTGTTGTAAAAATCGAGGCGGCGATTCCCGTCCAGATCGTAGATGCCGCACCCCTCGCCGCGCTCAACATAGAACGGAAAAGGCGCAAAGTACGCTGTCAGGCGGGAATTGCCTCCTGCCAGCACCTGTTGGGCCTCGGCAAAGCGCGCTGCTGAGCGTGGGTTTTGTCGTTGGTATTCCTCCAGTTCGGCCGTGTAGCTGTATTCCCGTGCTGCCATACGCTGGTGCTCCTTCTTGGGGTACATTATAGTCCCATGATTATGCACTCGTGTACAGACTATATAATGTGCCTGTATAGTAGCGATGATCTTAGAGGGTTGCTACACTGAAACAATCATAGTCCGTCATAGTCTATGATGTCCGGGTAGTGCATAGCCTCTGATTGCCCTATGCCTCGACAGGGTGGACGCTGTTCATGTTTCCCATAGTGACAGTCCCAGATGCTGCTGCTTGGCTTCCCGAACCACTCGGCAGCAAGCGCAAATTCTGGTTTCAGAATGAGGCGTCTATCACGTGTCTCTTCAAAGAGGCTCGGCAGGATACCGGTGAGGATTGGTCTGAGAAGGTTGCATGTGAGCTAAGTCGCTTGCTCGGCTTACCGCACGTAGACTACGATCTTGCGGTCTGGCAGGGCAGAAGGGGTGTATTGTGCCCAACATGTGTCCCAGCCGACGGGCAGCTTGTGCACGGGAATGAACTCTTGGCGGAACTGATCCCCGGATATCCGCGACAGCAATTCTTCAGGGTCAGCCAACATACGCTTGAGAATGTCTTGGCTATTCTGCAGAGTGGGGAGATTAAGGTGCCGAGCGGTTGGACTCCCTTTGCAGGGGTTGACGAGGCGGTTGATGTCTTTGTTGGCTACCTGATGTTCGATGCATGGATTGCCAATACAGATCGCCATCATGAGAACTGGGCACTGGTGGTGCGCCCAAAGGCGACGCATCGTGCACCGTCTTACGATCATGCCGCAAGCCTTGGAGCGCATGAAACCGACGCGAATCGATACGACAGGCTCACAACGCGCGATACGGGTCGGTCTATGCAGCACTATATCGAGAGGGCGGCGTCAGCGTTCTACGCTTCTCCCACTGACACGAGGCCAATGCCAACGCTCGACGCTTTCCGGGAAGCTGGTCTCAGACGGCCAAGAGCGGCTCAAGCATGGATCGCACGCCTTGAGCGTCTATCTGCTCAGGACATAGAGGCGATATTCGCGCACATCCCGTCTGACTGGATCAGCGCTGTGGCGAAGGACTTTGCCATCAGGATGCTGGCCTTAAACTCCCAGCGCCTACTGGCATGACAAAAGGTATTGTGATGAAAACGCTGTACTTGGCTTGGCAGGACCCTGAGGACCGTCGTTGGCTTCCCGTAGGACGCCTGAGTTTCGACGGTCATGTCTACCGCTTCGTGTACACCAAGGGTGCTGAGCAATCGCCCCGTTTCGTGCCCTTTGGGGTGATGCGTAACCTCCACGTCGTGTATGAATCATCTGAGCTTTTTCCGCTCTTCGCGAATCGTCTGCTGTCAAAAACACGACCCGAATATAAGGATTTCCTCGGCTGGCTCGACGTGCGGGAGCATGAAGATGAACCTCTCCTCCTGCTCGCGCGGACTGAGGGCATGCGGGCAACTGATGCCTTGATGGTCTTTCCATGCCCAGAGAAGACGAGTGGCGGGAAGTATCATGTGCGCTTCTTCAGCCATGGTCTCCGGTATTTGCTCCCTTCTATCATCCAGTTCATTGACGAGCATCTCCGCCCACCCGCACGGCTCTTTGTCCTGCTCGATCCGCAGAATCCATACGACCCATCAGCCGTAGCGCTGCGTACCGCTGAGCCAGCCCTGCTCATTGGGTATTGCCCGCGATTCCTCACGGCTGATGTGCATCACCTGCTACAGACAGTACCAGCCACGGTACGCGTGGCTGTCGAGCGTGTGAATTGTGACGCGCCTCTGCAACTGCGCCTGTTGTGCAGTTTAACTGCCGACTGGCCAGACACTTTTCAGCCGTGTTCGGATGCGTTGTATGAGGCACTTGCGTGACCAGATAGTATTTGTATACTGGCATCTCATATGACTTCACATGCAGCTCCCAAACGGCAACCGACCTTGCATGCCCGTGCTCAACGCCTTGCGGATAGGAAAAACAAAAGGCATTTTTGCATCGGCACGTCGGGAGCGCGCCCCCCCTGGCCCCCCAGCGGCACCCGCCGGCAGATGGGAGTCATGACCGCCCACATGACGGCTATCGCCGGACCTCAGTGCATGGCAAGACAGGGTAGTCGCGTCCAGGCACGAGGCCGTTTCACACCGTACACCAGTTTACCAGCTGTCTGCCTGCGAAACGCCGTGAGCACAGGAGCAGACGAGATCTCTTCATAGACCCGATACGTCACCTGTGTAGCATCACGGCGCACCACGCGTATGCCCAGCATATGGCCGGCCTGGAGAAAAGCCCGCAGCAGCCAGCCGCCAATCTCTGCTTCTGTGAGTTTCCGCGGCACATGATACAGCGTATCGACGCGTGGTAAGCTAGTGAGCAGGCTCGGGAAGGCTGCCAGGTCTTCCCAGGCATACTCACCCGACCTACCAGGTTGGGCGTCCAGCCGGGCTTTGATACAATTGAGCACACGGCACAGACGGAAGAGAGTCACGAGATCGAGGCGTGAAAAGTGCGGTGTCTCGACCGGAAAGCACGTCGAGCGCTGCAGGGCAAGTTCTGGTGACGTGAGCCAGCCGCGCTCCAGGCATTGGCCGTAACTTTCTGTCCCCGGGGTGGCGTAAAACACGCTGGGGCCAATGAGCACGGGTCTTTCCATGAGATGGACGATCGAGGCGAGCATCTCCTCAAGGCTAGAATCCGGCAGGCCGAGGATCAGATAGTTGACCATCTCCAGGCCAACCTCGGCGCCTTTCTGGACTACGCGGTCGAAGTGTGGGGTGGAGCCTGGGCGTTTGGTGGCCCGCT
>WNEY01003739.1_pt1 | contig 12447 bp, 7 predicted proteins | sample 5400531 | NCBI WGS metagenome assembly WNEY01 (sample SAMN13153338, study PRJNA577476) | soil metagenome | isolation source: 200 cm saprolite under Douglas fir tree site 1 | place: USA:California | collected 2015-04-18
GGGCCGATTCCGTCGTTGATCACCTTGAAGCGATCGAGAGCGAGATGGATCAGCGCCGCGGTGCTCTGCGGCATGCGCCTCCGGCTCTCGACGGCTGCGGCGAGGCGCTGCTGCAGGTACGAACGGCTCGCGAGCCCGGTGAGCGCGTCGTCCTTGGTCGGGCCGGCGGACGCCTCCTCGGAAGGCTTTCGCAACAGGATGGGCCCGGAGAGCGAGCACACCGCCGCGGACAGCTCGAGCAGCAGAAGTCCGGGAAAGACGCCGCCGGCCGGAAAGCATTCCACCGCGGCGGTCAGCTCGTCCCCGGCGCGCACGGGAAAGAGGAACGAGCTGCCTCCGTCGCGGGCGATCGTTTCCCACCGCAGGTCGGCCCGCTGACGCAGCGGCTCGCCGAGGAAGACGGGCGAGCGGCGTCGCTCGACGGCCGCCGAGAGTACCCGGCGCGGCATCCGGCCGGGGCTGACGTGCCACAGCGGGCGGCGCACGAGGCCGCCGCGCAGCTCGAGGCGGGCCGCCTCCCAGCCCGCTTCCGCGCAGAGTCCGGCGAGCAAGGCGCGCGCAGCGGCCTCGGCGGTCGGCTGGTCGTCGACCTCTTGCAGGATCCGCTGCGCGGTAGCCTGGCCGGGCAGTTGCTCCGGCGCGACGGCCGGCTCGGCGGGCCCGGGGCACGCGCCTTCCAGGGAGGCTTCTTCCGCCACTCAGGCCACCCGGTCCCTTCCGGCCGCCTTCGCTTCGTACAGGCTGGCATCCGCGCGTATCAGCAGCGCCTCCAGCGACTCAATCGCGGGCGAGAGCGTCGCCATTCCGATGCTCGCGGTGACTGTGCGCGGACTCTGCCTGGGTCATCGGCAGCAGCATGGCGAACTCCTCGCCGCCATAGCGACCGAGCAGATCGGCCGAGCGCAGGGTGTCTTTGCAGCGCAGCGCGATCGCGCGCAGCACCTGGTCGCCGACCGCGTGGCCATGGCGGTCGTTCACGCGCTTGAAGTGGTCGACGTCCAGCATCAGCACGCTGAGCGGCTGGCCGTACCGGCGCGCCGTTTCGAAGAGCCGCTCGCCGAGCTGCAGGAAGTGCCGCCGGTTGGAGATGCCGGTCAGGTCGTCGGTGGTGGCGAGCCTCTTCACTTCGCTGAACAGGCGGGCGTTGTCGATCGCCACCGCGGCGGGCTGCAGGAATGCGGCAGCGACGCGCGCGTCGTCCTCGCCGTACCGCCCCTGGGTCTCGAGGACGATCAGGCCCGCCACCTCGTTCTCCCGCGAGAGCAGCGGAAGCAGCAGCACGTCTCCCCCCGGCGAGATCAGCGGTTCGCGCCGCTGCACCGCGCGCTCGGGCAATCCGTCGGCGCCCTCGCGGGGGCAGTAGAGGCGCGGCTCGTCCCCGTCGAGCCACCCGCGCGCGAGCGCCAGCTCGTAGCCTTCCGCGCGCGCCACCAGCACCGCCGCACGCTCGAAACGGGCGACCTTCGCGAGCGAATCGAGCAGGCGGTGCAGCACCTCCTGCAGGTCGAGCGAGGAGCTGAGCGAGAGGACGAGCTTCATCTCGTCGCGCTCCCGCAACCCCACCGTCATGGCGTTGAACGTGCGCGCGAGCTGCGCCACTTCGTCCGATCCGCGCGGCGTCACCGCGACGTCCAGCGAACCCGCGGCGACAGCCCGGGCTGCGTCGTGCAACGCCTGCACGGGACGGGTGACCGCGCGGACGGCCACCACGCCGGTGAACACCGCGAGGGCCAGCGCCACCAGCACCCACAGGGCGGCGCTCCGCATGGTCGAGCGCAACGGTCCCAGCGCCTCGGCCGCCGGCTGCTGCACGATCACCTTCCATCCCAGCAGCGGCGCGACCGCGGAGGCGCCGAGGAGATGGCTGCCGAAGGCGCCGCCGAGCAGCGGATGCGAGGAAAGGTCGGTGCGGTCGCGGATGAGCAGCGGGTCGCGGTGCGCGATGACGTGGTTGCGCGCATCCACCAGGAAGGCGACGCCGTTCTCGCCGGCCTTGAACTCCAGGATCGAGCGCACCAGGGGCCGCAGCGACAGCTCCATCGCCAGCACCCAGCTCCGGTCCGGCACCTTGGCCGCCAGCACCACGCGCGGGATCGGCGACCCCGCCTCGTCCGGGATCGAGTAGACCGGCCCGATGGCGAGCCCCGTCTCCAGCGCGGCCCGCAGCGGAACGTGGTGGGAGTACGCGGCCATCCCCAGGTCGCTGACGACCTCGTGCTCGCCAGCCGCGTTCGGCGCCAGCGTCAGGAAGCGCACCGCCGGGACCACCGGGCGGCCGGTCTCGTCGAAAAGCCCCATCACGTCCGCGCCGCGGGTCTCCTTGTAGAGCAGCAGCAGCGCCTGCTGGCGCGTCTCCTCGTCGAGCTCGGCGAAACGCAGCGTGCGGGCGGCGAGCGAGAGGGCCTCCAGGTCGTCGAGCACCGTCTTCTGGCATTCGAGCGCGAGCGATCGCGCATCCTGCGCGTACAGCTGCCGCAGCTGCGCCTCCAACGCGGCGCCGCCCCGCGGCAGCAGCACGCCCAGGACGAGCAGCAGCGGCAGGGTGATGGCAACCGCCAGGAGCAGCGACAACTTCACCGCGAGCCGCACGGTACCCTCCTCGACGACGTTGCCCGACGGTGCCCGGCGCCCGTATATGTGTGTCCATGCTCCGGGGAGTAGCTCTGCTCGGCCTCGCCTTCGCCCTGCACGGCTGCAGGTGCACGAGGAGCGCCCCGCCGCCCGCCCCACCTCCACCCACCCCCCGCGCGGAGGCCACCGAGCCCGATGCCGGGCCGCCCCCAGGCGCCGTCCTGGTCGACAAGAGCGGCGTCGTCGAGCTGCAGCGAGGCAGCGGGTCCTGGAGCCCGGCCGCGACCGGCGACCGCGTCGGGTCCTCCGACGCCCTGCGCACGCCGGGCGAGGGCCGGGCCGAACTGTCGGTGGACGGCGTCCGGATCAAGCTGCACGACCGCAGCGAGGTCCGGCTGACCGCCATCGGCCCCGGCCTGCTGCGCGCGCGCATCCGCGGCCGGGTCGAGTCCGACGTCGAGCGCGGCAGAGGTTCGGTGTCGCTCCAGGTCGAGGACGGAAGCGCCATCGCGACCAGCGAGGGCGGTCATTTCATGATCACCGCCGAAGGGAGGGCCGTGGTGGTCGCCGCGACGAGTGGCGCGGTCGACGTGTCTTCGGGCGGCAAGCACGTCCAGGTGCGCGACGGGCAGAGTACGCGGGTGCAGACCGGCACGCTCGAGCAGCCGAAGCAGGCGCTGCGCAAGGTCTTGCTGGCGGTGCAATGGCCCGGCGACAAGACCAACCGGTCGTCCATACCCGTCTCGGGGCGCGTCGCCGCCGGCAGCCGCGTGTACGTCCAGGGGCAACCCGTCGAGGTGCGCCCTTCCGGCGAATTCCAGGTCGATGTCCGGCTGCACGACGGCCGCCAGCGGATCGCCGTAGTCACGGTCGACCCGTTCGGGCGGCGCAAGTCGGACGAAGCGGACGTGGTGCTCGATCAGTCGCTGCCCCAGGTGCAGATGACGGCGCCGTGGGAGCGCTGAACGCCGGCGCCGCGCGAGCAGCGCTCCCATCGCCACGAGCCAGCCGAGGTCCGTCCCGCCCGACCCGCGGCAGCCACAGCCTCCGGCGTCGAGGCGCAGCCGCTCCACGTCGACTGCCGCCTGCTGCGCCGGCGCGAGCTGGCGGCCCGACGCGCTCCGCAGGATCGCGGCGACTCCGGCGCGGGCGCCCGGGCCCGCCGTGATCCCGGCGGCGACCGCGACGTCCACGGTGCCGCCGACCGGAAGATCGGGCAGCAGCACCGCGGCTCCCTCCCAGGAGAGCTCCGAAGCGCCGGACGAAGCGCGACCCAGGGTGACGCCGATCGGCGAGAGCGCGAGCCGCGCCCCCGCGACCGGCAGGGTACCGGCGTTGGCGATCCGCACGACGAAGGTGACGGCGCTGCCGGGCATGCCCGGCGCAGTCGCGGAGAGCGTCAGTGCTCCCGCCTCGTAGAGAGCGGGCAGCACGACGTCGAGGGTCACCTGCGCGGGCGTGGACGCCTGCCCGTCGGTGGCGGCGTAGACGAACGAGTCCAGCCCCCCGAAGCCGGCGTCGGGAAGATAGGTGAACGACCCGTCGGCACGCAGGTCGAGCGTCCCGTGCGCCGGCCCGGACAGCAGGACTGCCGAGAGCGGATCGAGATCGGGATCGCTGTCGTTCGCCAGCACGCCGGGGGCGGCGACGGCGAGCGCGAGATCTCCGTTCTGCCACGTCCAGGAATCGGCGGCCGCGACGGGCGCGTGGTTCGAGGGCTGCACGTCGAGCGTCACCACCGCGTCGGCGGAGGCGAGGATTCCGTCCGTGGCCTGGTAGGTGAACGAATCCTGTCCGGCGAATCCGGCCGCCGGCTGGTAGCTGAACGAGCCGCCGGAGAACAGCGACAGCGTGCCGTGCTGAGGAGCTGCCACCAGCATGGCGGAGAGGGGGTCGAGGTCGGGATCCGAATCGTTGCCGAGGACCCCGGGCGCGGAAACCTGCAGGGGCGATCCCTGGATCCCGGAAAACGCATCGGCGGATGCGGATGGAGCACGGTCGCCCTGGTTGCAGATCGGCACGTCGGGCAACTCGAATCCGTTGAACAGGTTGTCGAGCGAGATGATCGCCATCGCGCGGATGGCATACGGCGCGCAGTCGGCCTGCAGCGAGTGCGTGCCGACGATGCCGATCGTCACGGGGGGCGGCGTGTTGCCGGTAGAGAAGAGGTGCACGAGCGCCGGGCCAGGATTGCCGAGCTGCGGGGCAGAGCTGGCCAGCGGCATCCAGAGCTCCTGGCTGGGAGCGGCGTGGAACGTCAAGGCGAAGGATGCCGCCGGCTGCCCCGGAGGGCCCGACACGAGCCCCGTCAGCGGCGCGGCGGTGATCAAATCATCGTCGAGGTTCACCGCCGAGACGGAGGGCGCGCTCTCTCCGGAGAACGCCGCGTCCGAGCTGATCGCCGGTCCGAGGCCGATGGTGTAGGCAACGTTGCCGTCCGGCAGGGCGTCGTCGACGCCGGTCACGGCCACGGTCTGCGGGGTGGAGTAGTTCGCGGGGGTGAAGACCAACGAGGTGGCCGAAACGGCACCCTCGCCGGGGTCGCTGCTCGCGATCGGCAGGGTGACGTTCGCGGTGGGCGCCTTTCCGAGCGCGACGGTGAAGGTAGCCGCTCGGCCCGATTCGCTGGTGACGATCCCGTGTGCCGGGATGACCACGAACAGCGGGATCGCCGGCGGGCTGGACGGGCGCGTCGAGAGCGTCAGGGCCGATGGGCCGAACAAGATGCGCGCGGCCAGGTTCCCGGGGTTGTTCAGCACGCGGACCAGCGGCGCCGGTCCGTTACCGTTGGAATACGTCGCGAGCGAAATGGGGCCTCCCGTGGTGGTGAGGCCGCCCAGGTCGATGACCAGCTCGGATTCGTCGTCGAACGTCAGCGGACCGCCGGTGGCGTCGAGCTGATCGTAATCCACGCCTGCGGTGCCGTAGCCCGCGACGCGCACGGAGAGCGTGCCGTGGCGCAGGTCGGCGCTGGCGGCGTGGAGGATTCCCCGGCTGGCGGGCAGTCCCGGGTTCACCACGCCGCCAGGAACGGAGTTCGCCGTCCAGATGATGCCCACGTTCCCGCTGCCCCAGAGGCTGCCGTGCTGCGTGCTCGAGCTCCCGACCACGACGTAGTCGAATCCGGGGTTGCCGGTGGTGAGCGTGCCGGTCACCACCAGCGCCCCATCGGCGACCCGCGCATACCCGCCGATCGCGCCGGCGCCCGAGAACGTCAGCGTGCCGGTGCCCACCTTCACGAAATCGAATCCGTTCCCGTTCGGCTGGTCCGCGAGTTGGGCGCCGAGGACGCCGGAGAAGGTGGAGTCGGTCCCGTCGAGCCCCACCAAGAACGTGGCGTGCGCCGTTGACGTGTTGGTCACCGATCCCGTGCCGGCGAGCGAGCCGATCGCCAGCGGCCGGCCGGCGAGGTCCAGCCATGCGCCTGCGCCCAGCGAGAGCTGACTCGCCGCGGGGACGGCGTCTCCCGAGGCGGCGAGGATCGCCTGCGAGACACTCACCGGCCCCGGCGTGCCGGTGTTGCCGAGGTTGAAGACGGTCCCCGTACCGAGCGCCGTCTGGTTCTCGAAGCCGTTCAACGACAGAGATCCGGCATCGAAGATGGGCACCTGCGACACGAGCGAGCCGCGCGCGCTCCGCGACAATCCCGCGCCACGCACGGCGAGAGCGCTGCCGGCCTGCGAGCCAGGCTGCAGCGTCACGGTGCCCGCGGCGGAGACGGAGAGCGTCGAGATCACCCGCGTGCCATCGAGCGCGACGGCGCCCGGCGCAGAGACGTCGACGGCGGCGGTCCCGTCGTCCGGCGGCGGCGAGCCTCCCGCCCAATTCGCTGCATCCGTCCAACTTCGCGTCGCTCCCGCTCCGGTCCACGTGAACGAAGCCGCTCCCGCACCGGAAGACACGGCGAGGATCGCGACAGCGATCTGGAGGACCGTCCCGCGCACCCCTGTAAAGTTAGCCCCCGCGCAGCGTGCGCAAAATGTGAGGAGCTGTGGGCGCCGTGGAGCCTTTGCGCAGAACCGCACCCGGCCGCTGCGACACGGGCCGCCTCCGCGCCAGATCGGACCACGTACGGCTACGTCTCGCGAGCTTCACCCACCCGTTGCAGCTCCACGGCAAGTTCATCAACCTGTGAGCAGGTCACGCAGGTCGTTCAAACGATCGGGGGGGCGTGGTGATCGGGCGGCTTCTCGCAGTCTCGCTCTCGTTGCGCGCGGACCCGCCGCGGCTGTTGCTGTCGGGCGCCGCGGCCGCGGAAATTTCCGTGGCCGGCGCACCGGACGGCGCGCGCGTCGAGCTGTGGGCCAGCGCGGGAACCGTCGGCGAGCCGCGCCGCGGCCCCGACGGCACCTACCGCGCCACCTACCGCGCTCCGCGCGAGCGGTTCCCGCGCGTCGCGCTGCTCCTCGCGACGGTGCGGGAGGGAACGGGCGAGGAACGCGCCTGGCTCGCCCTGCCCCTGGTCTCCAACGAGGCGCTCTCCCTCGCCACCAAGCCGTCGTCACGCGTGGAGGTGACGATCGCGGAGACGGCGTTCGGACCCGTGCTGGCGGACCGCGCCGGCAGTGCGCGCGTCCGGGTGCGCGTTCCGCCCGGCATCCGGACCGCCCGCGTGCGCGTGCGCGATCCGTACGGAAACGTGAACGAGACCGCGTTCGATCTTCGCCCGCCCCCGTTCCAGAGGTTGCGCCTGCTCGCGTCGGCGAGCGAGGCGAGCTGGGCCGATGCGAACCCCGTCGAGCTGGAGCTCTTCGCCGTGGCGGCCGACGGGAGCCCCGCGGCGCGCGCGGACGTCTCGGTCTCCGCCGATCGCGGGCGGCTCGGCGTCCTGGAGGAACGTGCGCCCGGCGTGTTCCGGATCGCGTTCCGCGCGCCGGACGTCGCGGGCGGCGCAGCCAGGGTCCGCGCGGCGCTGTCCCACGATGCGGCGCCCGCGCAGGTGGTCTCGATCGCGCTGCGCGCCGGCGCTCCCGCCTCGATCCAGCTCCAGCCCAGCGCGGCGCAGATCGCCGGCGCGGGCGAGGTCGTGCTGCGCGCGGAGGTGCTCGACACGCGCGGCAACGCGCTCCGGGACCAGCCGGTGGCGTTCTCCACCGATTACGGCGAGCTCGCGGCGAGCGGCCCCACCGCGCGGTTGCGCGTCCCGGCAGCGCACGAAGGCCGGCGGCGCGCGCGCATCCGCGCCCGCGCAGCCAGCGCCGAGGGTGTCGTCGACGTCGATCTGCGGCCGGGCCCTGCCGCACGCGCGATCGTGCAGCTGGCCAGGAGCGAGGTGCGCGAGGGCCAGGACGTCGAGGCGACCGTGCAGCTGAGCGACGAGGCGGGGAACCCGATCGAAGGGGCAGCGCTGGAGGTCGAGGCCGAGAGAGCGCGCGCGGAGCCGGCGCGCGAGATCCGGGAGGGGATCTACTCGGTGCGCGTGCGCGTCGGCGATGCTCCGGGCCCGGCGAGCCTGGTCGTGCGCTCGGGCGTGGCCGTGGGCCGGGCACGGTTGGCCGTGATCCCGGACGAGCGCGCGGACGGAATCGCGATCGGCGGGCTCGTCTGGGGTCAATCGAATCTGTCGCGCGCATGGGGCGGCGCCGCGGCGATCGAGTTGTCCGTGCATCCCGGGCTGCGTCCGATCGAGCTGGTCGCGCGCGCGGGGCTGCTGCAGTTCGCCCCCGCGCGCTCGGCGCTGGCCGGATCGGACGCCATCGGCCGCGGCGACCTTCGCGGGCTCTCGCTCGCCGTCGGAGCGCGGGCGTCGGTCGCGCTCCTCGGCCGCTGGGCGCTGCACGCGACGGTCTCCGGCGGCGCGCTGCGCACCTTCGGCACGCTCACCGTCGACGGAGGTGCGGCCGCCGGGGTACGCCAGGGCACCGCCCAGTGGGGGCCTCTCGGCGCGATCGCCGCGGGCACCACGCTGCGGATCGGACCTGGACGGGCGATCGCCGAGCTGCAGTACACCGCCGCGCCGGGCCGCGGGGACCTCAGTGGAAACCTGGGCGGGCTCACGGTGTGCGCGGGCTACCTCTTCGCGTTGCGGTAGCGGGAGAAATCGATGCGATTCCGGTCGAAGATCTTCGCGGTCCTCACGGTGGTCGGCCTGCTGCCGGTAGCGCTCCTCGGCTGGCTCTCCTTCACCGTGAATCGCGACGAGCTGGAGCGCAGCGCGGCGGGCGCTCAGGAAGCGCTCGCGCAGCAGGAAGCGCGCGGAGCCGAGCATGCCATCGCCCGCGGCATCGAGGGGCTGCGCCTCTCGCTCGCGCTGCTCCCGTTCGACCAGCTCCAGCCCGCCGAGGTGGCCGCGGCGTTGCACATTCCCTACGGCCAGCTGCAGTTCATCGACGCGCTGGCGCTGTTCGACTCGGAAGGAAACCTGGTGGTGCCGCTCATCGCCGAGGCGCGCGCGGGTTCCTCCCGCGCGTCGTTCGACCAGGCGGACGCGCAGCGGTTCCTCGTCGCGGCGCCGCTCGAGCTCGCGGCGCAGGCGGGGACGGCGCTGGGCGCGCCGTACCGTGGTCGCGGCGGCGATGCGCGCGTCGCGGTCGCGGTGCGCGTGTCGACGGACCCGCTCCGCGTCGTCGGCGCGCAGTTCTCCCTCGGCGAGCTGCAGCAAGCGATGAGGGAAGCGCTCCGTCCGCCCGCCGCGGCGTTCCTGGTGACGGCTGATGGCGCGCTCGTCGCCGGCGCCGGCGACACCGACCCGCTGCGAGCGGCCGCGGGCCCACTCATCTCCGCGGCCGCGATAGCGCACGCTCCGTCTACCCGGTTCCTGCGCGTCGCGAGCGGCCAGCAGTGGCTCGCCTCCGCGGCGCCGGTCGGCGGCCTGGGATGGGCCGCGGTGGTGGCGCAGCCCGTCGACGCCGCGCTCGGACCCGCTCTGCGCGTGCGCCGCTACACGGTGTTCTGGGCTTTCGTCGCCCTGGCTTTGACCGCGGCGCTGGGCCTGCTCGTCTCGCGAAGCCTGACCGTGCCGGTCGATCGGCTCAAGCGATCGGCGAAGGCGCTGCAGGAGGGGCGATACGGCGAGCCCGTCGTGGTCGAGAGCCGCGACGAATTGGGGGAGCTCGCCCTGGCCTTCGGCCACATGGCGCGCGAGATCCAGCGGCGGGACGAGGAGATCCGCCACTGGAACGCGGAGCTGCAGAAGCGCGTCGAGCAGCGGGGCGCCGAGCTCAAGGCCGCGCAGGACCAGGTGCTGCGCACCCGCCGGCTCGCGGCGCTGGGCTCCTTGGGCGCGGGCCTCGCGCACGAGATCAACAATCCGCTGATGGCCATTTCCGGATACCTGGCCCTGCTCCTGCGCGAGTGCGACGAGGCGCGCGGCACCCTGGTGCGCAAGGCGCAGGATCAGGTCTCGCGGGTGGCGAAGATCGTCGAGGGTCTCCTGCAGTTCGCCCGCCAGGAGCGCGCGGTGCAGGGCAGGCGGTTCGCCCTCGCCGCCCCGGTCAAGGCCGTCCTGGACCGCTACGCGGCGCAGCTCGCCCGGGGCCGCATCGAGGTCCGCGCCGAGCTCGACGCTCCGGCGCGCGAGGCGGAGGGGGACCCCGTCCAGATCGAGCAGGTGGTCGACCACCTGGTCCGCAACGCGATCCAGGCGATGCCGTCGGGCGGGCAGCTCCAGGTGCGCGTCGCGGACCTGGGCGACTCGCTCAAGCTGGTGGTCGCAGATACCGGCAGGGGCATCGCGGCCTCGTTCCGCGAGCGGATCTTCGATCCTTTCTTCAGCACCAAGGACGGCGTGGGCAGAGGGGCCGGCCTGGGGCTCTCGGTCTCGCACAGCATCGTCGAGGCGCACCACGGAAAGCTCCTGGTCGAGAGCATCGAGGGGCGCGGATCGACCTTCACCGTCGTGCTGCCTGCCGCGGCGGCGCCGGCGCACCTGAGCTGAGGAGAGCCGATGGACGAACGCGAGCGACGGGAGAGAGCGATCGAGGCGGAGCCGCTGGCGCCCGGGCTCATCCACGAGATGCGCCACCCGCTGATGGGCGTGCTGGCGGGCCTGGAGCTGGTCGCGCGCCGCATGCCGGCCGTCGCCGGCCTGCACGAGTGGACGATCGTCACCGAGCAGGCCAGGCGCCTGGAGGAGCTGTTCCGGACGTATCACGAGCTCTTCGCCGGAGCTCCGCCGAGGCCGCAGCCCTTCCCGGTGGACGAGACCGTGAAGCGCGCCGTCTCGCTGCTCAACCTGCGCCTGCGCAAGCTCGGCGATCGCTTCGCCCTGCACCCTGGCAAGGCGCCGGTGCTCGCGCTGGGGGGCGCGCCGCCGCTCGTGCACGCCGTGACAAATCTACTCTCGAACGCGCTCGACGCCGTCGAGGAGAGCGGCGGCAGCGGCCGCGTCGAGGTGCGCATCGTGCGCGGGACGGACCGCGTCGAGGTGCGCATCAGCGACCAGGGCAGCGGCATCTCGCCGGAAGCGCGCCCGCGCCTCTTCCAGCCACGGTTCACCACCAAGCCGCCCGACAAGGGAACGGGGCTGGGGCTGTACCTCGCCCGGGCCGCGATGGAGCGAGCGGGCGGAGCGGTCCGGCTGGTGGACGACGAGGACCCGGCGCGCGCGCGCTGGGCGCGCACCGAGTTCGCCATCGAGCTGCCCTCGTGGGGAGAGGCGCGGCCATGAGCGGTCCGCGCCAGAAGCTCCCCGCGCAGATCGCCTTGGTGGTGCTCGCCGGTCTCGCGGTCGCGCTGCTCGTCTTCCGCCTCGGCATGTACGAGCGGCCCGCGTCGCCGCGAGCGGACGCGGCAGCGGCTCCGGGCGCGCGGTCTTCCGACGCGGGAGTGCGCGCGCTGGTGCTCTCGGTGGAGGGCGAGGTCCAGCGCGGGACGGCGGCCGGCCCGTGGATGAAATTGGCGCCCGGACATCTCGTCCGGCCGGACGAGCTCCTGCGCACCGGCGCGAACGGGCGTACCGACCTGAGCATCGGGCAGCGGTCGCGCCTCACCATCGGGGCGGCCTCGGAGGTGAAGATCCAGGAGCTGACCGGAATGGTGCACCGGTTCCGGCTCACCCGCGGGCAGATGATCGCCGATTACGAGGCGGAAGGGCAGCGCGTGCTGCGCGTCGAGGACGGCAGGGGCGAGGCGGTCGCCGAAGCGCGGTCGGCCCGCTTCAGCGTCCTCAGCACGGGCACCGCGATCGCCGTCGCGACCAGCGCCGGCGAAGTCGAGCTGCGATCGCATCGCCGCGCCGTGCGCATCGCCGCCGGGCAGCAAGCCGTCGCGATGAGCGGCGCATCGCCCTCGCCTGCCCGGCCCATCCCCACGGCGGTGCTGCTCAAGATCGCCAACGCCGCCACCGCCGGGAGCGACGACGTGTGCGCGGAGATCGACGGCCAGGCGGCGCCCGGGTCCGAGGTGACCGTCGACGGGGAGCCGGTGCAGCTGGGGCCCGACGGCCACTTCCGCCGCAAGGTGGCGCGCGAACGCCACAAGCGCGCGGCCGTGGTCGCGATCCGCGACGCCGCGGGGCGCGAGCAGACGCGCTCGGTTCCGTGCAGCGCACCGCCCGCGCCCATCCGGGACATGGCCATCCGGTTCCCTTCCCGCCGCTGCAACCTCCGCATCGGCCGCGCTGACGGTGCAGACCCCCGCAGCCCTGGCAGCTCCTCGGTGCCTCCCTCGGCCGCGGCGCGCTCCGACTTCACCGGGCAGGCGGGCTGCAATGCCGCGACCACCGGTTGCCACGGGCTGGGCGGCGACGGTCTCGGCGCAGGCGCGACGCGCCTCTTCGACGGCCATTCGTTCACCTGCTCGCAGCTCGAATGGGTGTACTTGACCGCAGGCGACGGGTCGACCGCGCCGCGCGTCTTCCGGCTCGCGCCCTGAAATCCAACCGGCGCCGCGTCCGGATCCGCCGCGTCGCGTCAAAGACGGCGAACCCGACGATGC
>WNEY01003050.1_pt1 | contig 12446 bp, 14 predicted proteins | sample 5400531 | NCBI WGS metagenome assembly WNEY01 (sample SAMN13153338, study PRJNA577476) | soil metagenome | isolation source: 200 cm saprolite under Douglas fir tree site 1 | place: USA:California | collected 2015-04-18
GTTCGGCGGCTCGTTCATCTACCCGATGGGCGAGGATCTGGTCTCGATCGGGATGGTCGTCGGGCTCGACTACCGCGACGCCGAGCTCTCCGTCCACGACCTCCTCCAGGAGCTGAAGACGCACCCGCGGATCCGCCGGATCCTCGACGGCGGCGAGCGGCTGGAGTGGGGGGCGAAGACGATCCCGGAGGGCGGGTTCCTCTCCCTGCCGAGGCAGCTGAACGCGCCCGGGCTGCTGCTCTGCGGCGACGGCGCCGGCTTCGTCAACGTGCCCGCGCTGAAGGGGATCCACTACGCGATCGAGTCGGGCCGGCTGGCCGCCGAGGCCGCGTTCGCGGCGCTCAGGCGTGGCGAGACGCCGGGGCGGCCGGGGGCTCTCTCCTCGTACGACGAGGCGGTGCGGGGTAGCTTCATCTGGCGCGAGCTCGATCAGGTGCGGAACATGCGCCAGGCCTTCGGCCGCGGCTTCTACGTCGGTGGCGCGCTCGCCTCGCTGATGACGGCCACGAAGGGCAAGTTCCCGCCGGGGCCGTTTCGGACCGAGCGCGACGCCGAGCACGAGCTGTTCCAGACCGACCGCGCCAGGTCCTACCCGGCTCCGGACGGCACGCTCACGTTCGACAAGCTCTCGTCGGTGTTCGCGTCCGGGAACAGGACGCGCGACGACCAGCCGAGCCACATTCGCGTCGAGCGGCGCGTCCCGCTCGCGCTCGGGGAGCTTTGGGAGCGGATGTGCCCGGCGCAGGTCTACGAGGTCGCCGAGGCCGACGGCGACGGCACGGTGACCGTGCAGGTGACACCCTCGAACTGCGTCCAGTGCGGCGCGATCACCGCCAAGGGCGGGCGCCTCACCCCGCCCGAGGGCGGCTCCGGGCCCGAGTACCAGCGCACCTGAGCCTCCTCCTTTCGGAGGAGGGCAAGTCAGAAGTCCGTCCCTGCGCAGGAGGTCAAGTTCGCTCTGCCGCCCGATGCGCGGGCGCCGGGGCGCCCCTACCGTGAGCTTTCGATGACCAACAAGGAGATCCCAATGAGCTCGAACCCCTACGTCGTCGAGACCGAGGGCCTGAGCAAGCGCTTCGGCCAGCGGCTCGCCGTCGACGGCGTCGACCTGCGCATCCCGCGCGGCTCGGCCTTCGGCTATCTCGGCCCGAACGGCGCCGGCAAGACGACCCTGATCCGCATGCTGCTCGGCCTCACCGCGCCCAGCGCGGGCTCGATGCGGCTGCTCGGCCGCCCGATGCCGCGGGAGCGGGCGCAGGCCCTGGCCCGCGTCGGCGCGATCGTCGAGGAGCCGCGCTTCCATCCCTTCCTGACCGGCCGCGAGAACCTCGAGGTCGTCGCCGCCGCCCGCGAGCGCGCGGCACACGCGCGCATCGACGGCGCCCTCGCGCGCGTCGGCCTCGCCAACCGCGCCGGCGACCGTGTCGCGAGCTACTCGATGGGCATGCGCCAGCGCCTCGGCGTCGCCCGTTGCCTGCTCGCCGACCCGGAGCTGCTGATCCTGGACGAGCCGATGAACGGGCTCGACCCGGCCGGCATGGAGGAGTTCCGGGAGATGATCCGCGGCCTGGTCGACGAGGACCGCACCGTCGTCTTCTCCTCGCACCTGCTCGACGAGGTCGAGAAGACCTGCGACGAGATCGCGATCGTCGACCGCGGGCGGATCATCGTGCAGGGAGCGCTCGACGAGCTCACCCGCGGCGGCGCCCCGACCCTGCTGGTCGCCTCGGCTGACGACGACCGCGCCCGCCTCGTGCTGAGCGCTCACACCGGCGTCACGCGCATCGGCGCGGCCGACGGCGCCCTGCAGGTGCGGCTCTCGGACGACGCGCATGCGAACGAGGTCACTGCCGACATCAACCGCCGCCTCGTCGAGGCGGGCATCCCCGTCTACCGGCTCGAGCCCGAGCGCGTCTCGCTCGAGCAGCGCTTCCTGGAGATCACGTCCCGATTGGAGAACGCAGCATGAGCACCCTCACCCTCACCGCCCGGCGCGAAGGCTCGCACCTCGCCTCGTGGCCCACCCCGCGGCTCGTTGGCGCCGAGCTCCTGAAGCTGCGCAAGCGGCGGGCGCTCGTCGCCACGGTCGCGGCGATGACGCTCGGAGCGAGCGTCGTCCTCTACGGGATCCTCGCGATCCTGCACGCCGCCAATCCCGCGCACCACGGCCCCGCCGGCGGGGTCACGAACCTGGGCCACGGCCTGTTCGTGCTCGGCCTGCTCGGCGCCGTCGCCGCGACGCTCGTGGGCGTCAACGCGGGGGCCGGCGATCTCGGCGCAGGCGTCTTCCGCGAGCTCGTCGTCACCGGCCGCTCCCGCCGGGCGCTCTTCCGGGCCCGAGTCCCGGGCGGGCTTCTGTTCCTGCTTCCGTTCGTCGCGGTCGCCTACGCGCTGGCCGCGGCCGCGTCGGTCGTGTTCGCCGGCTCGCTCGCGGCACCCTCGACCACGCTGCTCGCGGAGTCCGGCGCCTGGCTCCTGCTCGACGCTGCCTTCTACTTCCTGCTCGCGCTGGGCGTCTCGTCGCTGATCGGCTCGCGCACGACGTCGGTCGGCGTCCTGCTGGCCTGGCGGCTCGCGCTGTCGCCGCTCCTGATCGCGATCTCCTTCCTCGGCGTCGCGCGCGAAGTGGTGCCGGGCGCGGCGCTCGGACGCCTCGGCCCCCACGCCGTCGCGGGGTTCCTGAGCCAGGGCCCGCAGCTCACGATGTCAGCCGGCGCGGCCGTGACAGTGCTCGTCGTCTGGACGGCCGTCGCGCTCGGAGTCGGCGCCTGGCGCACGGTCACGCGCGATGCCTGAGGCTCCGTCCAGGCTCTACCGTTAGACCGGATGATCTGGGACCGCCTTCGCCGGCTCGATCCCCGCTTGAAGGACGCGGCTCTCGTCGCGGCGCTCCTGCCGATCTACCTCGGCTGGGCGGCGCGGCGGGAGCCGCTCGCGCTCACCGTCCCGCTCGCCCTGGCGCAGACGCTGCCGCTCCTCGTCCGGCGGCGCCACGCGGTTTCCACCCTCGCGGTGGTCGTCGCCGCCGCACTGGCGGCGAACCTCGGCTTCGGGACGCTGTTCCCGTTCGCGCCGGCGCTCGCGATCTTCACCGTCGCCGTCCACGTCGAGCGGCGGGTGGCACTGCGCGCGGGCTTCGTCGCGCTGCTGGTTCTCGCCGTGCCGGTCCTGCGCGTCACGCACTTCGCGGCCGGGCAGTTCGTCTTCCGCCTGATCGCCTTCGCCGCAGCCTGGATCGTCGGCGACAGCCTGCGCACGCGACGGGCGTACGTGCAGGAGCTGGAGAGCCGCGCCGAGCGGCTCGAGCGCGAGCGCGAGGAGAGCGTCCGCCGCGCGGCCGCGCAGGAGCAGGCGCGGATCGCGCGCGAGCTGCACGACGTGATCGCCCACAACGTCAGCGTGATGGTCGTACTTGCGTCTGCCGCCAACCATGTCTTCGACGCCCAGCCCGAACGGGCGCGCGACGCCCTGCGCTCGATCGAGCAGACCGGGCGCTCGGCGCTGCTCGAGCTTCGCCGTCTGCTCGGCGCCGTGCGAACCCCGGTGGAGGACGTGTTCGCTCCGCAGCCGGGGCTGGGCCGGCTCGACGACCTCGTCGAGCAGGTGCGGGCAGCCGGCCTGCCGGTGGTGCTGCGCCTCGAAGGCGACGTCGGCGGGCTGCCGGCCGGGCTCGACCTCTCGGCCTACCGGATCGTGCAGGAGGCACTGACGAACGCGCTCAAGCACGGGCACGCGTCCATCGCCGAGGTGACCGTTCGCCGGACTGAGGGCGGGCTCGAGCTCGAGATCGCCGACGACGGCGTCGGCGTCGCGGAGACGGGGGCCGAGCTTGGCCACGGGCTGATCGGGATGCGTGAGCGCGCCAGCCTGCTCGGCGGCGAGCTCGAGGCCGGCCCAGCCGAAGGCGGCGGCTTCCGCGTCCGCGCCCGTCTACCGCTCAGGCAGGAGCAGCCGGCGTGAGAGTGCGTGTGCTGCTCGCGGACGACCAGGCGCTCGTGCGGGGCGGCTTTCGCCTGATCCTCGAGGCGCGCGAGGACGTCGAGGTCGTGGGCGAGGCCGAAGACGGCGCCGAGGCGGTCGAGCTCACCCAGACGTTGCAGCCGGACGTCGTCCTGATGGACGTGCGCATGCCCAATCTGAACGGCGTCGAGGCGACGAGGCGGATCGTCGAGTCCGGCTCGGCGGCGCGGATCATCATCCTCACGACCTACGACCTGGACGAGTACGTCTACGAGGCGCTCCGGGCGGGCGCGAGCGCGTTCCTGCTCAAGGACGTCCAGCCGGCGCAGCTCGTCGAGGCGGTTCGCGTCGTCGCGGCGGGCGACGCGCTGCTCGCGCCCTCGGTCACGCGGCGTCTGCTCGACCGCTTCGCAGGATCGCTGCCCGTCGGCGACGACAAGCCGCCGCCCGCGCTCGAGTCGCTGACCGGGCGCGAGCTCGAGATCCTCACGCTGCTCGCGAACGGCCTGTCGAACGCCGAGCTCGCCGAGCGGCTGGTGCTGAGCGAGACGACGATCAAGTCGCACGTCTCGAGCATCCTGCGCAAGCTGCAGGTGCGCGACCGCGTGCAGGCGGTCGTGCTCGCCTATCGAGCCGGGGTCGTGCATCCGGGCGCGCCCGCTCGCTGAGGCCGCGTCGCTGCACGCATGCGCTGGACGCCCGGCCGCAGCCGGCACACTTTCGGCACGAATTGGACGATGCGGGCGGTCCGCCGCAACGTTAGGCTGACGCCTGAGCAGGGGGCGGGTCGGGACCCGCATTACTCGCGCGAGTATCGGTTGAGGCCTCCGGCGAATCCGACCGCGAGCGCCGCGCGTATCCACTGGCATGCGAATCGCTCGCGTCATTCCGCTCCTCGTCCTGCTCGCGGCGCTTGTCCTCCTGCTGGCGGCCTGCGGCTAGGGCGGCGGCGGCTACTAGCCCCCAGCGTCGCGCGTAAGATCGGCTCGTGGCCGCCACCGCAGCCGACACGATCCTGACGCTCGACGACGTCCACCGCGCGCGGGAGACCATCGCCGGGCGGCTGCACCGGACGCCGGTCTTCAGCTCGCGCACGCTTTCCGAGCAGACCGGCGCGAACGTCCACTTCAAGGCGGAATGCTTCCAGCGCACCGGCTCCTTCAAGCCGCGCGGGGTGCTGAACAAGCTCGCCTCCCTCAGCGACGAGGAGAAGGCCAAGGGCGTGATCTCGATCTCAGCCGGCAACCACGCGCAGGCGCTCGCCTACGCGTCCGCGCTCGAGGGGATCGACGCGCTCGTCGTCATGTGGGCGACCGCGTCGGCGCAGAAGATCGCCGCCGCACGCGGCTACGGCGCCACGATCGACATGGAGGCACCGGGCTCGCCCGAGGCGTTCGAGCGCCTGACCGAGCTGATGGAGGAGACGGGCCGGACGCTCGTCCACCCGTTCGACGACCCGGTGGTCATGGCCGGCCAGGGCACGGTCGGGCTGGAGATCATCGAGGACGTCGCCGACACCGACGTCGTGCTCGTCCAGGTCGGCGGCGGCGGGTTGATCTCCGGCATCGCCACCACCGTCAAGGGCCTGAAGCCGGACGCGCGCGTGATCGCCGTCGAGCCTGAGCTCTCAGCGGCGCTGCACGAGTCGATGAAGGCCCGCAAGCCCGTCAGCGTGCAGCCGAGCTCGATCGCCGACGGGCTCGCCGGTCCGTTCGCCGGCGAGAACTGCCTCGCCGTGTGCCTCGAGCGCGTGGACGGCTCCGTGCTCGTCACGGAGGACGAGCTGAAGGAGGCGTTCCGCTTCATGTACGGCCGCGCCAAGATCGCCTGCGAGCCGGCCGGAGCGGCTACCGCCGCCGCACTGCTCGCCGGCAAGATCGAGCTGGAACCGGGCGATACGGTCGTCGCCGTCGTCTCCGGTGGCAACGTGGCGCCGGAAACCGCCTCTGCTATCCTGGCCGGCGCATGAAGGCCGACATCCATCCCGAGTACGTCATGGCGACCGTGCACTGCTCGTGCGGGAACACGTTCGTCACGCGCTCCACGAAGCCCGAGCTACACGTCGAGGTCTGCTCGAACTGCCACCCGTTCTACACGGGCAAGCAGAAGCTGATGGACACGGGCGGTCGCGTCGAGCGCTTCCAGCGCCGGCTGGAGAGGGCCGGCGGCACGCGCCGCGGCTAGGGACAGTCTTGTCAGCTCCGATCGGAGGCCAGGCCGTCCTCGAGGGCGTGATGATGCGCGGCCCGTCGAACTGGGCCGTCGCCATCCGCAAGCCGGACGGGGGGATCGCGCAGGTCTGCCGCCCGATCGCGTCCCCGATGGCGCGCCACCGGGTGTTCCGGCTTCCGGTCGTCCGCGGCGTGATCGCGCTCGGCGAGTCGCTCGCGATCGGCTTCCGCGCGCTCGCCATCTCCGCCAACTACGCGGCGCAGGAGGAGGGCGAGGTGCAGGAGGAGGGCGAGGAGGTCAAGAGCGAGCTCACGCGCACGCAGCTCTTCTTCGCCTTCGCGGTCGCGATCGGCTTCGCCGTGATGCTGTTCAAGGTCACGCCGGCGCTGATCACGAACTGGCTGCCGATCAAGTCCACGGGCTGGTTCGTGATCGTCGAGGGCCTGATCCGCGTCACCCTCTTCGTCGTCTACCTGAGCCTGATCTCGCTCCTGCCCGACCTGCGGCGCGTCTTCCAGTACCACGCGGCCGAGCACAAGGCGATCAACGCCTACGAGGCGGGCGAGGAGCTCGTGCCGGAGAAGGTGCAGCGCTTCAGCCTCATCCATCCCCGCTGTGGCACCGCGTTCCTGCTCTGGGTGATGGTGATCGCGATCTTCGTCTTCGCCTTCTTCGGGCGGCCCGCCTGGTACTGGCTGATCGCGACGCGCATCCTCTGCCTGCCGCTGATCGCCGGGATCGCGTACGAGCTGATCCGCTTCTCCGGCAGGCACACCGGCAGCCGCGTGCTGATGACGGTCCTCGCGCCGGGCCTGTGGCTGCAGCGGCTGACCACGCGCGAGCCGACGCTCGAGCAGCTCGAGGTGTCCATCCGAGCGTTGACCGAGGTGCTGGCCCTCGAAGGCCGCGAGACTCCCAGGGCGGCGCTCGTCGAGATCATGGCGTAAATCCGGTCCGCGACGGGGCCGCCGCAGCCCGCCACACGTCCCATCCCCTTCCGATAGCGTCCGGGCCGTGCCACGCATCGAGCGCAACGCCACCGTCACGTGGGAGGGCAACGTCGCCCGCGGCACGGGACTGATCAGCGCCGGCACCGGCGCCTTCGGCGAGCTGCCGTACTCGCTGCCCGTCCGGATCGGCGCCGGCAACGAGGGCAAGACGAGCCCGGAGGAGCTGCTCGCTGCCGCCCACGCCGGCTGCTTCGCGATGGGGCTCGCCGGCGAGCTGACCAAGCGGGGCACGCCGCCCGGCCGGCTCGAGGTCGGCTGCCGGGTCACGATGGACGAGGTCGAGGGCAAGGGTCACCAGATCGTCCACTCGACGCTCGACGCCGTCGCGAGCGTCGACGGGATCGACGACGCCGGCTTCGACGAGGCGGCGCAGGTGGCAGACCAGGAGTGCCCGTTCTCCGCGCTGATCAGGGCGAGCGCGGGCGTGACGATCAACGCGAAGCTCGAGGGAGGACGCTAGATGGCTGCAGAGCGCAGTGCTGAAGTGACCTGGCAGGGAAGCCTGATGGAGGGGAGCGGCACGATCGACCAGGTCGGGAGCCGCGCGTTCGGCCCGCTCGACGTGAGCTGGGCGGCGCGCTCAGAGGAGGAGGACGGCGGCAAGACGAGCCCCGAGGAGCTGATCGCCGCGGCGCACGCCGCGTGCTTCTCGATGGCGCTCTCGCACGGGCTCGCCCAGGCCGGCAACGCGCCGGAGCAGCTGAAGACTTCGGCGACGGTCACCTTCGTTCCCGGAACGGGGATCACGAAGATCGCGCTCACCGTCCGCGGCCGTGTGCCCGGCCTCGACGAGGAGGCCTTTAGGCACGCGGCCGAGGAGGCGAAGGAGGGCTGCCCGGTCTCGCAGGCTCTCGCCGGCGTCGGCGAGATCACGCTCGACGCGTCGCTCGACTAGGCCTTCAGCTTCCGGAAGAGCTTGACCGTCTGCGTCAGCTGGCTTCCGCCGGTCTGCGCTGCGCTGACGGCCTTGTTGCTGTGGGCCTGCGCATGCTTGATGTCGTTGTGCTTCGCGGCCACGACGGCGAGGTGGAGCTCCTGTCCCGCGAGCTGGTAGTTGCGGAGGGCGATGGCGACCTGGTCGCGAATCTGCGAGCCGATCGTGCTCGACGGCTTGATCGCGTCGATCGCACTCGTCGCGGCGAGCGCGTCGCTCTTCAGCTTGAGCGCGGCGGCGTCCGCCGGGTCGGGGCCCTTGTTCGCGGCCGCGCCGAGCGCACCGGCGTCCTTTTCGATGACCGCGGACCACTTGATCAGCGCGGCGAGAAGGGTGACGTTGTCGGCGCGGGCCGGAGCCGCTACTCCGAACAGGGCGGCGGCGACGGCGGCGAGCGCGACGCATGAGCGAATGGTCATATTGGCCTACCTCTCTACAATTACGGGGTGATGGCCGGTATCGACGCGATCGTGGACGAGCTTGAGCGTTCGTATCAGGAGGTGCAGGAGCGCATGTCCGACCCTGCCGTCTACAACGACCACCGGGAGGCGGCGGAGGTCGGGCGGCGGCTGAAGGAGCTCGAGGAGCCGCACAGGCTCGCGCAGGCGTGGCGCGAGGCGCGCGACGACGTCGAGGCCGCCCGCAACGATCCCGAGCTGCGCGAGCTCATCGCCGACGCCGAGGAGCGGCTCGCCGAGCTCGGAGAGGAGCTCCGGCTCACGCTCGTCCAGCGGGACCCGGCGGACTCCAAGGACGTGATCGTCGAGATCCGGCAGGGCGTCGGCGGCGACGAGGCCGCGCTCTGGGCGGGCGATCTCCACCGCATGCTCACCCGGTACGCCGAGCGTCGCGGTTTCAAGACCGAGCTGCTCGGGTCGAGCCCGAACGAGACCGGCGGCTTCAAGGAGGTCACCTTCGCGGTCAAGGGCGACGGCGCCTACTCGGTCTTCAAGTGGGAGGGTGGCACGCACCGCGTCCAGCGCGTTCCCGAGACGGAGTCGCAGGGCCGTATCCACACCTCGACCGCGACCGTCGCCGTGATGCCGGAGGCCGAGGACATCGAGGTCGAGCTGCGCGACGAGGATCTGAAGATCGACGTCTACCGCTCCACCGGCCCGGGCGGCCAGAGCGTCAACACGACCGACTCCGCCGTTCGGATCACGCACCTGCCGACAGGCGTCGTGGTCGCGATGCAGGACGAGAAGTCGCAGCTGCAGAACAAGACCAAGGCGCTGCGCGTGCTGCGCGCGCGCCTGTACGAGCTCGAGCGCCAGCGTCAGCAGGCCGCGCTCTCGGCGCAGCGCAACTTGCAGATCGGCGGCGGCCAGCGCGCGGAGAAGATCCGCACCTACAACTTCCCCGAGAACCGGATCACGGACCATCGGATCAAGCTGACCGTCCACCAGCTCGACCGGATCCTCCAGGGCGAGCTCGACGAGTTCACCGAGGCGCTGGGGGCCGAGGAGCGTCGGCACGCGCTCGAGACCGCCACGGCTTGACGCTCGGCGAGGTTCTCAAGCGCTCGACCGAGTATCTCGAGCGCAAGGGGGTCGACTCGCCCCGGCTCGACGCCGAGCGGCTGCTCGCGCACACGCTCGGGCTGACGCGCATCGAGGTCTACATGGATCTCGAACGGCCGCTGATCGCGGCCGAGCTCCAGCTGGCACGTGAGCTGATCGAGCGGCGCGGCAAGCGCGAGCCGCTCGCGTACATCCTCGGCGAGTGGGGCTTCCGCAACCTCGTCCTGAAGACCGACGCGCGGGCGCTCGTGCCGCGGCCGGAGACAGAGGTCGTGGTCGAGCGCTGCCTGGAGCTGCTCGAGGGCGCGGAGGCGCCGCGCGTGCTCGACGTCGGCACCGGGACGGGCGCGATCGCGCTCGCGATCGCGCAGGAGCTCCCGGGCGCGCGCGTGACCGCGCTCGATCTCTCGCTCGACGCGCTCGCGCTCGCGCGCGAGAACATGGAGCGAAGCGGTGTCGAGGTCGAGCTCGTCCAGGGCGACTTCCACGACCGGCTGCCCGGCGGGCCGTACGACCTGATCGCGTCGAACCCGCCCTACGTCGAGCCGGAGGAGCTGGCGGAGCTGCAGGCGGAAGTGCGCGAGTTCGAGCCGCGTATGGCGGTGATCGGCGAGGAGTTCCCCGAGGCGGTCGCCCGGGCCGCAACGGCGGCTCTTCGCCCCGGCGGCTGGCTGGTGATGGAGACCCACGCGGCGCGCGGCCCGGCGACGGCGGCGCTGCTCGCGGAGCTCGGCTACGTGGACGTTAGGATCAGCCCGGATCTGGCGGGACGGGACCGAGTCGCGGAGGCAAGGCTGGCATGAACGGCACGTTCACCGTCGACGCGGTGGTCGGCGCGATTCGCGCCGGGCAGCCGGCGATCATCCCGACCGACACCGTCTACGGCCTCGTCACGACGCCGTACAAGTCCGAGCCCTGCGTCCGGCTCTACAAGCTGAAGGGCCGGCCGGAGACGCAGCCAACCGCGCTGATGGCCGCGAGCGTGGAGATGCTGTTCGAGTGCGTACCGGAGCTGCGCGGCCGTGCGGGCCGGATCGCGAGCGCGCTCCTGCCTGGGCCGTACACGGTGATCCTGTCGAACCCGGCGCGCCGCTACGCCTGGCTCACCGGGACGCGGCCGGAGGCGATCGGAGTGCGCGTCCCGGAGCTGGCGGGCGACGCGCGGGCGGTGCTCGACCGCGTCGGCGCCGTCGTGGCGACGAGCGCCAACCTCGCCGGCGGCCCCGAGCCGCGGCGGCTCGAGGAGGTGCCGGAGGAGCTGCGGGCCGCGTGCCCGTCGCTCGACGGCGGCGAGCTGCCGGGCCTCGCGTCGACGGTCGTCGACTTCACCGGCCCGGAGCCGGTCGTCCTGCGCGAGGGGGCGGGCGACGTCGAGCGCGCGCTCGCGGCCGCCGACTGACCAGCCGAGTACGATCCCGGGCAACCCCGGGAAGGAGCCCGCCCATGGCCGTCGCGCCCGCCTCGATCCAGCACCTTCGCACCGCCGGCCTCGACGAGGTCGACCCTGAGATCGCCGAGCTGCTCGGCCGCGAGCTCGAGCGGCAGCGCGGCCAGATCGAGCTGATCGCCTCCGAGAACTTCACCTGGCCGAGCGTGCTCGAGGCCGTCGGCTCGACGCCGACGAACAAGTACGCCGAGGGGTACCCGGGCAAGCGCTACTACGGCGGCTGCGAGATCGTCGACGAGATCGAGCAGATCACGATCGACCGCGCCAAGAGCCTCTTCGGCGCCGAGCACGCGAACGTCCAGCCGCACGCGGGCGCGCAGACGAACATGGCGGTCTACATGGCGGCGCTGCAGCCGGGCGACACGATCCTCTCGCTCAGCCTCGCTCACGGCGGCCACCTGACGCATGGTCTCAAGGTCAACTTCTCGGGCCGGCTCTACACGATCGCCCACTACGGCGTCTCGCGCGACACGATGGTGGTCGACTACGACGAGGTGCTCGAGCTGGCGAAGGAGCACAAGCCGAAGCTGATCGTGTGCGGCGGCTCGGCCTATCCGCGCACGGTCGAGACCTGGGAGTTCCGCAAGATCGCGGACGAGGTCGGCGCCCTGCTTCTCTGCGACATGGCCCACTTCGCCGGGCTCGTCGCGGCGGGCATCCACCCGAACCCGGTCAAGGATTGCGACTTCGTCACCTCGACCACCCACAAGACGCTCGCCGGCCCGCGCTCCGGCTTCATCCTCTGCCGGGAGGAGCACGCGCAGGCGGTCGATCGCGCCGTCTTCCCCGGCATGCAGGGCGGCCCACTCGAGCACACGATCGCGGCGAAGGCGGCTTGCTTCCGGATCGCCGCGACCGAGGCGTTCAGGGACTACCAGCGCCAGATCCGCGCGAACGCCGATTCGCTCTCGGACACGCTGCAGGAGAACGGGCTCGACGTGCTCACCGGAGGCACGGACACGCACCTGCTGCAGGTCGACTTGCGCAACTCGGAGTGGACGGGCAAGGACGCCGAGGAACGGCTCGCCGAGGTGAAGCTCACCGTGAACCGCAACACGGTGCCGTTCGACGAGCGGCCACCGACGATCGCCTCCGGCATCCGGATCGGCACGCCGGCAGCGACGATGCGCGGCTTCGACCAGGACGAGTTCCGCGAGGTCGGACGCATCATCGCGGACGCGCTCGGCGACGGCGCAGACCTCGCGGCGCTCACCGGGCGGGCCGAGGCGCTCTGCGACAAGCACCCGCTCTACCCGGGCTTCCGCGGTTATACGACGTACGTCGCGTGAGCGTCACCGAGGTCGACCACCCGCTCGTCCAGCATAAGCTCGGCCTGCTGCGCGACCGCGAGACCGACACGCAGCTCTTCCGCCAGCTGGTCAACGAGCTGACGCTGCTGCTCA
>WNEY01003052.1_pt1 | contig 12443 bp, 10 predicted proteins | sample 5400531 | NCBI WGS metagenome assembly WNEY01 (sample SAMN13153338, study PRJNA577476) | soil metagenome | isolation source: 200 cm saprolite under Douglas fir tree site 1 | place: USA:California | collected 2015-04-18
GACCCAGATCGGGATCTACTGGGGCTACGACGGCACGCCGGGCCTGGGCACGCCGCCGCGGCTGTACAACCAGATCGTGGTGCACATCGCCGACGAGATGGGCTCGAATGCTGTCGAGCTCGCTCGGCTCTTGGCCCTGGTCAACACGGCGCTGGCCGACGCCGGCATCGCGTGCTGGGAGGACAAGTATCTCTACGCGTTCTGGCGTCCCATCACCGCCATCCGGGCAGCCGTGGATCCGAACTGGACGCCGCTTGGCGCGCCGGCCAGCAACAGCGGGGGACCGAACTTCACGCCGCCCTTCCCAGCCTACACCTCCGGGCACGCCACGTTCGGGGGCTCAGTCTTCCAAGTCTTGCACAACTTCTACGGCACCGACCGCATTGCCTTCAGCTTCGTGTCGGACGAGTTCAACGGCGTCACGCGGGACAACAAGGGAAATGTACGCCCGCGCGTCACGCGCCGCTTCTCGTCGCTCTCCCAGGCCGAGGACGAGAACGGCCAGAGCCGCATCTACCTCGGTATTCACTGGGTGTTTGACAAGACCACGGGTATTGCCCAGGGCCGGCGTGTGGCGGATTACGTGTTCGAGCACGCGTTCGTGCCGCTGCCCCACACGCCGCCCCGCTAGAGGCGAGCCGTGACAGGGCAGCCGATTCCTCGATCTGTGGATGCCCGTAGAGTATTAGAGGTTCACCCGCTGCACGTACCCGGTCAGTTCGACATAGCCGACGCCCTCCGTCGCCTGCCCCTGCATCAGGATGTGAGAGAGGCATGAGGCATGATCGCTCACGCCTAGTCCTTGACGCGCTGTCGTGCTGAAGTTAGACTCGCGGCTGCCAGTCACTACGGTGTTGGGGCGAGGCGTGCTTGCCCGGGTATGACGTCTGGCACGCGCCACGTCTTATCAGGACGTCTTGACAGAGAGATACGGTGATCGTTCCGCATGAGGTGAGAGCCATGGCAGAGGTGACACAGGCTGGGATGAGCCAGGCCGAACTGGAGGCCCTGGGGGTGATATGGCCACCCACCGAGGATGAACTCCCCTACGATGATGGCATGCCTATGGAGACGCAACGTCACGCTTTGCAACTGCAACTGCTGATTGATCCCCTGCGCCTGTACTGGGAAGACCGTCAGGACGCCTACGTCGGCGGCAACATGTTCATCTATTTCAGCCTGGAACAAGTGCGCAATCAGGACTTCCGAGGACCGGATTTTTTTGCGGTGCTCGACGTGTCAAAACGCGAGCGCAAGAGTTGGGTAGTCTGGGAGGAGGGCAAAGGGCCAGACGTGGTGATCGAGCTCTTATCAGAGAGTACTGCGGCCCAAGATAAAGGCGAGAAGAAAGAGATTTATCAGAACCTCTTACGCGTACCGGAATATTTCTGGTTCGATCCTTTCAGTGGCGAGTGGGCTGGTTTCAGCTTGCGATGTAGGGAGTATGAAGCCATAGCAGAGGATAGCCAGGGACGCCTCATCAGCCGGGTGCTGCGGCTCGCTCTGGTGCGCTGGGAAGGCGTGTACCAGGAGATCGAAGCGCGCTGGTTGCGCTGGGCGACGTTGACCGGGGTGCTGTTGCCAACACCTCAGGAAACTGCGATAGCAGCGCAACGCCAGGCCGCTGAGGCGCAACACCAGGCCGCTGAAGCGCAACACCAGGCCGCCGCTTTAGAGGCCATGCTGGCCCGCTATCGCGAACGTTTTGGTGATCTCCCAGAAGCAGAAAAATAGGGTCATATATTTAGAGATTGACCCGCTGCACATACCCGGTCAGTTCAACATAGCCGACGCCCTCCGTCGCCTGCCCCTGCATGCTGCCACGCACGCTGACGCTGCCTTCCCAGTACGTCACACGGGTGCTGTTGTCGGTGACCAGCTCTTGCTCGGCGAGCACTGGCTCCAGGGACAAGGTCAGATCCACCGTCGGGATGCGTATCGTCCAGCGCTGCGGATACACCGCCCCGCTCTTGGGGCTTTTCCATTGTCCATGGGCCTGCACCTGCACGTCATCACGGCGCAGGTGCAGGCTGGTGCCGTCGGGACGGACCAGCGTGCCACTGGAGTACGGATCGATGCTGCCGTCGCGCTGGCGCATGTGGAACAGCATCAGCTCATAGTTGTTGGCCAGTTGCACGCTAAACCAGTCCCAACCCACCTGCGACTCCGTGAGCTGTGAACTGCTAAACTCGTGATCCATCCAACTGACGCCCTCGACCTCAAACGCCCCCTCGCTCGTCTGCAGCACACCCTCGGTCTTCAGGCGGGTGAAGGAGTAGTAGTACGAGGCATGCCCCGTTCCCTCACCCTTCTGACTCAGCCCGTCCTGCGCCGCACCGTGCAAGACTGGCGGCTTGACGGGGGTGACGATCAGGTTGAGCTTATAGCCCGGGATTTCGCCCGCCACATGCTGTACCGAGCCCAGCCGTTCGGCCAGCCAGTCCTCATTCCACACGTGGTAGCGTTGCTCTGACGCTCCGGCGAGCCCGAGCGCGGCTCGGTTGAGCTTTTCGCCATAGACAAAGCGCCTGGCCGTTTCGTCGGTAATCGCCAGGTGTGCCATGTAGACATTGTCCGCAAACCATTTGGATGGATTCAATGTCGGACCGCTGCTATCCACGCGGTGTCGGAAGAAGGTAAGTTGATAGCCGTAGCGCTTGCCAGTCGTGGTCTGGAGATGTCCAGTGTAGTACCACCATTCCGTGCGATAGTCCGGATGGGCCGCGTGATCGGCTGGAAATTGTAACGCATAGCCAGGGACGGCCTGCTTAAAGCCCAGGAAGGCACCCTGACTCACAGTGGCGAAGAGACAGCCGAGGCAGAGCACGAGCCACCATGGCCACCCAGCGCGCCTCCATCCTCCTCTGGTGGACTTATGCATAGAGCTCCGCCTCCGCCAGATGCACGCGTGCCGCCCGCCCACGCAAGCCTGTAAAGGCACGCATGCCAGCGCCGCTGGTATCATGCACCGAGAAGAAACCAGCACACAGCCGCGTGCTCGTCCATGGCAAGGTGGCAATGGCAGGACTCCCTCCCAACGCCAGCCGCCTAGAAGCGGTACCCCGCTTTGTCGCCTTCACGAGTTCCTTGGCCACCGGAGACGACCACCCAGGACAGCAGCACTGCTCATGCTGGTGCAGCTGAGCGGGATTGCGTTAGGATAATCTGCGTAATACGTCCCGTGTCATCTCTGCCACGTCCCGCGTCATCGTCGCCACATCGCTCACGGAGCGAGTGATCTCTCGGGTGTCCCGCTTTATCTGGACAAGGACGTAGCTGATCATTCCCACGATGATCAACAACGTCGTGGCATTGATATACACACTCCAGAGAAAATATGGCGCAATCTGAGTCAGGACCTGTTCCATCATGCCTCCTATACGTCTAGGAAATGCACATGCTATTGTGCCACAGTGCAGCCCGGAGTGCACCCCACGGAGCAACCCAACGCAGGCTCGGCGGAGGCGCACCAGGACCTGCCAGCGGCGCTGGGCGAGGCCACGGCATGACCGAGATCCGCGTGGGTTGCATAGTGTGGCCTGATGCGGCACTGGCGTGTGGCAAGCTCACCCACGTTGTGCACTGGAGGGCAGCCTACCCATCGGAAGTCATTGTATCTAGGCGCCATGAACCACGAAACCAGGGGAAGGGTGTGGTATAGAGCGATCTAAATCTTTTATGTAGATCAGGTCGGTAAAAGATGGTAAAAGACGGCCTGTCACAGTCTAAATCCTTCTACGACCACCAAAGGCGGACCGTGGCAGCCCTAAGGGATTTAGACGGATGGGAGCGGTCTTGGGGAGGAAACCCGGATGGTGGTGGTCTTTGGGGGTTTTTGCGTCGATTAGGCCGCTCGGCGCGGCACACTCTATAGTTCGGCTGCCATGGAAAGAAGCAGGTCGGCATGAGGCCAATGCGAGGAGATGACCATGTGGTGCAGCGCCGTCGGAGGCATCGTCACGCTCATCCTGGGCCTGCTCGCCACGCCATTCGCAGTCCAGGGGCAGCCAGCAAAGAACGTCCCCCGGATAGGCTTCCTCAGTGCGGCCTCCCCGGCGGCTTTGTCGGCCCGTACCGAGGCATTCCGGCAGGGGCTGCGCGAGTTGGGGTACGTGGCGGGGAAAAACATCGTCATTGAGTGGCGATATGCCGAGGAAAATCTCGATCGCCTGCCTGAGCTCGCGGCCGAGGTGGTGCGTCTCAAGGTCGATGTCATCGTCACGGCTGCACCGTCATCAACCCGTGCTGCCCAGGAAGCAACTGCGGCGATTCCCATTGCATGGGCGGGATCGGCGGCGATCCCGTGGAGGCGGGGTTCGTCGCCAGCCTGGCGCGGCCTGGCGGGAACGTCACGGGACTCACTGCCCTGGCGCAGGAGCTCAGCGGCAAACAACTGGAGCTGCTGAAGGAGCTTGTGCCCAGGCTCTCCCAGGTGGCGGTGCTTGGGACGGCGACCCTCCCCGGCTCCGCACAAGTGTCAACAGAGCTGGAACGCGCCGCAGGGGCCTTGCAGGTCCAGCTTCACTACCTCGACGTGCGAGGTCCCAAGGATGTGGAGACGGCATTCCGAGAGGCGCGCGCAAGGCGTGCTGACGCCGTCCTCGTGCTCGCGAGCCCCGTCCTGGAGTCGCACCGCACACAGGTGGCAGATCTCGCGGCGCAGCACCGGCTCCCGACGATATACCCCTTTCGAGAATTTGTCGAGGCTGGGGGCCTCGTGTCCTACGGCGTGAGCATTGCCGACTTGTACCGTCGCGCTGCGACGTATGTCGACAAAATCCTCAAAGGGACCAAGCCAGCTGACCTCCCCGTGGAGCAGCCGATAAAATTTGAGCTGGTCATCCACCTGCAGACCGCTGAGGGCCTGGGCCTGACCATCCCCCCGACGCTCCTCTTCCAAGCGGACCAAGTGCTCCAATAGGCGTGCGCAGGGGAGCGGCGAGGCATGGTAGAAGAGGGAGGAAGGCTGGCGTTGGGTCGCAGCGCAAATCTTCTTTGACAGCTAACGTGAATCAATCGCAGCCACGCTCCGCGCATCGAGGCTTGCGTGGTTTCTGCGACAGGCAGAAAATCACGTTGCGTGGTTACCTCGAAAGGGCCACCCAACAAATCGTGGCCGCGAGGATGAGTGAGGCAACCCGACAATCACCATTGCTCTGACCTGACGAGGAGGTCGTGATGCCGTCGACGAAGTCTGCCGTACCTGAACTACAAATCCTGATGAGCGGTCTCGCGTTCGGCGAGTCGCCACGGTGGCACGAGGACCGTCTTTGGTTCTCTGACTGGGGCGCGCACGAGGTTATTGCTGTCGATCTCGAGGGCAAGAGCGAGGTCATCGTTCGCGTGCCGTCATTTCCGTTGTGCATCGGCTTTCTGCCCGATGGGCGCCTGCTCATCGTCTCGGCGAGCGATGGGCGTCTCCTGCGCAGGGAGCCCGACGGCGCGCTGGGGACCCATGCCGACCTGACTGGCCTCTCTGACCACAAGTGGAACGACATTGTTGTGGACGGTCGCGGCAACGCCTACATCAACAACGTCGGCTTTGATTTTCCAGGCGGCACGTTCGCCCCCGGGATTCTCGCGTTGGTCACGCCAGATGGCTCCGCTCGGCAGGTAGCAGAAGGAGTCGCATTCCCCAACGGCATGGTCGTGACGCCCGACAACTCCACGCTGATCCTCGCCGAGTCCTACGGCAACAGGCTCACGGCCTTCGACATCGCGGCCGACGGTGACCTGTCGAACCGTCGGGTGTGGGCCGACCTCCGAGGCGGCGTCCCCGACGGCATCTGCCTCGACGCTGAGAACGCCATCTGGTACGGGGACGTCCCCAACAAGCGTTGCGTGCGGGTGCGCCAGGGTGGTGAGGTGCTGCAGGCGATCCACCTTGACCGCGGCTGCTTCGCGTGCATGCTCGGGGGCGCGGCCAGGAGAACGCTGTTCCTGATGGCGACCGAGTGGCGTGGTCCTGCGAACATGGTTGACGGGTCACGAACGGGCCAGGTACTAACCGCTGCTGAGGCGCCCGCACCGGGCGTCGGTTGGCCATAGGAAACAGAGCTCGCCAGAGCTCTTATTACACCGGGCTACCAAAGAGGGCCGAAGCCCGGCTTCCGCGGAACGCACGCGCCGATGGCCTGGAAACGTGATGGAAACGGCCATGGAGCGGTAATGGTAAGGCTCTGCATCGGCTAGCTTGCGTGGTTCCTGCGTGAGGCTGAAACGCACGTTGCGTGGTTCCATTCCAGCACGCCCCAACGAGTCGTTGCAGGTGAGCCGCGCATAGCTCGCCTCTCAACTCGACAGGTGGATTCAACGTTGTGTGTAACCGCGCGGCCACCTGCACTCTGACGTTCGGCCGCTACGCTCGGCACACCCGGGTAACTCCGACAGTGATATGGGGGCTGCCGCTGCGCAATACGGGCACAGGGAAGGAGCGCCGTCCTTGCGACGCCTCGGCTGCTCCCCGTCGGCAGTGCATGATCCGCTTTAAGGAACGACAGCGCACAGGTGCATGGGGAGGATGTGCGTGGGCAAGCTCGTCGATCATCCATTTCTTGTCGGTCTTGCCGTATCGATCCTGCTTGCGGTCGCTGTACGAATGCTCGCAACGGGAACTCTGGCACCGGGGAGTGCTCGAGGCATCGGGCTCGTGCTCTACGGAGGTACGCTGGTTCTACTCGCGCGATTCGGCCTGGACCGCGAGGACGTGTTCTGGTTCTTTCTGGGTGGGGTCAGCGGGGTTCTGCTCTCGTTGCCGCTCACGCTGTGATTCGAATAGGAGGGCTCTACGGAGGGGCGTTGATGGTCCATGGGGAAGTCGGATCACCTCGTAGTACTCGGAGGGCGGGAGAGCCGTCCACGTGGGGAAGGGGGTGACAGTGCAACGCGCCTGGCGCCTACCCAACTGACGTCGCTCCCGCTTCCGGGCGCGGCAAACACCGGGTAGTGCCCGAGCTGCGGATGGGCAAGCCGCGGTCGGAGTCGATTTTACTGAGCCGTTGCCCACCTGACCCGACGGAAAAAGTACGTGAGAAATCCCGCTCTGTGATAGACTGGCAGCCAATAAGCTAGGGAGGTAAAAGACCATGACGATGAACGATTGGAGCAAAGTGACCAGGCCCATTCCGGTCCCGAATGCGTGGACACAGCCCTTCTGGGACGCCGCCAAGCAGGGCGTGCTGGCGCTGCAGCGCTGCCAGGCGTGCGGGCACTTCCAGCATCCCCCGTACGCCACCTGTGTGAACTGCATATCCACCGACCTCACGTTCGAACCCGTGCCAGGCACAGGGACCATCTATGCCTACACGATCATGTACCACGCCGGTGACCGGCGCTTTGTGGCGGCCATCCCCTACGCCAGTATCATTGTGGAACTCGACGCGGCGAAAGGGGCCCTGCTGGCTGGCAATCTGCTGGACGCTCCCTCTACCGAGGCGAAAGTGGGGCGTCGCGTCGAGGTGGTCTTCCAGCAGCTCAATGATGACATCACGCTGCCGCAGTTCCGACTGGCGCCAGAACAGGCGTAGTACAGCTCGGCGGAAATATGTATCCAGTTACCAGAACGAGAGCGCACGCAAAAACAAGAGTTTCCCCCGCGCCAAACTGGGTACTGCGTACTGCAATTGGCCCCGCCAGTATGGCGGGGCAACTAGCCGTGCGCAGCACCGGGACGCAGTACTAGTCGCAAAGGAGGGATGGGGTATGTGGGAGAACAGATGTAAAGTCGCCGTCAGCGGCGTGGGATTTTCCAAAATCACCCGGTCGGCGGAGGTCCCCCTGGCCGCGCATGCGTTGCAGGCGGTCCAAGCCGCCGTGGAAGACTCCGGGCTGGCCATGGCAGACATCGATGGACTGGCGACATACGCCGAGCTGCCGGCATCGGGGCACGCGATTGTGGATGGCATAAGCATCGTGTCGGTCAACTGCATGATGGCGATGCTGAAGCTCCCGCATCTGAGTTGGCACGTCCAGGTGGAGACGGTCAATATCGGCGGGGCGGTCCAGCAGGCCGTCAACGCGCTGCTGGCCGGGGTCTGCACGTATGCGGTGGTCTGGCGGGCGATGCACAACCCCCGCGGCACCTACCAGAACTTGCCTGGCACCTACGCCCAGGGACCGGCGCAGTTTACTGCCCCGTACGGCTTCGGCGGTCCCGGACAGGGCATGGCGGTGGCGTACACCCGCTGGCTGGAACGACACAACCAGAAGCGGGAGAAGATGGCCACCCTGGCCGTGACCCAACGCCAACACGCCAACAAAAACCCCCATGCCTACTTCTATGGCACGCCCCTGACGCGCGAAGACTACCTGAATTCCCGAATGGTGGCGTATCCGTTTTGCCTGTACGACTGCGATATCCCTGTGCAGGGGGCCGTCGCCATCGTCCTGACCACCGCCGAGCGGGCGCGCGATTTGAAACCGCGTCCGGCCTATATCGCGGGCTACGGACAGCGGCTCGCCTTCGAGGTGGCTGGGCGCATCGGCAGCCTGAGTAACTACATGGAGGGCGGCAGCAGCTCAGCCCGCCTCACCTGGGAGCGCTCAGGTTTCACCCCCAAGGATGTCGATGTGGCCCAGATCTATGACGGCTTCTCCGCCTCGGTCATCTACGGCCTGGAGTCCTACGGGTTCTGTCAGGAGGGCGAAGCCCTGGATTTCATTCAGGACGGACGCATGGAGCTGGATGGCGAGCTGCCCCTGAACACCTTCGGTGGCAGCCTGAGCACCGGGCGCATCCATGGGCTGTGGCACATCATTGAGGGGGCCCTGCAAGCCTCAGGACGGGCGGGGGAACGCCAGGTCAACGATGTCCAGGTCTCCTTCGTGGGTGCGAGCGCTCCCATTGTGCAAGGGACCACCTTCATCTTCGTCAACGAACCGTACTAACCGACTTGACCAACCGGCCTTGGAGCCCGTGCAGGGGCCAGCGTTGGGGCTGGACAATTGGACTGACTTTGATTAACGTATGAGGGCCTAACAGCCATGTACAAGGAGGTGAGTAGGGTATGGTTGCCCAAACCCGTTCCATCCAAATCCTTGATCCCTGCCCCGAAGAACTCCCCCAGGCAAGGGGCCGCAGCGCCGCGCTTGCCGGCATCGCCGGCAAAGTCATCGGTCTCCTGGAAAACCGGAAGTACCACGCCGATGCTTTCCTGCAAGAGCTACAAAAAGTCCTGGAACAGGAGTATGGGGCCAAGAAGGTAGTCTACACGACCAAGTTCAGCTATAGCGCCCCCTGCGCCACTGAGACGATTGATGCGCTGGTGGCGGAGTGCGATGCCATCATCCACGGCATCGCTGATTGAGGGTCCTGCACGGCGTGGGGTCTCCACGACACTGTAGTGACCGAATCCCGAGGCGTGCCATCGGTCAGCGTCATCACCAGCGCCTTTACCCGGGCCGCACACACCCGCGCTGCGGCGCTGGGCATGCCCGAAGTCCGTCTTGTGGTGCTCCCCAGTCCATTGGCCTCCCGCAGCGTCGCCGAGGTGCAGCGCCTGGCCCACGCATACGCGCAGGAGATTGTCGGGCTGCTGAGCACAAGCTAGTGCTGCGCACGGCTAGTTGCCCCGCCATACTGGCGGGGTGGATCAACGCCTGCCCTCCTTGCGCACATTAGGAGGCACGGGCCTCCCTAGGCCCCCGGCAGGTCTTCCCAAGGCTCAGAAGGATGTGGACAGTGACTGCTTCTCCTCTCAAGTCGCGCCGCATAGAGGTGCCGGACTCGTTTGCCGCCATCCAGGATTACTACGAGGAGCGGGGCTGGACCGACGGACTGCCCGTCGTGCCAGCCACTGAGGAACTCGTGCTGGAAATGCTGGGCACGTTTGGAGAAGACCCCTCGCATGCCCTGGGAGTCATCCAACCGCGCAACGCCCCGGTGACGCTGGAAAAAATCGCCGTGAATGCGGTGATGGCTGGCTGCCGCCCGGAGCACTTTCCGGTGGTGGTCGCCGCCGTCAGAGTGATATTGCAGCCGGAGTTTAATGTCGCAGGCTGCCAGGCCACCACCGGCGGCGCCGCCCCCGTGATCATCGTCAACGGTCCTGTCGCCAGGCAAGTGCACATCAACGGCGACTCGGGCTGCTTCGGACCCGGCTACCGGGCCAATGCGGCCATTGGACGGGCCTTGCGGCTGGTGATTCGGAACGTGGCTGGGCTCATTCCAGGGGAGATGGACAAGGCGACACTGGCGACACCGGGGCGGTACTCCTTCTGCTTTGCCGAGAACGAAGCGCGCAGCCCGTGGGAGCCCCGCCACGTCGAGCTGGGCTTTGCGGCAAGCGCCAGCACCGTCACCATTACCGCCGTCCGCGGCGTGTATCCCGTCATGGAAACCACCGTGTCCACCGGGCACGAGGTGCTGCATACCCTGGTCGAGTCCATCAAGACGGTCGGGTTCGCCAATTACTACCAGATCGGCACCGGTGCGCAGATGACCCTGGTCGTCTGTCCGGAGCACGCCGCCGAGATGCACGCGGCAGGCCTGGCGAAAGCCGACGTGCGGGAGTACATCTACCAGCATGCCCGGATGCCCATGCACCGGCTGAAGGGCATCGCCCATTACGGCAATCGGAACTGGCCCGCCTGGATCGACGAGAACGATCCGGATGCCCTGGTGCCCGTGGTCCGCTGTGCCGACGACATTGTGGTAGTCGTGGCGGGAGGCGATGGCCGGCATTCCGCCTGGTTGGCCGGGTGGGGTGTGACCAGGGTGGTGACGCAGGAGATTACCGCGACGTTGTAGCTTGACCATATCAAACGGCAAAGGAACGGTATGACCTTTGAGGAGATCCTCGATCAGGTGCTCACGATGCTCCAGCGCCGTGGGCGGGTCTCATATCGAGCCTTGACGCGGCAGTTTGCCCTGGATGAGGCCTACCTGGAAGACCTCAAGGACGCCATCCTCTTCGCATACCCTCAGGTCGTCGATGAGGCAGGCCGGGGCCTGGTCTGGATCGGTGACACGGGCGCCGTACCCCCACCAGGGCCTGACCCCCCTCAGCCTGTGAACCAGCCCGTCATGCCAACTCGCCGTGCTGGGCAGACGGCGAGCCCACCGCCCGAACCGTATACCCCTGACGCCGAACGTCGCCAGCTCACCGTGCTGTTCTGTGACCTGGTAGACTCGACTGTGCTCGCCAGCCAGCTCGACCCGGAAGAGCTGCGCGAGGTCGTGCGGGCCTATCAAGAGACCTGCGCCAAGGTGATTGCCCGCTTTGCGGGGCATATCGCCCAGTATCTCGGCGATGGCCTGCTGGTCTACTTTGGCTATCCCCGGGCGCATGAGGATGACGCCCAGCGGGCCGTGCGGGCCGGACTGGGCATGGTCGAGGCCCTGGGCCAGCTCAATACCCGCCTGGGGCAGGAACAGGGGGTGCACCTGGCCGTGCGCCTGGGGATCCATACCGGGCTGGTGGTGGTGGGTGACGTAGGGGGCGGCACCCGGCATGAGCAGTTAGCGCTCGGCGAGACCCCCAACCTGGCGGCCCGCCTGCAAGGCATGGCGGCGCCCAATACCCTGGTGATCAGTGCCACCACCTTGCAGCTGCTCAGGGGCTTCTTTGCCTGTCAGTCGTTAGGTACACCACTCCTGAGAGGCGTCGCTCAGCCGCTGGAAGTCTATCAGGTGTTGTCGGAGAGCACAGCCCGCAGTCGCCTGGACGCCGCTGGCAGTACCGGCCTGACCCCGCTGGTGGGTCGGGAGCAGGAAGTGGAGCTGCTGCTGGAGCGCTGGGCGCAGGTCAAGGACGGCCGCGGACAGGTGGTGCTGCTCAGTGGCGAAGCGGGCATCGGCAAATCGCGCCTGGTGCAGGTCCTGCAGGAACACGTGGCTAGCGAGCCCCAGGCGTGGCTGACCCCGTGCCAGTGTTCGCCGTATCATCAGAACACCGCCCTGTATCCGCTGACTGACCTGCTGGAGCGGGTGGCGCTGCGCTTTGAGCGCGACGAGTCCCCGCCGCACAAGCTGAGCAAAGTGGAGGGGTTCCTGGTGCAGTATGGCCTGCCGCTGGCAGAGGCCGTGCCTCTGTTCGCCGCCCTTCTCTCCCTGCCGCTGAGTGCCGATTATCCTCCCTTGAACGTGTCTCCCGAGCAACAGAAGCAGAAGACCCTGCATGCGCTCCTGACGATCCTGCTACGCATCGCCGCACAGCAGCCCGTGCTCTTCGTCATGGAAGACCTGCACTGGGTCGATCCGACCACGCTAGAATTGCTCAGCTTCCTGGTCGATCAAGGCCCCACGGCGTGCATCCTGGCGCTGTTGACCTTTCGTCCCGACTTCAGCCCACCCTGGACGGGGCGCTCGCACCTCACCCAGGTGACGCTCAATCGCTTGCCACGGCGCCAGGCGGTGGAAATGACGGGCCAGGTGGCGCACCGCAAGGCCCTACCGGCTGAGGTCGTGGAGCAGGTGGTGGCCAAGACCGATGGGGTGCCGCTGT
>WNEY01003054.1_pt1 | contig 12442 bp, 6 predicted proteins | sample 5400531 | NCBI WGS metagenome assembly WNEY01 (sample SAMN13153338, study PRJNA577476) | soil metagenome | isolation source: 200 cm saprolite under Douglas fir tree site 1 | place: USA:California | collected 2015-04-18
GACGCCGGACTTGACCTCTGCGCACTCAGCCTGAGGGACGAGGCCGAGGATTTCCCTGCAGGCCGCGGCATCTCCGGAAAGCATGATGGCCGGTATTCCGAAAAAGCCGGACAGCATCACGCGCGCGCCGATTTCTCCCGTCGGCTTATTGTTGACCCAGATATTTTGAATCCCCTCCGAACTGTAGGAGTGGCTGAGGATCCCTTTCTCCGCGCCGGCCATGGCGTGCTGGCCGATGAACACCAGCGCGCTGTAGGAAGAATCGAGCTCGAGCTTCGGCGAGACAGGCGCCCCGGTGAGCAGCCGAGCCCTGGGATGGATATCGAGCGCGGAAAGAGTGCGGCTCGAGTCGTGACCGTCCCAGACGACGACTTCCGTCGCGCCGCCTTCGAGCAGCCCGTCCACCGCCGCGTTGATTTCCCCCGTCAGAAGCTTCCGCGACTCCTCGAAGCGCGGGCTCTGATAAGGAATGCACTGAAGCTCGGTATCGAAAATCCCCGAGACGCCTTCCATGTCCGTGACCATGTAAACCTTTTTCCCTTGCGCCGATTGGGCGCGAAGGGAAAGGGCCACTCCGAAGAACACGATCCCCAGCAGCGCGAAAATTCTCACCTGACGCTCGTTCAAGAGGAAGTCCTCCTTATTCCCTTTCCGCCTGGATGCCCAGCTCGCGGAGCTTCTCCTGCAGGCTCTGGCGGTGAATCCCGATCGCGGCGGCCGTGCGAGTAATGTTGCCGCGGTGCTCGCGGAGTTTTGCCTTAATGTAGGCGATCTCAAATTGTTTTTTAGCCTCGCGGTAGCCGCCCAAGGCCAGGATGGAATCGACGCCGGTGCCTCCCGGCCCGCCGGCCCGCCTTGCGAGCAAGTCCGGCGGGAAATGCTCGGCGCGCAGCGAATCATCGCGGCTCAGCACGATCGCGCTCTCGAGAACGTTTTTCAATTCGCGGACGTTGCCCTTCCAATCTAACGTCATGAACAGGTCCATCGCCTCGCGCGATATCGAGACGGCAGGGCGGCCGTGCTTGGCGGCCAGCATACGGCAGAACTCACCGGCCAAGAGCGGAATATCTTCCTTGTGCTCGCGCAGGGCCGGCAGCTTCAGCCACACCACGCGGCGGCGGTAATAGAGGTCTTCGCGCAACTTCTGTTTGGCACTTTCCGTCGCCCGGTCTTTGTTCGTCGCGCTGATGATCCGGACGACCACGTCAATCGCGAGGGTCCCTCCGAGCCTTTCCACCTTTCGCGCCTCGAGGACGCGCAGGAGCTTTGCCTGCGTGGAGAGCGACATGTCGCCGACCTCGTCGAGGAAGAGCGTGCCCGTATGGGCCAGCTCAAACTTTCCGCGTTTCATGGAGGTCGCGCCCGTGAACGCGCCCTTCTCGTAACCGAAGAGCTCGCTTTCGATCAGGTGTTCGGGCAGGGCGGCGCAATTGAGCGCCACGAAGGGCCGACCGCCCCGGTTGCTCCTGCGGTGGATTTCCTGCGCGAGCAGTTCTTTCCCCGTGCCGCTTTCGCCTTGGGTCAGCACCGTGACGTCCCGGGCGGCGACGCGGTCCGCCAGCTCGAAAAGGTCGCGCATCGGCTTGCTCGACCCGAGCATGGAGCCGAATTGACCCTCGGAGACGAGTTGACGCTTCAGTCGCCGGTTTTCCTCTTCGAGGTCAAGACGCTCGAGCGCCTTCTCAACCACCAGCCGGAGCTCGTCCACCTCGAAGGGCTTCGGCAGGTAATCGTACGCGCCGCTCTTCATCGCCTCGACGGCGATTTTTTCGGAACCGTGAGCCGTCACCATGATGACCAGGGTCGAATTCTCGCCCGCTTTGAGCTCCCGAAGGAAGTCGAGTCCGCTTTCTTCCGGCATTTCGATATCGAGGAGCAACAAATCTGGGTTCTCCCGCGGAATCAGCGGGCGAGCCGTGGCGGCGCTCTCAGCCTCAACCACTTTGTACCGGTCTTCGAGAGCGCGCCGCATGCCGTACCGGGCGGTGCGGTCGTCATCCACGATCAGAATGGATCGCATGCGTCTCCCTGGCCGGCGCGGCAGCGGCCGCCGTCGCGGCGCGAAAGAGCACTCGGAAGTGCGCGCCCCGCGAAGGAGCCGGCGGGCTCAGACATTCGACCGAGCCGCCGATTTCCTCCGCGCGACGCGCCACGATGGCAAGGCCCAGCCCCGTTCCCCCGGGGCGCGTGGTGAAGAACGGCAGGAAAATTTTTTCGCGGAGCTCAAGCGCGATCCCGGGACCCTGGTCCTCGACGCGGAGCTCGACGCGGCCGGACGCGTCGCCTTCCCGCGCCAGGCGGACCCGGATCGTCCCGCCGGGAGGGCTCACTTCGAGCGCGTTCACCACGAGGTTCGAAATGATGTCGCTCGCCGCTTCTTCCCCGCCCTCGACGGGACATGGCGCGTGGGTTGATTCGAACTCGAGCCGCACCTGGCGGCGCTCGGCTTCCGCGCGCGTCAGGGCCAGCGCCCTGCCGGCGACGACCTCCAGGTCCACGGGCCGGCTCGTCTCCCGAGCCGGCTTGGCATAACGGAGGACCTGGGAAATATTTGCGTTGAGCCGGTCAACCTCGCTCAGCACCAACTGGCAGTCCCGCCGGACGCGCTCCGGGAGGGTCGAGTCTTCCTCCAGCAACTGGACCAGCGTCTTCATGGAGCTGAGAGGGTTCTTGACGTTGTGAGCGATGCGCGCCGCCATTTCGCCGAGGAAGGCCATCTTCGCTTTCTCGGCCAACGCCCGCTCAAGCTGCACTTTGGCGGAAATGAGCTGACAAAGCTCGATGGCCGCCGTCAACTGGTCCGCCAGGAGCTCGAGAGCGCCGAACTGGTCGCCGGAAAGCTCGGGCGTCGAGGGAAAGACATCGAGCGAGCCGAGGACTTCGTCGCCGCGGCGCACGGGGAACGAATAGGACTTCCCCTGCCCCGACCCCTCCTCGCGGTCCTGCCCGGGCGCGGGCAGCCGCAGAATGACTTGTTTCAGCCCCAGCGCGCTTGCGGCCCGCGCTTCAACGAACCGCACGAGTGCCGTTACGTCCCCGGACTGCTTGGCGTAGTCCTGGATCTCGGTCGCAAGCTTCTGGACGCTTTCGAATTCCGAGACGAACGCCGCGTGCAGCGCGCGGTTGATCACCTTCTTGACGGGCTCGAGGAACACCACGAGAAGGAAAATCATCACGGCTTCCGTAACGGCGGAAGGAAGAATACTCCGCATCTCGAGGAAGCCGCTCAAACGGCGCATGAAGTTCAGATAGATCAGTCCGGCGAAGAGGGCCACGATGGAAAAAACAAGGTTCCGCTGCACGCGGAAGTTTAAAAGGTTGTAGCGGAAAGTCGCATAAACGACGAGGCCGCTCGGCACGACCGCTAAGAACATTAGCAACGTCGAAAGGTAGCCGCCCAGACCCTCCACTGGGAGCGGCCGGGCCAGGTAATCCCAAAAGAGCCCCACCGCCAGCAGGACTTGAACCCCTGCCAGGCAGGTATGGAAACGCACAAGCCGCGGGTCTTGCACCCAGCGTCGAAGTGAAAAATTCAGGTTAAAGACCGCGCCCACACATTGCGCCGCGACCAGCCAGACGACCAGGGCCCAGCCCCAAGGCCGCACGGCAACGAACGGGCCGAGCTCGAGTCGGGCCAGGAGTCTTGCAATGAGCCACGGGGCGCCCGCCAGCGGCAAATAAAAAAAGGCAATCAGGGGGCCGTATAAAGCGCTCCGCCCGCGAATTCGCGCTCCGTATTCGGCGTGCACGTGGACCAATAGGGGTGGCGTCAGGACAGCGCCAAGACCCGCGATCAGCCGCGAGAAGGCCAGGAGGAAGGTTGGACTCGCAACGTAAAACAGTCCCACGTTCAGGCCGAGCAAGTTCCCCGAATTCCACATGAAGAGGGCTGCCACCAGAGAAAAGAGCAGCCACTCCAGACGCTTGAGTCCTCTCTGCCCGACGACGAGGACCATCAGAAACAAATGGACCAGAGCGCCGATCGAGTAAACGATCAGCTTTGCGGCAACCAGGGGAGTAAGTTCGGAGGCAACTTCCACTGGGAACCCTTAAGATCCGCCGCCGTCACACCAAAGTGAAAGAAGAATCCGCGCTATGGGGCGGGCGAGATGGCGAGACGTATTCTAAGCCAAGCAGAATTTGCGCTCAACCAAGAGTGCGATGTCGCGAGGGCACGGAGGTCAAGACCCGACGTTCGACATTCAGTTTTGGGAGCCGGTTCAAGGCGTGATAACCGGAAATTTCATAAAGCATGAAAAATGAAGTGCGGGCTTGTCTCAGAGTTTCGCTCGGCCGACTTATACCCGTGGAATTGCGCGGCGCTTCTTTTTCGATCAACTCGACCCCGCCACGCTCGGCCCGCAACCCGCTTGCAATTTCTTCAGGACACGACGGGCGGCCTTACCCTCGTCCGTATTCGGGACGGTAGCAGCGATCCGCCGGTACATTCGAAGGGCGTCGTTCCGCCGGTTCGAACGCAGGTAGAGGTCGGCGGCGGCGAGCTCGGCGCGGTAAATGTAGATATCGTCGCCCCGGACTCCTCCCGCGCGTTCGAAATACTTCAGCGCCCGGTCGGAATCCCCGAGGCGCGTCTGGATTTGTCCCGCCTCGTATAAGATTTTGGCAACGGGCATCAGGTCCGGGTCGGCCCCATGCGCGTCAACCTTGGCCACCAGCCCGTCGTAGACTTTGGCCGCCGCCTGCCAGTCCCCCTTGATTTCGAAAATTTCCGCAACCTCCCGCTGCAAAAGAAAATTACGGGGGTAGGACTCGGCGAGGCTTTGCAAAACTTGAAGGGCCTCCGGGTACATCTTCTGGCGGCGGTATAGAATCGCGAGAATAAACTTCGCGTCTTCACGCGCGAGGCTGCCTGGCTCGATGACGCGTTTGACCTCTTCGATGCCCTGTGCCCGGTTCCCCCGATACCCCGCCAATGAAGCGAGCATTTTCAAATACCACGGGAGGACGCCCACCACGTAGTCGTTAACTCCGACCACCAGCCAGGCGTCCACGAAGTTCGGATTGATTTTCAACACTTGAGCGTGGGCCTTGCGGGCCTCCGTCGATTCCCGCAGCGCCGCCAGGTAGGATTTGGCCATGGTGAAATAAAAGACGGCGCGGGTGGCGTGGGTTATGCCCGCCCAATACAGTGCCTCCGAGTCGTTCGGGTTCTGCTTGAGCCGGTTCTCGGCCAGCACCTGCGCCTTCTGCAGGACTTCAAAAAGCTCTCCCTGGAATCCCGCGGAAAAAGGCATCTTCCGAGTCTGGAACATTTCGCCCAGTTCCCCGTAAATGCGCGTCTCGAGGATCCCTCGCCGAAACATCTCTCGATGGAGGAGAACCGTGCCCAGATAGTTCAAGGCGCGGACGTCGGCGGGATATTGATGCAGCCACTCGAGGAGTTGCCCGCGGGCGACGTCGTACTCGAGGTTAAACTGGTGATCGAGGACCTGGGCGAAGAAGGCCTCCTCACTCGCGCGGTCCGCCGAAGCCCGGTCGCCAGCCAAGCCACCGATTGCGGAAAGGACCAACCCGGCCAAGAGGAGACTCATTCGAGCGGCGCATGCTGGCCTTCTCACTCGACCCATCCGGCGCAGGTGGTCCTCCCCCTCCCAGCAGACTTCATTCCAGCCTCAGGTTTGACTTTGAACGATGCCCTCTCCAGACTGTGGGACGCCTGTTGCGGCGCGGTCCTGGCACGTGTGAGCGCCAATCGTTTTAAGGCTATCATGAACCTGAAGAGTGTGGGTAGGAATCACTTTCGATTTCTCGAGGCATCGGCGCGATGTTGAGATCCTTCCGCCGTATCGTTGATGGCCCGCGCTGTCAGGCTTCAGGGTGTCCGCGTCCGGGAAATCAAGCTTCCGCAGCCAATAGGAAGTGTGAGAAAATGCCAAAGTTTGCACTTGGCGCGTCTTGAGTCGTCCGGCTTCGCCTCGGGGCCGGCCCGGCGTGATCGCCCCACGTGGCGCAAGAACCACCTATGGGAAACAATCCCACCCCAGCACAGAGAGGAAGCAGGCCCGTCCCCGCTCTGCCCCGAGTCCTGGTGGGCACGACAGCGATGCTCACCTTCATTTCCTTCGGGCGCGTAGCGGCGATTGTGCTCAATGACCTTGCCTCCTCGGCCTTCTACGCGGGCGGCATCGTCGAAGACGCCGTCGGCAAGGCCGCGCCGTGGTTCATCCTGGCGATTATGTTGTTCGCTTACGCCGTGCTGCTGGTGTACATCGAAAGCTGCAGCATGTTTGTTCGTGGAGGAGTCTATCGCGTCGTAAAGGAAGCGATGGGAGGGACGCTGGCGAAATTTTCCGTCAGCGCCTTGATGTTTGATTACATCCTCACCGGGCCGATCAGCGGCGTCTCCGCCGGGCAATACCTTGTGGGTTTCTTGAACGAACTCTTGCAAAGTGCGCACATCCACGTGGCGCTGCCCGTTGACTTTACTTCCGCCGCTTTTGCGGCGCTCGTAACAATTTACTTCTGGTGGCAAAACATCAAGGGAATTCCTGAGTCGAGCGAAAAGGCCATGCGCATCATGCAGGTCACGACGGTGATGGTCGTGGTGATGATCCTATGGTGCGGCTATACGCTCGGAGTGCGGGGAGGGCACCTGCCCCCCTGGCCGAAGCTCGAAAACCTGCACTTCAGCGCTGACGCGCTCGGATGGCTGCGCACGAGCAGCCTTCCGCGGACGATCGGCCTTCTCGGAATTTTTATCGCGCTCGGCCATTCGGTCCTGGCGATGAGCGGACTCGAGTCGATGGCCCAGGTCTACCGCGAGATCGAGCACCCCAAGCTCGCGAACCTGAAGAAGGCGGGCCTGGTCATTTTCATCTACAGCCTGGTCTTCACGTCGCTCGTTTCGTTTTTTGCCGTGATGATCATCCCCGACGCGGCGCGAAGGCAGTTCTTCGGCAACCTCATCAGCGGCCTGGCCATGAACGTGGAGGGGCCGTTCACGTTGCGGCTCGCATTCCACGCCTTCGTGGTGCTGGTCGGGATCCTGATTCTGGCCGGGGCGGTCAATACCGCCATCGTGGGATCGAACGGAGTGCTCAACCGGGTCTCGGAAGACGGCGTCCTGGCGGACTGGTTCCGCCAGCCCCACCCGCGTTACGGAACCTCGTACCGGATCATCAACATCGTCGCCGGGCTTCAGCTCCTGACGATCTTCCTGAGCCGCGGCAGCGTGATCTTCCTCGGCAACCTCTACGCTTTCGGCGTCATCTGGAGCTTCGCGATGAAGGGCCTGGCCGTTCTGGTGCTTCGCTATACCGAACCAGGACAGCAGCGCGAGTTCCGCGTGCCGCTGAACCCGAAGATCGGCGGCCTCGAAATTCCCCTGGGGCTTGCCTTCGTCACGCTCACATTGACCGCCATCGCGATCGTGAACCTGTTCACGAAGCCGGACGCGACGGTCTCCGGCATCGTCTTTTCCGGAGTCTTGTTCGGCATTTTTGCTTTTTCCGAGAGGTATACGCACAAGCGCGGTCTGACTCATCCGGAACTTGACGAGTTCAATCTGGTCCCGGGCGAAGAAATCACGCCTAAGACGGTAGGCGCACGGCCCGGAAATATCGTGGTGCTGGTCCGCGACTACAACACGCTTTACAACCTGGCTCACGTCCTCGACCGCGTGAACCCGGAAAAACAGGACGTCGTTGTGCTCCACGTGCGCGTGCTGACGCGAGGCGGCTCAGGCGAGCACGGGCTGGCTCCGGACCAGCTCTTCAGCACCAATGAGCAATTGCTTTTCACCCGGGCCCTGGCGCTGGCAGAAAAGAGCGGCAAGCCCATCCGGTTGACGGTCGTCGCGGCCAACGAAATCTGGGACGGCATCCTGCGTGCCGCGGAGAGCCTGCAAGCCTCCACCATCGTCCTGGGGCTTTCGCCCAAGATGCCCGCTACCGAAGAAGCAAAGCTCGCCGGCGACGCCTGGGAGCGACTGCCCGCTCCCAAGCCCCAGTTGACGCTCGAAATTTATTCGCCGGGCGGCCAGGAATGGATCTTTTACCTCGGCCCGCACGCCCCGCGATTGACGGCAAAGGAAATCGACATCCTCCACAGCATCTGGCTCGAGGTCAGCAACGAGCTCGGGCCCGAAGAGCTCCACCACCACGACATCATCCACTTCGCGCTCGTCGAGCTCCGGGCGGAACTCCAGGACAACAGGCGCCAGGAAGCCATTGCCAGAATCAGGGAGCACCTGAACGAGATTAAAGACCGGCGCGCCCCCCACTTGTAAGAAAAGAGTCCGGGCGATCTGAGCTCGATCCGACGGGGCAGCGCGTCTGTGGATATTGCCCCAAGCTAAAGTTGAAATCGGAAATTCCGGATTAAATTTCCCCTGCAAGCGGGACGTGGAGCTGCCAGAAGAGAAAGCTCATTTCATCCGCGAGGTCCGCGATAAGCTTACTCACCGGCTCAGCGGCCGTGTGGCCAGCCTTGGTATCGTAATGGAGGAGGACAGGCCGGTCCGACCCGGTCGCCGCCTGGAGCAGAGCGCACATTTTGCGCGCGTGCAAAGGGTCAACGCGCGTGTCGCCATCCCCCGTTACGAAAAGCACCGCCGGATATTTCCCGCCCGGCATAACGTGCTGGTAGGGCGAGTAAGCATAAAGGTATTTGAACTGTTGGGGGTCATCGGACGAGCCGTATTCCGAAACCCAATACTGCGCGACCAGGAATTTTTGATAACGCACCATGTCGAGCAGCGGATAGCCGCAGACTACAGCTTGAAACAAGTCGGGGCGCTGGGTCAGGGCGGCTCCGACCAGCAGCCCGCCATTGCTCCTGCCCGAAATCGCCAGCTTCGAGGGGTTCGTGTATCCCTTCTGAATCAACCACTCGGCGGCGGAGAAGAAATCGTCGAAGACGTTCTGTTTCTTCTCGCGCATTCCGGCCCTGTGCCATTCTTCGCCGAACTCTCCCCCACCGCGAAGGGTGGGCAGCGCGAAGACGCCGCCTCTTTCGACCCAAAGAACGGCCTGAGGTGAAAACACGGGTGTCTCGCTCACGTCAAAACCACCATACCCCGTCAGCAACGTGGGGTTCGACCCGTCAAGTTTGACCGCCTTGACGTGGAGGAGGAACATCGGGACCTTGGTCTTATCTTTCGACTCGAACCAGACCTGACTGAGTTCGAACTTGCCCTCTTGGAGTGGAACAGTTGGCCGCGCCCACACCTCCTGCGTTCCCTGTGACACGGCGTAATGGTAAATGGTGACAGGGATGTGGAACGAAGTGAATGCGAAGAAGGCGTGCTCTCCCTTCCACCGTCCTCTGACACCGCTGATCGAGCCAAGCGATGGCAACGGAACCTCTCGCGAGGGCCGGCCGTCCGGCTCGAATATTTTCAAGGACGAGCGGACGTTTTTCAGATAGGTGACAAAAACTTTTCCGCCGGCCAGAGAGAAGTCGTCAATAACAGCATCGCTCTCCGGGATGATTTCGCGCCACTGCTCGCGCGCCGGATGGTTCAGGTCCACGGCGAAGACGCGGCCGTTTGGAGCTTTCCAGTTCGTCTCGATAAAGAGCTGGTCGCCCCCGACTTCCCCGATAAACCGGGCAGCCAAATCGTTAACGATGGGAACGGTCGGGCCATGCCTGACCAAGTCCTGAAAGTAAACCTCTGACTTGTCCGCTGCCGCACCGTGAAAGATATGGATGACCAGATAGCGGCCGTCCTCGGACACGGAGGCGATGGCGATTTTGTCCCGGCCATAGCCCTTTCCGAAGATTTCGACGTCTTGAGCTGAATCTTTACCCAGCGCGTGGTGGTAAACCCTGGGCCCATCCGCTTCCTCGCGAGAGTAATAGAAGCCGCTCCTGTCGGGCATGAAGGTGACTTCAAAGTAGCGTCCCTTCGGCAAACGGTCGGGCAAGTCCTTCCGCGCGTCCACGTCAAACAGCTTGATCGTGGTTTCGTCCTCCCCGCCCTGGCGCACGCCGTAGGCCAGCACTTTGCCATCCTGGGACGCTTCCATCAGGCTGACCGAAACCGAGCGGTCCGGGCTCATCGGATGCGGGTCAATGAGAATTTCCTCCGGGCCCTTGAGCCCTTCCCTCACGTAGAGCACGGGCAATTCCTGGTCCGCCAGCCGCTTCGTGTAAAAGTAACGACCGTTGCGCTCGACGGGGACACTCGATGTGTCAACCCTCAACAGCTCCGTGAGCCGTTGCTTCAGGCTGTCGCGACCGGGCAAGGCTCCGAGAATCGAACGCGTGTAATCGTCCTGCGCCTTGATCCATGCCTCTGTTTCCGGGTTGCTGCGGTTTTCAAGCCACCGGTAGGGGTCAACGACCTCGACTCCGTGGATCGTTTCCTTGACGTTATCCCTCGGCGCCTTGGGAGGCGCGTTCACAGCCGCGTCCCGTGGCCAGAGGAGTGAAACTCCCAGGATCACGATGAGGCTGAGCACTCGAACCATTCCGCGATGGGTGCGGTTTATCGAAATGTGTCGAGTGAATCGGCGGACCGTCAGGGTTAATTCTTCGATCTCCATGCGGCTCTCCTTTCAGGCACCGGAAGACGAAAGGCCATTCCCGGCCGGCACAAGCTGACTTAATTGGGAATCCGGAAGGGCGATTCCGCGATCGCGCGCTTACTAAACTTCTCCTGCACAATACCGTCAATATCGGTTTAAAGGACCGATGGCTTAAACCCTTGGGCGAAAAATCTGCGTCAAGGTGACCCCGACCGAAATGAGCAATACCCCGGAAAGGATAAGAAGGTTCAAGTATTCGTGCAGGAAGAAGCGGGCGAACAGCGTGGCCACGAGAGGCGTGAGGGAGGAAATGGCATAGACGCGCCCCACCTCCATCAGGCGGAGCGCTGAGAAGATGCAATAGATTGCAATGATACCGGAGAGCACTCCGCTGGCGAGCAACGCCATGACGTCTTTCCGGGCTGTCGTGAAAAGGAGCGACCCCCGGCCCCCAACTCCCAGGCCCGCGAGCGCGACGGCGATGCTCGTGACGAACTGCAACAGGATGGCCGTGGACCGATGAGCGCCTCGCAACTGCCCGTCCCGCCACAGGACGCCCGAAATTCCGTAAGAGACCGCCGCAAGAGCCGCCAAGGGAATGGCCCAGTACCAATAAGGCGATATCGGCTTTCCGCGAAGCTGGCCCAGGACGAGCGCGCCCAGGCCCAGAGCAATCAATGCCCAACCCAGCAGCAGAAATCCTCGCAGCTTCTCCCGCAGAAAAATCCAGGCGACCAGCGTCCCCCAGATGACCCACGTCTCGAGGACCGGTGTCGTGATGATGACGCCGCCCATCCGAATCGCGAAGTAATAAATGAAGAGCCCCATCGTGGAAAGGATTCCGGCCCACACGAAGGTGAGGACGGCGCGCCTGCCAACGTACTGAGGCGAGCCGGGACGGAGCTGGCCCAGAGTCCGGTTCTTCCACACAAGGGCGATCCCGAGGAGCAGGCTTGGAAGGCCGCGGAAGAACGGTCCAACCAGCGGGTCAGCGTGGACGACTGCGAGACGATCAAAAATATTGGCCGAGGCGTAACCGAAAACGGAACCCAGGGCCCAGAGCTCGCCTTGACGGCGCGAAAGGTTCGACGAATTCTCCATCAACTCCTCAGCATCCGGCGTAAAAGGCACTGGGATTATAGGGGTACGGGGCAGGATGTCAAAATTCTTTCAGCTTCGTTGGAAGCTGCGCCTTCGGGCGGGGAACGAGGCGTCGTGCTATCATGACTTTTTTCGCCCGAGCGCCCGCGCGAAATTGTGCGACCAGCGGGGCGACCTGCGGGGCCCAATCAGCACCCGTGCAGCTTATGGAATTTTTCGTGAAGCCTTCAGGCGAGAGATTTAGAGGACGCGCTGTAAACCTGGCGCTCACGGCCCTGCTCTCTGCTGCCCTCCTCCCCGCTCGACTGGGCGGCCAAAATTGGAACAGTCACCTCGAGGGCCTCGTCCTCGACCCGAGCGGCGCTCCGATCCCCGAGGCCTCGGTCAGGGTGCGAAACACGGCCACCGGCCTGGTCCGGCAGACGCCGACGAACGAGCGCGGCCTCTATAGCTTCCCGTTTTTGCCGGTGGGGGCGTACGAGCTCGAGGCGCGAAAGCAGGGTTTTGCCCCGAAGGTCCTGCGCGGGCTCACGCTCGAAGTGGGCCAGACGGCGCGCGTGGACGTCACGCTGGAACTCGCGCGCGAGCAGACGTATGTGCGCGTGGACACGGAGGCACCCCTCATCGAAACGGCCTCGCCCGCCGTCAGCGACGAAATTGACAACCGCCGCGTGACGTTGCTGCCCCTGAACGGCCGGCAGTTTTCCCAGCTCGCGCTGCTGGCCGCCGGCGCCGTTCCCCCCTATCCGAATGGCGCTACCCAGCAGTTCAATACCGCCGCGCTGGGTATCGGATTTTCCGTCAACGGGCAGCGCTCCGAGCGGAACAACTTCTCGCTTGACGGGATCACC
>WNEY01003055.1_pt1 | contig 12440 bp, 12 predicted proteins | sample 5400531 | NCBI WGS metagenome assembly WNEY01 (sample SAMN13153338, study PRJNA577476) | soil metagenome | isolation source: 200 cm saprolite under Douglas fir tree site 1 | place: USA:California | collected 2015-04-18
GTCACCATGAACGGCCGGCCGCTCACCATACCGTGGGCCGCGGAGCACGTGCCCGCGATCGTCGAATCCTGGTTCCTCGGCGTCGAGACGGGGCCAGCGCTGGCGGCTGTCCTGTTCGGGGACGTGAGCCCGAGCGGCAAGTTGCCGGCGACGTTCCCGCGCAACGTCGGCCAGATCCCCCTCTATTACAATCACAAGAACACCGGGCGCCCCACCGGGCAGGACAAGTACACGTCCAAGTACGTCGACCTGCCCGTGACCCCACTGTTTCCCTTCGGCCACGGGTTGACCTACACCACCTTTGGCTATTCAGACCTGCGGCTCGGTGCGCCGCGCATCACGCCGACCGGAACGCAGCGTGTGTCAGTCACGGTGACCAACACCGGCACGCGCGAAGGTGCCGAAGTGGTCCAGCTGTACGTGCACGACGAGGTGGCGAGTGTGACCCGGCCGGTCCGTCAGTTGGCGGGCTTCCGTCGGGTCTCTCTCAAGCCGGGCGAAGCCCGCACGGTGGACTTCCAGCTCAGGTCCAAAGAGCTGGGGCTCTACAACCGGGATATGAAATTCGTGGTGGAGCCCGGGAAGTTCCGGGTATTCGTCGGCGGCAGCTCGGCGGGTGGACTAGAGGCAGAGTTCGAGGTCGGCGCGGGCGCTCGTTGACGCTACTCGCCCTCGTCGGTCTCTCCGAGCGGATGCAGCTTCAGGCTCGCGGCGATCTTGGGGTGTACGTGCCACAGGTAATAGCCCATGCCCAAGGCGGCGATGGCGTTGCCGATCGCCACGTTCCACCAGGCGAGCGAGCCGAGCAGCGGCTGCGCCAGGATCGCCACGGTGACGTAGAACCCGAACTCGAAGATCGCGAAGAACACGACGAGCAGGTACAGCGTCGGCGGCACGACTTCGACCTCCGCCGCCAGCACGGCGGCGATCGTGCCCACGATGATGAACGCGCTCACGTGGATCATCGTGTACCCGATGATGCGGGAGTACTCGATCACGACCTGGGCGGGGTCGCGCACCCCCCAGAACACCGCCGAGCCGAGCATGGCGGGTGTGAAAAACGGCCGGCCGGCGATCACGTCCACCACCAGGAACCAAAGCGCCACCGCCCCGGCGCCGATCAAGCCGGCGATGAAGCCTTCGCGCAGAATCCGGGACAACTGCATGCGGCCAATATATAGCGCGGCGTCCAGCGACGGCTAGATTGCGCGCATGCTCGCCCGCTTGGTCTACCCGTTATGTCTGCTCGTCGGCGCGTTGCTTGCGGTGGTGGCGGGCGTACTGCATCCCGACCTCACGGGCGACGGTGCGGCCCAGCTCGCCACTATCGCCCAGTGCGCTGCGTGGCGGGCGATCCACTGGACCTTCCTGTTCGGTTTCCCGCTGGCCCTCACGGGGCTGGTGGGCCTGGCGCGTGCGCACGTCGCGACTCCGGGGGAGAACGCGGTCCGCGCCGGCGTGATCGTGGGGACATTCGCCTATGGCGCGTGGACGGTGACCGTGGCGTTCATGGGCGGAGCAGGGTGGTCCCTGGCGCACAGCTTCACGATCGCCGACGCGGGTATGACCGCCACGCGCGCGGTGTTCCTGTTCGACATGATCCATCCGTTCGCGCTCACGACCCAGCGGGTGGCGGGATTCGCGCTCGGCTTGTCGACCTGTCTCTTCGCCTGGGGTGTGTCCGACGGGAAGGTGTTGCCGCGCTGGCTCGGTACGAGCGGCCTGGCGGCCGGCGCAGTCGCGATGGGGCTGGCGCTCGCGTTCCGGGAAGACACGAAGGCCGATCAGGCGGCCTTCGTGCTTCCCGTCTTATGGCAACTGGTGACGGCCAGTGTCATGCTCCGGCCGCTTGGGACGCGCGGCTGAAGCCGCGAACTCGGCATTTACCGCTGAAGCGGCAAATCGTCGTCAGTTCACTGACAGTGCCGAGTCGCGGGTTTACCCGCGGACTCGGGATGACGGGACGTAGCTTTGGCTTTGCCGTAGCAAGGTCGGGATCGCGTCTCGCGGTGACGAACCGCCAATGGATCCCCGTCCAACGCGCGGCTGAAGACGCGACTCGGCATTTACCGCTGAAGCGGCAAATCGTCGTCAGTTTACTGACACATGCCGAGTCGCGGGTTTACCCGCGGACTCGGGATGACGGGACAGCGGCTCTTACCGCGCCCGGATGCGAACGATGCGTCCGGCCCAGCCGTCCGCCGTGTCGGGAGCGCGTGACAGCACCTGCAGCGTCACCACCTCGCCCGGCTTGACCTTGCGCAGCGCCTCGCGGAATGCCGCCCGCGTGCGGCTGGGCACGCCGTTCACCGCGACGATGATGTCGGGGCCGCCGGGATCGTCGCTCGACTGCAGCCGCTGGTAAGCGGGTCCCTCCGGTGAGACGTCCGTCACCACCAGGCCGCCGCCCCGCTCGAGCACCGACTTCAGCCGGACGTCGCGCGCGTCGTCCTGTGTGAGCGGCTCCACCGCGATGCCGAGCAGCTCTTCCTTGCTGGACGCCTCGCCCTTGGACTTGGACGCCGCCGCCGCGACTTCGCTGTCCGCCTCGCCGGGCGCCCGCGTCAGCCGCACCGTCAGGGTCTTTTTCTCGCCGCCCTGGCGGAGCACCGTGACCTCGACCGTCTCGCCCGGTCGCTTGAACGCGACGCGCTGCTGCAGCTGCGGGGTGTTATCGACCGGCAGCCCGTCCACGGCGACGATCACGTCGCCGGGCTGGATGCCGGCCTTCCGGGCCGGCGAGTCGTCGCTCGTGTAGCTGTCCACCACGACGCCGCTGATCTGCTTCAGGCCCACCGCGTCGGCGTCTTCCTGCCGCGCATCGTGGATGGAGATCCCCATCACGGCACGCTCCACGTGCCCGGTCTTCACCAGCTGGTCCATCACGGTGCGCGCCAGGTTCATCGGGATGGCGAAGCCGTAACCCGCGTAAAACCCGGTTTCACTGGCGATCGCCGAGTTGATGCCGATCACCTGGCCCCGGATGTTCACCAGCGGCCCACCGGAGTTGCCGGGGTTGATCGCCGCGTCGGTCTGGATGAAGTCCTGAATCGCGTAGCGCGTCTGCTGCAGACCGGCGAGCAGCCGCCCCTTGGCGCTCACGATCCCGGCGGTCACCGTGAACGTGAACGCCTCGCCCAGCGGATTGCCGATCGCGAGGACCCACTCGCCCACGCGCGCCGAGTCGGAGTTGCCGAACCCCACACCCGGCAAGCCGCGGGCGTCGATCTTGATGACGGCGACGTCGGTGTTCGGGTCGGTGCCCACGACTTTCGCCGTGAACTCGCGCTTGTCGTACAGACGCACGGTCACCTTGTCGGCGCCTGCCACTACGTGGTTGTTGGTGAGGATGTAGCCGTCGGACGAAACGATGAAGCCCGACCCGGATCCCTGCTCGACCTGCGGCCGCCGCCGCAGGTTCGGGAAGAAGTCCTGGAACCCCGGCGGCAGCCGCTGGTTGTCCCCCCGCTCGACGTGCTGCGAGCGGATAAACACGACCGACGGCTTCACGTGCTCCGCCACGGCGACGAACGCGTCCTGAAAATCACCCGCCGCCTTGAGGGCCGGCGCCGAATACTGGGGCGCGGCCTGGGGGGAGGGGACCGCCAGGGTCTCCGCCGCCCCGCTCTGCTTCGGCAGGTTGAGCGTCGACGCGAACGCCAACCCGAAGACGAAGGCGATCGCCACCAGAGTTCCGAACTTCAGCCAATCCCGCGTGCGTACCGGCATCGTGTCGTCCGTTCAAAGAGTGTTAATTCTTCTTCTTGTCATCGTCCACGATCTCGTAGTCGGCATCGACCACGTTGTCCTTCTTCTCCGCGCTCCCAGCCTCGGCGCCACCGGCCGGCTGCTCGGCACCGGAGGGGGGGGCACCCGCGCCGCGCTGCGCCGTGTACATCGACGCACCCGCCGCGGAGTAGGCCTGCTGCAGCTCCTCCAGCGCCTTGGAGATCTCGTCGGCGGCACCCGCGCGGAGGGCCTGCTTGGCTCCCTCCACCGCCTTGTCGAGCCGGGTCTTGAGCGCGGCGTCGAGCTTGTCGACCCAGTCCTTCGAGCTCTTCTCCACCTCGTACACCATGGTGTCGAGGCGGTTGCGCCGCTCGATCTCCTCGCGCCGCCGCTTGTCTTCCGCGGCGTGAGCCTCGGCGTCCTTGACCATCTTGTCGATGTCCTTGTCGCCGAGCCCCGACGAGGCCTCGATCCGGATCTTTTGCTCCTTGCCGGTGGCCTTGTCCTTCGCGGACACGTGCAGGATGCCGTTCGCGTCGATGTCGAACGTCACCTCCACCTGCGGCACGCCGCGCGGAGCCGGCGGGATGCCCGTCAGCTGGAACTTGCCGATGGTGCGGTTGTCGCTCGCCATCTGGCGCTCGCCCTGGAGCACGTGGATCTCGACCGTGGTCTGGTTATCTTCGGCGGTCGAAAACACCTCCGACTTCTTGGTCGGGATCGTGGTATTCCGCTGGATGAGCACGGTGGTGACGCCGCCCAGCGTCTCGATGCCGAGCGACAGGGGCGTCACGTCGAGCAGCAGGACGTCCTTCACCTCGCCCGCCAGCACGCCGCCCTGAATCGCCGCGCCGATCGCCACGACTTCGTCGGGGTTCACGCCCTTGTGGGGGTCCTTCCCGAAGAAGCTCTTGACGATCTCCTGCACCTTGGGCATGCGGGTCTGGCCGCCGACCAGGATCACCTCGTCGATCTCGGTGGGCTTGAGGCCCGCATCTTTCAGCGCTTGCTCCATCGGTGGAATGGTCCGCTTCACCAGGTCGTCCACCAGCTGCTCGAGCTTCGCCCGGGTGAGCGTGATGTTCAAGTGCTTGGGCCCCGACTGGTCCGCCGTAATGAACGGAAGATTGATTTCCGTCTGCATGACGGTGGACAGCTCCATCTTGGCCTTTTCGGCGGCTTCCTTGAGCCGCTGCAGCGCCATCGGGTCCTTCGACAGATCGATACCCTGGTCGCGCTTGAACTCCGCCACCAGCCACTCCATGATGCGCGCGTCGAAGTCGTCGCCGCCCAGGTGGGTGTCGCCGTTGGTCGACTTCACCTCGAACACGCCCTCGGCCAGCTCCAAGACCGAAATGTCGTACGTGCCGCCGCCCAGGTCGTACACGGCGATCTTCTCTTCCTTCTTCTTATCGAGGCCGTACGCCAGGGCCGATGCCGTCGGCTCGTTGATGATGCGCACCACGTCGAGCCCGGCGATCTTGCCGGCGTCCTTCGTGGCCTGGCGCTGCGAGTCGTTGAAGTAGGCAGGGACGGTGATGACGGCCTTCTCGACCTTGTGGCCGAGGTAGTCTTCCGCCGTCTGCTTCATCTTCTGGAGGATCATCGCCGAGATCTCGGGCGGCGTGTACCGCTTCCCCTGGATCTCGACCGAGGCGAGGCCGTTCGGCCCCTCGACCACCTTGTAGGGCACGCGCTTGGTCTCTTCCACTACCTCGCTCGTCCGCCGGCCCATGAAGCGCTTGATCGAAAAGACGGTGTTCTGGGGGTTGGTCACGGCCTGCCGCTTGGCAACCTGCCCGACGAGCCGCTCGCCATCCTTCGTGAACGCGACCACGGACGGGGTGACGCGCCCGCCTTCGGCGTTGGGGATGACGACGGGATCGCCACCCTCCATTACCGCCACCACCGAGTTGGTGGTGCCGAGGTCGATCCCGATGATTTTCTCAGCCATGACGAGTGCTCCTTATCCGAAGGTTGATGCGCGCTGCTAACGCCTCGTCGCACAAGCAAGCGCCGTGCCCCAGAAAAATGCCAAAAAGGCAGAGCAGCGGAAGGCCGGGCTGGTTAGATTCTGCTGCGTGCTGCCTTACAAGGACGAGAACCCTACCGAGCTGACCCCTGTCATCACCGTCGGCTTCATTGTCATCAACGTCCTGGCTTGGCTGTTCGTTCAGGGCGCGGGCGCACCAGAGCCGTTGGCGCGCTCGGTCTGCCAACTCGGACTGATCCCCGGCGAAGTCCTGCACACGGTGCCGGCGGGGACCGCAGTCCCCCTGGGAGAGGGCCTGCAGTGCGTCCTCACGGCCCAGGCCAACTGGTGGACGCTCCTCACCTCGATGTTCATGCACGGCGGCTGGCTGCACCTCATCGGCAACATGTGGTTCCTCTGGGTGTTCGGGAACAACATCGAGGACTCGATGGGGCACCCGCGCTTCGTGGTGTTCTATCTGCTGTGCGGTGCGGTGGCCGCGGCGGCTCAGATGCTGGTCGATCCCGGCTCCCGTGTCCCGATGATCGGCGCCTCGGGGGCGATCAGCGGGGTGATGGGAGCGTACATCGTGCTGTACCCGAGGGTGCGCGTGCATACGCTCATCACCCTCGGGTTTTTCTTTACGACGGTCACGCTGCCTGCGTACGTGATCCTCGGCTATTGGTTTGTGCTGCAGCTGCTGTTCGGTACGGTGGGCGTGCTCGGCGGCGCCCAAGGCGGCGGTGTGGCGTTCTGGGCACACGTCGGCGGCTTCGTGGCCGGGCTGGTGCTCATCAGGCTGTTCGCCAATGCCGAATTCCTGGAGCGGCGTCGCGGGGGGATGGTCATCCTTCCGCGTGATGTTTGATCGTCTTTCCTTCCACGACGAACACGACGTCTTCCGCGATGTTGGTCGCGAGATCCGCCACGCGCTCGAGGTTGCGGCTCACGAGGAACAGATCCATGGCCGCGCCGATGATGTGCGGATCCTCCATCATGTGCGTGAGCAGGATGCGGAACACGGAGTGGTGCAGGGCGTCGACGGAATCGTCGCGCCGGCAGATTTCCCGCCCCAGCTTCGGGTCCCCGCGCACGAACGCGTCCAGCGCGCCGGAGAGCATCGCGCGCGCCTGACGGGCCATCTCGAGCAGCTCGGGCTCCGGGGCGATCAGCCGGGCGCTGAGCAGCCGCTCGGCGGACTGCGCGATGTTCACCGCGTGGTCGCCGACGCGCTCCAGGTCGTTGGCGATCTTGGTCGCGGCCACCAGCAGGCGCAGGTCCCGCGCCATCGGCTACTGGGTGGCGAGCAGGTCGATCACCGTCTCCTCGATCTCGAGCTCGAGGGCGTCGACGGCGTGATCGCCGGCGATCACCCGGGCCGCGAGGTCGCCGTCGCGGCGTAGCAGCGCGTCGAGCGCGCGGCCCAGGGCATCCTGGGCCTCGCCCGACATGGTCAGGAGTTTGGCCTTCAGCTCCGAGAGCTCGTCGTGGAAGTGGCGGTGTGCCGCCGTGGGGGAGGCGCTCATCCGAACCGTCCTGTGATGTAGGCCTCGGTACGCTCGTCCGCGGGCCTCGTGAAGAGCTGCTTGGTAGGGCCGAATTCGATCAGGCGGCCGAGGTAAAAGAACCCGGTGAAATCCGAGGCGCGCGACGCCTGCTGCATGTTGTGCGTCACGATGAGAATCGAGTAGCTCTGCTTCAGCTCCACCAGGAGCTCCTCGATGCGCTGCGTGGCTCCCGGGTCGAGCGCGGAGCAGGGCTCGTCCAACAGCAGCACCTCGGGCTCGTTCGCCAGGGCGCGCGCGATGCACAGCCGCTGCTGCTGGCCGCCCGACAGTCCGGTCCCGGGGCTTTGCAACCGGTCTTTGACTTCGTCCCACAGGGCCGCCTGCCGCAGTGCCCGCTCCACCCGCTCCGCCATCTCGCGCTCCGGCGCCAGGCCGTTCAACCGCGGGCCGTAGGCCACGTTGTCGAAGATGCTCTTGGGAAAAGGGTTCGGGGCCTGGAATACGATGCCCACCTCGCGCCGCAGCGCGACGGGATCGGTGCCCTTCGAGAACACCGAGACGCCCTCGAGCAGGATGTCGCCCGTGCGCCGGGTGTTCGGAATCAGCTCGTTCAACCGGTTCACCGAGCGCAGGAAGGTGCTCTTGCCGCAGCCCGAAGGCCCGATCAGGGCGGTCACGGCGCGGCGGGGAATGGCGACCGTCACGTCGAACAGCGCCTGGGTCGCGCCGTACCAGAAGCTGTACGTCCGCACGTCGATGATGGGTGTGGCCGCGGGTGCAGGCCGGGCCGCGAGGCGGGGCACGGCGGGGGCTGGCTGGTGAATTGGCTCCACGGCGACGCTCATCCGAACCTCCCCGTAATGTACGCCTCGGTCTGCTCCTTCGTCGGCTTGGTGAACAATTCCTCGGTGCGGCCGAGCTCCACCAGGTCGCCCAGATAGAAGAAGGCGGTGTAATCGGAAATGCGCGCGGCCTGCTGGAGGTTGTGGGTCACGATCACGATCGTGTAGTGGGTTTTGAGCTCGTGACACAGCTCCTCGATGTGCTGAGTGCCGGCCGGGTCGAGGGACGCCGTGGGCTCGTCCAGCAGCAGCACCTCGGGCTCGGGAGCGAGGGCCCGCGCCACGCAGAGGCGCTGCTGCTGGCCGCCCGAAAGGGCGAGCGCGCTCTGGCGCAGGCGATCCTTCACTTCGTCCCAGAGCGCGGCCTGCCGCAGCGCACCCTCCACCGCGGCATCCATCTCGGCGCGGGGGCGGCGGCCGTTCACCCGCAGTCCGGCGGCGACGTTGTCGTAGATCGACATGGTGGGGAACGGCGTGGGCCGCTGGAACACCATGCCGATGCGGCGCCGCAGCTGGACCGCATCGATGCTGGGATCGTACACGTCCTGCCCGTCGAGCAGCACCTTGCCCGTGATCCAGCCCTCCTCCGACAGCTCGTGCATGCGGTTCAGGCAGCGCAGGAACGTCGTCTTGCCGCACCCGGACGGGCCGATCAGCGCGGTCACCGTGTGCTTGGGGAACAGGATCGACACGTCCTTGACCACGGCCCGGCGCCCGTACAGTGCCGTAAGCCGCACGGTCTGGAGCTGCAGCCGGGCGTCAGCGGGCGGCGCCATGACGTTGCCGGATCGCCCAGCGGGCGGCGAGGGAAAGCAGCAGGACCAGTCCCATCAACACGAGCGCCGCGGCCCAGGCGAGGCGGTGCCACTCGTCGAAGGGTCCGGTGGCGTAGACGTAGATCTGGAGCGACAGCGTCTGCATCGGTTGCAGGATGCTGGTCGAAAAATTCAAGTTGCCGAGCGCCGTGAAGAGCAGCGGCGCGGTCTCCCCGGCCACGCGGGCGATGCCCACGAGGCAGCCGGTCACGATCCCGGCGAGGGCCGTGCGGGCGATCACGCGGAGCGAGGTGCGCCAGCGCGGATAGCCCAGGGCCAGGGCGGCCTCGCGCAGCGAATGGGGGACCAGGCGCACCATCTCCTCGGTGGTCCGGGCCAGCATCGGCACCATCAGCACCGCCAGCGCCACGCTGCCGGCGAGCGCGGAGAAATGGCCCATCGGCTTCACGAGCCAGGTCCAGGCGAAAATGCCCACCACGATGGACGGCGTGCCGTTCAAGACGTCCGCCACGAACCGCACGATCCAGCCGACGCGGCCCGACCCGTACTCGGCGAGATAGAGGCCGGTGCCGATCCCAATCGGGAGACCGATGAGCGCGGCCAGCCCGACGACGATCGCCGTTCCCACGATGGCATTGGCCACTCCGCCGCCCGCTTCGCCCGCGGGCACGGGATTGCGGGTGAAAAAGTTCCAGTCGAGCGACGAGGCGCCTCGCATGACCAGGTCCGAAAGAATGAGCACGAGGGCCAGCACGGCGAGGAACGAGAGCAGCCCCACGAGGCCTGTCATGGTGCCGCTGGTGAGCCGACGACGCCAGCGCCGCGCGTTCACAGGGCGCGGCTCCCCACGGCCGTCCCGCGGGCGACGCGCCAAATCAGGAGCCGCGCCAGCGCGTTGACCACTACGGTGACCACAAACAGGATCAGTCCGACCTCGAACAGGGCCGACAGATACAGATCGGTCGTGGCTTCGCTGAACTCGTTGGCGATGGCCGCCGCCATGGTGTAGGCGGGTTGCAGCACCGACAGACCGATGTCGTGCCGGTTGCCGATGAGCATCGTCACCGCCATGGTCTCGCCCAGCGCCCGCCCCAGGCCGAGGATCACGGCGCCGATCAGTCCCGCCCGTCCGTAGGGGACCACCGCGGTCCACACCGCCTCCCATCGGGTGGCGCCCATACCGAGCGCCGCCTCGCGCTGACTCACAGGGACAGCCAGCAGCACCTCGCGGGAGACCGCGGCGATGTAGGGCACGATCATGATGGCGAGAATCACCGAGCCCGCGAGCAGCGAGTTCCCGTAGAACACGCCGCTCAGGAACGGCGTCCAGCCGAACGCCGCCCGGAGCGGCGGCACGACGACGGTGCGCAGGAACGGGATCAGTACGTAAATCCCCCACAGGCCGTACACCACGCTCGGGATCGCGGCCAGGAGCTCCACCAGGAATGCCACCGGCTGCCGCAGCCACTTGGGCGCGAACTCCGTCAGGTAAATCGAGACGCCCAGCGCGAGCGGGACGGCGATGACGAGCGCCAGCAGCGATGACGCGAGCGTGCCGAAAATCATCGGTGCTGCCCCGAAGATCCCCGCCACGGGGTCCCACACCGAAGTCCACAAGAAGGAAAAGCCGAAGTGCCGGATCGCCGGCCAGGCGCTGACCGCCAGCTCCGAGACCAGCGCTATGAGCAGGAGGGGCAGCGTCAGGGCCAGCGCCGTGAGCACACCGCGATACAACCGGTCGGCCACGTTGGTGCCTCGCAGCGCCTGCCAGCGCGGCTCGGGGGCTGCCACGGGCTCCAGCGGGACCGTCGTCATGGGCGGGAACGTATGCGGTTTATGTCACGAGACTGTAACGGCGCCGCACAAAAAACCCCCCCGCAGGCGCATACCGCCATGCGGGGGGGAGCGGCAGTCGGTTTGGAGGGTTACCGAGCTGCCGTTGTCCAGACCGGCTTGCCGCCGGCCGATATCGTCTTTAGCCGCGCTTCGATCCACGGCCGGAGCTGCTTGGGCAGCGGGGCGTAGCCGAGCGGCTCGGTCTTGGTCTGGCCCTCGGTCTCGGCCCACCACACGAACTTCACCAGCGCGCCGGCTTTCGCCGCGTCGTCGTAATCCTTGCGGAGCAAGAACCACGTGAAGCTTGCGATGGGATAGGCCTTTTCCCCGTCCGGGTTCGTGATGGACACGCGGAAGTCAGTGCTCGGGTTCATCGCGCGCATGGCTCCCGCGGCGGCCTGGGTAATGCTTTCGAGCGCCGGCGTCACGAACTTGCCGGTCTTGTTCTGCACCGCCCCTGCGGGGAGCTTGTTGATCATCGCGTAGCCCAGCTCGACGTAACCGATTGCGCCGGGCGTCTGCTTCACAGTTGCGGTCACTCCCTCATTGCCTTTGCCGCCCAGGCCCACTGGCCAGTTGACCGAGGTGCCCCGACCCACCTTCTGCTCCCATTCGGGGCTGATCTTCGACAGATAGTCCGTCCAGATGAAGGTCGTGCCCGAGCCGTCGGAGCGGTGCACCACGACGATGTCACTGCCCGGGAGCTTTACGCCCGGGTTCGCTGCGGCGATGCGGGCGTCGTTCCACTTGGTGATCTTGCCCAGGAAGATGTCGGCGAGGAGGTCGGGCGTGAACCGCAGGGTCGCCGTCACCTCCGGCAGGTTGTAGGTCGGCACGTCGCCGCCCAGAACCGTAGGGATATGCAGGACGTTGCCGTTGATCGCCGCGATGGCCGAGTCCTTCATGGGTGCGTCGCTAGCGCCGAAGTCCACCGTGCCGTCGGAGAACTGCCGGATACCGCCGCCAGAGCCGATGGACTGATAGTTCAGCTGGACGTCGGAGTGGGCTTTGTTGTACGTCAACATCCAATCCTGATAGATGATGTTCGGGAACGTGGCGCCCGCGCCGTTCAGCTTCACCTGCGCGGCCGCAGGGGCGGCAGGGGCGGCAAGGGCGGCAAGTACGAGCCAGCGTGTTTGCGTCATATGGGATCTCGTCCGAGTTAGAACGTGAACTGGGTCTGGAACAGGGCCTGGGACCGCGTTGCGTAGTTCGCGGCATTCAAGGCGTCGGTCTGATAGTTCGCGTAGTCCCAGTCTCCGAGCAGTCGCCAGTTCGGCGACAGTTGATAAGACACGCCGCCGATGAACCGTGTTTGCTTATCAGTGGCACCGGACTGGAGGTGCGTGATGTCGACGCGAGCGAGGATGGCGACTTTGGAGTCGGGGACCTTGTAGACACCGAACCCGCTGTAGACGTGCCCGTTGATCGTGCCCAGTGAACCGTTCTGCGCCGAGGCAGCCTCCCCGGCGAGGGTGAGGTGTTTGGACCGGTAGGACACCATGCCCAGGAAGCGGTTGCGATCGCCGTTCGCAGCCCGGCCGTATCCGGCGTATCCGGTCACCCGTAGTCCGCCGACCCGACTGGAGTCGTCCGTATCGAGCACACGCACCGAGATGCGCGCCAGCGCATCCTTCCCCTGGCCGACCTCCGGGCTCCTGTAGAACTCTCCGTTCACCACGGTGAACTGAAAGTTGACCTTGTCAGGACCCCACTTGCCGTCGACCCCCACGCCGAAGTCCGACGCCGAAAGATAGCCGGCTCGCTCCATCGCCAT
>WNEY01003056.1_pt1 | contig 12440 bp, 11 predicted proteins | sample 5400531 | NCBI WGS metagenome assembly WNEY01 (sample SAMN13153338, study PRJNA577476) | soil metagenome | isolation source: 200 cm saprolite under Douglas fir tree site 1 | place: USA:California | collected 2015-04-18
TTCGCGACCGTCGAGGAGCTCGGCGCGCTCGCGGTGTTCCTTGCGAGCGAGGCGGCGGCATCGATCACCGGCGTGGCTTTGCCGGTGGATGGCGGCTGGACCGCGCACTAGCACGGGAAGTGGGAGGACAAGATGTTGGATGTCACGGGCAAGCGAACGATCGAGGCCGGGCAAGAGCGCACGGCTCGCGCAAGGAATCCTGCACAGAAGCAACGCCAGATCGTCCTCGTCTTCCAGGGCGGCGGAGCGCTCGGGGCCTATCAGGCCGGCGTCTATCAGGCCTTGCACGAGGCCGGCATCGAGCCGGATTGGATCATCGGCACGTCGATCGGCGCCATCAATGCCAGCCTGATCGCCGGCAACGAGCCGGAGAATCGCCTGGACCGGCTGGAAGAGTTCTGGCGCCGGATGCGGCACAAGGAGTTCTGGGGTCTGTCGACCTGGCCGAGGCTCAACGACACGACGTCCTATTGGTCCACCTTGCTCGGCGGCATTCCGGGTTTCTTCGAACCCAATCCGTTCGCCTTCCTGGGCGCGCATTTTCCCCTGGGCAAGGACAAGGCCGGGTTCTACTCGACCATGCCGCTGGAGAAAACGCTGACAGAGCTCGTCGATTTCGGGCTCATCGAGCGCTGCACGCCGCGGCTCACGGTCGGAGCCGCTCATGTGCGCACCAGCCAGATGCGCTACTTCGATAGCCGCGAGACGGCGATCACGGCCAGGCATGTCATGGCGTCGGGCGCGCTGCCGCCAGCCTTTCCGGCCGTCCGCATCGACGGCGAGCTCTATTGGGACGGCGGCATTCTCTCCAACACGCCGACCGAGGCGATCTTCGACGACGTTCCACGCCGCAATTCGTTGATCTTCGCCGTGCACATGTGGAATCCCATGGGGGCGGAGCCGGAGACCATTTGGGAGGTGCTCCACCGCCACAAGGACATCCAATATTCGAGCCGCGTCGCGAGCCATATCGAGCGCCAACGGCAGGTGCACAAGCTGCGCCATGTCGTTTCCGAGCTGGCCAAGTTGATCCCCGAGGACAAGCGGGATCATCCCGTCGTCAAGGATCTCGCCGAGTACGGCTGCCTGACGCGGATGCATGTGGTGCGGCTGCTGGCGCCGCGCCTCGACAACGAGAACCACACCAAGGACATCGACTTCAGCCCGAGCGGCATCCGCCTGCGCTGGGATGCGGGCTATGCCGACACGACCCGCGCGCTGAAACGCTCGGCCTGGGACGACGACTGCGATCCGCTCGAAGGCGTCATCCTGCACGAGCTCGATCCCGAGATCGTGCCGGCGGCGGAATAGCGCCGGGCTACTATTCATGATCGTCTCCGAGATTAAGATGCTGGCCGACATTCGGCCGCCTCGCGGCCTGCACAAGGAGACGACATGCGTACCAAGCCCTGCCTCACCTCCGCGGATGCGCAAAAAATGATGGCGGCCTGCAAGGCCGAGGCAGAAAAGAACAAGTGGAAGGTCTCGATCGCGATCGTCGACGACGCCGGGGTCCTGCTCCACCTGGAGCGGCTGGAAGGCGCGGGGCCCACCACCCCGGAGGTGGCGCACGGCAAGGCCCGCACCGCCGCGCTGACCAAGCAGCCGACCCGGCTGTGGGAAGAGCGCGTCAAGGACCGTCCCGTCTTCCTGAACTATCCGGCCGGGCTCGCGATCTGGGGCGGCGTTCCCATCATCCACCAGAACGAATGCGTCGGGGCGATCGGCGTGTCCGGCGTGCAATCCCAGGACGACGAGAAGGTCGCGATGGCCGGCGTCGCGGCGCTGGAATAACTATCGGCGGACGGAGGCACGCTTCGTGCGGCGCCTGGGCCCGCGCGAGCGCAGCTTGGTCCGCTTCTTCGCGCAGGCCATGCACCTGCAGCCGGCCTCCTTGATGAAGGAGTCGAAGTAGTTGCGGCCGTAGTGATAGGTGATCTCGTCGCCGGGCTTGATATTCTTGATCGCGCGGACCTTGATCACGTGCTTGACGAAATAGACTTCCGCATTCGGCCGGCAGGCGTGGTTGATATAACGCGCCCGGTTGCGCCGGTTGGAGCCATCGATCGTCCAGCGCGTATTGACCTCGAACAGGTAGCGGGTATCGAGGTCGTCGGCGGTGTCGGTGCGGATCTTCCGGCCGCCGTAGCGGACGATGAATTGGCCCTTCTTGATCGGGACACGGGTGAACAGGCCGAGCCCGGCCTTGGATCGGCCGACCCGAAGATGACGCGACGGTGACAGTCTCGCAGGCATGAGATTAGGATACGTGCTGGATGGGGTGGTGGTGACGGCGGGACCCGCGTTGCCGGCGCTCGCTCAGACGTCACATGCGACGAGCATTGCAACACCTGACATGCAACTTTGGTTCCTTGTTGATCGAGCGGCCGGGCGGGATCGCATGATGCGAGGCAGGACATGACTCGTTCCGATGTGTCTGCGTGGAATTAGCATCCCGATGCAGACCTATGACGTCGTCATCATTGGAGCGGGTCATAACGGACTGACTTGCGCCGCCTACCTCGGCATGGCGGGCCTCAAAGTCAAGGTTCTCGAGCGAAGAGCCGTCGTGGGCGGCGCCGCGGTGACGGAAGAGTTCTGTCCCGGCTTTCGAAACTCGGTCGCAGCCTACACCGTGAGCTTGCTGAACCCCAAGATCATCGGCGATCTTCGGCTGCTCGAGCACGGACTGAGAATTGTCGAGCGGCGCGCGCAAAACTTTCTTCCCACCTTGGACGGACGCTACCTGCTGGCGGCGGAAGGTCATACCGAACGCCACATCGCGAAATTCAGTCGCGCCGACGTCGAACGATACGGCGCCTTCAACCGCGAGCTCGACGCCAGCGCCGATCTGCTGCGCGACCTCGTCCTGCAGGCGCCGCCCAACCTGATGCGTGGACTGAGCCTGAAGGCCCTCGGCGAGATAATCAAAGCCGGACGCTTCGGCAACCGGCTTCGCCGGCTGTCCACGGAAAATCTGCGCACGCTGCTCGACCTGTTCACGAAGTCGGCCGCTGACTACCTCGATGGCTGGTTCGAGGGCGAGCTGGTGAAGGCGTGGCTCGGCTTCGATGCCATCGTCGGCAATTACGCGAGCCCCACCACGCCCGGCAGCGCCTATGTCCTCCTGCACCATGCCTTCGGCGAAGTGAACGGCAAGAAGCGCCTGTGGGGGCACGCGATCGGCGGCATGGGCGCAATCACGCAGGCAATGGCGCGCTCCGCTCTGACCCACGGCGTCGAGATTGCGACCGATGTGCCGGTGCGGGAGGTCCTGATCGAGAAGGGCCGCGCCGTCGGCGTCGTGCTCGGCAATGGCGAGATCGTCCGCGCCGCCGCGGTCGCCGCCAACGTCGACCCCAAGCGCCTCTATACCGCGATGATTCCGGAGGCCGCGCTCGATCAGGCTTTTCTCCGCCGCATGCGGGCTTGGCGCTGCGGCTCCGGCACGTTCCGGATCAACGTCGCGCTGTCGGAATTGCCGAGCTTCACCGCGCTGCCCGGGCGCGAGCTTGCGGACCATCACACCGCCGGGATCATTCTCGGCCCCAGCCTCGGCTACATGGACCGCGCATATTCAGATGCGCGTCAATTCGGATGGAGCCGCGAGCCCATCATCGAGATGGTGATCCCGTCGACGCTCGACGACACGCTGGCGCCGCGCGGCGCCCATGTGGCGAGCCTGTTCTGCCAGCACGTCGCGCCGGAGCTCCCCGATGGCCGGGCGTGGAACGATCATCGCGAGGCGGTGGCCGACCTGATGGTCGAGACGGTCGACCGCTATGCGCCGGGCTTCAAGGCGAGCGTGATCGGCCGCCGGGCGCTGAGCCCGTTCGACCTCGAGCAGGTGTTCGGGCTCACCGGCGGCGACATCTTCCACGGCGCATTGTCGCTTGATCAGCTGTTCTGGGCGCGTCCCGCGCTCGGCTATGCCGACTACCGCGGGCCGCTGAAGGGCCTCTATCACTGCGGATCGGGCGCCCATCCCGGCGGCGGCGTCACCGGCGCGCCCGGTCACAACGCGGCGCGCGCGATCATCGCGGATCGGCGCCGGCGGCTGTGGCCGTTCTGACTAGCTTGTATAGTTTGCGCATGTCCTTTTCGGAAAACCGGTTCCCACCCCGCATCAAGTGCGGGGCAGGCTTTTTCCGGGACATGCGCTGAATCAATCCTCGGCGACGAAGCCCGATGCCTTCACCACCGGAGCCCAGCGCGCAATATCGGCCTTCACGGTCGCGGCGAATTCCGCCGGCGTCTGGAACGTGGTCGTGTTGCCGACCTTGGCCAGGTTGTCGATCATCTGCGCGGATTTGACTGCTTCGGCGATGGCCGCGCTCAGCGCGTTGACGACGTCGGCGGGAGTCTTGGCCGGCACGAACACGCCGAGCCAGGATTCCACGATCACGTTGTAGCCGGATTCGGCCATGGTCGGGACCTCCGACAGGAATGCCGAACGCCGCGAGCCGGTCACCGCCAGAATTCGGATCGTCCCCGCCCTGGCGGACGCCATGCTTTCGCTGATCGGATTGACGCTCGCCGGCACGTGGCCGCCGATGAGGTCCTGCAGGGCCGGCGCGCCGCCGCGGTAATGCACGGGCGTCATGCGGACGCCGGCTTCATTGGCCAGCATCATGCCCACGAAATGCGGCGTGCCGCCCGCGGCGGTGGTCGCATAGCTGGCCTTGTCCGGATTGGCTTTGCACCACTGCACGAACTCGGCCAGGGTCTTCACGCTCTCCGGCACCGCCGGGCCGACATTGTAGGTCAGCATCGACTTCGCCGCCGGCGAGACCGGCGTGAAGTCCTTGAGCGGGTCGTAGTTCAGCGAGCGGAAGCTGTGCGGGTAGACCGTAATCGGAAAGTCCGGCGTGAACAGCATGACGCTGCCGTCGGGCTCCGCATTCTTCACGTATTCGACCGAGAGGCGCGCCGCGGCGCCCGGCTTGTTCTCGACCAGCACCGTCGCCGCGTAGGGACCACGCAGCCGGTCCGCGAGGATGCGGGCGATGACGTCGGTGCCGCCGCCGGGCGGAAACCCGACGATCACGTGGACCGGCTTCTTGAGAGTCTGCCCCAATGCGCGCGGAAGAAAGCTCGTGGCGGCGCAAGCGAGCCCCGCCGCCGCGGAGGCTGCGAGCGCGTGACGACGTGTGAGCATGGCTCCCTCCCGGCGTGGCAGTGGAGCCGATCATATCACAGTTGCGCGCCACGGAACGCCTTGCGGCGGGAAGCTCAGCCCGCCGCGCGGGCAAGCTCATGGTCGACCGGTCGGCCCAAGAGCTCCGCATAGTCGGCGATCGGGCGTGGCCGTCCGATCAGGTAGCCTTGCATATTGTCGCAGAATTCGGTGGCCAGGAACGCGCGCTGGTCCTTGGTCTCGACGCCTTCGGCGACGACGGGAAGATCGAGGCCGCGCGCAAGCCCGATCACTGCGCGCACGATCGTTGCCGACTGCGGGTTGGTTTCCAGGTTCGAGATGAAGCTGCGATCGATCTTGATCTTGTCGAAGGGAAACGCCTGCAGATACGACAGCGACGAATACCCGGTTCCGAAATCATCCATGGCGATGCGCACGCCGAGCGACTTCAGCCGGCGCAGCATCGTGACTGCGCGCGCCAAGTCGTCGATCAGCACGCTTTCGGTGATTTCGAGCTCGAGCCGTTGCGGCGCAAGACCCGTTTCGAGCAGAATCGAATGCACCATCGCGGGCAAGTCGCCGTGACGGAACTGGACCGAGGAGAGATTGACCGCGATCTGCAGCGGCTTGGGCCAAGTTGCCGCCTCCCGGCAGGCTTCGCGCAGGACCCATTCGCTGATGGGAATGATCAGGCTGCTCTCTTCGGCGAGCGGAATGAAGGTCGCCGGCGGGACCATGCCGTGCTTCGGATGGCGCCAGCGCAGCAAGGCCTCGAAGCCGGTGATCTCGCCGTCGATGCGCGCCTGCGGTTGATAGTGCAGCGACAGCTCCCGACGGTCGAGCGCGGAGCGCAGATCGTGCTGCAACGCCCGGCGTTCCCGCAACCGCCGGTCCATGTCCGCCTCGAAAAATCGGATGGCGCCGCGCCCATCGGCCTTGGCGCGATAGAGGGCGGCGTCCGCGTTGCCGATCAGGGTCTTCGCATCGGCGCCATCGGTCGGATAGATCGCCACGCCGACGCTCAACCCGATGCGAAGCGGATGCCCGTCGACGTTGATCTCGTCGCGGAAGGCGGCCAACAGCCGGTCTCCCAGCGCCGCCGCCGTCGACGGCTGCGGGCCGTCCGCAGCGATGAGCGCGAATTCGTCGCCGCCGAGACGCGCAATGAATCCGTCTTGCGCCGCTGCTTCCAGCCGACGCGACACCTCATGCAACAGTCCGTCGCCGACGACATGGCCGAAGATGTCGTTGACCTCCTTGAAGCGGTCGAGGTCGACGCTCAGGAGCGCGAAGGTATCCTTGGTCGCGGCAGCACGAGTGAGCATGCCGTCGAGGTGATCGTTGAACGTCACGCGGTTCGGCAGGTCGGTGAGCGGGTCGTGATGCGCCAGATAGGCGATACGCTGCTCCGCGCGCCGCCGCTCGGTGATATCCTCATGGGTGGCCACCCACGCACCGCCGGACATCGGCCGGCTCGTGACCGAAATAGCGCGTCCGTCCGGGCTTTCGACCACCCGGCTCGTCGTCTGCCCGTCCGATATGGCCTGGAGCAGGGCGGCGCGATACTCGTCGGGATCGTGCGCCAGCGTGCCGGTCGCGACACGCTTGCGGATGATGTCGCGCAGGCTCGAGCCCGGCCTCGCCACCTCCCGGGGGAGGCCGTACATTTCGATATAGCGATCGTTGCACAGGACCAGCCGCTCGGTCGCGTCGAACATGACGAGACCCTGCGACATGTTGTTCACGGCCGTCGCCATCTGGTGACCCTTTTCCTGCAAACGCCGGTCGGCGATGGCGCCCGCCAGGCTCATGCCCAGGATCGCGAGCGCGGCGTTCGCGATCGCGATAGCGAGCATCGGCGGAGAGAGCGAATATGCATCGATGGCACGGGTCGGATCGGGTACGACTTCCGCTGCGCCCATGGCGGTGAAGTGGTGCGAGACGATGGCAAGGGTGAGGAGGATCGACGCGATCAAACTGCCGCGCGAGTCTTCGCGCCGGACGGCGACCGCGAGCGCGGCACTGCCGAACAACATGCCGAGCGCGACCGAGACGGCGACAAGATCTCCCGACCAGGCGACGCGTCCGGGCAATTGGAGCGCCCACATGCCGGTGTAGTGCATGCTGGCCACCCCGGCGCCGACGATGGCGCCGCCGAGGAGCGGCATCCACCTCGAGGGCTGCTGCACCGCGACGGCAAGGCCGGCCGACGTGACGGCGATCGCCAAGACGAGCGAAAGCGCCGTGAGCCAAATATCGTACCCCACCGCGACGCCAGGCTCGTAGGCCAACATCGCGATGAAATGCGTGGCCCAGATGCCGCAGCCGGTCGCTGTGCCCGCCAGCGCCACCCACGCGAGCCGCACACGGTCGTGCGCGGCGGTGGCACGGCGAAACAGGCTGATCGCAACGAGGCTCGCAATAAAACAGATCAATCCGGCAAGCACGACCAGCCGAAGATCATGCTCGCCAGTGAGACAAGTGAGAACGCGGAACATTACTCCACCACCTGCCCAGCCCTCGCGCCAATTCCTAACGGCGCGTCGCCTTTTTTAGGTTAAGGCCGTTACACAGCTGGACAACGTGATTAACCGCGGGTTGTCGGTTTTGCCGGCATTTGAGCAATCGATCGGAAACAGCGGTGCGCGCTACTCGCTCGCCGGCAGCACGGTCCGCAGCCGTTTGGCCGACGCCGACAGTTCCGTCACGGCGGACTGGCGCGCCTTCTCCTTGAAGCGTCCGATCAGGCCCGAAATGGCGAGCGCCCCGCGGAACTCGCCGCCGAGATCGAAGACCGGAACCGAGACCGCCGCCACCTGCGGGTCGCGCTCGCCCAACGAAATGGAGTAGCCGCGCTCGTGCACCGCCTTGGCTTTTTTGACGGCAGATCTGTCCGAAGGCACGGCGGCGGAGAAGGCGACGAGCACGTGGGCGCTGGCGCCGGCCGTCAGCGGCAGGGTGGTGCCTTCGTCGAGATGGTGGCGCGCGGGCTGCGGCGAGTTCTGCCGGAACAGGCACACGCGGGACTGGCCCTCGCGGATGTAGAACGACGCCGTCTCGCCGGTGGCCTCGACCAGGCGCCGCAGCTCGGGCCTGATGACTTCGCCCAGATTGAATTGCGCGCGGTAGATCGATCCCAATCGCCAGAGCGCCGGCCCGAGCCGAAATACGCCGCTCTCCTCCCGAATGAGGAAGCCGAGCCGTTCCAGCGAGGCGGCGAGCCGCAGGATGGTGCTCTTGTAGAACCCGGTCGCGGACGCGATCTCCGCGAGCGTCATGGCGGGCTTGTTGGCGTGAAACGCCCCGAGCACCGTGAGCGCCCGTTCCACCGCCTCGACCTTGTCCTGGCTCATGAGACCTGGCTCATGGGATATCGCGGCGCATTTGATCGCCTCCCCGTAGGCTTCGGCCGTTCGCTATTACTAGAACATGGTTGCGCTGTACAGAACGTTATGCTAGATAGAACAAAATTCTGTAGAAAAGAACAACAAATCGCGTGGGAGCGCCAGGAATGGCCGGACTTCTCGCCGGGACGCGGGTCCTCGATCTGACCAACGTGCTGGCCGGCCCGTTCTGCTGCTATCAGCTCGCCCAGCTCGGCGCCGAGGTGATCAAGGTCGAGGTGCCGGGCTCGGGCGATCTCGCCCGCGCGCTCGGCGCCGATCCCGCGCTCAACCGCCGCGGCATGGGGGCCTCCTTCCTGGCGCAGAACGCCGGCAAGCGCTCGATCACGCTCAATCTGAAATCGCCGCGGGGCCGCGACGTCTTCGGCCGGCTCGTCGCCACCTCGCAGGTCGTGGTCGAGAATTTTCGTCCCGGCGTGATGGACCGCTTGGGGCTCGGCTACGCCGTGCTCAAGGCCGCCAAACCCGACATCATCTATTGCGCGATCTCGGGCTTCGGGCAGGACGGTCCGCTCAAGTTCAATCCCGCCTACGACCAGATCATCCAAGGGCTGTGCGGGGTGATGAGCGTCACCGGCGATGCGCAATCGGCGCCGTTGCGGGTCGGCTATCCGGTCGCCGACACGATGGGCGGCATCACCGCCGCCTTCGCCATCGCCGCGGCGCTGGCGCGGCGCGAGCGAACCGGGGAGGGCGAGTTCATCGACGTCTCCATGCTGGAGTCCTCCCTCGTCGCCATGGGCTGGGCGGTCTCGAACTGGCTGATCGCGGGCGTGAAGCCCGAGCCGATGGGCAACGAGAACATGACGGCGAGCCCCTCGGGCACGTTCCGGACCGGCGCGGGGCTCCTGAACATCGCCGCCAACAAGCAGGAGCAGTTCGAGACGCTCGCGCGCCTGATCGGCCGCGCGGACCTCGTGACCGATCCGCGCTTTGCCGGCCGTGAGGATCGCAAACGTTACCGCTTGGAGCTCAATGCCGAGATCGAGACGTCGCTGGCGGCGAAATCGGCGCATGATTGGTCGGCGCTCCTCAACAAGAATGGCGTTCCCGCCGGCGAGGTTCTCGACGTGCCGTCCGTGCTCGAGCATCCGCAGATCACCGAGCGCGGGCTGCTCAAGACGTTCGCGGCCGTGCCCGACGTCGATCGTCCCGTCAGCGTCGTGCGTTCGGGCTTTCGCCTGGCAAGTGGCGATCCGGCGCCGGCCTCGCCGCCGCCCGCGCTCGGCGCCGACACGGACGATCTCCTGGCCGAGCTGGGCTATTCGAAGCGCGAGGTCGACGAGCTCGCGCAGGAAGGAGCAATATGACCTCAGGCCGCAATACCAAGACCCCGGAGGACTGGTGGTCGACATCGATCATCGACATGCAGCCGGGGATGATCCGCTATCGCGGCTACGCGATCGAGGACCTGATCGGCCGCGTCGGCTTCCCCGAGATGATCTATCTCATGACGCGGGGCGAGCTTCCCCATCCCGGGGCGGTGAAGCTGCTGGAGGCCGCCTTGGTGGCGGCCGTGGACCACGGTCCGCAGGCGCCCTCGATTGCCGCCGCCAGAATGGCGATCACCTGCGGGGTCGGCATCAACAACGCCATGGCCTCGGCCATCAACATGCTGGGCGACGTGCACGGCGGGGCCGGCGAGCAATGCGTCCGGCTGTTCAATGCCATTGCCGAGCGCCTGGGCAACGGCCACGCGACCGAGCAGCGGCTGGCCGAGGCCGTCCGCGCCGAGGTCAGGGTGCAGGCCGAGCAGGGCGTGCGCCACGTCCCCGGCTACGGGCATCGCTTTCATCCCCGCGATCCGCGCGCGCCGCGCCTGCTCGAGCTCGTGGACGCCGCCGCCAAGAGCGGCGTCGTGAGCGGACGCTTCGCCGCCATCGGCCGCGCCATCGAGGCGGAGCTGGCGGCGGCCAAGGGGCACCCCATCCCCATGAATATCGACGGCGCCACCGGGGTGGTCTATGCCGAGCTCGGCTTTCCCCCGCCGCTCTGCCGGGGCCTGTTCGCGTTGTCGCGCTCGGTCGGCATCTTGGCCCATGCGTTCGAGGAGATGCAGTCCGGCGAACGCAACAAAGGACCAATTCCCCGGCACTTGATCTGGACGTACACTGGTCCGCCCGCGCGCGAACTTGGCGACGGAAAATAGCGGAGCATTTTCAGGAAAAGTGGGAACCGGTTTTCCGTCCGAAAGTGCGACAAACGTAAAAACTGGAGCACATTCAGTTCCACCGAACCTGAATGTGCTCCAGCCGGAAAGGAAACGCCATGCTGACCCGACGTGATCTCCTGGGCGGCGCTGCCGCCGTCCCGGCCGCGGCCGCCTTGCCGCTCTTGTCCATCGCCGCCGCGCAGGCCCAGACCATCGATCTCCTGAAGATGTTCGTGCCGGCGGCGCCCGGCGGCGGCTGGGACCAGACCGCGCGCACCATCGAGCAGGTCCTGCGCGTGACCCAGGCGGTCAAGGGCGTGCAGATCACCAATGTGGGCGGCGCCGGCGGCACCGTCGGGCTGCCGCAGTTTCTCAACCAGTGGAAGGGGCAGGGCAACGCGCTGATGGTCGCCGGCATGGTGATGGTCGGCTCGATCATCGCCAACAAGAGCGCGCTGCGGCTGTCGCAGGCGACGCCGATCGCCCGTCTCACCGGCGAGTTTCTGGCGCTGGTCGTTCCGGCGTCGTCGCCGTTCAAGACCGCCAAGGATTTTGCCTCAGCTCTCAAGGCCGACCCCACCAAGGTTCCGGTCGCCGGCGGCTCCGCCGGCGGTTCCGACCATATTCTGCTCGGCATGATCGCCAAGGCGCTCGGCGTGCCGCCGCCCAAGGTGAGCTACGTCGCCTTTGCCGGCGGGGGACCCGCGACCGCGGCGCTGCTCGGCAGCCAGGTGGCGGCCGGCATCTCCGGCTACGGCGAGTTCGCCGAGCAGATCAAAGCCGGAAAGCTGCGGGTGGTCGCGATCTCGGCCGACAAGCGCCAGGAGGGGATCGCCGCGCCGACCCTGAAAGAGGAGGGCATCGACGTCGAGCTGTTCAACTGGCGCGGCGTGTTCGCCCCGCCCGGCGTCAACGATGCCCAGCGCAAGGCCATGGTCGCGCTGATGGAGAAGATGACGGCGACGCCACAGTGGGCAGAAGCCTGCAAGACCCGCGACTGGACGCAGATCACGCTGCTCGGCGACGACTACAAGGCTTTCCTCGACGTCGAGACCGCGCGGCTCGAAGGCATCCTCAAAGAGCTCGGATTGGCGTGACATGACCGGAGGATTCGGAGGCGGCGGCCGGGCCATGGGGCTTCTGCGGCCGGCCATCGGCGAGATCATCATCGCCGCGGGCGTGCTCGCGCTCGCGGTCGCCGTCTTCTGGCAGACGATTTCCATTCCGGTCTCCCCGATCTACGCCAAGGTGGGGCCCACCGTGGTGCCGATGATCACGGCCTTCGCGCTCGCGCTGCTCGGCGTGCTGCTCTTGTTCTCCGCGCTGACCGGCGGCTGGCAGACGGAGGAGGAGAGGAACGTCAAGCCCGACCGTCCCGCGCTCCTCTGGATCGCCGCCGGTCTCGTGCTCAATGTCCTCCTCATCGGCACCGCCGGTTTCACCATCGCCTCCACGATCTTGTTCGTTTGCGTGGCGCGCGGCTTCGGCTCCAAGGCGATCCTGCGCGATGCCGCCATCGGCGCCGCCTTCGCGCTGGTGGCGTATTTCGGCTTTGCCCAGACGCTCGGGATCAATATCGGCTCCGGCATCGTCGAGACCGCGATCGAGCGTGTGCTCGGCCTCGAGCAGGGTTCGTGACATGGACGCCTTCGCCCAGCTGATGAGCGGTTTTGCGGTCGCGCTCACCCCGATGAACCTGCTGTGGTGCCTGGTCGGGACGACGCTCGGCACGGCAATCGGCGTGCTG
>WNEY01003273.1_pt1 | contig 12437 bp, 10 predicted proteins | sample 5400531 | NCBI WGS metagenome assembly WNEY01 (sample SAMN13153338, study PRJNA577476) | soil metagenome | isolation source: 200 cm saprolite under Douglas fir tree site 1 | place: USA:California | collected 2015-04-18
GAAACGGAGTGCCTCTCACCCGGGAAATCGGCTCCCGCCGTAAGCGGGAGATCAAAGCCGCCAGCCGGCGGCGTAACTCGCTTGCGTCCCGGTGATGCGATCTCTCTCAAACACCTACTCGAATACTAACAACCACCACCGACAATTTTCAGCTCGCCCGACGCACGGGCTGAGTGTTGTTCCGGCGGACGCTGACCATGACAGACCTGGCCGAGCTGCCGCACACGGTACCGACCTTCGGCGCCGGGCAGTCAACCCCGGCCGACCTGGTGCTGGACGAGCTCGGGTGGAACGGCAGCGGTGCTCCACGCACCGTTCGGCACCGTCGAACTGTCGGAGACCGCGTACTGGCATCCGAGCCGGAGCGAGGACCCGACGGTGCGCTGGCCCGCTTCTCGCGGCCGCCTGAATAGCACCAGCTGGATCAGCCGAGCCCGGCATTGTAGTCAAGGATGCGAGACACCACATTCGCCAGAACGCCGGCCGGATTGCCGTCGCCGCCCAGGCTGCGCCAGGCAATGTGATTATCGGCGCGCACGAGGATGGCCCCTTCATCGGTTATCTCCCTGACGGCCGCCCACCTGCCCTCGACGTCGGCGTACTCCGCGCCAGCCCCGATGCGCACCGCGGCAATCGGGATCGAGAACTTCTCGGCCACCTGCGCGGCCGCCTCGCACCACGGCGTCCCGGCCGAGCCGGTGAGCAACGTGAAGCCGGTCACCGTGCCGGTCAGGTCATGGGTCGACAGGCGCAGGCCGTCGCGCTCGATCCAGGCGTGCGGCAGCACGTGACCAGGCCTGGTCGTCGGGTAGTAAAAATCTCGCAGCGGCACGCGGAACGGCGGCTCGCTGCCGTCATCGATCACGGCGCCCGCCTCGTAGGCGAAGCCGATCTCCAAGTCGTGCGCCTGGCATCCGGCCCGGTGGGTGTCGAGGATCTCCGCCGCCCGGGCCCGCACGGCCTCCCCGATCGGGGACGGCTCGAAGTATTCGGTGAACATCGGCAGCCGGCGCTGCTGCGGGACGCCGTGGCCGAGACCGAGGGCGTCCAGGATTCGCGGGTGATGGGACGCCGCGAAGACAGCCCAGTCGACGTTGTGCTTGGCTACCGGCCGCCGCTCCGCCTCGTAGGTGTCGAGCAGGCTATCGTCGGCGCGACCGGAAAGCACGGCGGCCAGCTTCCACGCCAGATTGTGCGCATCCTGAATCCCGCTGTTCAGGCCGAGACCGACGGTCGGGGGCTGGCGGTGCGCGGCGTCGCCGGCGAGCATAATCCGTCCGTGCCGGTAGTGGTCTGCGATCAGCGCCTCGACCGTCCAGTTGGTCACATGGTGCAGGGTCACGTCCAGGCCGGGCAGGCCGAGCACCTCACGAATCCGTCCTATGACCTCCTGCTCATCGAACGGGGCCGACCCGCCCGGGGGAAGGTGCAGAACCCATTCCTCGCAGTCCTTACCCCACGACGGTCCCATCTCGATGATGTTGCTCGATAGCTCCGGCTTGTACGGGTTGAGGAAATGCGTGATCAGCGTGCCCTCCCACCACACCGCCGACAGGTCGGCCGAGAAGTAGGCAGTGGTGACGTCGAGCAGCCCGGGCAGGCCCTGCATCTGCACGCCGAGTGCGGCACCGACCATTCGTCCGCCGTCAGCTGCGATGAGGTACCGGGCCGTGACCGTCGTGATCTCCCCCGTTGTGGTGTCACGGACCTCGGCGACGACGCGGTCACCCTCGTCGGAGAACGCGGTCAGCTCGTGGCCGAACAAGATCAGCCCGGGATTGCGGTCTTCGGCGTAGCCGCGCAGGATCGGCTCCAGCCGGACCTGGGGCAGCTTGACGGGCAGGACCGGTCCGGCGGCCGCGTACCTCGCGCGCAGCGAACCGCCGCCGAAAGCGTCCATCTCATGGATTAGCCGCGCGTCCAGAGTTCCGTCACCGGCCAGCGAGGTCAGCCAGCGGATCTGGCCGAACTTCTCCAGCGGTGCCCCCAGCTCGGCCACGGCACCGTCAATCCCATGCTGGCGGAAGATCTCCATCGTGCGCTGGTTCAGATAGTGCGCTTTCGGGATCGTGGACGTGCCCGCGTGCCGTTCCACCAGCATGTGGCCGACGCCGTGATCGGATAGGAAGACGGAGGCGGACAGGCCGCATCCGCCGCCGCCCACGATCAGAACCGGAACCTCAACTGCTCCCATGTTCGTCCTTCCATAAGACGACAGCCCAGCGGCGGGCGTCAGGGCGATCTGCGTTACTTCGCAGCCTGGCAAAGGCCTCTTTAGTCCCGGTCAAAGACGGGTGGACCCCGGCCGGATGGCGGTCGCCAACCGAGCCGATGAACGCGCGGACAGCACGTTGTCAACCAGGCTGGTGGCATGGGTGGCCGCCCGGAACTCCGGACAGGCAATAATCTCGGCCAGGAAATCCCTGGTGGTCCGTATGCCGCGACCACCTATCTTGAACTCGCCAAGAGCACGCTGCATGCGCGCCAGCGCCTCGTCTCGGTCGCGCCCCCACGTGATCACCTTGGCGAGCAATGAGTCATAAGCCGACGAGATTTTCCCGCCGGGATATCCGTAGGTATCGACACGGACCCACGGTCCCGCTGGTGGTTCAAATAGCTCAAGCGTGCCGGGAGCGGGGACGAAGTCCCGGTCCGGATCCTCGGCATTGATCCGGCACTCGACGGCGGCTCCGCGAGGCGACAGTTCCGCCTGGCGAAGCGACAGCGGCTGGCCGGCCGCGATCCGCAGTTGCTCCGCCACCAGGTCAACGCCGGTCACGAGTTCGGTGACCGGGTGCTCAACCTGGATACGGCAATTCGCCTCGATGAAATAAAACTCACCGGTCTTGTCGACCAGGAACTCGAAGGTCCCGGCTCCCACGTATCCGGCCGCGTCCGCACCGCGGACGGCGGCCTCGCCCATCTTCTCGGACAGGCCATCGGGAAGTCGGGGAGCTGGTGTCTCCTCAATGAGCTTCTGATGCCGTCGCTGGACAGAGCAGTCTCGTTCGCCTAGGTGAATCGCCTGGCCGTGCTCGTCGCGGAGAATCTGCACTTCTACGTGCCGGGCCACGGTCAAGAAGCGCTCCAGATAGACCCGGCCGTCACCGAATAGCCGCTGCGCCGCCGCTCGGGTCTCGGCGTACGCACGGGGCAGAGACTGGGGATCGTAGACAGCCTGCATCCCTTTGCCGCCACCGCCGGCAACCGCCTTTACGATCACCGGGTAACCGAGCGCCGCCGCGGCCCTCATTGCCTCTTTGGCATCCTCGACCGCCTGCCCGCTGCCGGGCAGGGTCGGGACGCCGGCCTGCATCATCAGGGCCCGTGCGGCCGCCTTGTCGCCAAGCTGGGTGACAACTTCGGCGGGCGGGCCGATGAATTTGAGTCCGCTGCGCTCGCAGGCCTCGGCGAAATCCGGGTCTTCGGACAGAAACCCGTACCCCGGGTGCACCGCGTCAGCGCCGACGCGGCAGGCCGCCTCGATGATCGCCGCGCCGTTGAGGTAGCTGCGCCGGGCTTGCGCCGGTCCGATGCAGACCGCCTTGTCGGCTAGAGCCACCACCCGGGAGTGCACGTCTTCGGTCGAATACACCACTGCCACTCCCAGGCCGGCGTCTCGGCAGGCACGCAGGATGCGCAGCGCGATCTCGCCTCGGTTGGCGATCAGCACAGTCTTCATGCGGATCTTCCTCAGCTATCCTGATCCACGGCGAACAGCGGCTGGCCATACTCCACCGACTCGCCGTCCGGCACCAGGACAGATGTGATGCGGCCGGTCCGGTCCGCTTCGACTGGGATCATCAGTTTCATCGCCTCGATAATCGCCACTTGCTGCCCAAGAGTGATGTAGTCACCTTCGGTCACGAACGGCGCGGCTCCGGGCTGCGGCGCCCGGTAGAACACCCCGACCATGGGCGCACACACCATGGCGCCGCCGCGCTCAGGTTCTGCCTTGGCCTCTGGCGCCACGAGATCGTGCAGGGCCGCTTCCGTCTTATGTCCGTTCGGTGAAAGCTGCGGCACTGCCTGGCCCGGATGGCCAGGTTCTGGCCATTCCAGTTCCAGGCACACCTCTCCCGCGCGAAGGCGGAGCCCTCGCGGCGGTCTTGGCAGCTCGAGCAGCATTTCGGTGGCGATGCTCCGGATCACCCGCAACGTCCGCTCGATTGTTTCCGAGGTGTCGCCAGCAGGGTGATCCGCCCGCCCGGCCATTACCGTCGCTCGCTTCCGGCCGATGCCGCCACTGGCTGCTCCAGCGCCGGTCCGTCCACCGTGTACCGCCGGAACGCGGCCCGCCGGCGCGCGATCAGCTCGGCTGGTGTCAGTACCGACAATTTCCCGAGCGCGGCCAACACCACCGCTTCGACCCGCTGCGCGGCCTCGGCATGATCCTGCCCTGAGCCGCCCGGCGGCTCGGTCACCACGCCGTCGACAATGCCGAGCCGCAGCAGGTGACCTGGATCGAGCCGGAGCGCCGCGGCTGCCCGGGGCGCTGCCTTCGCGTCCTTCCACAGGATCGCGGCGCATCCCTCTGGGCTGATCACGGAATAGATCCCGTTGGAGCAGATATAGACCTGATCAGCGACGGCCAGCCCCAGCGCTCCGCCGCTGCCGCCCTCGCCGATGATGACCGCAACCACGGGGACTCCAAGACCGGCCATGCACCGCAGGTTGTCCGCGATGGCGACCGCCTGCCCCTGCTCCTCGGCCTCCGGCCCTGGGTAGGCACCGGGTGTATCGATAAGCGTGATGACCGGAAGCCCGAGCTTGGCCGCCAGCCGCATCAGGCGCCCGGCCTTGCGGTATCCCGACGGCGCGGGCATTCCAAAATTGCGCGCCGTCAGTTCTTCGACCGTGCGTCCCTTCTGGTGGCCGATCAGGACGGCCCAGCGCCCGTCCAGGCGGCCGATACCGCCGACAATCGCCGGGCAGTCGCTCCCCGCGCGGTCCCCGCGCAATTCCTCGAAGTCCCGGGTCATCAGCGCGAGGTAATCAAGCGTGGTCGGACGGCTCAGGTCACGCGCCAGCTTCACGACCTCCCAGGGATCGCGGTCGGCGAGTTCGTCAGGATCAAGCACCAGCAGGCCATCGGCCAGCCGCGGCCGCGGACCCTCGAAGCGTCGCGGGGCGGGCGCTCCGGCCGCGAGCAGCCGGCTCAAGGTGGCGCGCAGCGAGGCGCGGGGGCGAATCATGTCGATCAGGCCCCGTTCGAGCAAGAACTCCGCGGTCTGGAACCGCGGCCCGAGCTTCTGTTTGATGGTCTGCTCGATGACGCGCGGCCCGGCGAAGCCCAGTCGTGCGCCCGGTTCCGCGATCAGAACGTCGCCGAGTGTCGCGAAGGATGCCGCGACCCCGCCGTAGGTCGGATCGGTGATGAGCGAGATGGTCATTACTCCGGCCTCGTCCAGCTGGCCCAGCGCAGCGCTGGTCTTGGCCATCTGCATGAGCGCGACGGCGCCCTCCTGCATGCGGGCGCCGCCTGAAGCGGTGACAAGCAGCAGCGGCGTCCTCGTCGCCAGCGCCTCGTCCGCCGCCTGCGTGATCATCTCCCCCACCGCGGCGCCGAGGCTGCCGCCCAGGAACCCGAAATCCATCACCGCGATGACAACGCCGGCACCGCCGATGGTGCCTCGAGCGCACACGACCGCTTCGTCGAGCCCGGTCCTGGCCCGTGCCTCAGCGAGCCTTTCCGGGTACGGCTTGCTGTCGGCAAACCTCAGCGGATCCCCGCTGGAAACACCGAAATCCAGGGCGGTGACGGAGCCAGGATCGAGGAGCTGACGGATCCGCTCGGCCGCCGGAAGCCTGGCGTGCTTGCCGCAGTGCTCGCAGACTCGCAGCATTCTTTCGAATCGCTTCTCCCAGAGCAGGCCACGGCACGCGTCGCAGAGCACCCAGCCGGCTGCCTCGGTATCAGGCATGACGAGGGCTTCCGTCATGACGGCGGTCCTTCCTTTAACCGGGCCGCAATACTCTGCGCCTGTACTCCGCCAAGTTCCTCGCACAGCTGACGCCAGATGCGGCGCTCTTTTCTGGTGAGCTCTGATTCTCCGCCGATCCCCAGCCACGCGTACGCGTCGTAGGGCGCCCAGGCACCATCTCGCGCGAGTTCGGTATACGGGAACAGCACCACCGGAGAGGCGTACGCCATATACGCCATAAACTCCCACAGTTCCGGTTCGTGAATGGTCAGAAAACGTCGCAGGCGGTGCAGCAGAAAACGGCCAGTCCGGCACGCCATCAATACCTCCATGGGCTTCTGCCTTGGTCAGCCATCCCACGCTCGGCGCCCATTACCGCGGGCGGAACGACTTACTGCGATCAAGCGTGTCCCGGTCCGCTCGAAGCCCGCTGGAGGCCGGCGCCGTTCTCGCGGCGCGATGCGAGGTTCGATCCGGCCGCGAGTATGACGGCCTACGGTCCTGATATGAGCATCGCGATCACCACCACCCACATCGGGCTCCCTGGCGGCGACTGGACGCTATGGCGCCCGGTAGCCGTCCGCTCGGCCGGTTTCCGAGCCGCTGACGTCCTGTTGCTGAGCGCACCTGAGCTCGGCGCGCACGCCGACCGACTGCTCGACGGCGCGGAACAGAGCGACCGGGAACAGAGCGACCGGGAACAGAGCGACCAGGAGCTGGGTGCCTTCCGCGACCGGTTCGCCTCCGCCACGGTCGGACTCGCCGGGCAGGTGCGCGACCTCGTCGGCCGACCCCAGTTCCGAGCCGCGTTGACCTGGCAGAACCACCAGGTGCTCAGGCGCGGCGTGCTGCAACTGCTGCAGTTCGAGCCTGGCGTGCACGCGAGGACAGAAAAGTACCGCCGGCGCGAAGAACTCGTTGCCAGTTACTGGCAGCGATACTGCCTCAAAAACGACTCGATCGGCTTCTTCGGCCCGATCGGCTGGGGGCACCTAACCACCGGCCCGACCTCCTACCAGCCGGGCCCGGCCCTGGTGAGCAGCCGTGACATCCTGTTCGAGACCTGGCCGATCGACCGGCTCGCGGAGGCGCTTGCCGCCGACCCAGGCATGGCGGGCTGGCTAGCCCCGCGACGGCTGCCGTTCGTCCGGGTGCAGGCCGACCCGGCCGGCGAGCACTCGGTGGTGCTGCCCGGCCGGCGCGCCCAGCAGGTTAGCCCGCTGGCGGGGCTGACCTTGCAGCGGTGCGACGGCACGATCCCCGCGATCCGCCTCGCGGCCTCGATGGTCGCCGACGGCCACGCCGCCGATCCCGGCGAGATACTCGACGTCCTCGACGAGCTGAAGAAGAAGCGGTGGATCACCTGGGCGCTCGACGTCCCGCTCAACCCGTGGCCAGAACGCTACCTGCGCCGAAGCCTCAACGAGATCGGCGAGCCCGCACTACGCGAGGCGGCCTTGCAGCCACTGGACGCGCTGGAGCGCGGACGCGGACTGGTCGCCGAAGCGGGTGGTGATCCCGACCTTCTGCTCAGCGCACTCGAACACCTCGACACCGTGTTCTCCGACCTGACCAAGTCAGCACCGAGCCGCCGCCATGGCCAGGCCTACGGCGGGCGAACCCTCCTCTACCACGACTCGCAGCGGCCGATGACGCTCGAAATCGGCACCGAGGTGCTGACAGCGCTCGCACCGCTGCGGCTCCTGCTCACCAGCGCCCGCTGGCTCACCTATCAGGTGGGGCTCGCCATCCGCACGGAGATCCGGGCGATCTACGACCGGCTGGCAGCCAGGCAGGCCGGCCAGGTGACGCTGGCGTGGCTGTGGTTCGAGGCGATGTCCGTTCTGCACGAAAGCGCCAAGCCCGAGGTAGACCGGCTGGTCAAGGAGCTGCAGGCCCGCTGGGCCGACGCAGCAAACCTGTCCGCGGACCCCCACCGGATCTGCCTGCGGGCAGCCGACCTGGACGGCCCGGTCACCCGGCACTTCGACGTACCGGGCCCTGGCTGGCTCGCTGGCACCTACATTAGCCCCGACGTGATGCTCGCGGCCACTGACGTGGACGCGATTACCCGCGGCGACTTCCAGGCCGTGCTCGGCGAGACGCACCTCGCGATCGCGTCCTACCGGCACAACTGTTTCGTCACCCAGCACCCGGCGCCCGGCGAACTGCTCGCCTGCATCGAGGAGGACATGCCATTGCCGCGCCTGCTGCCGGTCCTGCCCAAAGAAGGCCCCCGGCTCAGTGTCCGCACCCATCCCGGCCTGATTCGCGACACGGACTACAGCGTCGCGCTCTTCCGCAACACCGCTGATCCGCACCGGCCGCGTCTGCTCATGGGCGGCGACCTACCGGTCGACGACGAAGGCGACGGTCAGCTCATCGTGCGGCTACCTGACGGAACGGTGACCGACGCGATCGATGCTTTCTCCGAATCGTTAATGGATTTGGTGCTCGATTCGTTCAAGATGTTCGAGCCAACGGCGCACAGCCCGCGGGTGAATTTCGACCGTCTGGTGGTGTGTCGCGAGACCTGGCGGTTCGATCCGGCGGCACTGGCGTTCGCGGCCGAGAAGGATGAGGCTCTGCGCTACCTCGGCACCCGCCGCTGGCAGCGCGAGACCGGCCTGCCGCGGCGCGTGTTCGTCAAGTCGCCTGGCGAGCTGAAGCCGTTCTTCCTCGATTTCGACAGCCCGATCTACGTGAACGTGTTCTGCAAATCCGTGCGGCGGCTCCGCAGCGCCGGCGTCAGCGACCGGATAGCGGTGACCGAGATGATGCCCGACCTGGACGAGTTGTGGCTGGCCGACGCGGACGGCCAGCGCTATACCTGCGAGCTGCGCATGATCGCGACTAGGCCCCGGCCTGCTGAGCGCGGCGGCCGGGGAACCGGTGACCGAGACTAGGCGCTAAGCCGGGCAGTGTCCGCCCCGGCGATGACATCGGCCGCGTCGGCCAGTGTCTCAAGCGAATTGACGTTGATGACCGGGACGGGGAAGACGAACATGCCCTTGGCCATCGCTGGCCCGATCGTCACCACGAACTCAGGTTCATAGGACATGACCTGGGCGATCATCTTGTGTACATAGGCGGGCCCGACGCAGCCGAGCAGGAGCAATTCACGAACATCCGCGGCCGTCGTCACTGGCCGGTCGAGTATGGATGAGGAGATCGGAAACGCCGGGTCCTCGATGTGCATATCGTCGAGCAGTTGCTCCAATTGGGCCCTGGCTTTCATGCGCAGCGGACTGTGGTAGGCGGCGGCGCACATCCGCTGATCGCGCACCTTGACGTTGCCGTTCGGATGCTGCGCCGCGAATTCCTCCAGGGCCGAGCGGTAACCAGACAGCATGATCGCCTCGCCGTTCCCCCAGCGGACCTTGCCGAGGGACGCGCCGAAATAGACGCCTTCGATCTGCGGCTCGTAGTACGGGCTCGGGTCCTCGCCCTCAGGCACGTAGGCGAACGCGGTCGCTTCTTCCTGTCCTGGCTCGGAAGAAGCAGGCTCGTGCTTGGAGGTGAACAGCATGTCAATGACGCCGCTGCGGGTGACGGCGCTGGCCGCGGCCGGGGACACCACGTCGCCCAGGCTCAGGCCGCCGACCGTTACCGGCACCACGCCGATTTCCGCCAGAGCATCCTGGATGCCAAGTGAAGCGGCGGCCAGGGCAACCGAATTGATGCGCATCGTGCTCTCGCCCTCGCCGATGTCCCGCTTGCGCAGCAGCACATCAGCGCTGACCCCGGTGCACTGCGCCGCCAGATCGATGGAGCGCCGCATGGCGGCGCTGCCCTCGTAAAAGTGAATGGTTCCGTCGAAGTCAATAAACGGGGCGTTAGGGCCGAAGATTAGGGCCACGCTCATAGCTGGCTCTCCTCAGCGAGGACGACGCCAAGCTCCTGCGCCGTCGGGTAGGTGAACACGAATGAAACCGGAAGGTCGATGCCGGTGATGCGGCGCAGTCGCCCGGCAACGCCGGCGGCGAGAATGGAATCGCCTCCAGCGTCGAAGAAGTGATCCGTCGCGGTTAGCTCGGGACTGCGGAGAACCTCGCGCATCTGGCTGAGCACAAGCTCCGCCGCCTGCTCGGTGCCGATCGTGGCATCGGTCGTCATAGCCGTTCACGCTCCCTGGTAACTGGTGTGATCGCATTGCTCATAGCTGGACGCTAAGGTGCCAACCTTGAGTCAGGATCGAGCGGAACGTGCAGGCTGCGGCAGATCCGGCCAGCCCGTGGGTCCGTCTGCTCAGGAACCTGAACGCTTGCCTTTCGACGTGTTCAGTTCCACGGCTTCGAGGATCAGTGCCCGCAGGCCGTCCTCATCGATGACGTCACCTTGGCGGAGGCCGATGGCGCGGGCAGTATTGCTGTCCAGGCGCGTGTTGAAGATCTTATTCGGATCCTTTAGCTGAGCGCCCTTCAAGAATGTGAGCCGCACCGAGTTCTTGAGCGTGTCGCACAGGCACAGTATGCCGTCATGAGACCATACGGGAACCCCCTCCGGCTTGGAGGGCTTCTTCCACTTCACTTCTTCGACCACGGCCGGGTCGGCTTTCTTAATAACAGCACGCAGTTGCGATAGCGCCAGGCTCCGCCAGTCACCCGGCTTGGCGATTATGGCATCTATCTGTTGCGAAATAGATTGGTCTTCTGAACCAGAATCTGCGCTTGCATTCATCCCGGACTCACCGCCCTCTCCGCCGCAGGACTATCTCCGACCCTGCTGGTTTATTCGGTTATGCGGCGAGGTGGAGTTCGAGTCGTGCGAGGTGGGTGGTCCGGCGCCGGTCGAGGGGGTGGCCGTTCCAGTAGGCTTCCAGGCGCAGGAGGTTGAGGGCGACGGCCATGAAGGTGTGGTCGAGGCGGGTTTTCGGCAGGCCGCGGTAGCGTGCTCGCCTGGCTCCGCGGGTGGCGGCCTGGTTCATGGTTCCTTCTACTCCGGCGCGGCGGGCGTAGTCGGCCCGGTAGCCCGCAGTGGTTTCGGCGGTGCGGGCGGTTTGCTGAGCTTCGGCCAGTTCGCGGGGCAAGATGGTCAGCTGCCTGCGGTTCTTGCTGCTGGTGGTGCACAGGTTCCGGACGGGACAGGGCCCGCAGCCGGCGGAGGAGAAGGTGGCCACGGCTGCGGCCTGGCCGCGCTGGGTGCACGGAGACCACGACGCGGAGGTCTTGCCTTGCGGGCAGGTGACCGTTTCAGTGTCGTAGTCGACGGTGAAGGCGGCGCGGGCGTAGCCCTTGCCGGCGCGGGCCTGCGCGGAGGTGTCGGCGAGCAGCGGGCCGGTCAGGGCGACGCCCCAGGTGGCGGGCGCGGCGACGACAATCGCGGCGGACAGGTACCCGGAGTCTTCGTAGTGCTGTCCGGGGAGCAGGTTCCGTGCGGCGAGCTGGCCGTGGATGACGTCAGTCATCTGGTTGTCGGTGATGGTCGCGTCGGTGGTCGCCACGTTGGTGATCAGGTTCGGGAACACCAGTTTCGCGCAGCCCTTGCGGTGCTCAGGCTCGCGCCCGGAGCCGCGCCCGCCGTCTGCGTCCTGTTCCTGTTCACTGCCTGATTGCGGGCAGCAGTCGCATGCAGGGGCGTCGTCGCAGGTCTCGGTTACGTGCAGCTTGTAACCGAGCCAGAACGTGTCGCGTTTGACACCCCACCGGGCGTCAGTGTCATACGGTGAGGCGATCCGCAGATGACCAGGCGGGAGACCGTCACCTTCCGGTGCTTTCTCCCGCCGCTTGATCACCTCCGTCCCGTCTGCGCTGATGACGCGGGTGTAGTTCTGCACCAGCACCCGGCGCAGCACGTCGACTGCGGGCAGTTCCCGCAGCCACGGCGGGGACGAGGGGTGATAGACGGCTTCCAGCAGCCCGTACCCGTCGCGGGCGTAGGCGATGGCCAGCTCATCGCGTTTCTTCTGCGACTGCGGGGGCCGCCACGACGTCATCGGGGTGCCGTACCGGCGGGTGAAATCCTGTACGCAGATCCGCTGCTCCAGCCAGTGCGGCTGCGCGGCGGCCAGCGCCTCCAGCACCGCCCGGACCGATTCCCCGGCCAGTTCCAGCCGGTTCAGCGACGCGACCGCCGCTTCCACGTGCGTGGAGTCGGTGCGCTGCTTGCCGGCGGCCTTGATCAGCCCGCCGGCGGCCAGGCGTTCCAGCAGCCGGTCGAGCACCACCTGCTCCAGCCCGCCTTCGGCGACCTTGGCGCGGAACAGCAGGTATTGCCAGTCCAGGTGGTTGCGGACCGCGTCCGCTGCCGCCCGGTCGGTGAGCTTCTCCGCCCGCTGCAGTACCGTCACCAGCGCCAGCCGCGACGGCGACCACCCAGGCCGTCCGCGGATACCGAAAACCGACGCGAACTCCTCATCGTCCAGCCACTGCCCCAGCTGGTCACGGATCTGCACCGCCAGCGGACGCGGGCGCTTCCCCCGGTACTTGGCGGCGATCGCCGACGCGACCAGCGGGTCCGGCTCCGGCCACGCTGCAGGCTGCATGGACATGACATACCCATTCTGCGGCCGGA
>WNEY01003061.1_pt1 | contig 12433 bp, 11 predicted proteins | sample 5400531 | NCBI WGS metagenome assembly WNEY01 (sample SAMN13153338, study PRJNA577476) | soil metagenome | isolation source: 200 cm saprolite under Douglas fir tree site 1 | place: USA:California | collected 2015-04-18
GCTTGCAACGGCTGCGAATTCGTTTCGCGCCGGCGCAGCTGCAAGCAACCGGACCGGTGGCGACAGTGCTCAACATTCTCATCTTCTTCGCGCTGGTCTCGACTCCGCTGTACGTGCCACCACTGTCGTTCCTCGGCTATGCCGCCTTTGTGTTTTATGGAGCCTCGATGTTGGTGGCGGCCGTCCGGGGTTATGCCGGATGCGAGGTGCTTGCCGCCTCCAACTGGATTCTCGCCAGAGACGATCAGGTTGGGTGCCTCTTCTTGGGACCGATCGATGCCGCAGAGAGTCGATTGAGGATGGCCGGCAGTAGATGAGCCGCACCGGCCCAGTAGGTCGCCTGGCCCGAGCCTTCCTCGCTGCCGCATACGCTGCCACGCTTCTGGCCATCGTTGACGGGCGTGGCTCGGCGCGTTTCCGAAACCCGCACATCCTGAGCGAGCCAACCGCGTGGTTTCTGCATCTGCTGATGTTGATCAGCTTTGTGATTCTCGTGGGTGCCCTCGCCACCACCCTGTTCGGGCCGGCTGCAAGGCGCAGATTTCAGGTCGCGGCCCTCGCCGCAGCCGTGACCGCTGTTGCCATCGCCGCGTTGATCGGAGTGCTCACCGCAGGCGCGGCGTGGGGATTTCCGCTCGCGGACCTAGTCTGGTGGTTTGACGTGCTGATGCTGTCCGAAGGATTGGTCGCGACGGTGGCGGCGATCATCCTTGGCACACCCGGTTGCGAGATCGGTGTGTGGTCGGAAGTGCTCGCGCGTGCTCGTCGACGAGATTTCGAGGCGGAAACCGGCCTTGCGTGCATAGTCGGCCTGCACTGGCTCGATGCCTGGGAGGCTCGAGGTCGTGCCTCTGGCAGCAAGTCGCGACCCGACTCTGTCTAGTTAGGCCTTAGCCCGAGCCGCCGCGAGGGCGTTCCACACTCGCTCCGGCGTGAGCGGCATGTCGATGTGCCTGACGCCCAGGTGTGACAGCGCGTCGATGACCGCGTTCTGGAAAGCCGGGGTGGAGCCGATCGTCCCCGACTCGCCGATGCCTTTGGCTCCGAGCGGGTTGTTGGGGCTGGGTGTCTCGGTGGTGGCTGTCACCACCGGGGGAATCTCGCCGATGCTCGGAATCTGGTAGTCGAGCAGCGAGCTCGTGCGCGGGGTGCCTTGATCGTCGAACACGACCTCTTCGAGCATCGCCTGACCGATGCCCTGGGCGATGCCACCGTGCACCTGCCCCTCGGCGAGGAGTGGATTGATGATTCGTCCACAGTCATCCACGGCGAAGAAGCGGATCGGGCGCGCATCGCCCGTCTCGAGGTCGACCTCAACCACTGCGCAGTGAGCGCCGAACGGGAAGCTTCCATCACCTGAAAAGTCCGACTCTGCGGCGAGGCCAGGTTCCATTCCGTCGGGCAGGTTCTTGCGTTCGCTCGCGGCGGCGACCAGTGACGCCCAGGAAATCGACCGGTCGGGTACGCCGGCCACGCCGACCGTGCCCCTCACAAAGACGATGTCCGCCGGATCTGCCTCCAGCAGGTGCGACGCGAGGTCGCGGGCTTTGTGCCGCACCTGCTGCGCGGCCTGGTGAACAGCCGAGCCGCCGTGCTGCATCGAGCGGGAGCCCACGGTGCCGGTCCCACGCTCGATCGCGTCGGTGTCGGAATGAATGACACGCACGGCCTCCATCGGCATGCCCAGCTCTTCGGCCGCGATCTGCGCCAGCGACGTCTCGTGGCCCTGACCGAAAGACGTCGTGCCGCATCGCACGGTTGCCGTTCCGTCGGTCTCGATGCGAACCGCTCCCCATTCGGGGCCGATTCCCATCGCGGTCACCTCGACATAGATCGAGAGGCCGATGCCCAGCTGGTGGCGGTCACCTCGTTTTCGCCGCTGCGCCTGGTCGGCCCGCAGCTCTTTGTAAGACGAGACCTCGAGAACCTTGTCGAGCGCCTTCTCGTAGTCACCCGAGTCGTACGTGGCTCCGCCGGCGGTGGTGTAAGGGAAGCGATCTGGCGCGATCAGGTTGCGGCGTCGCAGATCGGCTGGGTCCATCTCGAGCTCGACCGCGAGCATGTCCATCGCCCGCTCGACCATCGCCGCCGCTTCGGGCCGGCCGGCGCCGCGATAGGCACCAAGAGGTGTGGTGTTGGTGACGACGCATTGCGCCTCGTAGTCGATCGCCGGAATTGCGTACACACCCGATGACATCTGCCCCGTCAGCATCGGAAGCAGCATCGCGATTCCCGGGTAGGCGCCGACGTCGGCCAGGACCCGCGCGCGCAGGCCCACCAGGCGGCCGTCGCGCGTGGCCCCCAGCTCGACCTCCTGTATTTGCCCGCGCCCATGCGTCATCGCGACCATGTTCTCGGAGCGGGTCTCGATCCATTTCACAGGGCGACCGAGCTTTCGCGCGGCAGCCGCGACGACGATCAGCTCGGAGCGGGCGCCGGCCTTCGCGCCGAACCCGCCGCCCATGTCGCCGACGACCACGCGGATGTCGGCCGGCGCCATGCCGAGTGACGACGCCATCTCCGCTCGCAGCCCGAATGGGACCTGGCTGGTCGCCCAGACCAGCAGGCGCTTTCCTTCAGGCACCACCAGGATCGCCTCGGGTTCCATCGGCACCGGCGCCAGCCGTTGATTGACGAATCGACCGCGAATCTTGACGTCGGCGCCGGCCAGGACATCCTCTTCGCGACTCGAGTCGAAATGGCCGGCGAGGTTGGAGCCATGGGCGGGGAACAGCAGCGTTGCATCAGGCCGGCGGGCTGTTTCCGGATCGACCACGACCGGCAGCGGCTCGAGGTCGAGACCGACCAGCTGGGCGGCATCCTCGGCCTGGCCAGAACTTTCAGCTATGACCAGTGCCACCGGCTCGCCGACAAAGCGAACGCGTCCCGTGGCGAGTGGCGCTCGCGCCAGGGTGGCCGCCACCATTGGAAAGCCGACGCGATCCGGCAGCCCGAGGTCGGCGCCCGTCAACACGGCCACCACACCCGGCGCGGCCGCGGCCGCCTGCACGTGCAACGACCGAATCTGGGCGTGAGCCAGCGTCGACCTCACGAAGGCGATGTGGAGGCAGCCTTCCGGCTGCATGTCGTCGACGTAGTGACCGGCGCCGGTCACGAGGCGAGGATCCTCGCGCCTTCGCACTGCGTGGCCGAGAATCGAGCCTGGAGTCAGCGTTTGCATTGCTGTCTGAGAGTAGCCGTTCCGACCCGCTACGTTATTCGCGTGGCGCCCGGCGAGACCCTGAACGGACTGCTTGCATACGGCGCACCTGATTCAGTCGCAATTGCGACACCCGATGGACCCGAGCTCACCTACCGCCGTCTTCGCGAGGTGGTCGAGCAGACCGCGGACCAGCTCACCGAGCTGGGCCTGCGGCGTGGTGACACGATCGCGTTCGTCCTGCCGAACAGTGTGGAAACGGTGGTGCTGTTTCTCGCTGCGGCGAGCGTGGGAACGGCGGCGCCGCTGAACCCTGCATATAAGGAAGAGGAGTTTCGCTTCTACCTCGACGACACCGGCGCTAGCGCGCTCGTGGTGCTTAAGGGCATGTCTGAGCCGGCGCGGCGTGCGCTGCCGGACGGCGTAGCGCTGATTGAGGCCGACGTCGCGCCCGACGGTGGTGTCCACCTCTCCGCGACCGGCCGGCATGCCGGATCCGCGTCGGCGAGCGTCCCGGATCCCGACGATGTGGCGCTGGTGCTGCACACGAGCGGCACGACCAGCCGGCCGAAGCAGGTCCCGCTTCGCCATCGCAACCTCCACTTCTCGGCGCTCAACATCGCCGCGACCTATGGGCTCTCGCCATCGGATGTGGCGTTCTGCGTGATGCCGCTCTTCCACATTCACGGCCTGATGGCGTCCACCATGGCGACCCTTAGCTCGGGAGGCACGGTGGTCGTGCCGCCGAAGTTCGACCCGCTGACCTTCTGGGCAGAGGTCGAACACCACCGCGCGACGTGGTACTCGGCGGTGCCGACAATCCACCAGATGCTGCTGATGCGCAATCGGGGCGAGCGACCGGCGGGAGCCAAGCGGTTGCGATTCATCCGCTCGAGCTCGTCAGCGCTTTCGCCCGAGACAATGCACCGCCTCGAATCTCGCTTCGGATCCCCAGTCCTGGAGGCGTACGGAATGACCGAGGCGTCGCACCAGATGGCGTCGAACCCGCTCCCGCCCGCCGAGCGCCGCGCCGGCACTGTCGGCCGGCAGACCGGAATCGACATCGCCATCATGGCCGAGGACAACGCGCTTCTGGGTGCCGGTCAAGATGGCGAAGTCGTGATCCGCGGCTCGAGTGTCATCGACGGATATGCGAACAACGCGGAGGCCAACGCGAAGTCCTTCGCGTCGGGGTGGTTCCGCACCGGGGACCAGGGGCGGATGGCCGCCGATGGTTACCTGTCACTCGTCGGACGGCTCAAAGAGATGATCAACCGTGGTGGCGAGAAGATCGCGCCGCGCGAGATCGACGAGGTCCTGCTCCAGCACCCGGCGGTCGGCGAGGCAGTTGCGTTCGGCACGCCGCACGAGAAGTGGGGGGAGGAGGTTGCGGCCGCGGTGGTGCTGAAGGGAGAGGCAACCGAGAAGGACCTGCTGGCGTTCGCGCGCGAGCGGCTGGCCGACTACAAGGTGCCGCGACGGCTTTTCATAGTCGACCAGATCCCGCGGACCGCGACCGGCAAGATCCAGCGCCGGTCGGTCGCCGCTGCACTGAACCAGAAGTGACCGTCGCCGTCGTCGGCGCCGGCGCCATCGGTGGCCTGCTGGGCGCGCACCTGGCGCGGTCGGGCGAGGATGTCGTCCTGATCGCGCGCGGACCTCATTTGGAGGCGATGCGGTCGCGCGGCGTGACGGTGCGAAGCGCCGGCGGCGAGTTCACGTCGCATCCCGTCTGTACAGATGACATCGCCGCCATAGCCGGCGCGGAGATCGTCTTCATCACCCTGAAGGCGCACAGCATCCCGGGCGTTGCGCCGGCGCTCGGCCGCGCGTTGAGGACCGACGCATGCCTCGTCGGCGCGATGAACGGCATTCCCTGGTGGTACTTCCCTGACCGCCACCTGGAGTCGGTCGATCCCGGTGGCGTCATCGCCCGCAGCATTCCGCGCGAGCGGGTGATCGGTTGCGTGGTCTACCCGGCGGCCACGGTGACAGAGCCGGGGATCATCCACCACGAGGAGGGAAACCGGTTCTCGCTCGGCGAGCTTGACGGCTCGCGCACCGATCGTGTCCAGAAAATCAGCCGGATGCTGATGGACGCCGGCTTCAAGGCCCCGGTGCAGTCGCGTCTCGTCAACGAGATCTGGTTGAAACTGGTCGGCAATGCGACGCTCAACCCCGTGAGCGCGGTCACGAGGGCCACGGTGGCCGGCATGCTGGGTTCCCCAGAGGCGCGCGACCTGATCCGCTCGCTGATGGAGGAGGTCGACGCCGTCGCCAGGTCGCTTGGCGTTGAGCTGCCCGTCAGCATCGATCGGCGCATCGAAGGGGCAGCTGCGGTGGGCGAGCACAAGACCTCGATGCTGCAGGACCTGGAAGCCCACAAGCCGCTCGAGATCGAAGCCCTGCTCGGCTCAGTGATCGAGATCGCCGAGTGGCAGAAGGTCGAGGTCCCGCGGTTGCGCGTGCTCTACCGGTTGACGAAACTCGCGGAGGCGGCTGCCGGCAGGCCTTAAGCGGGCGACCAGCTGGCGCTCTGCGCGTGCGCCTGGATGGCCCAGCGCAGAGTGTCGAGCACCTCGGCCAGGTGGCCGCGCATCGCCGACTCTGCTCCGTCGCCGTCGCCACGGCGCAGCGCGTTGACGATCGCCTCGTGCTCGTGCAGCGAGCGTTCCGCCCGGCCGGGACGAAGCGCGGTCTGGAACTGAAAGCGAATGCTCTGCGACTTGAGCCCGCGCACGATGCGGCTCGCCGTGCGATGGTCGGCCGCCGCCCATATGCGTTCGTGGAACTTTGCGTTCAGCTCCGAGTAGCCCAGCGCATCCCCGTGCGTCACCCGATCGCGCATCTCGGCGGTCATGGCGTCGAGCGCAGCCACGTCGTCGGGGCCGATCCGCGCGGCGGCCCTTCGGGCAAGCATGCCCTCGAGGGCAGCCCGGACCTCCTCCGTCTCGAGAGCCTCCCGGCCGTCGATGAGCCTGACGCGGGCGCCCCGATTGTGCTCGAGCACCACCAGGCCTTCCTGGTCAAGCCTGACAAGGGCCGCCCGAACCGAGGACCGCCCAGCCCCGATGAGTTCGGCAACAGAGGCCTCCACCAGCCTCTCGTTGGGGTGAAACCGGCCGGTGACGATTGCCTCGCGCAGCTCGTGGTACGCGTCCTTCCGGGCGGTTCGAACTCCCATCGCTTGCTCTCGACCAGATTATCGTCAATAATGTCGACAATCGGGGGCGGCCGTTCACACAGGGAGGAGACAGTGGATACCTTCCGAAGACATCTGCATTCAGCCCGTATCGCCTTGCCGGCGGTAGCAGCAATCCTGCTGGCGGCATGCGGTTCCTCGAGCTCCGCAGGTAGCGGACTCGGTACTGGAGACCTGCTGGTCGGGGTGCTGGCACCCTTCAGCGGACCGGACGCCAACCTCGGCCCGGCTTACTACGCCGCCTGCCTGGCGGCGCAGCCCGAGATCAACAACCACGGCGGCGTGGGCGGCCGCAAGGTCAACTGCCAGAAGTTCGACACGCGTGGCGAACCCGCGGACGCGACGCCGGCGGCGAGCCAGATGGTGGCCAGCAACTCGAACCTGATGGCGGTCGTCGGCTGCACGTCGGACGAGGCTTCTGCCGTAGCGCCAATCGTCGATCGAGCGCACATCCCGATGTTCTGCATGACCGGCCAAAGCGAGTTCAACAAGACCAAGCTGGCTTACTTCCACCGGCTGGTGCCGGCCGACATCTACGACGCCTATGGGATGGTCGGCTGGATCCAGTACGGGCCCAATCACCCAAGCTGGAACAAGGTGGCGCTGGTCTTCGGCGATGACATCGGCTCCCAGTCCTTCGTGCAGCCTGCGACCAACGCGCTCCAGCACTTCGGCAAGACCGTCAAGAACTTCCCAATCCACCTGGGGGCGTCGTCTTTCCGCACCGAGGTGACCTCCATGCTCGCCTTCCAGCCCGACGTGATCTTCACCGAGGCGCTCGGCTCGGCCGGGACGTACCTCGGCGAGGTGAAGGAGCTGAACGGCGGGAAGACGATCCCGTTCATCGGCACATCGGCGACCATAGACCCGGCCTGGTTCAAGGACGTGACGTCGACCATTGGAGTCGACGACGTCGTCAACAACTACCGAGGCGTCGACCTCGGCTACACGTTCTCGGGCACGGCGTACGACGAGTTCAACGCCAACCTGCAGGCCGCAGCCGCCACGTTCCCCGACGCGCCGAAGTACAAGCAGCGCGGCTCGACCCTGCACCTGTACGACGGCATCATCATGACCGCGCTCGCGATGCTCGCGACCAACAGCGCGGACCCCAAGGTGTACAACTCGAAGATCAAGGAAATCGCCAACGGCGTTTCGGGCGCGACCGACGTCCACACATATAAGGAAGGTGTGGACGCGATCAACGCCGGCAAGTCGATTCGCTACGTGGGCGCGGGTGGTGAGAACAACTTCGACCAGTACAACAACTCGCAATCGGGCTACGTCCTGGTCAAGTACGACGCGCAGGGCGGCGAGGTCCAAGTCGCCAAGCTCACGACCGACCAGACGAAGGCACTCAGCGCCGCAGGCGGAATCTGATCGCCTAAGGTGACTTCGAGGGTTGCCCGCGAGCTCGAAGCTTCGGCTTCGGGCTCGCCGGGCTCTCGACCATGAGCATCCTTGTCGCCGCGTTCGGGTTCGGGCTGGTCAGCGCTTCCGTGATCGCGCTGGCCGCCGTGGGCTTCACCATGCAGTTCGGAATCACCAACATGATCAACCTCGCCTACGGCGAGGTCATGATCGCCTCGGCCTACGTTGCGTACTACGTCGACCAGCGGGGGGTCAGCATCTGGATAGCAATGTTGATCGGGGCCGCCTTCGGTGCGGTTTTCTCGTTTCTGATCAATCGGCTCATCTATGCGCCGTTCCAGCGCAAGGGAACCTCACTACTCGGAATGGTGATCGTGTCGCTGGCCGTGTCACTGATGATCGCCAACATCATGCTGCCGATCGTCGGCTACTTCCCCGTGTCGTACAACGAGCGGTTCAGCACCCTGCTGCGATTTGGCGCCATAGCCCTGACGGTGAACCAGATCGCGATCTTCGCGCTCGCCGGCGCCATCATGGTGGCGATCCATGCCCTCCTTCGCTACACGCGATTGGGCAAGGCCATGCGAGCCACCGCCGCCAATCCGACCCTGGCCCGCAACTGTGGCATCCCGACCCAGCGCGTCATCGACGCGGTCTGGTTGATCACCGGCGCGTTGTGCGGGCTTGCCGGCGTGGTCGCCGCCCTCGACTCCGATTCCTTCACGATCTCGAGTGGGGCCGGCTTTCTGATCACCGCACTGGCGGCCGCGGTGCTCGGCGGCGCCGGCCAGCCGTACGGCGCGATGATCGGCGCGGTCGTCATCGGCCTGATCACGGAAATGAGCGCAGCCGTGTGGTCGCCCGACTACAAGCAGGTCGTGGCGTTCGCGATTCTCGTCGTCGTGATGGTCTTGCGCCCGCAGGGTCTGCTCGCCAAGCGGGGCGCGGCGGCCGCCGCCGGATGAACACCTACTACGCCGCGAACCTGCTGATCTTCGCGGGCGTCGACATCATCGCTTGCATCGCCCTGAACCTGCAGTTCGGCGTGTCAGGGATCGTCAACTTCGCATTCATCGTGTTCCAGGCGGCCGGCGCCTACACCGCGGCGGTCCTCTCCATGCCGCCCGACACGGCGGCCGACTACAGCTTTCAGATCTACTTCGGCGGCTTCAACCTGCCGTTCCCAATTCCGTGGATCGGCGGCGCCGTCGCCGGCGCGCTGCTCGCGGTGCCGATCGGCCTCATTGTTCTGCGCAACCTGCGCAGCGACTACCAGGCGATCGCGCTGCTTGTCACGTCGATCATCGCGAACACGGTCATCAACAACGCCCGTCCCTGGCTCAACGGGGCTGCCGGCCTGGCGTTGGTGCCACGGCCGCTGAACCCGATCGAGCCCGTGCCAGACTCGTACCTCTACTTCTACATCGGTCTGACCGCGGTTTGCGTGGCGCTCGTGTGGTTCATCGCTGCGCGAATCGTCAACTCGCCCTTCGGCCGGACGCTGCGTGCCATGCGCGACCAGGAGCTGGCCGCCACCGCCCTCGGCAAGAACCCGGTCGCCTTGAAGATGACCATGTTCATCGTCGGCGGCGCGATTGCCGGCCTTTCGGGCGCCATCCTCGTCGGCTTCCTCACCTTCTGGGCGCCCTCGACCTGGCTGTATCCCGAGACCGTCATCCTGTTCGCGGCAGTCATCGTTGGCGGCCGCGGCAACAACCTGGGTGCCGTCCTCGGGGCTCTTCTGGTGCCTGTCGGCCTCGAGGAGGTGACGCGCCTCCTGAACAACTACGTCAACATCGGCCCGCCGAACTTCATCCCGGCGATGGAGTGGGTTCTCATCGGTCTTTTCATCCTGGGGTTCCTGTGGTTCAGGCCCGAGGGCGTGCGGCCGGAGGGACGCAAGGTGTTTCCGGAAGGTTTCGAGTCGGGGGTCAGGGTGCTTGGCGACCGCGACTGAGGCCGCTCCGATGCTGGTCGCCACCGACGTGCACCGCCACTTCGAGGGCATGCACGCGGTCGACGGCGTGTCGCTCGAAGTGCCTCGGGGCCAGATCACTGGACTGATCGGGCCGAATGGAGCGGGCAAGTCGACGTTCATGGCGGTGCTGGCGGGCACGATGCCGGCGACGAAAGGGACGGTTGTTTTCGACGGCCGGGACGTGACGCGAATACCGGCGTACCGGCGCGCGCGAATGGGACTCGTCCGAACGTTCCAGCTGTCAAGCGAGTTCGCCCGGCTGACCGTGCTCGAGAACCTGCTGGTCGCGGCGCCGCGGCACCGCGGCGAATCGCTGCTGGGCGCCCTGCTCGGTCCAGGTTACTGGCTCGCCGACGAGCGCCGGATCGTCGGCGAGGCGCGCCGCCTGCTCAAACGATTCGGCATGAGCGCGAAGGAGTCCGACTACGCAGGCAACATGAGCGGCGGGCAGAAGCGCCTGATCGAGATCATGCGTGCGCTCATGCTGCATCCTCGCTGCCTGCTGCTTGACGAGCCGATGTCGGGCGTGCATCCGCGCGTGGCCGACGAGATCCAGGGCTACCTGCAGGATCTTCGGCGCGACGGTCTCACGATCCTGATGGTCGAGCACGAGCTGCACTTCGTCGAGCAGCTCTGCGATTCGGTCTTCGTGATGGCGCAGGGAAAGCTGATCGGTAGCGGCACCATGGCGACGCTGAGGCGGCAGCAGGAGATAGTCGACGCTTACCTTGTTGGATAGATCGATCGAGGTCGAGGCGCGGCCTGAACCTACCCTGCGGGCTGACCGCATCACGGCCGGCTACGGCGTCGTGCCCGTCATTCGCGACGTTTCGATCGCGGTCGGGCCGGGCGAGATCGTCGCGATCATCGGGCCGAACGGCGCGGGCAAGAGCACGTTGCTGAAGGCCCTGGTCGGAATCCTTCGCATCACCCGGGGAACGGTGATGCTCGGCCCGGATGACGTGACGAACCACGCGCCGGAAGAGCTGGCGCGGCGAGGTGTGGGCTACGTGCCGCAGGTCAACGACATCTTCGAACCGCTAACGACCCAGGAGAACCTAGAGATGGGCGGCTTCCTGCTGCCCCAGAGCGCCATACACGACCGCGTCGCCGAGGTCGTGAAGGTCTTCCCGGCGCTGCCGCCGCTGCTGAAGCGGCGCGCCGACAAGCTGAGCGGCGGCGAGCGGAAGATGCTGGCGATCGCGCGGGTGCTGATGCTCGATCCGAAGGTGCTTATCCTCGACGAGCCCACCGCCAACCTGTCGCCCAAGCTGGCCGACGGCTTGCTGCGGGATCAGGTGACCCGGCTGGCCGGCGTGGGCAAGGCGGTGCTGCTCGTCGAACAGCGCGCACGAGCCGCCATGCAGATCGCGAGCTGGACCAGCGTGCTCGTTTCGGGAACCACTCGGTTGGAGGGCCGGCCGCGCGAGCTGCTGGCCCGCGAGGACTTTGAAGAGCTGTTTCTCGGAGCCGGCCAGGCGGCCGCCTCCGAACCAGAGGCTGATGAGGAGGAGAACCAGGACAGATGAGACTTGTCACTTTTCGTTCCGGCGGCCGAACGCGGCTCGGTGTCCTTCGCTCCGACGGCTCGCACATCGCCGAGGTTTCCGAGCCGGGCGACATGCTGGCGTTGATCGATGCCGGCGCACGTGGGCTGGACAAGGTGCGTGAGGCGGCGGCCAAGGGCGGCGGCCCCGAGCACGGTGTCGACGAGGTCGAGCTGCTGCCGCCGCTGCCGCAGCCACGCGGCAACGTGATCGCCATCGGTCGGAACTACGAGAAGCACGCGGCCGAGACGGCGCGAATCGAAGGTCGCGAGCCCAGCCCGCCGACCGTCTTCACGAAGGCGATCACGTCCCTGGTCGAACCGTTCGGCGACATAGCGATCGACCCTGCGGTGAGCGACAAGATCGACTGGGAGGTCGAGCTGGGCGTGATCGTGGGGAAGGCAGGCGCCAACATCAGTCGCTCAGCGGCCAGGCAGCATGTGTTTGGCTACACCGCGCTGAACGACGTCACGGCGCGCGACATCCAGAGCGGCTGGGGCGGTCAGTACTTCAAGGGCAAGAGCCTGGATCGTTCGTGCCCGACCGGTCCATGGATCGTGACCGCTGACGAGGTTCCGGACCCACAGGCGCTCAGCCTCAAGTTGCGAGTCAACGGCGTGACGAAGCAGGACGGGCACACGCGGGACATGATCTACGCGGTCGACGCGATCATCGAGTGGGTATCAAAGGGGATGACGCTGCTCCCCGGCTCGATCATCGCCACCGGCACGCCGGACGGCGTGGGGTTCGCCCGCACTCCGCCTGAGTTCCTCCACCCCGGCGACGTGATGGAAACCGAGGTCGAGGGCGTGGGCCTGCTCAAGAACCGAATCGTCGCCACCGGCATGGACTGAACGGTCCGGCGAGTCAGCGGAACGGTCTCATGCCGGGGTCAGATCGAGTTGGGCGAAGCCACCCTCAAGGTGTCGGTCGCCCGCGGTCCAAGGCACCGGTCTGGTGAACACTGGGCCGGCAAATGCAAACGAATGAAATTCGCCATTCTCGCCGCAAGCGTCTACGCCGGTCTTCCCGATTTCGACCGCGAAGCTCTCGTCGATGACCCGGCCCAACCATTCCTCGGTCAGCCTTGCCAGGTCGACGCACGTGATCACTGCCCGCCCGCCCGACGAGATGAATTCACCGAGCAGCGCCTGAGGCGGCTCTCCCCATATCGG
>WNEY01003062.1_pt1 | contig 12433 bp, 13 predicted proteins | sample 5400531 | NCBI WGS metagenome assembly WNEY01 (sample SAMN13153338, study PRJNA577476) | soil metagenome | isolation source: 200 cm saprolite under Douglas fir tree site 1 | place: USA:California | collected 2015-04-18
ACAGGATTTCATGATCGCGGAGACTTGCCGCAGCCAGCGCGGCAAACTCTCATCGATCCCGATGCGGCCACCGCCCGCGCTATTACCACTAACCCGGCATCCGACGCGCCGCAAACTCGCCTTATTTTGGAATGATTACCCGGGCCGATGAATGTGCACATTCATCACCCGCCTCCGCCCAGACCCTTTCATGATTCAAGGCAATGGCGGGTTCCTGGACTCAGAAAACGGGTTCCGCGCGGGCTCGGGCCGGCCGCGGATTTTGGGGCTGAATATGCGGATTCATCTTCGCGAACCCAGATGAACGCGCACCGCGGCTGAGCATTCCCCCTTAGTCACCATCGCGCCTGGCGAACCTAGTTGATTCCTGAGGTGTCGATGTGCGCGACTATGCGCTCGGCGTCGCGGCCGAGCTGTCGTAGCTGCTCGGCCGGCAGGACGTCGATGACCAGCGATCGGACGTGCGCCACGTGGCCAGGTGCCGCGCTGCCGAGCACCTCCAGGCCCTGCTCGGTCAGGATGCCGTTGGTGAATCGCCCGTCAGCGGGATCGGGCTCCCGACGCACCAGGCCGCGCTGCTCTAGGCGGCTGAACAGATGCGACAGCCGGGACAGCGACGCGTTAGTGACTTCGGCCAGCGAACTCAGCCGCATGGTCTGCCCTGGGCTGGCGAAGAGCATCGCCAGAACCTGGTACTCGACCATCCCCAGGTTCGAGTCGCGTCGCAGTTGCTGATCGATCGACCAGGGAAGCCAGGTCATCAACCGCACCAGGGACAGCCACGAGTCAAGTTCGGAGTCAGTCAGCCACGTCACCGGCGGTTCTCCCCCGCCAATCCGCGTTCGTCCAGTCACTGGCCAAGCGTAGCAGTGACTTGACGGTTCAAGTACTCTCGGTTTATGATTTGACTTGAACGGTCAAGTGATGGAAACGGTCGGGCAATGAGGAGAGAGTCATGACGAAGAACGAAGAAATTGTCCGCGCGGCGTACCGGACGGCCGACGGCGACGTCCTCGATCTTGAGGGCTGGCGCAACGCCTTCACCGAGGACGGGGTCTTCAACAACATCGCCGCCGGAGAGAGCTACAGCGGCGACAGCCTCGGCGACGTCGTGACCTACATGGCGAACTTGCTCCCCGACGTTCACCGCCAACTGCTCCGGGTGCACGAGAGCGGCAACCTCGTAGTGGCGGAGCTCCTGATTCAGGGAACGTTCCTTGGCCCGCTGCCGACGCCCGCCGGCCCGGTGGCGCCCACGGGGGCCAAGATCAGCATCCCGACGGCCGACTTCTTCTACCTGCGCGACGACAAGATCGAGACGTTCAACTGCTACGTCTCGATGAACATCATGCTGGCCCAGATGGGCGTCTACCCCGACTTCGCCGCTGCCGTCGCCGCGGAAGCGACCGCCAGCTGATCACCGGCCGCATCCAAGCCGGAGAGTCGGGCCTACCCGCGGCGCAACCCTCCGGCTTGGCCGCCGCCTCGGGCTAAATTACTTCTAAGTGTCCGGCTGGCTTGCTGAGGTCGAGCGTGGCTGGCAGTCCAGCCTCGACCGGCTGTGGATGCGGTGCTGAGGAGCAAGAGTAACTGAGACGCTGACTCTGCGGCGCGAGTACCCGGTCCCGCCACAGCAGGTGTACGAGGCTTGGACAGACGTACGATTGCTCAGCCAGTGGTTCAGGTGCGGGCAGGACAAGCTCTGGACGGTGCATGAGTGGGACGTGCGGCCCGGCGGCGCTATCCGGGTCAGCCTCGAATTCGACGCTGGGCCGTTCGAGGTGACTGGGCAGTTCCTGGTCGTCGATCCCCCGCACCGGCTGCGGGCGCGCGAAGGACAGGCTCATGAAGGCCGGTCGCACGCCTGACGTTATTCGGCCTGCCCGTTCCCCTCCTTGTGCCTCCCGTTCCCAGCGGTCGCGCGCCGCAAAACGGCAGCCAGGTCGGCCGCGGAGTCAACGGTGGCGAGGGATTGCCGGTACACCGCTTCGTAGCTGGCGGCCATCACCTCGACGGTGAAATTTGTCTCTACGTGCTTGCGGCACACGGCCGGGTCGAGTTGTCGTGCTTGCGCGATGGCGTCGGGCAGGTCGTCGGGGCGGTCAACAATAATCCCGGTCTGGCCATCCACGATCAGTTCGGGCGCCGCGCCCCGCCGGAGCGCTACTACCGGCGTGCCGCAGGCCATTGCCTCGATCATGACCAGGCCAAACGGCTCGTCCCAGGTGACCGGGAACAGCAAACAGGCGGCCTTGGCCAGAAGGGCGCGTTTCGCCGTAGCGTCGGCGACGCCGAATATCGTGACGCCCGGGCCGACTCTCGGCGCGATCTCCTGCCCGAAATAGGCACGCTCGAACGGCTCGGAGCACTTGCCCGCCAAGACAATGGGTATCCCGGCGGCCCGGGCGGCGTCAATCGCCAGGTGCGGCGCCTTCTCCGGATGAAACCGGCCGAGGAAGAGCGCGTACTCGTCCTTCTCGGGGTGGTACGGGAAGGTATCGGCGCGGATCGCATTGTGAACGGTCGCGGTCCACGGCAGGTCAGGCGCCGTGGACCGCTGGGCATGAGATATCGCGATCAGGCGCACAGTGCCGCCGACCGCCCGGTAGAAATCGCCTCGCTCGCCAGTGACCGAGCCGTGAGCTGTCACGACGGTGGGCGTCAGCCGCCCCCTGGCCGTCAGCGGGCCGGTCACCGTGTGGTCGTGAATGAGGTCGGCATCCAGCGTGTCCAGGATGCTCGCCACCTTGGCCGCATGAACCAACTCAGGCATCAGCTCCCCCAGCCGGTCAGCGGACTCGCTGTCGCAGGTGGCGATGAATCGCTGCGCCCTAGTTGCGTGACGGCCAGCGCCAATGAGCGTCACCTCGTGCCCGCGGCCGACTAGGGCGTCAACCAGGTCGGCGACCACCGCCTCGATCCCGCCGTACGCGACCGGCGGAATGCCGAAATACGGCGGAGCAATCATGGCGACCCGCAGCCGCCGCGCGCCGCTGCGTGCCTGCTGAGGCGCCACTCTGGTGACCGTCAAACCCGGGAGACCGGATCCCGAACGGCCGACAACGGTCACCATGGCACCGGAAATGCAATTCGCTCACTGTCCGCAATGCCAGATCCGGATATCAACTGCTCGCTCATGAACATCTCCACATTCGCTGAAGTGGCGAACGGCGAGCGAGCGCTTGGTCTGGACTGGCCTATGCCGCCCCCTAAGTTAACGGCATTCAACAAAACAGCGCAAGTCACGGGCCCGGCGCCTGCCCGCCCGCCCGCTCGCGATGCTACGGCGCGGCCGGAGACATCGCGAAGCCAGTCGCCTGCTCGATGCTGGCGTGGACGACACCGTCGATGAGGCGGCTCAACTCGAAAACGCGGCGTACCCTCGCTCGCGGCGCGGCCAGCAGCAAGTTGCCGCCGGCCTGCCGAACCCCGCGCTGAGCGTGGGCGAACGCAGCCACGCCGCTGCAGTCGACGAAGGTCAGGCCCGCCAGATCGACGATGGCTTTCCGGCGGCCGGCCGCCGCCGCCATGAGCCGATCGGCCACGTCCGCGGCGTCTGCAATGTCAAGCTCGCCGCACAGCGCGACGATGACGTAGCTGTCGCATTCACGGATAGTCAGATATACGTTAATCATTAGACCTCGCCTTCGTGCAAGGACAGCAAGGCGAGGTCTTGGCCCGGCGGCTGAATGCGCTTACCTGTTGGTAACCACACTACGCCGAATTCCCGCCCCTTGTTAATGGCCGAGCCAGACAATTTTTTTGTCGATTGCCACTTCCTGGCCGTAAGTAATATATTTCTGCTGAACGGCACCGGGTACGCTGGTCCAGCCCGCGAGCGGGCGCCGTGCGTCCGACCGGGTGCGAAATTAAATAGCCCCCTGCCGTCACACGATGCAGCCGGTGACGGCAGGGGGCATCTGGCCGGTCAGCGCGGGGCCAAAGGCCGGAGAATCGCGCTGCCCGCGCGGTCAGCCGCCGTTCCTGACGGCTGTTGCGGTGACCGCAGGCTTAGCTCTGCCGGCGTGCACCTGAATGTTCTGAGCCCGCACCTCGCGTGTCTTGGGTAGCAGGATTTGCAGAACACCGTCCTGCGTTGTGGCATCAATCTTGTCCACCTGAACGTGGCTAGGCAGGCTGATCGACCGGCGGAAAGCCCCGTAACGGCGCTCGGCGCGGTGGGCCTTGTCGCCGGTAACATCGTCAGCGGGATGCCGCTCGCCCTGGATAGTCAGCAAGCCGTCCTGGAACGTGACCTTCAGGTCGGCCGGCATGACGCCGGGCACCTCGGCCGTCACCAGGTAGGTGTCGTCGCGCTCGGTGATGTCCACCGCCGGAGCCCATGCCTGGCCTGCATAGCCGCTGCCGGTCTGCGGGCCCAACTGGGCGAGCCACTGGCCAGGCATCCTGGTCATCCGCAGCAACTCGTCCTGGGTATTGCGCAGATCTTCGAATACGTCCCAGCTCGTCGTGATCGTCATATGTCGTTCTCCCTATGGTTCTCGCCGGGTCAACGACCCAGCGACCCGGGAAAGAAATGCAATTCGTTTGAACGACATTCACTTCCAAGGAACACTGTTCACTATAGCGTGTACGATGTTCACAGTCAAGCTCGGAACCAGGAGGCTACTATGGTCAGCACGCCGCAGCGATCGGCCGACGCGGACCCGCAGCTGTGGTTCAACCCTCCCGACAGCCAGGCCATCCGCCGCCGCGCGCTGACCCGCGAGCGCGTCGTCGCCGAAGCGCTCGAGATCATCAGCACCAACGGCGCAGGCGCGTTGGGCATGCGCGCGCTTGCCGCCCGCCTCGGCGTGGTTCCCGCCGCTCTATACCGCCACGTCCGCAGCAAGGACCAGCTATGCGACCTGGTCGTGGACGAAGTGCTGGCCGAGGTCGACTGCCATGCTGGCCACGACTTCACCTGGACCGAGCAAGTCAAGGTGCTCGCCTGCCGCCTGCGCGCGGTCCTGGAATGCCATCCCGGCATCGCCGCAATGCTCAAGACGCGCGACCCGCTCGGCCCGCACTCTCTCGCGCTGGCTGAGGCGCTCCTGACCGCACTGCGACAATCCGGGCTGCCCCGGCAGATGATCGCGCTGGCGTTCTGGCTGGTTCATGACTACGCCGTCGGCTTCGCGCTCAGCGACCGCACCACCATCAACGAGCAGCGCGTACAGGACACCGCGACTAGGCGCCAGCTGCATGACTTCTTCCGCTCCCTGCCAGCCGACCGCTTCCCCGTCCTGGCCGACCTCGGCGAGCACGTGTGGGCCGATGACCGCGACCAGCGGTTCAGTGCCGGCCTCGACACGATCCTGGCCGGCCTGCAGGCATCCGCTTGCACCCAGCCCTGACCCGTGCGGCTGTATAGACTGACGGCGTACAGGTCCGGACCCTGCCTGCTTCGGTTACTTAATGCGATATCTATCGCGGAAGCAGGAAAAGTGCGGATCCCAGGCAAGCTGGCCGGTGTGGCTCAACCGGCTGCCCCGGCAGTGACAGCCGGTATGGCACAACCGGCTGCCCCGGCAGTGACAGCGCCTATCGAGCAAATCAGATCTCCCCGTGTGGCCCATCAGGCAGGCGCGGGGCGGTCAGGATCGGCCGGCGTGCGCCCGCAGGACTCCTTCGATCGGGTCGCACGGCTGACCGTGATCGCGCTCGGCCGACCGCAGGTGTCGGTGACTATTGCTGGCGGTCCTTTTTCCTCTGGGCCACTCTGGGGCGCCTCGCGAAGGTCCGATCCCGAGCCGGGTCCGGTCGAACGGTCGTTGCGCCAGCACGTAATCGACTCGGGCCGCGAACTGGTCATCGACAATGCCGCCGCCGGCCCGCCAGCCGGGCCGTGTTGGGGCGAGTCTGGCGGCATGATGGCGTGGGCCGGGTTCCCGGTGCGCGACCCGGACGGCCGGACAGTCGGTGCGCTCTGCGTGGCCGACCACCGGGCGCGGCCATGGAGTTCTCTAGACATCGAGGTGCTGGCCGATCTGGCCCAGGTCGCCTCCGGCGAAATGGCGCTGCGCGTCGCCCTCAGACTGGGCTCAGAACGTACGGTTCTCGCCCGGACTCTGCAGCAGATCCTGCTGCCGCCGCGGCTGCCGAAAATACCTGGCCTGCAGGTCGCCGCACGCTACCGGGCTGGCGGGACGGGCGCAGAGGTACTCGGCGACTTTTACGACGTGTTTCCGTCCGTCGGGGGCAGCTGGGGACTCGTGGTCGGCGATGTGTGCGGCAGCGGGATCGCGGCGGCCAAGAGCACGGCGTTTGCCCGCTACACGCTGCGGGGCGAGGCGCTCAGGCAGGCGCGGCCGAGCCTGATACTGGCCGGGCTGAATCAGGCCATGCTGGACTGGGCCGCTGATGACCCGCGGTTCTTGACCGCGATCTATTGCACCGTGCGCCCTCGCCTCGGCGGCACCTCCGTGCGGATCAGCTCGGCCGGGCACCCGCTGGCTCTGGTCCGCCGCTCGGACGGGCGAGTTGAGGCAGTCGGCCGCCCGGGAACCCTTCTCGGACTGTTCCCCGACCTCGACCTGCACGACACGCGCCTGGTGCTGCGAGCAGGCGACGCCATGGTTATGTACACGGACGGCGTCACCGAAGCGCGCAGCCACATCAACCGCGAGCTCTACGGCGACCAGCGCCTCATCGAACTCCTCGCCGGACCCGCCAACCTCACGGCAGCGCACATCGCCACTGCCGTCATCAAAGCGACCAGGACCTTCAGCGGTGGAGCCGTCAACGACGATACTGCCGTGCTCGTGCTCAAGGTTCCTTAAGCGGCCCGCGTGGCGTCCGCGGCCGACTGCCGCAGGCACATGCTGAGCGGTGTGCGGGGAAGGCCAGGGTAGGCATTCCAGATGGCGGTCGGGTCAAAGGTGAAGTCGGCATGGTCCATGACGAGCGCCGCCCGCACCTGCCGGCCGAGTTCGGGCCTGAGGCGTCCGATGGAGCGGGCGATGAGTCGCAGCACGGGCGGTGGCACGTGGCGCGGCGTTCCGGTCCGCCCGGCGGACTGCTGAATCGCCGCCGCGAGCTGGTTGAACGTAAGGTTGTCAGGGCCGCCGATCTCTAGAACTCGGCTTCGGGTGCAAGGGTCGGTCACGGCCTGGTCGACCAGGCCGGCGACGTCGGCAACGGAGACGAAGTTGATCGGGTTGTCCCCGCGTCCGAAGACAACGGGCCGGCCCGTGCGGGCAGCGGTCTTGCCGAGCACGTCGATCCACAGCTCAACAAACGCGGTGGCCCGCACGATCGTCCAGGATCCTCCTGCCGCCATCAGGTGCTGCTCGGCGGCATGTTTCATCCTGAATAGTTCCAAGGGGCTGTCCGCGGCCGCGCCCACGACGGACATCAGCACCAGCTGAGCGTCCGCAGCTCGTGCGGCATCAATCAGGTTGACGTTGCCCTGGTAGTCGATCGTGGCAGGAGACGCACCGGGAGTTCCGGTGAATCCGTGTATGGCCGAAACAACGACGTCGGCACCGCGGACAGCGGCGGCGACGCTGGCGGGGTCGCCCACGTCGCCGGTTGCTACCTCGATCCCTAGCGCGGCGAGATCGCCTGCCCGCGAAGGGGCCCGGGTCAGGACCCGGACTGCCAGCCCTCGCCCCGTCAGCCTGGTCGCCAGGGCAGTGCCCAGCCGGCCGGTGCCGCCAGCGATGAGAATCATCTCAAGCCACCTTGAGTGACGCGGCGAACGGCTGCGTCGGCATCCTCGCCATCTGCTTGCACCGGCTCGAGATAGAAGCGCGCCCACTCGGCCACGCCACCGCTCACACCGAATATAACCACCCCGCGCATGAGGTGTCGGGACCCGTCAAGCCGGATACCGCGGTGTTCCCACTCCGTCCAGGCCGTGTCGCCGTCAACGGCACAGCCGAGTACCTGGGCGGTGATATCCGGTACAGCGGCGAAGATCTGCTCCCAGTTCCTGCGAACCTGGTCTCGTCCGGTAAAGCCGCGCTCTGGATGCGCCGGAGTCTCGTTGCGGTACCCGGCGGCAAAGCAGCTGACGAGCGCGGCCAGGTCGTGAGCGTTAGTAGCGAGGCTCAGCCGCTCCACCATCGCGGCTGGGCCGCCGTCTGATCCGGCTCTCTCCACATTGATCTCCCCCGCAGTATTTGATACAGTTCAACGTAATCGATACATCACTATGGAACAAAATATGACTGCTGTCAATCAGAAGCGACGCTACGACTCCGGCCGACGGGCCGAGCAGGCGCGTCAGACGCGGGCTGCTGTCGTCGAGGCAGCTAAGCGGCTATTCCTGCGGGACGGCTTCGCGGCCACGACGATCGCGGCGATCGGGGCAGAGGCGCGGGTCTCGGTCGAGACGATCTACAAGGCATTCGGCGGCAAGCCCGGCCTAGTGCGCGCCATCTGCGACGCGGCGCTTGCCGGGGAGGGGCCAGTCCGGGCTGAGACGCGATCCGACCTGATGCAGGTGCACGAGCCGGATCCGCGGAAGATTATCAAGGGCTGGGGAGAACTGACCGCCGAGGTCGCGCCGCGCGTCTCGCCGATCCTCCTGCTCGTCCGCGCCGCAGCGAACGCCGATCCGGCTATGGCCGCACTAGGCGCTGAACTGGACGCCGCGCGCCTCCGCCGCATGACCGGCAACGCGCGCAACCTCGCCGCCGCCCGGCACCTGCGTGACGACATCACCGCCGAGCAGGCAGGCGAGGTCATGTGGACCTACAGTTCACCTGAACTCTACGAGTTGCTCGTCATCCGGCTCGGCTGGCAAGCAGAACGCTACGGCGCTTTCATCGCCGATGCGATGATCGCCGCCTTGCTGCCGCCGGAACTGCCGTGAGGGCGCCCAAGCCGGGCATCTATCTGGGCGTGGGATGATCCCCGACCGGACCGCCTAGTTCGCCGGGTCCGGGCCACGACGGTCCACCAATTTCGCCCGGTCCGGGCCACGACGGTCCACCGAGAGCGTCGGGAACTGCGAACGGAACGAACCGCGAACTACGAAGCGGAACGATTTCGCCAGGACTGGCCGCGAGGGCAGGCGACAGCCCCGCTGCCTGGGCATTTCGCCGGGCTATGCGCGCGGCATAGGTATTTCTGCCTTGCTGACGGTACACATAGGGCACAGTTTCTGGCTGGCCATTCCGTGGTGAGGTGCGGTCGCGGGGCGCGGCCCTCGCTGCCCTGTTCGCGGTCATGATCTCATCTCTCTCCTGCGGCGCTGTCCGCCGTTGACCGCATGAGCCGAGTACGATCATGCGAGTCCCGGACCCTGGTCCTCGGTTGAACCTCCGGGCGGGTCCCTGTGACTCGGAGTACTCACCTCCGATCCTACGTGAGGATTGCCCGCAAACGCTCGCGGATCAGGCGACACCTTCTTCCTACAATTTCCATTGACTAACTAGGAAATCCGGGTTATGACTAGTTCGTGGCCTGGCAGCGAGCGATCCCCCTGGGCTCGACGGACCGGCTGCGCCGGGCGGACATTCCCGTCGTGACGGACCGGCGGCGCACGTCGAGCGCCAGTGACGTGCTGCGCGCCGTCCTGGACCACGGCCCGGTGCCTCGCAGCACTATCGCCCGGGTCGCCGGGCTGAGCCCGGCCGCGGTCGGCCGGCACTGCGCGGACCTGGTACACGCCGGGCTGGTACGTGAAGTCGCCCGCCAAGGTGGCGGCAACAGCGTCGGCCGGCCCCACGTGCCGGTGGACATCAGCGACGAACGGCATGTCGTCTGCGGCCTGCACATCGGTGCGACGGCGTCCACCCTGGCCGTGGTCGACCTGCGCGGCCAGGTCATCGCGCGGGAATCGGACTCCCATGGCGGCCAGGCAGCGGCCGACGTGCTGACGCGGGCCGCCCGGCGCATTCCGGTTTTCGCGGCCGAGCACGCGCCGCAGCGTCAGCCGATCGGGCTGGGAGTCGCCGCTGGAGGCTGGATTGATCCGGTAGCCGGAGTGGTGGTGGACCATCCTGCGCTGGGATGGCGGGACATGCCGGCCAGGGACCTGCTCAGCGGGACGGCGGGCCTGCCGGTGAGGATCGACGGCCATGCGCGCGCGCTGATCAAGGCCGAGCAGTTGTTCGGGGACCGGCGCAGCCGGGACAGCGTGGTGCATATGTTCGTCGGCAACGTGGTGGACGCCGCTTTCGCCACCGGCGGGATGGTGCATACCGGACCGCGCTCCGCCGCGGGCTCGGTTGCTCACCTGCCGGTCGGGGAGCGGTGGGGAACATGCCAGTGCGGGCAGTCGGGCTGCCTGCAAGCAGCGGTGGGCGACGACGCTATCGCGCGACGGGCGGCCAGCGCCGGGGTCATCGCCGAACCGTCCTTCCTCGCCCTGCTGGCCAGTGCCAGCGAGGGGGCGACTGGCGCTCTGCGCCTCATGCGGGAGCGCGCCCGACTGGTCGGCCGGGCCGCCGCGATGCTGTTCGACGTGCTGAACCCGGACCTGCTGGTAGTCGCGGAGGCGGGCGCGATCCGGCTGCCCGGCTGCCTGGACGTCATGCGGGCCGAGGTCGCGAATCGATCTCGCAACTGCCGGGACCCCTCCCGCATGGTGGTGGCTACGAGCTTCGGCATCGATGTCCTGCCGGTTTCAGCCGGCGCCGTCATGCTCGACGCGATTTACGCTGACCCGCTGGCTGACGGGATTAACCTCTGGTAATCAGAAAGAAGACATCGCATTTTTTTGCGCAAATAAAAGAAGGGGTTTTCTTGCCTATTCCTGAGCCCTGTCCGGCAGCCCGGAAATCTATTAATTTCCTAAGTTGCAAAATTGACAGTATCGCCGCAGGTTGCTGAGGATTGATCTCGAAGATAAACGCAATAGAAGGGGCGAATCGTGACCACCACAGCAGACCCTCGCACCGCGATGAAGGTGCGGCCGGTGGCCGGATACACCGGCGCCGACATCAGCGGTGTCGACATCTCCAAGCCGCTGTCGGCCGAAGAGGTCGGGCAGATCAAGGACGCGCTGCACCAGTACAAGGTGATCTTCTTCCGCGACCAGTTCCTCACCCATGCGCAGCAGGTCGAGTTCGGAGCGCAGTTCGGCAAGCTCACCTACGCTCACCCGCACGACGGGGCCCCGCCGCAGGAGCAACCGGAGATCTATACCGTCGACCACAAGCGCTTCGAGGAGCGCTACGGCGAGGACTACCGCAAGGCGTTCAAGCGCAGCTACGACCGAGGTCTGTTCACCGGCTGGCACACCGACGTGACCGCCGCTGTCAACCCGCCCGCCGGCTCGATCCTGCGCGCCGACGTTGTGCCCGACGTCGGCGGCGACACCCAGTGGACGAACCTGCAGGCCGCCTACGAAGGGCTATCCGAGCCGGTGCAGAAATTCATCGACGGCCTGCGGGCCGAGCACCGCTACGGCGGTGACCGGTCCTACGGGGACAACGCCCTTTCCAAGCGGATCGACGACAACCTCCTGGTGGCGATCCACCCGGTAGTGCGGGTCCATCCGGTCACCAAAGCGAAGGGGCTGTTCGTGAACCCCGGCTTCACCAGTCACATCGTCGATCTCTCCCCGCGAGAGAGCAAGGCCATCCTCGACCTGCTCTACGGCCAGTTGACCCGCCCCGAGTACACGGTGCGGTTCCGCTGGGAGCCAGGCAGCCTGGCCTTCTGGGACAACCGCGCCACCGCTCACCTCGCCCCGAGCGACTACGAGCACCTGGGCCAGCGGCGAACCCTGCACCGGGTCACGCTGATCGGTGACCTGCCGGTCGGTCCCGATGGCCGCGAGTCTGAACTGGTGGCCGGCAAGCCGTTCACCGACAAGCACAAGGTCGTGGTGGCTGCCGCCAACTGACGGCGGCTAGATCGGCTGGGGCGCTCCTGCCCACCGGCAGGGCGCCCCGCTGCTGCCCACCGGCAGGGCGGCCCAATCCTGAGGAGAGAAAGTGCGTGCCCGAACCTCACACTCCATCGTCAGAACGGTGCTGCCTTCCGGCTTGGAACTGTTCGTGGACCACGTCGTGCCGATCCTTCGCGCCCGCGGCCTGTGCAGGCGTGAGTACGCCGACCGGACGCTGCGGGAGCATTACGCCCTGGTCCGCCCGCGCAGCCAGTACGCCGATGCGGTCCGCGAGCCAGTCGCGCTCTGAGACCGGCTCGCGGACCGCGCGACCACGGGCTATGTCTGCTCTATGCCAGCGGGGTCGCTGCCGTCGCCGCCGTGCCAGGCGCAGGGCGCAATGCTGTTTAGCTTGTTCGGTCAGGATCGCGGGGCCGAGTGTCTGGGCGTGCCGCTTGCGTCGCCGGTCCCGTTTACTCACATTGCCCCTGCGGTCGCTTTTGTTCCCGCGAAAAGGGATGAATGTGCGGATTCATCTGGCTGCCAAAGGTGAGTCCGAAAGATGAATGCGCGGATTCATCACCTGGAAACCTGCTGAATGTGCGGATTCATCTTTGACCTGCGTGATGAAATCGCGCATTCATC